>VFQQ010000492.1_pt1 | contig 77131 bp, 77 predicted proteins | sample 3512341 | NCBI WGS metagenome assembly VFQQ01 (sample SAMN10412373, study PRJNA504923) | tailings metagenome | isolation source: Relicate 2 Philex TSF1 revegetated site | place: Philippines: Tuba, Benguet | collected 2017-08-29
CAGATCCTGCTCAACCTCATGTCGAACGCCATCAAGTTCACGCCGCGCGGCGGCAGCGTGACCGTCGCCTCGCGCGATGCTGGCGACCGCGTCGTGCTGACCGTCACGGACACTGGCGTCGGTATTCCTGCCGCCGACCTGCCGCGCCTCGGCCGGCCGTTCGAGCAGGCGACGCAGGATGCCTCGCTCGCCAAGGCCGGCACCGGCCTCGGCCTCGCGCTGGTGCGCTCGCTCGCCCAGCTCCACGGCGGAGATCTCGCCATCGAGTCCGTCGTCGGCCGCGGCACCGTCGTCACCGTGACGCTCGCCAAGCACCGCGTTGCCGCGGCGGCCTGACGCCTCGTCTTTCGGCGTCACCCGCGTCAGGATCGGCCATGACCGGCCGATCCGAACTGCTGAAACCCCGCCGCGCCCCGCGCGGCATCGCCGCCGCCCGCTGCCTCTGCGGCGCTGTCGTCATGGAAATCGACACGCCCGCCGTCTGGGCCTGGCACGACCACGGCGCCGCCAGCCGCGTCGCGCAGGGCTGCGCCTACGCCACCTATGTCGGCAGCTGGGTCAGCAAGTTCCGCATCCTGAAAGGGACGGAATTCATCGGCCGCTATGACGACGCGGCCCGCAAGACCGCCCGCTCCTTCTGCCGCCAGTGCGGCACGCCCGTCTTCTACGAACGCGCCCGCGCGCCCAAGATGATCAACATCCCGCGCGCCCTGTTCGCCGGACGCGTGGGGCACGAGCCGCGCTACCATGTCGGCCTCGATGACGCCGCCGAATGGGAATATCGCGGCGAGGCCCTGTCGCCCCTCAAGGGCTATCCCGGCGTGATGCAGGAACGGCCGAAGCGCAAACGAACGCCACCGGACTTTCTGATCTAAACCCACCTGTCATCCTCGGGGCCGCGCAGCGGAACCCGGGGACCCATGCCTGAGGCCGGCAACGATGGAGCTCTAATTTGAACCGCCTCAGGCACGGGTCCCCGGATCGGCCTGCGGCCGTCCGAGGATGACAGTGAAATAGAAAAGGCCCCGGATCGCTCCGGAGCCTTTTCATTTCGCTCTATGCGAAGGCTTACTCCGCCGCCTTCTTCAGCTGCGCGCCGGCATGCTTGCCGTATTCCAGCAGCGCGATGGTGCGCGCGTGCACTTCGTCCGGGCCGTCCGCCAGGCGCAGCGTGCGCTGGCCGGCATACATGCGGGCGAGACCCGGATCGGTGGTCACACCGGCGCCGCCCCATGCCTGGATCGCATCGTCGATCACCTGCGCCGCCATGCGGGGCGCCGCCACCTTGATCATCGCGATCTCGGTGCGGGCCACCTTGTTGCCGGCCTTGTCCATCAGGTCTGCGGCCTTGAGGCACAGCAGGCGCGTCATGTCGATATTGATGCGGGCATCGGCAACGCGCTGCTCCCACACCGAGTGATCGGAAATCTTCTTCCCGAACGCGACGCGCGACATCAACCGCTTGCACATGCTCTCCAGCGCCCGCTCCGCCGCGCCGATCGAACGCATGCAGTGGTGGATGCGACCCGGCCCGAGGCGGCCTTGCGCGATTTCAAAGCCGCGGCCTTCGCCGAGGATGATGTTCTCGGCCGGCACCACGACGTCCTTGAACACCACTTCGCCATGGCCGTGCGGCGCGTCGTCATAGCCGAACACGGGCAGCATGCGCTCGATCGAGAAGCCCGGCGCGTTCGTCTCCACGACGATCTGCGATTGCTGGCGGTATTTGTCGGCGGTCGGATCGGTCTTGCCCATCACGATCATCACCTTGCAGCGCGGATCGCCCACGCCCGACGACCACCATTTGCGGCCGTTGATGACGTAATTGTCGCCCTTGCGCTCGATTCGCGTCTCGATGTTCGAGGCGTCCGACGAGGCGACCGCCGGCTCGGTCATGATGAAGGCCGAACGCATCTCGCCCGCCAGCAGCGGCTTGAGATACTTCTCTTTCATCCAGTCCGAGCCATAGCGCTCGAACACTTCCATGTTGCCGGTATCGGGCGCGGAGCAGTTGAAAACCTCCGATGCGAACCCGACCTTGCCCATCTCTTCGGCGAGCGGCGCGTATTCGAGGTTGGTGAGACCGCCGCCGAGATGGCTCTCGGGCAGGAACAGGTTCCACAGGCCCGCGGCCTTGGCCTTTTCCTTCAGCTCTTCCACCACCTGGACGACGATCCAGGGATTGCCCGCCTTGCGGGCCGCCGTCATCTCGGCGTTGTAGACCTCTTCCGCCGGATAGACGTAGCGGTCCATGAAGTCTTTGAGGCGCGCGACAAGGTCTTTGACCTTGCTGGTATGCTCGAAATCCATCTGCTCTCTCCCAAATGTCGCTTAGGCGATCTGGCCGGGAGCTTAACGCTCCGGCCCGGGGCTGCGCCAGCAAGCCCCGCAATTCAGATGCGCCTGAATTACGCCCGCCCATGACATTGCGGAAGTTTATTGTTTGAATTTCCACTATCACGCCTGATGATAGTGCGATGAAGCTGACCGGCATCGATCTCAACCTCTTCGTCGTCTTCGAGGCGATCTATACCGAGCGCAATCTCACCCGCGCGGCTGGCGTGCTGAACGTCACGCAGCCCGCCGTCTCCAACGCCCTCGCCCGGCTCCGCGCCCAATTCGACGATCCGCTTTTCGCCCGGCGCGGCGGCATCATGGCGCCGACGCCGGTGGCGCAGTCGCTGATCCTCCCCGTCCGCCAGGCGCTCGCGCGCCTCCGCTCCGGGCTCGACCAGCGCGCGAAATTCGATCCCGAAACCACCGCGCGCATTTTCCACATCGCGGTCCGCGATACGACCGCCGCCATGCTCCTGCCGCCGCTCGCCGAGCGCCTCACCCGCGAAGCCCCCGGCCTCCAGATCCAGGTCCACATCCCGGCCCGTGCCGAAATTCCCATGGAGCTCGCCGCCGGCACGCTCGATCTCGCCATCGACATCCCCGATCTCCAGCGCGGCGATCTGATGAGCGCGCCTTACATCGCCGATCGCTATGTCGTCGTGATGCGCCGGGGCCATCCCGATGCCGCAAAGCCCATGACGCTCGACCGCTTCACCGCGCTCCGCCTCATCGCGATCTCAAGCCGCCGCCGCGGCCGCACGCTCATCGAAGCGGCGCTTGCCCGCGCGGGCCGGCAGGCCAATACGGTGATGCGGGTCCCCACCTTCCAGATGGCGATGGACGTGGTGCGCGCCAGCGATCTCATCACCACGCTCCCCTCGCTCGTGGCGCGCGGGCTCGACGTGGTGACGGCCGAACTCCCCATCACGCCGCCGTCCGTCGATCTGCTGCTCTACTGGCACCGCAACGCCGAAAGTGACCCCGGCAATATCTGGATGCGCCAGGCCATCCAGGCCGTCACCGCCGCCCTGCCCCCGCCCTCTACCCGCGCCGCGCGCGGAAGAAGGACTTGAGCAAATCGCTGGAGACATGCGCGAGGTGGCCCTGGCTCACCTCAGGCCGATGATGACAGGTCGGCTGCTCGAAGAACCTGCCGCCATGCACCACGCCGCCGCCTTTGGGGTCCGACGCCGCAAAGTGGAGATGGCGGATGCGGGCGAGCGAGATCGCCCCCGCGCACATCGCGCACGGCTCCAGGCTCACATAGAGGTCGCATTGCAGCAGCCGCTCATTGCCCAGCGCCTCAGCCGCCTCGCGGATCGCCAGAATCTCGGCATGCGCCGTCGGGTCGCGCAGCTCGACGATCCGGTTGCCCTGGCTGGCGATCACCTTGCCCTCCGGCCCCACGATCACCGCTCCCACCGGCACCTCCCCCCGCGCCGCCGCCGCCTCGGCCGCGATCATGGCGAGATGCATGGGATCATGGGGGTCTGTGGTCATGGGTTCTCCAGCCACTCGTGACTAGGGTTCACACCCTGCCCGGACTTCGCCAATGCCCACAGGGTTTCAAACTGCTCCTTAGTCCTTACCTTTGGGAGGAATTCAGCGATCTCGGCAAAGTCAGGAAAGGTTTGATCCGCAAGGCATTCGCCTTCAGAGCCGCCGCTTTCATCGGCCCAGGTCAGCCGGCCATCGTCGAACAACCCAACCCGGCGAACTTCCCAGTTCTCTTCATCCAACTCTGACATGACACGAGCAGGAAATTCCGGCTCGTGACCAAGCTCCTTGGACCAGAAGTAGCTAACATACCTCAAGGGCGCCCCAGTGCTGCAAGCGACGGCCCGCGTATGCTAGCACGCGGCTCTACCCATGCTAGAAGCCCCGCATGACCGACAAGCCTGAAGCCGCCGACCCCGGCGGCGACCGCATTGCGAAAGTCCTCGCCCGCGCCGGTGTTGCATCGCGCCGCGATGTGGAAAAACTGATCGCCGAAGGCCGCGTGAAAGTGGACGGCGCGACGCTCACCACCCCGGCTTTCAAGCCCGCCCCCGGCGCGGTGATCCAGGTCGACGGCAAGGTGGTCGCCGGGGCCGAACCGACCCGCCTCTGGCGCTACTACAAGCCCGTCGGCCTCGTCACCTCGCACAAGGACGAGAAGGGCCGCGCGACCGTCTTCGAACACATGCCGCCGGGCATGCCGCGCGTCATCTCCATCGGCCGCCTCGATCTCACCTCGGAAGGCCTGCTCCTCCTCACCAATGACGGCGCCATCGCCCGCAAGCTGGAGCTGCCGGAGACCGGCTGGATACGCCGCTATCGCGTTCGCTTTTTCGGCAATGTCACGCAGGAAGAACTCGACAAGCTCCAGAAAGGCATCACCGCCGACGGCGTCCGCTATGGTCCCATCGAGGCGATCCTGGAACGCTCCAAGGGCCAGAACTCGTGGGCGGCGGTCTCCCTGCGCGAAGGCAAGAACCGCGAAGTCCGCAAAGTCTTCGAACATCTGGGCCTCAAAGTTTCGCGCCTCATCCGCGTCGCCTATGGCCCGTTCCAGATCGGCGATCTGCGCGAAGGCGAAGTCGCCGAGGTGCAGGGCAAGGTGCTGAAGGAACAGCTTGGCCTGGCAGCCAACCCCAACCGCGAAAAGCGGCTGAAGGCGCGCTGATGCGGATCGTCGGCGGACGCCTGCGCGGTCGCGCGCTCGTCGCGCCTCAGGACGAGCGCGTGCGACCCACCTCCGACCGGGTGCGCGAGAGCGTCTTCAACATTCTCGCCCACAACGATTTCGGCGTCGGCTTCGAACTGCAGGACGCCCGCGTCCTCGATCTTTTCGCCGGTACCGGCGCGCTCGGCTGCGAGGCCCTCTCACGCGGTGCGAAGTTCTGTCTCTTCGTCGACAGCGATGCCGACAGCCGAGGCCTGCAGCGCGAGAACGTCCAGGCCCTCGGCCTCACCGGCATCACCAAGATCTGGAAGCGCGATGCGACCGATCTCGGCCCCCGCGAAGCCCAGGCCGGCGGCCCCTTCACCCTCGCCTTCCTCGACCCGCCCTATCGCAAGGGCCTCGTCGAACGCGCCCTAATCGCCGCCCGCGACGGCGGCTGGCTGGCGAAGGGCGCTGTCATCATGACCGAATGCGCCGCCGACGAACCACCACTCTCCGTCGAAGGTTTCACCGAACACGACACCCGCACCTACGGCGAAACCCGCGTGGCGTTCCTGACGGCCAACTAACCTCAACTGTCATCCTCGGGGCCGCGTAGCGGAACCCGGGGATCCATGCCTGAGGCGGTTGAAGCGACGGGCGCAAACCTGACAAGCCTCAGGCATGGGTCCCCGGATCGTCCCTGCGGGCCGTCCGAGGATGACACACAAGTTCGGAGCTAACGCCGCCCGAACAGCCTCTTCAATGCCGAGATCAACTCAGGCGACCTAGGTCGAACGCGTGACGCGAGCTCCTTGTGACCGTCGTCGCGAGCGACGGCGCGAACCATTTCATTGCGATGATTTCGCTCAACCAATTCAGACCAAAATCGAATGTACTTGATGGGCTCAGACACCGGGCGTCGCGGATCAGCGAACTCGCGCTCGAAGTAGTCGGCCAAATTAGAGCCGTAGTGAATGACATCGGACTGATAGACCGAAAACACCGGATTACCGGCTTCGTTGGGTTCTGCAGGGACATAACGGTGAGACAAGAGTGGGATCAGCTTTGGAGCGTCGTTGACGACGCTTCTCAGCACTTCCGCACGCTGATCCGATGTTTCGGGCCGATGTCCCCACTCTGGCCACCACAACGCATTGTGCTCTACATCGAATAGAATGCCCTCTAAGGGCCACTTCAGCATCGTGCGGATTGCCTCGTCATCCGATCGCCAGTCGTAGCCCTCGACAGGGCGGCGTTCTCGCAGAAGCGCGACAAGATCGGGCGGAAACACCAAATCATACTTGGCCTGGGCATCATCAAGTTCGGTTGAGGAATAGCCAGTCGTCCAAGACTTACGGCCCGAAAGTGGGAACTTTCGTTGGTCGGCCATCGACAACTTACCGTCGCCCGAACAGCCGCTCGATATCGTGGAGCTTCAGCTCCACATAAGTCGGGCGGCCGTGATTGCACTGGCCGGAATGGGGCGTCGCCTCCATTTCGCGCAGCAGTGCGTTCATCTCGTCGGCGGTCAGCCTGCGCCCCGCACGGACCGAGCCGTGGCAGGCCATGGTGCCGCAGATCTCGTCCAGCCGTTCCTTCAGCGAAAACGCCTGACCGTGCTCCGCGATCTCGTCGGCGAGATCGCGGATAAGGCCCTGCACGTCGGCATCGCCCAGCAGCGCCGGCGTCTCGCGCACGGCGAGCGCGCCATGCCCGAAATCCTCCAGCACCAGCCCCAGCTCAGCCAGCTCGCCCGCATGGGCCAGCACGCGCTCGGCGCTGGCCGGGTCGATCTCCACGATCTCCGGCGTCAGCAGCATCTGGCGCGGCGCACCGCCGGCGGCCAGCGCCACTTTCATCTTCTCATAGACGAGCCGCTCATGCGCCGCGTGCTGATCGACGATCACCAGCCCGTCCGCCGTCTCCGCGACGACATAGGTGTTGTGCACCTGCCCGCGCGCGACACCCAGCGGATAGCGGCGGAGGTCCGCCGCCGGAATGGCGTCCGCCACGCGTGCGACGGGCGCGAAATCGCGCACCATCTCCAGCACAGCGGCGGGCGCGGCGGCATAGTTCGGTGCACTCCAGTCGCGCGTGGCTTCGCTTAATCCCGGCGTCATCGGTTGCGGCGGCGCGCCCGTGAAGGCCGGGAAGTACGGCGTCTGCGGCTGCATCTGCGGGCGCAGCGCATCGAACACGCTCGCCGCCACCGTCGTCGCCGCGCGATGGCCCGCCCGCTCCAGCGTCTGGCGCAGCGCGTTGACGATCAGCCCGCGCACGCCCTGACTGTCGCGAAACCGCACCTCGGCTTTCGCCGGATGCACGTTCACGTCGACATCGTGCGGATGCGTCTCGACGAACACCACCGCCACCGCATGCCGGTCATGCGCCAGGAAATCCGCATACGCCCCGCGTACCGCGCCGGTCAGCAGCTTGTCCTTCACCGCGCGGCCGTTGACGAACAGGAACTGATGCTGTGCATTGCCGCGATTGAAAGTCGGCACGCCGGCAAAGCCGAACACCCGCGCCTCGCTCTTGGCGATATCGAAGGCCAGCGCGTTCGGCCGGAACGCAGGCCCCAGTATGGCCGAGATGCGCGCCAGCCAACCCTCAGGCCCCGGCAACTCCGCCTCGACATCGAGGATCGTGCGGCCCTCGTCTTCCAGCCGGAACGCCACCTCCGGCGCGGCCATGGCGAGGCGCTTCACCGTGTCGCCCACCGCCTGCGTCTCGGTGCGCGGCGCCTTCATGAATTTCAGCCGCGCGGGCGTTGCGTAGAAAAGATCGCGCGCCTCGATGCGCGTGCCGTGCTGGCCGCGCCCCAGAAACGCCACCGGCTCGGCCTCGCCGTTCGCACCGCCTTCGACGGCGATGCGCCAGGCCTCCCCGGCATCCGCCACCCGGCTGTCGATGGTGAGGCGCGAGACAGACCCGATCGACGGCAGCGCCTCGCCGCGAAAGCCCAGCGTCTCGATCTGCGTCAGGTCATCCGCGCCCTCGCCGTCGATGGGCAGCTTCGATGTCGCATGGCGCAAAATCGCGACCGGCAGTTCCTCGCGGCTCATCCCCTTGCCGTCATCGGTGATGCGGATGAGCGCCAGCCCCCCGCCCGCCACCGCGATCTCAATACGCCGCGCGCCGGCATCCAGCGCGTTCTCCACCAGCTCCTTCACCGCCGCAGCCGGCCGCTCCACCACCTCGCCCGCGGCGATACGGTTGATCGTGCCTTCACTGAGACGGCGGATAGTCATCGGTCAGTGCGTCCTTCGAGACGCGGCCAAGCGGCCGCTCCTCAGGATGAGGAAGAGTGGAGATGATGCCTCATAGGGATAAGCACAACTCCTCCTCATCCTGAGGAGCGATCCGAAGGATCGCGTCTCGAAGGACGCACCCTGCATCACCCCTGCCCCAGATAGGCGCGCGCCAGCTTCTTGCCTTCCTCGACCGCCGGCTGGTCCAGCGGATCGATGCCCATCAGTTTGGCGGCCAGGATCGTCTCCAGCATGAAATGCATGAAGAGACCGCCCAGCGCGTATTCATCCAGCGTCTCGACGCTCATCGTCCGCACCGGACGCCCGCGCCGCGCCAGCGTCTCCGCCGTCGCCCGCGTCTGCGCCGCGACCAGATCGCCAATGGCATGGCCGCCGAGATATCCCGCGCCGATCTTTTCCGCGAACGCCGCATCCGGCTTCGGCCCGCTGGCCTCTCGGGCCGCGCTCAGCACCGTGAAGGCGCGCACATTCGGTCCGTCGAGATAGAGCTGCAGCTGGCTGTGCTGATCCACCGGCCCCAGTGCCGCACTCGCCGCCTGGCCCTTGCCTTCCTTGCCGACGCTCTCGGCCCAAAGCTGCCGCCACCAGGCGCCGAACCGCTCGAAGCGGTCGCCATAGGGCATCAGCACCAACTCGCCATAACCAGCATCGGCGGCCGAAATCGCCAGCGCCGCACCATCGGCCACCGCGGAATTACCGGACAGAATCTCGGCCCAGACCGCTTCCGCGCCCTTGCGGATTTTCACCGCGTCCAGCCCGAACAACAGCGCGGGCAGCATCCCCACCAGCGTCAGCACCGCGTAGCGCCCGCCGATATCCAGCGGATGCTCCAGCGTCGGCGCGCCGATGGTCTCGGCGAAACGCCGCGCCGGGTTGTCGGTCGGCTCGGTCAGCACTGCGAAGTGATGCTTCAGATATTTCTCGCCACCCGCCGCCTTCAGCGCCTCGGCGGCCGACAGCGCCTGCATCAGCGTCTCGCCCGTCCCGCCCGATTTCGAGACGATCAGGAATCGCGTAGTCTTGAGGTCCAGCGTCGCAAGCGCCGCGCTCCAGGTCGCGCCGTCGAGATTGTCGAAGAAGTGGAAGCGCGTGCCGTTCACACGGTCGCCGACGCCCGGCGTGCGCCAGCCTTTCAGCTGCGACACCGCCTGCGCCCCCAGGCTCGATCCACCGGTGCCGAGGATGCACAGATCGGTCGTGTTGTTCAGCAGATGCCCGACCACCGCCTCCGCGAGCGCGATATCGTCGCGGCGTTTGGAGATTTCATAGAGCGGCTGCCCACCCGCCTTGGCGCTGTCGCGCAGGGCGGCGAGATGGGGTTCCAGGGCCGCCCGTTTCGCCTCGAAGGCATCGCGGGTCAGGGCATGGCGGCCGGACTGCGCCGGAAAGGCGTGCCGGAGGTCGGCGGTGTAGGGATGACTCATGCGGCCCAGTTTAGGGCCAGCGCCGCGAGGGGGAAACGCCCCTCGCGGACCGATTTTTGCCTTAAGGCGTCGGCGTCACGCCTTCCGGCTTGCCGACGACCACGACGTAAAGCTGGGCCGGGTCGAGCAGGCGCTTGGCGACCGCGTTCACCTGCTCCTTCGTCACCGCCTCGATCTCGGGATTGCGGGTGTTGATGTAGTCCTTGGGGAAACCCGAGAGGTAGTAGCTAAGCAGGATGTTCGAGATCTTCGCGTTCGAATCGAAGCGCAGCGCGAACGAGCCCGTGAGGTACGCCTTGGCGTCCGCCAGTTCCTCATCCGTGATGCCCTCGTCGCGGAATTTCTGGATTTCCTGCTTCACCAGGTCCAGCGCCTGCCCGGCCGTCTTGTTGTCGGTCGCGAGGCCGCCATAGAAGTATTCGGCGAAGCGCTCGGTCGCGAAGCCCGTGCCCACGCCATAGGTGAGGCCGCGTTTCGCACGGATTTCCTTCATCATGCGCGAGGCGAAGCCGCCGCCGCCGAGCACGTAATTCATCACCTGCGCCGCGCGGAATTCGGGGTCGGTGGCTTTGAGGCCGACGCCGCCGAACTGGATCACGCTCTGCGGGATGTCCATCTGCACGACCTCAGTCTTGCCGAGCGCCTGCACGGTGATCTCACCCGGATCGGTGAGGGCGCGCGACGCGGGGACCGAGGCGAACAGCGTGTCGAGCAGCGGCCCAAGCTCCGCGGCGGTGATGTCACCCACCACGACGACCTTCAGCCTGTCCTTGCCCAACGCCTGACCCATGAAGGCGGCGATGTCGTCACGCGTGATGCCGGCGACCGATTCCGCAGTGCCGCGCACTTTCAGGCCATAGGGATGGCTGGGGAACGCGCCCGCCTGCCAGGCATTGCCGGCGATGGACGAGGGATCCTGATCGGCTTCCTTGATGCCGGAAATGATCTGCGCCTTCATCCGGTCGATCGCTTCCTGGTCGAAGCGCGGGCTGGCGAGCGCCAGACGCATCAGCTCGAACGCATCGGCCTTGTGCTCCGACAGCGTGGTGAGGCTGAGATAGAAGGCGTCCTGGTCGGAGCTGCCGCCGAAGCTGATCGCCTTTTCTTCCAATTTCTCGGCAAAGGCGGTGGAGTCGTAGTCCCCCGCGCCCTCGTTCATTAGCGTCGAGACGAGATAGGCGAGGCCCGTCTTGCCCGCCGGATCGATCCGGCCGCCGCCGTCGAAACCGGCGTCGAGCGAGATGATGGGCAGGCCGTGCTCTTCCACCAGCCAGGCGGTGATGCCGCCGGGCGAGGTCACTTCCTGCACTTCGATGGCGTGGGCGGGCGCGGCGATCAGGAATGCGCCGGCGATGGCGGCGCTGATGCGATTGATAAGGCTCACGGCGTGCCCTCCGTCGGCGGCGTGGCAGGTGCGGCGTCACCGCCCGCGCCCTGCGGCTCCAGCGTTCCGGTCACGCTGCGTTCGATCTTCAGATATTTCGCGGCCACCGCCTTCACCTGCTCGATGGTCACGGCGTTGATGCGCTGCGGCCAGGCATCGAGATCCTCGATGGTCAGGCCATAGGTCAGGCCCTCGCCATAATAGTTGGCGAGCCCTTCGACATTGTCCTTGGCGTAGATTTCGTTCGCCAGCATCACCGTCTTGGCGCGCGCCATTTCGGCCTCGGTCGGGCCCTCAGTGATGAACTTGGCGATCTCGGCGTCGATCGCCGTTTCCACGCCTTCCAGCGTCTCGCCATCGGAGGGCTGCGCGTACACGCCGACCATGCGGTCGTCGATGCCGTCGCCGTCATACCAGGTCTGGATCGAACTCACGATCTTGTCGCGCTTCACCAGCGCGAGGCCGAGACGCGAGGTGTCGCCCTTCCCGCCCAGGATGTAGCTCATCAGCGCCAGCGCATAGGCCTCGCCGTCCTGCGCCGATTTATAACTCGGCGCGAGATAGAGCCGCGCGAAGGTCGGCACACCCACCTGCGGATGCTTCATCTCCACCCGGCGCGCGGCAATCGGCTGCGGCTCCATCGGGCGCACGCGCTTGGCGAGTTCACGCGGCTTCATCGGCGCGTAGTATTTGTTCGCCAGCTCCTTCACCTTGTCGACGGTGACGTCGCCTGCAACCACCAGGATCGCGTTGTTGGGGCCGTAATTCGCTTTGTAGAAGGCCTGCGCCTCCTCAAGCGTCAGCCCCTCGATCTCGCTGCGCCAGCCAATCACCGGAATGCCGTAAGGGTGCGCGGTGTAGAGCGCGGCATAGAGCTGCTCCCAGAAGAGCCCGTCGGGATTGTTGTCGGTGCGCTGGTTGCGCTCCTCCAGGATGACGTTGCGCTCCGATGGCACGGTCTGATCGGAGATGATCAGGTTCTCCATGCGGTCGCTGTCCAGCTCCATCGCCAGCTCCAGCCGGTCGGCGGCGATGCGCTCGTAGTAGACCGTGCGGTCGTAGGAGGTGTTGGCGTTGTTGTCGCCGCCATTGCGGGAAAGAATCGCGTCGAACTGCTGGTCGGGCACTTTGGGCGTGCCGCGGAACATCAGGTGCTCGAAGAAATGGGCGATGCCGCCGGCGTCGCGCGGATCGTCGGCGCTGCCGGTCTTGAACCAGACCTGGTGGGTGACCACCGGCGCGCGATGATCGGGAATCACCACCACCTGCATCCCGTTCTCCAGGCTGAACGTATGCGCCTTGAACGATTCGTCGTCGGCATGGGCCGGCATCGCGAACGATGCGGCGGCGAGAAGCAACGCAGCTTTCAGTGACTTCAAGGGGGCCGTCCTTGCGCTCGGAATGAGCGTCTTCAGCGAAACGCCGCAGCACGAGGCTGCGGCGCCTTCAGATCAGGATACTGACAATCTTGGCGCATCGCTGCGCTTCACGATTGCGACAGTTAACCGCGCCCGATTACTGGCCGGGCGGGCGGGTGGTGTCGAGCACGCGGCCTTTTGCGTCCGTCGCAGGGGCGGCCTCGGGGGCCGACGCGGCGTTCTCGCCGGAGGTCGCCAGCGCCTGGGCGGCGACCGAGGCGGCGTTCACGTCGGACGGGCCCGTCGCGCCGGGCTGCGGGGCGCGCAGTTCCATGTCGGGCGGCATGGCGAGCGGACGGCGCGGGGCGACCGCGTATTCGTCTGGCGAGGACTTCTCGATGCCGAGGGCGTCGCTCATCGTCTCGCAGCCCGCGAGGCCGAAGCCCGCCGCCAGCACGCCGGCAACCGCCGCAATACGGGCCGTCTTGAATGCCATCCGCATAACCTACCCTTTTGCCTCGGTGCCGCTTGGAGCGCGGCCCATGAATACTGCATCGACCAGAATGGCGCCGACGCCCAGCACGATCGCCGCGTCCGCCACGTTGAAGACATACCAAGAATAGCCGAAACCGTGGAAATGGAAAAAGTCCACGACCGCTCCGTAGAGGAACCGGTCGATCACGTTTCCTATCGCTCCGCCAATAACGAGGCCCAGCCCCGCCGCCAGCCAGCGCCCGTCGGCCCGCACCAGCCACCAGGTCAGGATCAGCGCCATGACGATGGAAAAGCCGATCAGGAGGTATTTCTCGTTCGGCGAATCCGCCGGGAACAGGCCGTAGGAGATGCCCTCGTTCCACACCATGGTCAGGTTGAAGAACGAGGTGACCTCGACGGGCAGACAGGCCGGGCAATTGATGAAGCCCAGCTCATATAGCACCCAGTTCTTCGACGCCTGGTCGGCCACCAGCACGATCAGCGCCAACAGCAGCCCGAACCACAGGAACTTCCGGCCCTGCGCGGCGCTCATGCGGCTGTGCCCTGCGACGGCAGGCCGAGTTCCCTGACCGCCCCGGCGCAGCGATGGCAGAGTTCCGGGTGGTCGGCTTCCGAGCCGACCTCTTCCAGCACCATCCAGCAGCGCGCGCATTTGGCCCCGGTCGCCTTGGCGAACACCACGCCCGCCCCGACGATCTCATCCAGCAGGAACGAGCCTTCCGGGGCCGGGCCGGTCTCGACCGACGCGCCCGAGGTGATGGCGATCTCTGCGAGGTCCAGCCCCTCGAACAGCCGCGCATCCGCGCCGTCCGCAACAAAAAGCTTCGGGTCGGCCTCGAGGCTCGCGCCGATCACCTTGTCGCGGCGGGCGACTTCCAGCGCGCCCGTGACGACACGGCGAAGATCGCGGATGCGATCCCATTTCGCCGCCAGCGCCTCGTTCTCGGCGGCGTCGGGCGAGGTCCAGAAGGTGCGGAGGTGCACACTGTCCGTCTCGCTGGGGAAGCGGGTCAGCCACACCTCTTCCGTCGTGAACGGAATGATCGGCGCGAGCCAGGTCACCAGCGCATGGAACACCCTATCCATCACCGTCCGCGTCGCGCGGCGGCGCAGCGACGACGGCGCATCGCAATAGAGCGCGTCCTTGCGGATATCGAAGTAGAACGCCGAGAGATCGTTCACCGCGAACAAATTCACCGCGCGGAAGACGCGGATGAAGTCATAGCTCGCGAACCCGGCCCGCATCTCCGCCTCGGTCTTCGACAAGAGGTGGAGCATGTAGCGCTCCAGCTCCGGCAGCTCATCCACCGGCACCGCTTCGGCATCGCTGTAACCGTCCAGCGCGCCCAGCAGATAGCGCAGCGTGTTGCGCAGCTTGCGATAGGATTCCGACGTCGCCGCCAGGATCGACTTATCCAGCGGCGGGTCCATGCCGTAATCGACGCTCGACACCCACAGGCGCAGGATGTCCGCGCCCTGCTCGTTCGCGACATCGACCGGCGAGATCGTGTTGCCGAGCGACTTCGACATCTTCATGCCCTTGCCGTCGACGATGAAGCCGTGGGTCGCGACCGCGCGATACGGCGCCCGTCCGCGCGTCGCGCAGCTTTCCAGCAGCGACGACTGGAACCAGCCGCGATGCTGGTCCGAGCCTTCCAGATACAAATCGGCCGGCCACGCCTTCGTCCACTCCGGCTTCACCGGGTCTTCCAGAACGAAGGAATGCGTCGAGCCTGAGTCGAACCAGACATCCAGGATGTCCATCACCTGCTCGTAATCGGCGGCGTTGTAGCCGTCGCCGAGGAAGGCGTTCGCATCCTGCACATACCAGGCATCCGCGCCGTCCTTTTCGAAGGCGGCGACGATGCGGGCGTTCACCGCCTTGTCGTTCAGCACCTCGCCCGTCTCCTTGTGGACGAACAGCGCCATCGGCACGCCCCAGGCGCGTTGACGCGAGAGCACCCAGTCGGGCCGCGTTTCGATCATCGCGCGCAGGCGGTTGCGTCCCGTCGCCGGGAAGAACGCGGTCGCGTCGATCGACTCCAGCGCGCGCTGGCGCAAGGTCTTGGTTTCGCCGTCGATCGTGAAGGGCTTGTCCATCGCCGCGAACCATTGCGGCGTGTTGCGGAAGATGATCGGCGCGCGGCTCCGCCAGGAATGCGGATAGGAATGCGTCAGCCGCGCCTTGGCGAGCAGCGCGCCGACCTCTTCCAGCTTCGCCATCACCGCGCCATTGGCCGGTCCGTCCTTGCCGTCATCCTTCAGGATGGTGAGCCCCGCGAACAGCGGCACGTGCGGCAGGTATTCGCCCATCGGCCCGACCGTGTCGGGAATGTCCTTCGAGGAAAGCCCCGAGGCCAACCACACGACATAGTCGTCCGCACCATGCCCCGGCGCGGTATGCACAAAGCCCGTGCCGGTATCGTCGGTGACGTGTTCGCCACTTAGCATGCGAACGCCAAAGTCGTAGCCATGCCCTCGGAAAGGGTGCGCAACGAGCAACATCGAAGGATCGATGTCGCGCAAGCGCTCCCAAGCGCCGATCTTCGCGGAAGTGCGCACATCCTCGGCGCGCGCGTCGGCAAGAATGAATCTCTCACCGACTACAGCACCCGACGCTTCGCCAGCGTCTGTAACTTTGTATAGGCCGTATTGGATATTGGGCGAGTAGGAGATCGCCCGATTGGCGGGGATGGTCCAAGGCGTCGTCGTCCAGATGACGACCTTCGCCCCGAAAGGCTCCTTGTCTAAGACCTCGCCGTCGCCGCCGTTGCCGAATACCTCGAACTTCACCCAGATCTGGGGCGAGTTCTTGTCGTGATACTCGATCTCGGCCTCGGCCAGCGCCGTGCGCTCCACCGGCGACCACATCACCGGCTTCGAGCCGCGATACAGCAGCCCGTTATCGACCACACGGAACAGCTCGCTGACGATGCGCGCCTCGGCGCGGACATCCATCGTCGTATAGGGCTGGTCCCACTCGCCGGTACCGCCCAGGCGCTTGAACTCCTCGCGCTGCACACCCAGCCAGTGGCTCGCGAAGGCGCGGCACTCGGCGCGGAATTCGGCGACCGGAATGGCGTCCTTGTTCTGGCCCTTGGCGCGATACTGCTCCTCGACCTTCCATTCGATCGGCAGGCCATGGCAGTCCCAGCCATGCACATAGGGCGCATTGCGGCCCAGCATGTTCTGCGAGCGCGAAACGAAGTCCTTCAGGATCTTGTTGAACGCGGTGCCGAGATGGATGTTGCCGTTGGCATAGGGCGGGCCGTCATGCTGCACGAACAGCGGACGGTCCTTCGCGACCTCGCGCTGGCGGCGGTAGAGGCCGGTCGCCTGCCAGCGCTTCAGCCATTCCGGCTCGGCCTTGGGCAGGCCCGCCTTCATGGGGAACGCCGTTTTCGGCAGGAAGACCGAGTCCTTGTAGACGTTCGGCTTCTTCTCGGGTTTCGCGGAGGTCGTGGTATCGGTCATGGGTGTCGCGGCCCTGATCTGGGGCCTTCCCTTGTAAAATGGCGTGCGGACGTGCGGTCTGATCCCGGCGCGCTTTAGAGCGCGGCCGGGTCCGTAATTCGCATCTGCAGACGGACCGTGGTCATAGGGCCGCTTCTATCAGCGCCGATTCCGCAGAGTCGAGCGGTTTTAACCCTGCCCGCCCCCGCCCCTCCCCCAAACGGCGGGGTTGCTGCCCGGCCCCCATCCCCGCATTTTTGGGCTGTCCGCACGGGGAAGGACGGTTCATGCGCGCGTTTTTGCTGTCACTGCTCATTCTCATCGCCGCCGGGCCGGGAGCCCGGGCGCAGGACGCCGACCCCAATGACGGCATCCGCCGCTTCATCAACGGCACCTGGCAGCTCGTCTTCCGCGAGGCCGTCAAGGACAATCCGGACGGCATCAAGACGGTCGCGACCACCATCACCATCGTCCTGCGCTATGACGGCACCCGCACGATCACCCAGTCCGTCCAGCTCGACGACCAGCCGCCGGTGCAGCAGCCCGGCGTGACCAACGACTACTACCGGGTCGACGAGGTCGACGGCACCAAATTCACCCTCACCACCTGGGGCGAAGACGGCGCGGCGCAGGTCACCAACCGCTTCCGCACCGGCGCCGACACCATGCAGCTCGAAGGCAACGAAGCCGTCTATCAGCGCGTTGCGGGCAGCGCCGAGACCGCGCCGTCTCCCCTGCCGCCCCAGCGCGATGTCCCCGGCGGCGCACCGCCCGCCCCGCCGCCGCCCGCGCCCGCGATGGCCTCGATGGGCGATGCTCAGGCCCACCAGTTCATGGTCGGCGTCTGGACCGCCAGCCTCACCTATAACGGCGCCACCATCGACTCGCAGTTCGAATACCGCGCCAGCGGCGAGGTCGTCGGCTACCAGACCGTCACGCAGAACGGCCAGCCGAAACGTTACGACATCACCGGCGCCTACACGACCGTCGCGACCGGCGCCAACAGCTTCCGCCTCACCTTCTTTGTCGCCGGCCAGCAACCCGTCTCGACCGAGCTTCAGGTCGTCGACCAGAACACGCTCTACAACAAGGCCGACAACTACCAGGCGAAGCGTGTTCAGTAGCTGGCAGAGTGCGTGGTTCGAGGCCCTGCTTCGCAGGGCACCTCACCATGACGCTGTCCTTCAAACCCTAACCCTCTTCGTCATCCTGAGGTGCGCGCGGCAGCGCGCCTCGAAGGACGCACCCTGCCACGGCCGACGCTCTTGGTTCTCAGCAACCCCTATTCCTCATCCTGAGGAGGGCGCAACGCGCCCGTCTCGAAGGACGCATCCCGCATCAACCGGCCAGTATCTTCCGCGCCGTCTCGCTGTCGGCGGCGATCTGCGCCTTCAGCTCATCCAGCCCTGACATCTTGCGCTCCGCCCGGATGAAATCGACGAACGACACATCCAGCTGACGGCCATAGAGATCGCCGTCGAAGTCGAACAGGAACACCTCCAGCAGCGTGTCCTGCTTGTCGAAGGTCGGGCGGCGGCCGAAATTCGCGACGCCGCCGAAATCGCGGCCCAGCGCCTTCACCTTCACCGCATAGACGCCCAGCGCCGGCTCCAGATAGCCCTTCAGCGAGATATTGGCGGTCGGGAATCCGATCGTGCGACCGCGCTTGTCGCCGCCGCGCACATGGCCCGACACCGTCCACAAATGCCCCAGCAGCTTGGCCGCATCGCGCGGGCGGCCCCCTTTCAGCGCAGCGCGGATATCGGTCGACGAAATCTTGTGCGCGGCGTCGGCCATGACGACCCGGTAAATCATCGCATCGACACGCGATTTCTTCGCTTCTTCGGCCAGCAGTTTGGCGTTTCCGGCACGTCCCTTGCCGAACTGGAAATCCTCGCCGGTGATCACAAAGCTGGCGCCCAGCCCTTTGACCAGCACATCGGAAACAAACTGCTCCGCCGGCATCGCGGCGAGGCGCGCATTGAACGGCACCGCGAAAAGCACGTCGACGCCAAGGCTGCACAACATCTCGGCCTTGGGCCGGAACGGCGTTAGACGAAACTTCTCGCCGCCTTTCCGGAAGAACTCTTGCGGATGCGGTTCGAAGGACAGAATCCCGAACGGCACGCCACCCTCCACCGCGAGCCGTTTGCCCATCTCGATCAGCGCACGATGTCCCAGATGCACGCCATCGAAATTGCCGATGGCGACGACCGCGCCCCTGGCGGTTTCCGGCACATGCTCGAAATGGCGGACGACAATCACGTCTGGATCACGCCTTGGGCTTGCCCGGCGCGAGCAGCATCGCCTCGCCCTCGGCCACCACCGTCTCGCCGACCTTGGCGACGCAGGACAGCGTCACGCGGCGCTTCTCCTTCGCCGTCACGGTGCAGACCGCCTCCACCGTATCGCCGATCCGAACCGGCGCCTTGAAAGCCAGGGTCTGGCTCACATAGATCGACCCCGCCCCCGGCAGCTTGGTGCCCAGTACGGTCGAAAAGAACCCGGCGGTCAGCATGCCGTGGGCGATGCGCGTCTTGAACGGCGTCGTCGCGGCATAGGCCTCGTCGAAATGCACCGGGTTCATATCGCCCGTCGCCTCGCCGAACAGGGCGATATCCTTCTCGCTGACAGTGCGCGTGTAGCTCGCGCTCTGCCCGATCTCGATGTCGTCTGCATAGACGGTCATGCCGCCGCTCCGATGCTGAAAAGCGAAACGGCGCGGACCTTAGTGCGCCGTCCCGCAAAGAGGAAACCGTAAATCGGGCGGCCTTGAAACCGCGACGGCCCGGACCGATCTCCATTTGACGCTGGGGCATTCGGGGGAAGGCCGTGCATCTGACTGCGGTCGATATCGTTCTGGCGGCGACACTGCTTCTGGCGCTGCCCGCAGATCGCCTGTGGTCGACCCTCCGGGCCGGCCCGCGCCGTCAGCGCACCCCCATGCGGCGCTATTTGCTGACCATCGGCGAACTGGCACTGCTGCTCGGCACGCTGACGGCGCAATGGCTGCTTCACGATCGCAGCCTCGCCGCGCTCGGCCTCGATATCCCCGTCGGCACATATGGTTTGATCGGTCTTGGCTTCGCCGCCGTAGTGATCGTCGCCCTCGCCGTTACGACGGCGCGCATGAAGCCCGGCGCGCAGGCGCCGAAAGAGGCGAGCGGCACCGACATCTTCCCGCAAACACCCACTGAGAGCGCGGCATTCGGTGTTTCGGCCATCGCAATCGGCGCAGGTTGGGAACTGCTCTATCGCGGCTATCTGCTCTGGGCGCTGACGCCGCTGACCGGCCAGATCGGCGCGATCCTTCTGGCCGCGATCGCCTACGGCCTCGCGCATGGGTACAAGTCGAAGGTGCAACTCGGCGGCAGCATCGCGATGGCGCTGCTGTTTACCGCCGCCTATGCGGTGACCGGTAGCCTGTGGTGGCTCATCGCCATCCACATCGCCCTGCCGCTGATCGGCTGGCGCGCCTATCGCCGCATGTCGCGGGCGGAAAGCTAGCGCGGCCCTACTTCAAGCGCGCCATATGAGCGGCGGCGAAGAGTTCCTGCTCGGCCAAAGTCGCGGCGACGTTCACGTCCTCGCCGGCGAACTGCTCGCCATGGATACCGGCGGTGATGAACAGCGCATCGATCCCCACCCGGTTCGCGCCCAGAATATCGGTGCGCAGACCGTCGCCGATCGCCAGGATCTTCGACGGATCGATCTCCGCACCTTTCAGCGTCGCCATGTTCTTCAGCGCCGTGTCATAGACCGGCGGATGCGGCTTGCCGAAATAGATCACCTCGCCGCCCAGCTTCTCATAGGCCGCCGCCAGCGCCCCCGCGCACCAGATCAGCTTCGTCCCGCGATGCACCTGGATGTCGGGATTGGCGCAGATCATCTGCAGCTTCGCCTCGCGCGCCGTCTCCAGCGTCTCGGCATAATCATCCGGCGTCTCGCGCTCGTCGTCGAAGAGGCCGGTGCAGAGAATGAACTCGGCCGAGGTCAGCTGCACCTCACGGGTCGGCAGACCCGCCCACACGGTGCGGTCACGCTCCGGCCCGATATGATGAAACGCCGAAGCGCCCCGCCGCACCATCTCGGCCCGCGTCGCATCGCCTGATGTCAGGATGCCGTCATAGGCCTCGCGCGGCACGCCCAACTGATCCAGCAGCTTCATCACGTCCTCGCCCGGGCGCGGCGCGTTGGAGAGCAGCAGCACAGGTCCCCTTGTCGCTCGAAACTGCGTCAGCGCGGCGCAAGCTTCGGGGAACGCGGCTTTACCGTCGTGGATCACACCCCAGACATCTGAGAGAACGGCGTCATAGCGCCCGGATATCTCACCGAGCGAAGCGATGGCATGTGTCATGGCTGGCAAGCCGTTCTCACGCCCACCGCCCCGCCGTCAAGCAAAGCCTTGGTGACCATCTCATCCCTCCCCTTCAGGGGAGGGTGGCGCGGCGCGACAAGCGCCGTGACGGGTGGTGGGGTCTATCCCGCCGCGCGACGTGTCCCACGCGCCTGGAACAGAGCCGTCATGCCCTGCGGCTGCGCCGGAGCTGCAGCGGCGGGCGCGGCCGGCGCAACCGCTGCCTCGGCATCCTCACGCACCGCGCGCGGCTCGCCGAAGAGGAAGCCTTGGCCGTAGTCGATCTCGAAATCGAGCAAGTCCACGACGTGACGCTCCGTCTCGATGCGCTCGCCGATCAGCGCAATGCCCTGCCGCGCCAGCAGCGGACGCAGATCCTCGATCGCGATACCGCCGATTTCGCGCGCCCCCGGCGCCAACAGCACGCCCGGCGCGATCTTCACGAAGCGCACGCCACGGCGGCGCATCGCATCGAGGTCGAAATCTAGCGACGTCACATGATCCATCGAGAACGCAAAGCCGAGCTTCGCCAGTTCCGCGAGACTCGCCTCTTCGCCAGGCCCCATCGCGTCATAGGCGCTCTGCGGCAGTTCGAAGACGATCTGGTCGATCAGGTCGCGATGCGCCCGCATGAAATCGACGAATTGCGGAAAGAACTGCGCGTCGGTCAACGAGGCGAGCGAGACATTGCAGAAGACGCCGACATCGCGCTGGCGCGCGGTCAGGCGGCGGATGAACTGCACCGAGCGGAACAGCAGCAGATTGTCGACGGTCGACATCAGCCCCGCCTCTTCCGCCACCGCCAGATACTGCGCGGGCATGATGGTGCGCCCGTCAGGCGCGCGCAGGCGCGACAGCGCCTCATAGAATTTCAGCTTGCGCTGGGGCAGCGCGACGATCGGCTGCACATGCAGATCGACGCGGTTGTCGATCAGCGCGCGCTGGATCATGTCCAGCATCTCGCCCTTCGGCGCCGCCTTCACCTCGGCCTTCGCAGCACGCGGCGCGGCAGCCACCGGCGCGCGCAGCTGCGACAGGCGCTGCTCGACGCGGCGCATCTCTTCGGCGGCCTCGGCCTGCGCCGTCTCCACGCCCTGCACGCGCTTCACCATGCTCTCGGCGAACTGGCGCATCAGCGTCTCGAAGACCTTCACCTCGCTGCCCAGCTGCGCCGCCTGCTCCGACGCGCCCGCCTCCAGCCGCTGGATTTCGTCCTGATGCTTCTCGGCGCCCTGCGCCAGCAGATCGGAGAGGATCAGATCGGCCCGCTTCAGCGCCAGCATCTCCGTGCGCTGGGCGGCGCGGTCGGCGGCGCGGATATAGACGTCCTGCAGGTTCGACCCGACGACAAAGACGGCGATGCCCATCACGCCCGCCAGAGCCGGGGTTTGCCCGATGCTCATCATGGCGAGCGCCGTCCCCGCACCGGCGGCGGCGCAGGCAATGGTGATGATCCCGTCTTTCAGGTTCGACATTTAGTCAGACAACTCCGGCCGGATTCTCCGGCTGTCCCAATCTGACCCGCGATGGTTGATGGACGGTTAACCTTCGTAAACACGTTCAAAACTGTCATCCCGGGCAGGGCGCAAAGCGCCCGCGACCCGGGACCCAGGGGCCACAGACGCCGATGCCGGCAAACCCGAGCTTTCTTCCTGTGGCTCTGGATCCCGGCTCTCCGCTACGCTGCAGCCGGGATGACATTGAAGGGACACCGCCCATGACCACCGCGCACGACTTCTCCTTCACCTCCATCGAGGGCAAGCCGCTCTCCCTCGCCGACTTCGCGGGCAAGCCGATCCTGCTGGTGAACACCGCCTCGGCCTGCGGTCTGACGCCCCAGTATGAGGGTCTCCAGAAGCTCTGGGACGAGAAGGGCAAGGACGGCCTCGTCGTGCTCGGCGTCCCCTCCAACGATTTCGGCGCGCAGGAGCCGGGCAGCGAGGCCGAGGTCGCCGCGTTCTGCCAGGTCCGCTACGGCGTCTCCTTCCCGCTCACCTCCAAGAACCCGGTCATCGGCAAGGACGCGCACCCGCTCTACAAATGGATCGGCGAACAGACGGGCGAGGCCGGCCTGCCGAAGTGGAATTTCCACAAATATCTCATCGGCAAGGACGGCGCCCTCATCGGCACCTTCGGCTCCATGACCACCCCCGACGCGCCGGACCTCACCGCCGCCATCGACACCGCGCTGAAGGGCTAACCCCGCACTTCCACTTGTCATGGTCCGCGAAGGCGGACCATCCACGCCTTCAGACACGGCAAAGCCGTGGATGGTCGGCCTCCGCCGACCATGACAACCTTTGTTGTGGCCGGGCGGGGTTGCCTCCCCGCCCCCGCCCTAGTCAGATGCGCCCCGCAAAAATCCAAAACCCGTGGGGAGCACCGCCATGCCCGAGAACCTGTTCGATCTGACCGGCAAGGTCGCCGTCATCACCGGCTCCACCAAGGGGATCGGGCGGCAGATCGCCTATCGCATGGCCCAGCACGGCGCGAAGGTCGTCGTCTCCAGCCGGAAGGCCGACGCCGTCGAGGCCGTCACCGCCGAGATCAATGCCGACTTCCCCGGCAGCGCCACCGGCATCCCCTGCAATATCGGTTACAAGGAACAGCTGCAGATGCTGGTCGACGAGACGCGCAAGCGCCTCGGCCAGATCGACGTCCTCGTCTGCAACGCCGCGATCAATCCCTTCGCCGGCTCGATGCTCGACATCCCCGACGACGCCTTCGACAAGATCATGGCGTCCAACGTCAAATCGAATGCCTGGCTCTGCAACATGGTCATCCCGGAGATGAAGGCGCGGAAGGACGGCTCCATCGTCATCGTCTCCTCCATCGGCGGTTTGCGCGGATCGCCCATTCTCGGCGCCTACTGCCTGTCGAAAGCCGCGGACTTCCAGCTCGCACGCAACATCGCGGTCGAGTTCGGGCCGCACAACATCCGCGCCAACGCCATCGCGCCCGGCCTCATCAAGACCGACTTCGCGCGCTACCTCTGGGAAAGCCCTGACATCCTCAAGGCCTCCACCGCCGGCGCGCCCCTGAAGCGCATCGGCGAGCCTGACGAGATCGCCGGCATGGCCGTGTTCCTCGCCTCGAAGGCCGGCGCCTTCACCACCGGCCAGGGCTTCGTCATCGACGGCGGCGCGACCATCTGATGCTCCAGCGCCGCCTCCTTGCGGCGCTCGCCGCTCTCTTCCTCGGCCACGCGGCGGCGCAGGACGAGCCGCCGCCTCCGCCGCTCGATCCCGTCGCGGTCGAAACCTTCATCGATGGCGTCGTCGAGGGCGCGCGCCGCGACAAGGGCATTGCCGGCGTCACGGTCTCGGTGGTCAGCCGTGACGGCGTGCTGCTGGAAAAGGGCTACGGCATCTCCCAGCTCGAACCGCGCGGCGCGGTCGATCCGGCGCTCAGCCAGTTCCGCATCGCCTCGATCTCCAAGACGTTCACCTATGTCATGGCGATGCAGCTCGCCGCCGAAGGCAAGCTCGACCTCCAGGCCCCTGCCGACACCTATCTCCCCGATGCGCTCAAATTCGCCGGCGACGGCTTCGAGGCCCCGCGCGTCATCGATCTGATGCAGCACACGGCCGGCTTCGAGGACAGCGTCCTCGGGCATCTCTTCATGCGCGAAGACGGCGTCGGGCTCGAAGACTATCTCGTCAAACACCGCCCGAAGCGCGTGCGCCCGCCCGGCGCCGCCGCCGTCTATTCCAATTATTCCGTCGGTCTGCTCGGCCTCATCATCGAACGTCTCGATGGACGCAGCTTCGAAGAGAGCGCCGAAGCGCGTCTCTTCAATCCGCTCGGCATGAGCGGCGTCACCTTCCGCGAGCCGCCGCCCGCCGGCGACATCAAGCCCGCGCAGGGCTTCAAGCGCAGCGCCGGCTGGTTCGCGCCGCAACCCTTCTTCTACACGGGACAGATCGCGCCTGCCGGCGGCGCGCTCGCCACCGCACGCGGCATGGAGCCGTGGATGCAGATGATGCTGAACGGCGGCAGCCTCAACGGCGTCACCATACTCCCGCCCGCCGCCTTCGCCGAGATGACGGCGATCAGCTTCCGCGATGCGCCCGCCAGCGCCGGCCTCGCGCACGGCTTCTTCAGCCGCCGCTATGGCGCGCTGACCAGCCTCGAACATGACGGCGCGGGCCTCTATTTCTATTCCAACATGGTGGTGTGGCCGCAGGCCGGCCTCGCCATCTTCGTCGCCGCCAATACCGATACCGGCTATCCGCTCACCGCGACGCTGCCCACGCTCTTCATCGAACATTTCATCGCCGCCGCGCGCCCCGCCGCGCCCGAAACTGTCGAGCCCGGCCCCGCCACGCGCGAGGCCATCACCGGCGCCTATGTGATCGAGCGCCGCAATATGTCGACCTTCGAAGGCTTCCTGATGCGCTCCATCGACCAGACGCGCATCGCCTCGCGCGCCGACGGCACGGTCGCGCTCTCCACCGGCGGCGGCACGTTCCGCTATGTCTTCGAAACGCCGGAGGTGCTGCGCGCGCTCGAAAGCGGCGCGCGCATCCAGCTCCTCAAGAACGCCGACGGTTCGATTTACGGCTATTCCAGCGCCTCGGGCGTCAATCGCGGCCGCAAGCTCGATCTCATCGATACGCCGCTGGTGCTGCAGGCCACCGCGCTCACGCTTCTCGGCCTCTCCTTCTGGGTGCTGATCGCCCGCCTCGTGCGCCTCCGCTACGGCGCGATGCGCGGACAGGGCTGGGGCGAGCGCATCGCCTCCATCACGCAGGGCCTCACCGCCCTCGCCTGGCTCGCCGCCGCCGCGTTGCTGCTGATGGCCGCCATGCCGCTTTTCGACACCGACGTCGCGGTCTTCGATTATCCCTCGCCTTACTTACGCGAAGCGCAGATGGCGCTGCACATCGCGGCGGGCCTCAGCCTCTTCCTCGTGCCGATGCTCTTTCTCGCCTGGACCGGCCCCAAATGGCGCCTCCGCCGCCTCACCTACACGCTCTATGTGCTGACTGCCCTCGCCACCGTCGCCCTGCTCTGGCGCTGGGGCGCGCTTCTGACGCCGCTCGGAATCGGCGTCTAACCCTCACTGTCATCCTCGGGGCGATGCGCAGCATCGAACCCGGGGACCCATGCCTGAGGCCTTTCAGGACGAAAGATAGTGCGTCCTTCGAGACAGACGCGAAGACGCGTCCTCCTCAGGATGAGGAAGAGAGGAGCAACCCCAATTCCTCATCCTGAGGAGCGATCCAAAGGATCGCGTCTCGAAGGACGCACCCTCTCTTAACCGCGCCTACCGTCCCACCAGCCGATCGATCAACGCCTGCTCGCTGTCATACAGCCAGCAAGCGCGCATCAGCCCGCCCTCGATGCGATAGGCGAAGACGCGCTCCACTTCGCGCACGCCCTCCGGCGTCACCATCGTCTCGCGCACGATCTGCGCCGCCCGCGCCTCGCCTGCCATCGTATCCACCACGGCAACCAGCTTCCGCCCCGTCGCGACGTTGAAATCACCCATCGCCTTCAGCGCCGCATCCTTGCCCACATGCGTCCCGCTCAGGCGGTGGCTGCCCGGATAATGCAGCACGAAATCATCCGCATAGAGCGCAAACAACGAAGCAAAATCCCCCGCCGTCCAGGCGGCAGCATAGCGCGCGATCACATCGCGATTTTCATCAATGCCCATATGCGCAACCCATCATGCGCCGTGCCCAAACGCTATAACCTCACAGATAATTCGCCTTGCCTCACCCTCTCCGCGCGTGAGCGGGGAGAGGGCAGACCGCGCAAGCGGTCGGGAGAGGTGGCGGGGCGCCGGCTTCGGCCAGTCATCCGCCACCGCAAGGCCCCTCCCGGTTCGCGCTGACGCGCGAACCTACCCTCCCCATCGCAAGCGCGATGGAGAGGGATCAGCGCAGCAAGACGGCGAATCGCGCGCTTCGTCCCTCCCCTTCAGGGGAGGGTGGACCGGCGCGCAGCGCCGGGACGGGTGGGGTCGCTAAAACCCCCGCCCGCGCGCCTCGACCGGCCAGATATCGACCAGCGTGTCGCCCTCGACCACGTGGATCGCCTCGTAGAGGTTCACCGTCGGGTCGCAATGCGGCACCACGCAAGCCAGCACCGCACCTAGCGCCGGACGGTCCTTCGCCTCGCCGCACAGCACGCCGCCCTGCTCGTCGCCGAAGAAGAAATAGCTCGCCGTCGGCCCCGCGCCTTTCGCCAGCACCGGCGGCCCGGCATCGGTCGCGAACGACTTCAGCCCCGCATCCGTCGTGCAGAGCTGCGGCAGCGCCGCCGAGATCACCGTCGTCTGTACGAACAGCGAGGTCTCGAACGGCGGCGCGGCCTCGGCTTTCGTCCACACGTCGTTGTATTCGCGGTCCATGAACACGTAGCTGCCGCCCTGCAGCTCGGTGAGGATGCCGAAGCCCGGATCGATATCCACCGTCCCCGTACCGCCGCCGCTCAAAATCTTCGGCGGCAGATTGCGGCGGGTCAGCTCATCGCGCACCCCCGCCATCATCTCCAGCGCCGCCTTCGACTTCGTCGCCCGCTCGCCAGCATCGCCCAGATGCATCAGATGCCCGGCATAGGCCTGCAGCCCCTCGAAGCTGAGCCCCTCCTCGCCCGCCACGGCAATGGCAAGGTCCGCCGCCTTGTCCGGCGCGATCCCCGTCCGATGCAGCCCGATATCCAGATCGACGACGACTCCCAGCGTCTTGCCGCTCGCCCGCGCCGCCGCGCCCAGCCGCGCCACCATCTCCGGCGCATCGACGACGACCATCAGCCCCTCAGCGGCCGCGTTCAGCGCCGCGAGCCGCACCAGCGCCTGCTCGGCGACAATCGGTGACGTCAGCAGAATGTCGCTCACGCCCGCCGCCGTCAGCGCCTCCGCCTCACCCAGCTTGGCGCAGCAGAAGCCGACCGCCCCCGCCTCCCGCTGCAGCTTCGCAATCGACGCGCATTTGTGGCTCTTGGCATGCGGCCTCAGCGCGATCCCCGCATCCGCGCACCGCTTCGCCATGCTCGCGATGTTGCGCTTCAGCACATCCAGCTCCACCACCAGCGTCGGCGTCGCCAATGCGCCACGCCCGCCCGCCACACCGATCAGATGCCGGTTCACATCAATGGCCGGAATGGCGCGATAGCTCATCTCATCACCCAATAAACGCCGTCATCCAATGAAAGCGGGGCGCCCATCCATCGCCGTAATGCGCGGACGATAGCTTTCGGCATCGTACATCCGCGCCACCTCGACGCCGCGGCGGCCTTTGCCGGGCTCGCCCGCATCGAGCGCGATGAACTTGCCGCCCTGCACCGCGCAGAAGCGGCCGAAGCGTTTCTGCTCCACCAGCTCCACCGCGAATGTCGCAAACCCCGTCGCCAGCATGCGGTCGAACGAGTCCGGCGGACCCGACCGCATCATGTAGGCGAGCCGCTGCACGATCGTATCGAGGCCCGTGCGCTGCTTGATCTCCGCGCCGATCACCTCGCCGATCCCGCCTAGGCGGCGGCGGCCATAGGCATCCGCCTCGCCATGCTCCACCTCCGCGCCGCCTTCCAGCGTCACGCCCTCAGCCGCGACGATCACCGCATACCGCGACGGGTTCGCCGCATGGTCTTTCGCCGCGAATGCCGCCAGCCGCGCCGCATCCACCGGCACTTCGGAAATCAGCGTCCGGTCGGCATCAGCCAGCAATCCGGTCAGCAGCGCCGTCTCGCCCGAGCGGCGGCCGAACAATTCCACGATCAACACGCGCTCATGGCTGCCCGCCGTCGTGCGCAGCGCCGTCACCGCATCGACAGAACGCGTGATCGCTGTCGAATAGCCGATGCACACATCCGTGCCCCAGACATCGTTGTCCATGGTCTTGGGGAACGTGACGATCGGCAGCCCCGCCTTCGCCAGCTTCGCGCCATAGGCAAGCGTCCCGTCACCGCCCACCGCGATCAGCGCATCCAGCTTCAGCGCCTCGAACGCCTTCATCACATCCGGCGTGAAGTCCGCCGACTTCGTCCCGCCCTCAAAGCGATGCTTCAGCCGCTCCGGCGTCTCCCCCGGCGTCAGCCGGTCGGGATCGATGCGCGAGGTATGCAGAATCGTGCCGCCGGTCCGGTCGATGGTCCGCACCCGCTCAGGGCTCAGCTCCATCAGCCAGTCGCCGCGCGCCGGATCGGCCGGGTCGAAATGCACCAGGCTCTCCCAGCCGCGCCTCAGGCCGGTCACGCTCCACCCGCGCCGCGCCGCCTCGCGCACCACAGTCTTGATCGCCACATTGAGGCCCGGCACGTCGCCGCCGCCGGTCAGCATTCCGATCCGCATGTCTCATGCCTAACGTGCTCCGGCCCCATTGCCAACGCGCCGCATGGATTTCCCGCCGGGGCCATGGCTATCTCCCGCGCGCGTCGGGGGACGCTCACTGAGGGATCCAAGTCACATGAAGCGCTTTGTTCCGGCCCTGGCTGCGGCCACGCTGCTCGCCCTGTCCGCGCCCGCCTTCGCGCAGGCCGATAAGGAGGTCACCGACGCCGAGGCCGAAGGCATGGTCGAGGAGATCGACGCCGCCGCCGCCGAGGATGACGGCAACGGTCCCTACCGTCAGGCCTACGACAAAGCCGCCAAGGTTCTCGCCAAAGCCTACCCGGATCTCCCGCCGGAAGAGGTCGAGCGCATCACGCTCTACATCCTCGGCAACACGGTCAACACGCTTTTCCACGAATACGGCCACGGCCTCGTCTCGGAACTGGGCCTGCCCATCGTCGGCAAGGAAGAAGACGCGGTCGACAATCTCGCCAACATCATCATGGTCGCGAAGACCACCGACCCGGCGCTCGACAGCATGCTGCGCGCCGTCGCCGACGACTACTTCACCAACGGCCAGTTCTCGGAAGAGAGCGGCCAGGAATCCTCGGGCTGGGACGAGCACTCGCCCGACAAGGCCCGCGCGTACGACGTGATCTGCACCCTCGTCGGCGCCGACCCTGACTCCTACAAGGAAGCGGCCGACAATGCCGGCATGCCTCCCGAACGCCAGGAAAGCTGCGCCTACGAATATGAAGCCAAGCTTGCCGCGTGGGACAAGTTGCTCGGCCCCTATTACCTGAAAGACGGCGAGACGAACGCGAAGGTCACCGTCACCTACGGCAAGGTCAACAAGGGCACCGAAACCGTCGCCGCGCTCATCAAGGCCAGCGGCATCATGCAGGTCGTGACCGACGAGATCACGGCGATGGTGAAGCTCCCCAATCCCATCGAGGCCGCCGTCGAAGGCTGCGACGAGGAGAACGCGTTCTGGAGCCCCGACGAGCGCAAGCTCACGCTCTGCAACGAGATCGTGCAGAGCTACTACAACAACGCCACCGGCGGTCAGTCCTCGGAAGGCGGCGCACCCGCCGATGAGGAAAGCTCGGACGAGGAAGAACAGGCGCCCCAGCCCTAACGGCCCGCGTCACAATATCCCTTCGCGACTCGGCGCCATCCGTGCACTGATCGTGGCGGATGAAGACTGTCGTCACGCCCCTCCATCAGGCGCACGCCCACGAACATGAGTTCGAGGGCGGACGGCTGATTCCGGCGAAAGACGTCCCCGCCCGCGCCGAGCTGGTGCTGGATGCCGTCCGCGCCCGCGGTCTCGGCCCCATTATTGCGCCGTCCCATTTCGGCAACGAACCCATTCTCCGCGTCCACGGCGCGGAGCTGGTGGCCCTGCTCGAACAGGCCTGGCTGCGCTGGGCGGCGAAATACGGCTATGACGCGCGCGAGGCCTTCCCCTCCGCCTGGCCCGCCAAAGGCATGCGCCCCAGCGTCGAAGACATCGAGGCGGCCCTCGGCACGCACTGCTTCGACACCGCGACCCCCATCGTCGCCGGCACCTGGGCCGCCGCCCGTCAGGCCGCCGACGCGGCGCTGACCGCCGCCTATCATGTGCTGAAGGGCGACCGCGCCGCCTTCGCCCTTACCCGCCCGCCCGGCCATCACGCCTCCGCCGACATCTATGGCGGCTATTGCTATCTCAACAACGCCGCCATCGCCGCGCAGGCGATGACCGATCAGGGCCGCCGCGTCGCCATCCTCGATGTCGACATGCATCACGGCAACGGCACGCAATCCATCTTCTATGGCCGCGACGACGTGCTCACCGTCTCGATCCACGGCGACCCGGCGCAGTTCTATCCGCACTTTCTCGGCTTCGCGGACGAAACGGGCGCGGGCGACGGCGAGGGTTTCAACCTCAACCTCCCGCTCCCCACCGGCACCGCCTGGGGCGGCTGGGCGCCGGCGCTGGAGGCGGCCCTCGCCCGCGTGCTCGATTTCGCGCCGGACGTCCTCGTCGTGCCGCTCGGCGTCGATACGCATCTGGGTGATCCCGCCGGCGGTTTCCGACTCGAAGGCGCCGACTACAAGCGCATGGGCGAGGCCCTCGCCAAGCCCGGCCTGCCGGCCCTCTTCACCATGGAGGGCGGCTACCGCCTCGACACGCTCGGCAGCGCCGTCGCCGACGTCCTCACCGCCTTCGAAGGCGGCTGAACGCCAGCTGCTCGCAAAACGATGTCATCCTCGGACGGCCCGCCGGGCCGATCCGGGGACCCACGCCTGAGACCGCTCAGGACAAAGCGCGTCCCATCACCATCTCCGGTATGGCTCCGTCAACGCTGCCAATGCCCGATGATGAGGCCGGGGTTCAGACAGTGGAGGCCGGCCGAACCTAAGCGGAATCTCATCTGTTCTTGGGTGTCGATGATGATAGAGCGATACCGCTTCCACGCCTGATTTGGGCCTTTCGGAAGCTCCGCGATCGTGCTGCTGATGTCTTCTCCCTCGACGAAGACCTTAGCCTCGGCTTGGCCCTCCAGAGCGTACAAGGGCTCGCACGAGAGGAGGCCGCCTGGACGACGGGGCACATCCTCGGAGACGCGAGCGAGATAAACCGGCGTTGTCCATAGAGAATGTGGACCTTGAGTCTGGAGGTCCACCCGTCCTGGCGATTGATCGACCGCGTAAAGCTTATGGTAGTACGTCGGGCCGCCAATAGTAAGAACTCCTTCAAGGATAAGCCATCTGCGGCCGAAAAATTCTGGTGCCCTTTGGATTTCGGCAATGTAGGCGGAATCCTGTTCGCCCAGACGTTCGCCTGCGTAGAAAATGAAGCTGAAATAGACGGCCTTTCCACTCGGCTGATTGTAGAGATCGGTGAGCCAGCCGAAATAGTTCCCGCCCTCTGCCCAGCGTTTGTGCCACGCATCTTTTTCGCCCTTGGCGGGCTTTCGAGACGTGATGCTGTGCACTTGGATGTCTGCATCGCCCGTCCAAAAATAATCCGGGCCGATGAAAAGTCGGCCTTCAAACGGAGCCGTCACATCATCGAAGACGTAGAGACGCCAGCGCGAAAAGGAGATCGTGGGTTCGAGCATCTCTTGGACTTTCGGATCTCCCGGCATCGGATATCCGCCGGGCCACGTGTCCTCTTCCGAAACCCACGGGTGTATGGATTTCAGCAGCCGGACCTGATCGCACACGTCTCCGAGGTCGAGAATGAACCCCTTCTTCGATGGAAAAGCGCCGACCACTACGCCGCCGATCTGGAAATATCGCGCAGTGGCGCCATCGGAATTCGGTATGTCCTGCCGGCCGCAACGCGTGAGATTCGAGAAAGTGCCGCGCTCATCTCCGATTGAGATGTCGATCGTAATCTCCTCATAGCTCGCGTTGGCGTTGCTGTCGGGAGAGGGCGCTGGCTGGGGCGTTGTAATCTTCCAGCCAATCCATAGCGAGACTATTGCCGCAAAGAGGAAAACCCCAACTAAAATAGCGAAAATTGCTTGTAAGAGTCGGTCCATATCTCGATGGTTCCATTTTTACAGCATGAGATCGCAAGAATATTGCTAAATTCTTGGCAAATCTCTGACAGTCTAAATAGCGTATGCTTTCATAAGTTCAGAGAACAACTTCACAGGCCAGCCGAGAAAGTGCGCCCCGCTTGGGCTCCAGCCACCGACGGCATCCCACTACGGCCGCCGCCGCTTCTCCCTCTGGACCGGAGACCTCGGCGTCGCGTGTTTCCTGCAAGCCTGCCGCACCGCCACCGGCGGCTTCCCGACGATGGACATGCTCTAGAAAATCCTCTCCGCGCGTGAGCGGGGAGAGGACAGACTTGCGGAGCAAGTCAGGAGAGGTGCCGGGGCACCGGCTCCGGCCAATGATCCACCTCCGCAAGGCCCCTCCCGGTTCGCGCTGACGCACGAACCTGCCCTCCCCATCGCAAGCGCGATGGAGAGGGGAAGCGCGCGTCGAACCGTTTCGCCGCTCTTGTATCACTGGCATGCGTTACAAGGCTGAAGGTTCGAAGAACCTTTGCGCTTTCGGGAGGTGTTTGATGCCGACTGTGTGGCGAGCGGTTATCGCGGCAGGCATTGCAGCCCTACTCACATATGCCGCCTTCAGGTTCTTGCTCGGCCCGTATGTCTGCCAAAGTGGGTGGGCGTCGCCGTCGGTCGGAACTCAAGGAGCCTGCTCGCATCACGGCGGGATAGATCGCTCGCCGCACTATTGGTCGATGCTGGCGGGGGTGGTGGCGGCCGCGTTGAGCTTCAAGATTGTGTTCTGGATCTATGGCCCGGACGAATAGCGCCAAGCCATCCAAACAACGCTACGGCGTCCTGACGAAACCTGGTTCTGCGCAATGCTTCCGGATCGAGACCTTCCGCCGCCGGGGTAGGTGGCCGAAGGTCGGAAGGTGGCTTGCAGAATAAAGCGCCAAACCTTCCTCGCGAGATTGATAGGATTTTCATCTTGACATACTGGACTATGTTCCTATTTTGTCCTCATTCCAACGGAAGAGAGGAAAACCTGACATGGCAACAAAACCTACGATGGAGAGCGCGATCAGCACGCTGTTCGGCGGCGCGCCGCCAAAGGACATCACGGCGGAGACCGTCCGCGATCTCCTGCTGCGCCAGTTCGTCCGCTGCCACGCGCTGATCGCGTGGGAGCTCGAGACCAGCCTCGAGATCGAGAAACGCGGCTATCTCGAGGACGACATCGATCAGCGCGCCGCCACCTATGAGCGTGCCGACAAGCTCACCCGGATCGCGACCCGCCTCGGACAGGAAGGCGGGCTGGAACTGGCCAAGACCGGCGACCCTCGGCCGCAAAATTAAAGATGCTTTGTTTCGCGGGATCGAAATAAAATGTCGCGATACGTCACGGGCCGGCGCCGCGGCGCGCCGGCCGGAAGCCGCAATGCTCTCAAGGACGGCCGCTTCAGCGCCGTGGAAATCGAGGCACGCCGGCTCCGGGGCCGGCTTCTGCGTCAGCTTGCCGCGAGCCGCCGTATCCTGGCGGCGCTCCGGCGCATGGGCGCGCTAACCCCCTGATCCTGAATCGGATTTCACCTGCCCGACGGGGAAATTTCATACCCCCGGCCTTGACACACTCCGGGCCGGGGCCTACCTACCGCGCGCCTTTGGCACTCGCTTTTGCTGAGTGCTAACAGCGCCTCACATAACGAATTTCGTTTCTAGGAGAGAAACATGGCGTTCCGTCCGCTCCACGACCGCGTGGTCGTCAAGCGCATCACCGAAGAGGCCAAGACGGCCGGCGGCATCATCATCCCCGACACCGCCAAGGAAAAGCCGCAGGAAGGCGAAGTGATCGCCGTCGGCCCCGGCGCGCTGAACGACAAGGGCGTCCGCGTCGCCCTCGACGTGAAGGCCGGCGACCGTGTCCTGTTCGGCAAGTGGTCGGGCACCGAAGTGAAGGTCGATGGCGAAGATCTCCTCATCATGAAGGAGAGCGACATCATGGGCATCGTCGAAGGCAAGAAATCCGCGAAGAAGGCGGCCTGATCCAGCTTTGGATCGGCCGTCTTTTCGTTCGTAACGTAAGGACAAACTCAAATGGCAGCTAAAGAAGTCAAGTTCGCAGCCGACGCGCGCGACCGCATGCTGAACGGCGTGAACATCCTCGCCAACGCCGTGAAGGTCACGCTCGGCCCCAAGGGCCGCAACGTCGTCATCGAAAAGTCGTTCGGCGCCCCGCGCATCACCAAGGACGGCGTCACCGTCGCCAAGGAAATCGAACTGTCGGACAAGTTCGAGAACCTGGGCGCCCAGCTCGTTCGCGAAGTCGCCTCCAAGACCAACGACATCGCGGGTGACGGCACCACCACCGCCACCGTTCTCGCCCAGGCGATCGTTCAGGAAGGCGCCAAGGCCGTCGCCTCGGGCCGCAACCCGATGGACCTGAAGCGCGGCATCGACCAGGCCGTCACGGCCGTCATCGCCGACCTCAAGAAGCGCTCCAAGAAGGTGAAGTCGAACGACGAGATCGCCCAGGTCGGCACCATCTCGGCCAACGGCGAAACCTCGATCGGCAAGATGATCGCCGACGCGATGGCCAAGGTCGGCAACGAAGGCGTCATCACGGTTGAAGAAGCCAAGACCGCCGAGACCGAGCTGGAAGTCGTCGAAGGCATGCAGTTCGACCGCGGCTACGTCTCGCCCTACTTCATCACCAACGCCGAGAAGATGGTCGCCGAGCTCGACGATCCGTTCGTGCTGATCCACGAGAAGAAGCTCTCCTCGCTCCAGCCGATGCTGCCGATCCTGGAATCGATCGTGCAGACCGGCCGTCCGCTGCTCATCATTGCGGAAGAGATCGAAGGCGAAGCGCTGGCGACCCTCGTGGTCAACAAGCTGCGCGGCGGCCTCAAGATCGCCGCCGTGAAGGCCCCGGGCTTCGGTGACCGCCGCAAGGCGATGCTGGAAGACATCGCGGTCGTGACCGCCGGCCAGGTGATCTCGGAAGATCTCGGCATCAAGCTCGAGAACGTGAAGATCAACATGCTCGGCCAGGCCAAGAAGGTCCGCATCACGAAGGACGACACCACCATCGTCGATGGCGCCGGCAAGAAGTCCGAGATCCAGGCCCGCGTTGCCCAGATCAAGGCGCAGATCGAAGAGACCTCGTCGGACTACGACAAGGAAAAGCTGCAGGAACGTCTGGCGAAGCTCGCCGGCGGCGTTGCGGTCATCCGCGTCGGCGGCTCGACCGAAGTCGAAGTGAAAGAGCGCAAGGACCGCGTGGATGACGCGCTGAACGCCACGAAGGCCGCTGTCGAAGAAGGCATCGTCCCCGGCGGCGGTACCGCTCTCTTCTACGCCACCCGTTCGCTCGCCGAGCTGAAGGGCGAGAACGACGACGAGAAGCAGGGCATCGCCATCGTGCGCCGCGCCCTCGAAGCCCCGCTCCGCCAGATCGCCGAGAACGCCGGCGTTGAAGGTTCGGTCGTGGCCGGCAAGCTGCGTGAATCGAAGTCGACCGTGTTCGGCTTCGACGCCCAGAAGGAAGAGTATGTCGACCTCGTCGCCCGCGGCATCATCGACCCGACCAAGGTCGTCCGCACGGCGCTGCAGGACGCGGCTTCGGTCGCCGGCCTGCTGATCACCACCGAGGCCCTCATCGCCGACAAGCCGGAGCCCAAGGGCGCCGGCGGCATGCCCGGTGGCATGGGCGGCATGGGCGGCATGGGCGGGATGGACATGTAAGGCGCTTGCGAGGGTCGCTCCGCGATCCCCGCAAAGCGTTATGGTCCGCGCAGGCGGACCATCCACGCCTCAGAGAACAGGAAAGCCCCGGAGAAATCCGGGGCTTTTCAAACGCTCTCTTTCTTCCTATATTCCTTTTGGTAAAGAAAGGTGGATTTATGGCCTTGAACATCAAGGATCGTGCGACTGAAGACGCCGTCCGCGCACTCGCCAAAGCGACTGGCCTTTCGATCACGGATGCGGTGCGCGAAGCGGTCGAAGAAAAGCTGATGCGGACGCCCAGCGAAAAGGACCGCATCTTCCGCGAGCTCATGGCGATCGGTGATCGCATGAGCCAATACACGATCGTCGATGACCGTTCGATCGACGAGATGCTTTACGATGAAAACGGCCTGCCGAAGTGATCGTGGACTCATCGGCCATCGTCGCGATCGTAACTGGAGAGTCCGAACGCGAGGCCCTCAATCGGGCATTGTCGAGCGGCATGCGGGCATCGATCTCCGCGTCGACGCTGCTTGAGGCTTCAATTGTCCTGTTGGCGCGATTGCCGAACGCGCCGGCCTTTACCGAAGTGGATCAACTCATCCAGAGCGCAAGCATCGACATACAGCCGACAACGCATTCAGATGCGATCGCCGCACGCGAAGCCTTTCGCATCTACGGCAAGGGTCGAGGACACCCCGCCCAGCTCAACTTCGGCGACTGCTTCACTTATGCCCTCGCGCGCCGCCTCGGCAGGCCCATCCTCTGCAAGGGCAATGACTTCGCGCTGACCGACGCCGCGATCGTGCCTCTTACCTGATGCTTCGCTCGCACTGGACCGGCGTTTTCCTCCCCATCCTCATCGGCATCATCGTGATGTTCGTGGCGCTGATGTCGGTGGGCATTCCGATGGCGCTGCTACTGGCTATGTTCGGCACCGATCCTTTCACCAGCCTCTATCTCGTGCTGGTGACTGACCGCAGCACGCTGGCCGGCGTCACGGGGTCCGCCGGGGTTGTCGTGGGCATGTGGCTCGGCCATCTCGTCAGCCGCTCGCAGAACTGGCTGTCGTGGTTCGCCTGGGGCGTGGCCGGCTACGCCATCGGCGCTCTTGCGATCTCAGTGCTGGTGCCGCAAACCGTGCCCGCCGGTTAAATGGGGGACACCATGGACGCTCTGATCGCAGGCTATCGCCGCTTCCGCGCCGGCTATTACGAGCAGAACCACGAACGGTTCGAACGTCTCGGCGCCAAAGGCCAGCGGCCGCAATACATGATCATCGGCTGCGCCGATTCGCGCGTCGATCCCTCCATCAATTTCGACACCGGTCCGGGCGACGTGTTCATGGTCCGCAACGTCGCCAATGTCGTCCCGCCCTACGCGCCCGACGGCGACCATCACGGCACCAGCGCCGCGCTGGAGTTCGCCATGAAGGGTCTCGGCATCCCGAACATCGTCATCCTTGGCCACGCCAAATGCGGCGGCATCGCCGCGCTGGTCGACAAGGAACCGGGCGATGCGCCGTCCAACGACTTCCTCGACCTCTGGATGTCCGTCGCCCGCCCGGCGCGCCGCGCCGCCTTCAAGGCGGCCGAGGCAGTCGGCGTCGCCGACGACCGCGAGAAGGTCTGCGCGCTCTGCGAGAAGGAGAACGTCAAGATCGGGCTGAAGAACCTCATGTCCTTCCCCTGGATCGCCGAGCGGGTGAACGCGGGTACGACGCGCCTGCACGGCCTCTATTTCGACATCACCAAGGGCGAGCTGTATCGTCTGAACGCCGACGGCGCGTTCGATCTGGTCCCGGCGGCATAAGCGAGGTGCGATGGACTACGCATCCTATCTGAAGCTCGACCAGCTGCTCTCCGCGCAAGCGCCGGAGAGCGAGAAGGTCGGCCGCCCCGCGCATGACGAGCTGCTCTTCATCATCATCCATCAGGCGTACGAGCTCTGGTTCAAGCAGATCCTGCACGAGCTCACCCGCGTCGCGACGATCTTCGGCGGCCGCGTCGTCGATGACCGCGAACTCTCCGCAGCCGTCCATGCCTCCGAACGCGTCGTCCGCATCCTCCAGCTCGTCGTCTCGCAGATCGACGTGCTGGAGACGATGACGCCGATGGACTTCCTGGAATTCCGCGACCTGCTCGTCCCGGCCTCCGGCTTCCAGTCCGAACAGTTCCGCCTCATCGAAACCCGCCTCGGCCTGACGCGCGGCGACCGCCTCAAATTCGACGGCCATGATTTCGATGCGCGCCTGCCCGATCACGCCAAGGCCCACATCGCCGCCGCCGAAGCGCGTCCCTCGATCCGCGACGAGGTCGATGACTGGCTCGCCCGCACGCCCTTCGTAGAGATGGGCGGCTTCGACTTCCGTAAAGTGTACGACGCCGCCATCGACAACATGCTCAAGGCGGATATCGAAACCATCCGCAACCACCCCCAGCTCCGCGACAACGAGAAGCAGATCCAGATCGCGTCCCTGGAAAGATCCAGCGCCATGTTCGATGCCCTGCTGGATGACGCCCGATATGAAACTCTAAAAGCCGAAGGCGGCTGGACCATGTCGCGCCGCGCGCTCCAGGCCGCGCTCTTCATCTTCCTCTATCGCGACGAGCCCGCGCTGCAGCTGCCCTTCCGCATGCTGCGCGCGCTCATGGATATCGACGAGACGATGGCGCTCTGGCGCCTGCGCCATGCGCTGATGGTCAGCCGCATGATCGGCCGCAAGGTCGGCACCGGCGGCTCGTCGGGCTATGATTATCTGCGTGGGAGCGCCGAAAAGCACCGCGCCTATGGCGACCTCTTCGCCATCGCCACCTTCCTCATCCCGCGCTCAGACCTGCCCGAACTGCCGCCGCAAGTCCGCGCCCAGATGCGCTACCGCTACGAGGGCTGATGCAAAGCCTGGCGGCGCACTTCTCGAAGTCCATTGGCCGTCCCGGCGAGCGCCTCCATTTCGCCGCGCACAGCCATCACCCCTGGCCGGATGTGACCGAGGCCGCGCAGGCCCAATGCTGGGACGATGCCGCCCGCCTGCTCGACGCCAAATGGGGCCACATCTTCGGCAGCGTGCTCCCTGCGGCTCAACGGCATGTCGCCAAACGCCTCAACCTCGCCGATCCGAACACCATCGTCTTCGCGCCCAACACGCATGAATTCGTTCGCCGCCTGCTCTCGGCCCTGCCCGCCAGCCGCGCCGCGCGCATCCTCACCACCGACAGCGAATTCCATTCCTTCGCCCGCCAGATCGTGCGGCTGGAAGAAGACGGCCTGGTCGAGGTGACGCGCGTTCCCGCCGAACCGTTCGACAGTTTCGCCCAGCGCTTCATCGCGGAACTGAAGGAAGACCATTTCGATCTGGTCTTCCTCAGCCAGGTCTTCTTCAACTCCGGCTGGCTGGTCCGCGAAATCCCCGACATCGTCGCGGCCGTCCGCCACGACGACACGCTCGTCGCCGTCGACGGCTATCACAGCTTCATGGCCGTGCCGGTCGACTGGTCGGCGCTTCAGGCCCGCGCCTTCTTCATCTCCGGCGGCTACAAATACGCGATGGCCGGCGAAGGCTGCTGCTTCATGCACTGCCCGCCCGGCTACGGCCCTCGCCCCCGCGATACCGGCTGGTATGCAGAGTTCGGCGCGCTCGCCGCCGCCCGCCCCGGCGAAACGGCCTACGGCCTCGACGGCTCGCGCTTCGCCGGCTCCACCTTCGATCCCAGCGGCCTCTACCGCTTCGCCGCCGCGCAGGACTGGTTCGAAACCACCGGCGGCGATGTCGCCGCGCATCATGCCTATGCGCTCGCGCTTCAGGCCCGCTTCCTCGCCCACCTGCCCGCCGTACTCAACGATACACTGATGATCGCCGATGAAACCCGCTGCGGCCGCTTTCTCACCTTCCGCTCAAGCCAAGCCGAAGCGATCGAAGCGCATCTCACCTCACGCGGCATCACGCTCGACCGGCGCGGCGACCGTCTCCGTCTCGGCTTCGGCGTCTATCAAACGGAAGAAGGCGTCGACCGGCTGATCGACGCCTTCTCTTAAGTCAGTCCGGCGCTGCCGCTTATTGCGGCGGCGGCGGTGCCGGTGTCGCGCCCGACGGGTTGTTGTTCGCCCACAGGATGTTGGCCTGGCTCAGCACATACTGGCGCACGGCCTCGACATCTTCCGGCGTCAGGTTGTCAGCGAACGACGCCATGCCGTTCGCCGCCAGTGCGCCTTCCAGCACGATCTCCTTGTACTGCGCGAACACATCGTTGGTGCTCATGCGCAGATCAGGCAGCACGCCGGCGCTTTCCGCCATGAAGCCATGACAGACGACGCAGGTCGTGTGGTAGATCGTGAAGCCCTTGTCGAGCATGGCAGGCGAGCCTTCCACCGCAGGCGGCTTCTCCGGCGGCAGCTTGGTCGAGGCCAGCGCCGCAACCGTCTGCGTGCCACCCAGCTTGAAGACAAACAGGCGGCCCTGATTGGTGTTGGTGCGCACAACGGCGCTCGTCGGGTCCTTGAAGTTCGCAAGGCCCCAGGCGCCGCCCCAGCCAGCGAGCAGCGCAATGTATTGCTCGCCATCCACTGTGTAAGTCACCGGCGGCGCCAGAATGCCGGTCTGCAGATCGATCTTCCACAGCTGCTGGCCCGTCGCCGCGTCATACGCGCCGAAGATGCCGTCCGCACCGCCGCCGAAGACGAGGCCGCCGGCGGTCGAGAGCAGGCCGCCATTCCACGCGCCGGCCATCGGCACCGACCAGACTTCCTTCTGCGCGACCGGATCCCAAGCGCGGATGAAGCCCTTGGCCGGCGGCGGCGTCTGGCCCGCTTCGATCATCGCGATCAGCGCCTTGGTGACGCCGGCCAGATCGACGCCTGTGTTCCACTTGCCGGGGAAGTAGGCGTAAGGCTGCGCGTCGTTCACGAACAGCGCCGCAGCATCAATGGTCGGAATGTAGACGTAGCCGGTGGCCGGATTGAAGGCCATCGGCTGCCAGTTGTGCCCGCCCACCTGCGCCGGGAACACGACCTTCGGCTCCTTGGTGTAGTCGACCTCGGGGTTCGGGATCGGGCGGTGCGTGACGGGGTCGAGACCCAGCGTCCAGTTCACCGCGACATAGGCCTCGGCCGAGATGAACTCGCCCGTCGCGGCGTCCAGCACATAGAAGAAGCCGTTCTTTGGGGCCTGCATCACCACGCGGCGCGGCGCGCCGTTGATGGTGAGGTCCGCCAGCATGATCTGCTGCGTCGCGGTGAAGTCCCAGCTGTCGCCCGGCGTCGTCTGATAGTGCCAGACCATGCGGCCGGTATCGGGGTTCAACGCAACGATGGACGACACATACAGATTGTCGCCGCCGCCGGGCGAGCGCATGTCGTGGTTCCAGGGCGAGCCGTTGCCGACGCCGATGTAAACGAGGTTGAGCTTGGGGTCGTAGACGATGGCGTCCCACACGGTGCCGCCGCCGCCGACCTTCACCCACTGCGCCTTCTCGTCTTTGCTCCAGGTCTCCAGCGCCTTCTCAAGCTCGGGGCTTTCCTGCGGCTTCGACGGATCGCCCGGCACCGTGAAGAAGCGCCATTTCTGGGCGCCCGTCTTCGCATCATAGGCGGTCACATAGCCGCGCACGCCAAGCTCCGCGCCGCCATTGCCGATGATGATCATGCCTTTGGCGATGCGCGGCGCGCCGGTGATGACATAGGGCCGCGTGCGGTCGATCAGCGTGTCGACCACCCAGTCCGGCTTGCCGGTCTTCGCATCCAGCGCGATCAGGCGGCCGTCGAGCGAGCCGACATAGACGCGGCCCTCATAGACGGCGACGCCGCGATTGACGATGTCGCAGCAGGCATTGCGCGCCCACTCGCCGGGCACTTCCGGGTCATAGGCCCAGAGCTGCTTGCCGGTGCGGGCATCCAGCGCCTGCACCGCGCCCCAATTGGTGGAGAAGAACATCACACCGTCGACGACGATGGGCGAAGCTTCGAGCCCGCGCACCGTTCCGGTCTGGTGCTCCCAGGCGACGCCCAGCGTCGCGACATTGGACGTGTTGATCTGATCGAGAGGCGAGAAGCGCTGCTCATCCGTCGTGCGGCCATGCGCCAGCCAGTTGCCGGGCTCGCTGTCCGCCGCCGCGATGCGTGCCTCGGTGATGGCCGCGCCCTTGGCGAGCGCAGCCTGCTCGTCCGGGGTCGGGTTGCCGCTCGTGAAGCCCTTGCGGCCAGCGCTCTCAGCGCCAATCGCGGCGGGCGTGCCTGCGGGGTATGCGCCCGGCGCTGCAGCGGCGTCACCTGTGGGTGTCGCTGACGGTGCGACCGCGTCCGCCACCGCTGCGGTCTTCGCGCCCTCGCGGGTAAAGACCGCCGCATTCGGCGCGAACCAGTAAAACCCTGCGGCGGCGACAAGCACCACCGATCCGAACCCGATAAACGGTCCGCCCATTCCGCGCATGCGGCTCTCCCTGAAAACTGCTATTCTTATTGGGCGGGAGGATGCGCGCGTTGCGCGGGGCCGCGCAAGGCCCCAAACGCGTCAGAACCAGTCTTTGGTGTAGACGAATTTCGGCATGCCCCAGCCATACCGCACTGCAAGAAGACGCAGCAGCAGACCGGCCGAAACGGCTGCCACCGTCACGACTTCGGACCCGATGCCAAGCCCAATCCCGCCGACATAGATGACGCCCACCAGCACCGACACGCTGGCATAGAGTTCGCTGGAAAAGAGAAGCGGTACCTGGTTGCACAGGACATCACGCAGAACCCCGCCGACGCAGCCGGTAATCATCCCCGACAGAATGACGATCGAGACGGGCTGACCCATCTCCCGCGCCACGTCGCAGCCGATCAGCGTCGTGACCACCAGACCCACCGCGTCGAGCGTGAGGAAGGTGTATTTCAGCCGATGCAGGAAACGCGCGACCAGCACGGTCAGCAGCGCCGCGCCCGACGTCACGCCGAGCAGCCAGGGAGCCGCCACCCACGACAGCGGGTAATGACCCAGCAGGACATCGCGCATTGACCCACCGCCCAGCGCCGTCACCGCCGCCAGCATCAGCACGCCGACCCAGTCCATGCTGCGCCGTCCCGCCGCCAGCGCGCCGGACATCGCGGCAGCGACCAATCCCGCCATGTAAAGCGCGAAGAGGAACGTCATTCGCCCCACCGGCGCAGCAGATTGGCCGTCACCTTGGCGATCAGGTCGAACTCGGGCGTCTTGCCGTGCTGCTGGAACAGCGCCCGCCGGGCACGCTCCAGGTCGAACAGGATTTCCCGGGCCGCGCCATCGCGCACGCGCGACTCGATCCACCCGACACAGGCGAGGCGCTCGCCTTTCGTGACCGGCTCCACGCGGTGCAGCGACGTTGCCGGATAGATGACGGCGGCGCCGGCCGGCAATTTCACGCGCTGCTCGCCCGCCGGCGTTTCGATCACCAGCTCGCCGCCCTCATACGCCTCGGGCGCTGACAGAAAGACCGTCACAGAGACATCGGTGCGACGGCCGTTCATGAAGGCGTCGTCGACATGCGTCCCGTAGGCCTGGCCCGCGCCGTAGCGGTTCAGCAGAAGCTGGACGAATTTCGGCTGAACCGCAGCGGAGAACACGGGATGACGGCGCAGCGCCGTCTCGATCTCGGTCCTGACCGCACGGCTCACCGGATCGTCGGCCGGAATCTGCTCGTTCGATTTCACCTGACGCGCATGCCAACCGGCGGTCGTCTTGCCGTCCTGAAAGGCTGCGCCGGACAGACGCCCCTTGATCGACGTCAATTCCTCCGGCGTCAGAACGGCGTCCAGTCCCAGCATGGTCAACCTCTCCCCGGCTCACGACTATGCGTTCCCGGCGCGCTTGCACAGTCCGGCCAGATTTGCGAATGACTTGCAACACTGCTTGCCCCGCGAGTTCAGAACCATGCCCGAACTGAAGACGAAGCTCCTGCTTGGCGCAGGCGCACTGGCCCTGACGCCCGTCCTGACCCTGTGGCGCGACATGCCCATCGGCACCGCCGCCGCAAGCCCGCTGATCATGGCGGTCGATGACGAAGGCGGCGAAGGCGGAGAAGGCGGCGGTGAAGGCGGCGGCGGCGTGCCGGCCTCTTATGTGCTCGGCTCCACCGATCCGACGAAGTGGCAGTACGACGCGACCGCCGTGATCGACGCCTATATCGCGGGCGGCTATGCGCAATATGTCGCCGCTACAGCCGAAGCCGTGAAGCTGCAGGCGGCCATCGCCGCGCTGCTCGACAAGCCCAGCGCGGAAACCCTCTCCGCCGCGCGCACCGCCTGGATCGCCGCACGTCCGTCCTATCTCGTGACAGAAGCTTTCCGCTTCTATGACGGCCCCATCGAAGATGTCGAAGGCGGCCTCAATTCCTGGCCGATGAACGAGGCCTATATCGACTACACCAAGGACGATCCGAAGAGCGGCATCATCAACGATCCCGCCAGCAGCGTCGAAGCCGCCACCCTCGCCGGCCTCAACCAGAAGGCCGATGAAGCCGACGTGACGACCGGCTGGCACGCCATCGAGTTCCTGCTGTGGGGGCAGGATTTGAGCGCCACTGGCCCGGGCGACCGTCCGTTCAGCGACTTCACGCCCGGCACGCCGGAAACCGACAAGCGCCGCGCCTATCTGAAAGCCGTGACGGATCTGCTGGTCACCGGCCTCCAGACCGTAACGGCGGCCTGGGACCCGGCCGCGACGGACGGCTATGTCGCCAAGTTGAAATCCTTGCCGCCACGCGAAGTGATCGGCCGCATGATCAACGGCATCGCCATTCTCGCCGGCTCCGAAATGCGGTCTGAGCGCATGGCCGTCGCGCTCGACAGCGGCGACCAGGAAGACGAGCAGTCCTGTTTCTCCGACACCACGCGCCAGGACTTCGTCTACGACCTGAAGGGCGTGGAGAATGTCTGGTACGGCACCTATCCGAACGGCACCGGCGGCGGCCTCGACACGCTCGTCCGCACGCTCGACCCCGCGCTCGCCGCCGAGATCGACGCGGCCTTCGCCGACACCTCAGTGAAGATCAAGGCGCTCGGCGATCCGTGGGATCAGGTTCTCGCCGCGTCCCCAGACAGCCCCGAACGCAAGCAGGCTGAAGACGCGGTCGAAGCCCTGGGCACGCTCGCGGCCGCCCTGAAGAAGACGGGGCCGGTGCTCGGCGTCCTCGTCCAGATTCCGGGCATCTGACACCGATGATGACGACGCGCGCGATGGCAGCGCTCGCCCTTGTGGCGGGCCTGACAGCCTGCGATGGCGGGCAGCAGGCGACTGCGCCGTCGCCGGAGAACGCCTTGCGCGCCCGCCTCATCGCCGCGCCGATCACGCCGCAGCTCGGGGGCGACACCACGCGCGTCGGCAGTTCCGGAACGAGTTTCACATTCCTCGCCGAAAACGCCGGGCCGGGTCGTATGCGGGTCTTCCAGTTCGGCAACCGCTTATTCAACACCAACTGGGTGCAGGCGCCCGGCTCGGTGAAGACGTTTGACGGCCTCGGCCCGCTCTTCAACCGCGTCTCCTGCGCCGGCTGCCACACCTTCGACGGACGCGGGCGCCCGCCTGAGAACGTCGGTGATGCGATGGAGTCGATCCTCGTTCGCCTCAGCGTTCCCGGGAAGACCGATCGCGGCGGACCGGTGCCACATCCCGCCTACGGCACCCAGCTCAGCGACCGCGCCATTCAGGGCGTGACGCCGGAAGGCCGCGCGATCATCACCTATGAGGACGTGCCCGGCGCCTACGCCGACGGCACGCCCTATGTACTGCGAAAGCCGTCGCTCAGCTTCGCCGATCTCGCCTATGGGTCGATGGATGGCGTGCTGACCAGCGCGCGTGTCGCCCCGCAGGTCATCGGAATGGGTCTTCTGGAAAGCGTGCCGGAAGAAACGCTGCTGGCGCTGGCCGATCCCGACGATGCCGATGGCGATGGGATTTCCGGCCGGATCAACCGCGTCTGGAGCGATTCAGGCGGCAGGACCATGGTCGGCCGCTTTGGCTGGAAGGCCAACGCGCCGACGCTTCTGGATCAGAGCGTCGATGCAGCATTGGGCGATATCGGCCTCACGACATCCATTCTGCCCACGCAGAACTGCAGCGATGTCCAGAAAGACTGTCTCGCCGCCTTCGATCAGGGGCCGACAGACGGACCGGAAATCTCCGACGAGTTCGTCGCGAAGCTCGTTATCTATGTGCAGACCCTCGCCGTACCGCGCCAACGCAACGAGACCGACCCAGCCGTGATGCGCGGCGAAACCCTGTTCCGCGATGCCGGCTGCGCGGCGTGCCATGTGCCAACGCTGGAAACCGGCCCGGATGCCACCCTGCCGGAACTCGCCAACCAGACCTTCCATCCCTTCACCGATCTGCTGCTCCACGACATGGGTCCGGGCCTGGCGGATGGCCGCCCCGACTTCGAGGCCTCGGGCAGCGAGTGGCGCACGCCGCCGCTCTGGGGCCTCGGCCTCATCCAGCAGGTCAACGGCCACACCTTGCTGCTGCATGACGGCCGGGCGCGCGGCTTCGCCGAGGCGATCCTCTGGCATGATGGCGAAGGCGCCGCCTCGCGCGAGGCCTTCCGCGCTATGCCTAAAGACGACCGCGACGCACTCGTCGCCTTCCTCAAATCGCTCTGATCGCGTTAGGCTTATCCCGGCACGGCGGCGAACCGCCGGCGAGACAAGGGGAGACGCCCATGGCCGCAAGCGAGGCCGAACGCGGACGCGCCCTTAAAGGCGCCAGCGAGACGCTGTTCATACCGCTGTCGGCGCGCGCCCTCGCGCGGCGCAAATATCCCAAATACGGCTTCGCCGATCCCGCGGCGGAAGCGCTGGCCGAACGGCTCAAGGTCAATACGCTACGCTATGCGTGGTCCGACATCACGGCGGGCAGCTGCATCCTCCGCGCGCAATGGTTCGACCGCATCTGCACCGATTTCATCAAGGCGAACCCCAACGCGACGGTGCTCAGCCTCGGTTCGGGCCTCAACACCATGTATGAGCGTGTCGCAGCCGCGGCGGGGCGGCGCAGCTTCCGCTGGATCGACAGCGACCTGCCCGACGTCGTGGCGCTGAGGCGCGATCTCTTCCCCGAAGACAATCGCCGCGTTCACCGCGTCCTCGACCTCAACGACCCGGATCTTCTCGCCGCCACGGGCATCGAACCGGGCGCGCCGCTGCTTGCGGTGGCCGAGGGCCTCCTTATGTATCTGCCGCCCGCGACCGTCCGGCGCACCTTCCGCACGCTGCACGAAGCCGGCGCCGAGGCCGCCTTCGACTGGACCGGACCTCTTGCCACGCGCGCAGGACGGCTGAACCCCGCGCTCATCTTCACCCGCGACCGCACGGTGCGCTTCACCTGGCATCTCACTACGCCCCGCCTCATGCGCGGCTGGCGGCCGCCCTGGCGCGCGGTGGAGAGCTTCGATCTCATCTCGGGAACCGGACTTGCGGGCGCGGCGATGCAACGCCTCCACCGCCTGCTCAATGCCGGGCAGTGGCTCTATGGCTGCACCCACGCACGACCCAACTGACGCCTTCCGCATTGACGCTGGCGTATTCGGCCCTAGGCTCTGCGCTCAACAGTGACGGGCGCAATGCCAGCAAAGAAAAAGGCTGCCGGGAAGCAGATCGACGGCTTCTTCAAACGGCATTTGCTCAACCATCACCGGTTCTATGCCGGCGCCATCGCAGCAATAGCGGCCTATTTCGCGACGAGCGGCGAAAACCTGCCGCTGCGCGCCCTCGCGGCTGCGGACGGCTTCTTCTTCACCTATCTCGTGCTGCTCATCCTCTTCGCCGCGCGCTCGACGCCTGAATCGACGATGACCCATGCACGCGCCGAGGATGAAGGTCTCAGCCTTATCGCTTTGCTCACCCTGTCGGCGGTCGGCGTTGCGCTGACGGCCATCGTCATGGTGATCCGTTCTGCGGAAGCGCTCGATGGCGTTCAGCTCGCCATCGCAGTTATCAGCGTGCCGCTCGGCTGGGCGACGGTGCATGGCAGCCTCGCGCTCCACTATGCCCGCCTCTATTACGCCGAGGAGGACGATGGCGGCTCGCGCAAGGGGCTTGGCTTCCCCTGCGATGAAGACCCCGATGTCTGGGACTTCCTGTATTTCTCTTTCGTACTGGGCATGACGGCGCAAACCTCGGACGTGACCGTCGATGGCCGCCGCATCCGCCGCTCCGTTCTGGCGCACAGTGTCGTCTCATATTTTTATAACGCCGTTATCATTGCGCTCGCAGTCAATGCGGCTGTGCAGATCGCGGGTTAGGAGGCGACATGGCCTATCGCGAACCGACAGAACGCGGCGGCGGACGTGCACCGGCGCTGAATGTGCTGGGCGAAACGCTGCAGCCGTGCAGCTTCGAACCGATGACCGGCTTCTGGCGCGACGGCTGCTGCAACACGGGGCCGGAAGACCGCGGCGTGCACACGGTCTGCGCCATCATGACTGCTGAATTCCTCGCCTTCTCGAAAAGCGCGGGCAACGACCTCTCCACGCCCCGGCCCGAATTAGGCTTTCCGGGCTTGCAGCCGGGCGACCGCTGGTGTTTATGCGCCGCCCGCTGGGCCGAGGCCCTTGAGGCGGGCGCCGCGCCGAAACTCGTTCTTGCGGCGACGCATATTGCTACGCTGCGCCTCACATCGCTCGATGTCCTGAAGGCGCATGCCCTGGATGTGAATTGAGAACATGGCAACAAAAACCAAGAAAACACCCGCCGCCCGTACGCCGAAAGACGCCCCGCAGGGCGCGCTGCAAAAGGCGAAGCACGCCCGTTCCGGAAAGCCGTCGCGCGCCAAGGGCGTGGCCAAGACGAAACTCGCGGCCAACGCCGCGCAGATGGCCGCGAAGGCCTACCGCCTTGCCGCTCTGGACCAGGACTTCCTGCTGTCGGATGCGACGCGCGGCGTCCGCTTCCTGCTGGAATACGAAAAGGCCGAACAGAACCTCCGCGCCTGGGGCGTCCGCTCCACCATCGTCGTGTTCGGCAGCGCCCGCGTCTCGATGGAGGGCCCCGAGAATCACCGCCGCTGGTATTCGCAGGCCCGCGAATTCGCCCGCATCGCCTCTGAACGCGGCGGGGCCAAGGATGTGGCGGACGGACTTCGCGACAATGTGATCGCGACCGGCGGCGGCCCCGGCATCATGGAAGCGGCCAATCGGGGCGCCCACGATGCGGGCGCGCCTTCGGTCGGCTTCAATATCGAGCTGCCGCACGAACAGGGGCCGAACCCCTATTCCACGCCGGACCTGACGCTGCAGTTCCACTATTTCGCGATCCGCAAGATGCATTTCGCCATGCGCGCCAACGCGCTGGTCGTGTTTCCGGGCGGCTTCGGCACGCTGGACGAACTGTTCGAGCTGCTGACGCTGCGCCAGAACAACAAGATGTCGCACGATCTGCCGATCATCCTGTTCGACCGCTTCTACTGGCGGGGCCTCGTCAACTTCCAGACGATGGTCGACGCGGGCATGATCTCGGCGCAGGATATCGATCTGTTCGGCTATGCCGATGACGCGGAAGAGATCTGGTCCGAGCTGATGAAGCGCGGCCTGCACGATGTGCCGGCCAAGCAGTCGCGAAAGATGACAGCTCATCCGCGCAAGCGCCGCTGAGGGGCGGCTAAAGGGGGCTGGGGTATGTGGCGGTTCGTGAAGTGGGCGCTGTTGGGCGTCCTGGGTCTGGTGGTGCTGGCGGCCGGTTACGGCACCTACATCGTGTTCATCAATCCGTCGCTCCACATGACGGTGAACAAGCAGACCTTCTCGATGCTGCTCGACAACCCCGAGCTGATCACCCAGCTCGGCGCGATCGAAGGCGGCTTGCTCGACTTCCACTCCGGCAAGCTCAACGACGCCTCGTGGGAGCGCCGTGAGCGCGACCAGCAGCGGGCCGAGGAAAATCTCGCCGCGATCGAGGCCTACGAGCCGAGCGAACTTGAAGGCCAGGAAAAGCTGACCCGCGAGGTGATGATCTGGTTCTACGAATCCTCGCTCGCCTACAAGGACATCGCCTGGTCGAACGGCGGCGGCCCCTACCCCGTCAACCAGATGTTCGGCATCCAGAACGGCTTCCCGCGCTTCATGGCCTTCACGCATGTCGTGAAGAACGAGAAGACGGCACGCAATTACGTCGAACGGCTGAAAGCGGTCGGCGTGAAGTTCGATCAGGTGATCGGCGTCGTGCGCAAGCAGGCCGAGTTCGGCGACGTGCCGCCCACCTTCGTTCTCGACAAGGTGCTGGCCGAAATGAACGGCCTCGTCGCCACGCCGGCGAAGGAAAATCCGCTCTACACGACCTTCGTCGAAAGCCTGAAGAAGATCGACCTGACGGATGAAAAGCGCGCCAAGTTCGCGGCCGATGCCGAAACCGCGATCAACGACACGGTGACGCCCGCCTATCAGCGCCTCATCGCGACGATGGAAGACCTCAAGTCGAAATCGACGCCGGATGCCGGCATCTGGCAGAAGCCGCAGGGTGACGAATACTACGCCCTCGCGCTGCGCCAGCAGACGACGACCGACATGACGCCGCAGGAGGTCCACGATATCGGCCTCTCTGAAGTCACCCGTATCAGCGCCGAGATGGACACGATCCTGAAGGCTCAGGGCTATGCGGAAGGCACGGTCGGCGAACGCATGACGGCGCTGGGCGAAGACCCGCGTTATCAGTTCGAAGACAGCGACGCAGGCCGCCAGGCCATCCTCGATGAATACACGCGCCTTCTGGACGACGTCGCCAAGCGGATGCCGGAAGTCTTTGCGACCATTCCGCCGCAAAAGCTGGAAGTCGTGCGCGTGCCGAAGTTCTCCGAAGTCGGTTCAGCCGGCGCCTACTACAACGCCCCAGCGATGGACGGGTCGCGGCCCGGACGCTTCTTCGCGAACCTGCGCGATGTGAAGGAAACGCCGAAATGGTCGATGAAGACCCTCGCCTATCACGAGGGCATTCCGGGCCATCATTTCCAGATCTCGACGGCGCAGAATCTCGACCTGCCGCTGGCGCGTTCACGCCTTCCCTTCACGGCCTACACCGAAGGCTGGGCGCTGTATGCGGAACGTCTCGGCTATGAGATCGGCATGTACGAGAACGACCCGCTGGGCGATCTCGGACGCCTGCAGGCGGAGCTGTTCCGCGCCGTGCGTCTCGTCGTCGACACCGGCATGCACTACAAGAAATGGAGCCGTGAGCAGGCGATCCAGTACATGGTCGAAACGACGGGCATGGCGGCCGGCGACGTGACGGCCGAGATCGAACGCTATGCGGTGATGCCGGGCCAGGCCTGCGCCTACAAGATCGGCATGCTCAAGATCCTCGAAATCCGCGAGAAGGCGAAGGCGGCGCTGGGCGACAAGTTCGATTTGAAGAAATTCCACTCGGCCGTTCTCGACAACGGTCCGCTGCCGCTGACCGTGCTGGAAAAGGTCATCGACCAGTGGGTGGAAACGCAGAAAAGCGGCGCCTGAACCCTGGGGTTCAGTCGTTCGCGGCGGTGGGTGTCGGACGGACGAGGAGGCTGCGCGCCTCGTCCTCGCCTGCGAGGAGCGCGGCGTAGCGTTCGTCGTCGAGCGCCTCGATCAACGGCACCAGTTCCTGGGCCTGCGCCAGATCATCTACGGCTTCGGCCCAAAGAAGGATCGCCGGCTTGCCGAGTTCGGCGTCATGCGCCGCGATGATTTCAGCGAAATCGCCGTCCGCCGCCTGGACGTAATGACGGTCGCCGTCGGCGATAACATAGACGTAGGCGGCCATGCGTCTCAGCTCCGGTAGGCGCCGTTGATGCGGATGTAGCCGTCGGTCAGATCGCAGGTCCAGATCTTCGACCGGCCCTTGCCGAGGCCGAGGTCGACCGCGATGTCGATCTCGTCCTTCTTCATATAGGCGCTGACCTTCGCCTCGCTGTAGCCGGGGTCGCGCTTGCCCTGATGGGCGACGCGGTATGGGCCGAACGAAATCGCCAGCCTGTCGCGGTCGGCGGCTTCACCGGCCTTGCCGACGGCCATGACGATGCGGCCCCAATTGGCGTCCTCACCGGCGATGGCGGTTTTCACCAGCGGCGAGTTGCCGATGGCGAGCGCGACAGTGCGCGCGGCGGCGTCAGACTCAGCGCCAGTGACTTCGACGGAAATCTGCTTGGAGGCGCCCTCGCCGTCGCGGACGACCTGCAAGGCGAGGTCGAGCAGCACGGCGTTCAGCTTGTTGGTGAAGTCGGCGAGCTTCTTGTCGCTAGCCTTCAGGATGGGATCGTGTTTCGCGCCTTTGCCTGTCGCGAAGAGTAGCAGCGTGTCCGAGGTCGAGGTGTCGCTATCGACGGTGATCGCATTGAAACTCGCCTTGGCGCCGTCCGAGATCAGCGTCTGCAGCACGTCATGGGGCAACGTCGCGTCCGTGACGACATAGGCGAGCATGGTCGCCATGTCGGGGGCGATCATGCCCGAGCCCTTGGCGATGCCGTTGATGCGCACCGTTGCCTCGCCGATCTTGGCGGTGGCTGAGGCGAGCTTCGGGAACGTGTCGGTCGTCATGATCGCACGGGCGGCCGCAAGCCAGCCTCCGGCCGAAGCGCCCTCGATGGCATCATCGATATTTGCGGTGATCTTATGCGCGGGCAGCGGCTCGCCGATCACGCCGGTCGATGAGATGAAGACCTCGGAGGGATCGCAATTGAGCGCGGCGGCCCCCGCCTCGGCGGTGCGGCGGACGGCCTCCAGGCCTTCCGCGCCCGTGAAGGCGTTGGCATTGCCGGAATTCACGACCAGCAGGCGGGCCTGGCCCTTCGCCTCGCCCGTCCGGGCGAGATTGGCGCGGCACCAGTCGACCGGCGCGGAACGGGTCTTCGAAGTCGTGAAAACGCCGGCGGCCTGGGTCCGGGGGGCGAACACGGCGCATAGAACGTCGGTACGGCCCTCATATTTGATCCCGGCAGCGACGGTTCCAAGCCGAACCCCCGCCATAGGCGGCAGATCCCGGATCGTTTTGGGGGCCAACGGCGACACCGGATGGGCGGGTTTCGGTGCCGGGGGGGGAACTTTGGCAACCTTGGCGGCGGGCTTGCCGCCCTTCAGCGGCGCAGCCTTCTTTGCCGACGCTTTGGGCGTCACCTTAACCTTTGCTTTCACAGGCTTTTTTGTCTTTTTGATTGCGGCCATCAGCCGTTTCTCCCCGAAATGGCGCGGGACTGTATCCCAAAGGCCGCGCCCTGCAAGGATCGGGCGGTGCGGCTTCGTTGACACACGGAAACCCGGCTCTTATCTACCCTTCCGCTGGCGGGGCGCGCGTGGCTTACGCGCGCCCGTTTTGCTTGAAAGCGCCGCCCGAGGCGCGCTGAAGGACACGAATTTCACATGCTCGGACTTGGCACGCTCGCCCGCAAGATTTTCGGGTCGGAGAACGACCGTAAGCTGAAGCCCAAATTCGACCGCGTCGCTGCGATCAACGCCCTGGAGCCGCGGTTTCAGGCGCTGAGCGACGAGGAGCTGGCCAACCAGACCACCCTGTTCCGCGAACGGCTGGCGAAGGGCGAAACGCTGGACCAGCTGCTGCCTGAGGCCTTTGCGGCCGTCCGTGAAGCCGCCAAGCGCGCGCTGGGACAACGCCACTTCGACGTCCAGATGGTCGGCGGCATGCTGCTGCACGAGGGCCGGATCTCGGAAATGAAGACCGGCGAAGGCAAGACGCTGGTCGCCACGCTGCCGACCTATCTGAATGCGCTTGAGGGCAAGGGCGTCCACGTCGTCACCGTGAACGACTATCTCGCCCGCCGCGATGCCGGCTGGATGGGCCGGGTCTATGCGAAGCTCGGTATGACGACCGGCGTCATCGTCCACGGCCTCGACGACAGCCAGCGCCGCGATGCCTATGCCTGCGACATCACCTACGGCACCAACAACGAATACGGCTTCGACTATCTGCGCGACAACATGAAGTACGCGCTGAACCAGATGGCGCAGCGCGGCCACCATTTCGCGATCGTCGACGAGGTCGACTCGATCCTGATCGACGAAGCGCGCACGCCGCTGATCATCTCCGGCCCGACCGACGATCTCTCGGAGATGTACAAGACGATCGACACGTTCGTGCCGCGCCTGCAGCCCGAACACTACGATGTCGAAGAGAAGTCCCGTCAGGTCACGCTGAACGAGGAAGGCAACGAGGTCATGGAAGGCTGGCTGCGCGAAGCCGGCCTGCTTGAAGAGGGCAGCCTCTATGACATGGGCAACATCACGGTTGTCCATCACGTCACCCAGGCGCTGAAGGCCCACAAGATCTTCCAGAAGGACCGCGACTACATCGTCAAGGACGGCAAGGTCGTTATCATCGACGAGTTTACCGGCCGCATGATGGAAGGCCGGCGCTATTCGGAAGGCCTGCACCAGGCGCTGGAAGCGAAAGAAAAGGTCCAGATCCAGCCCGAGAACCAGACGCTCGCCTCGATCACCTTCCAGAACTATTTCCGCCTCTACAAAAAGCTGGCCGGCATGACCGGCACGGCCTCGACCGAGGCGTCCGAGTTCCATGACATCTACAAGCTGGATGTGATGGAGCTGCCGACCAACCTGCCGCTGGCCCGTAAGGACTACGACGACGAGGTCTACCGCTCCGTCGATGAGAAATACGACGCGATCATCATCCAGATCGAGGAATGCCAGAGCCGGGGCCAGCCCGTGCTCGTCGGCACCACCTCGATCGAACGTTCCGAGCAGCTTTCGGCGGTTCTGGGTAAGCGCAAGATCAAGCACAACGTGCTGAACGCGCGCTACCATGAGCAGGAAGCCTTCATCGTCGCCCAGGCCGGCGTTCCCGGCGCGGTGACGATCGCCACCAACATGGCCGGCCGCGGCACCGACATTCAGCTCGGCGGCAACGCCGACATGCGCATCACTGCGGAGACGATGGGCCTTGAAGACGGCCCCGAAAAAGACGCCCGCATCGCCGCCATCCGCGCCGAAGTGGCCGCCGCCAAGAAGAAGGTGATGGACGCCGGCGGCCTCTACATCATCGGCACCGAACGCCATGAAAGCCGCCGCATCGACAACCAGCTGCGCGGCCGCGCCGGCCGTCAGGGCGACCCCGGCGCGTCGAAGTTCTATCTGTCGCTTCAGGACGACCTGATGCGCATTTTCGGCTCGGACCGTCTTGAGGGCATCCTCACGCGTCTCGGCCTCAAGCAGGGCGAAGCGATCGCGCATCCCTGGGTGAACAAGGCCCTGGAAAAGGCGCAGCAGAAGGTCGAAGCGCGCAACTTCGACATTCGCAAGAACATCCTGAAATACGACGACGTGATGAACGCCCAGCGCAAGGCGATCTTCGAAGAGCGCATCCGCTATATGCGCGCCGACGACGTCCACGAAACGATCAACGACTTCCGCCACGAGGTGATCGACGAGGTGGTGCGCAAGCACATGCCCGAGACCGCCTATGCCGAGCAGTGGGACGTGGCCGGTCTTCTCGAAGAAACGACAAAGCTGTTCAACGAGAAGATTCCCGTCGACGAATGGGCCAAGGAAGAAGGCATCGCCGACGAGGAAGTCGCGACGCGCCTGCTGACGCTCGCCGATGCGCGCGCCGAGGAACGGGCCAAGCCGGTCGAGCCGGAAGTGATGCGCCGTGTCGAGAAGCAGGTGCTGCTGCAGACGCTGGACGCGAACTGGCGCGAGCACATCGTGATGCTGGATCACCTGCGTCAGTATGTGGGTCTGCGCGGCTATGCGCAGCGCGACCCGCTGAACGAGTTCAAGACCGAAGCCTACGAGCTGTTCCAGAACCTGATGAACAAGCTGCGCTTCGACGTGACGCGCACGCTGCTGAACATCCAGTTCCAATTCCAGGCGCCCCCGCCGCCGCCGCTGGAATCGCGCCCGCTGCCGCAGATGCGCGCCGAGCATATCGACCCGGTTACCGGTGAGGACGAGATGGCGCTGGCCGATCGTCAGCCGCAGGGTCCTGTGCGCAATGCGCCGATGATGGGCACCAGCCGCGTGCCGACCTCGCCGACCGATCCCAATACCTGGGGTAAAGTGGCGCGCAATGAGCCGTGCCCCTGCGGCTCAGGCAAGAAGTTCAAGCACTGCCACGGCGCTGTGATGGCGTAAGCCTCAACCGTATTTGAGTCTCAACCGTATTTGAGTAAAGAAAAAGGGCGGCGGGATAACCCGCCGCCCTTTTTGTTTTCGCTTTCGCGGATCGTCTTAGTAGCCTGAAGCCGAAATCGCGGTCGTGCCGCGACGGTTCTGGGCGTAGCAACCTTCCGACGCCTCGCCGCAGATCGGCTGATCCTTGCCGTAGCTGATGGTCGAGATGCGGTTGCGGTCGATGCCGTAGGACACCAGCGTCTCTTTCACCGCATTGGCGCGGCGGTCGCCGAGGGCGATGTTGTATTCACGCGTGCCGCGCTCGTCGGCATGACCCTCGATGCGGACCATGACTTCGGGGTTGGCGTTCAGGATCTGCGCCTGCTGCTGCAGGATCGCGGCGCCATCGGGACGGACCTGGTAGCTGTCGAGATCGAAATAGACCGTGTCACCCACGGCGCGGAGCTGTTCGGCCAGCGCGCCGCCCGAAATCGGGCCGCCCGTGTTGCCGCCATCAACGCCGGTGCTCGCGTCCGCACCGTCTTTCTTCGAGGCGCACGCCGTCGCGACCAGCGCGAGACCCGCCACTGCAAGAACTTTCATCAACTTCATCGTCTTCATCTCCTCTTGCGGCACTCAGGTCCGCGACATCGGGCACCGCATGTTGCGGCGCAGCATGGAAATTTCGGCCGGAACCTAACGACCGCATATGCAGGGTTCAACTCAAAAAGGGCGGAACTTAGGGCCGGGTTCCGGCGCGAAATCACGAATTCCCTTATGTTTGCAACGCGATTGTTACCTCAATTGACCGAAGGCCCATCGATATCCGGCGACCACGCGGGGTCGCTGGCCTCTCCCGGCGTCGGCACGCGGCGGAGGTTGCGGCCCGTGAGATCGACCGAATAGATCGCGGACGGACCGCCGGGCGAGGAGCGCGAGAACATGATCACGCGGCCGTTCGGCGCCCAGGTCGGGCCTTCGTCGAGGAAGCTTTCGGTCAGGCGGCGTTCGCCCGAGCCGTCGGTGCGCATCACGCCGATGCCGAACGTGCCGCGCAGCATTTTGGTGAAGGCGATGACGTCGCCGCGCGGCGACCATACCGGCGTTGCGTAGCGGCCCTCGCCGAACGAGATGCGGCGGACGTTGCCGCCGCTCGCGTCCATCACGTAGATCTGCTGCGAACCGCCGCGGTCGCTTTCAAAGGCGATCTGCGTGCCGTCGGGCGAGAAGGACGGCGCTGTGTCGATCGACGGGTCGGTCGTGAGGCGGCGCGTTGCGCGGGTGCGCAGATCGACGAGATAGATGTCGGTATTGCCGTCGCGCGCCATCGACATGACAATGGAATTGCCGTCCGGCGAGAAGCGCGGCGAGAAGGTCATGCCGGGAAACCCTTCCAGCACCTCTTCACGGCCCGACTGCAGATCGAAGATGTAAACGCGCGGACGCTCGTTCTGATAGTTCATGAACGAGATGGCCTGTGCCGTCGGGTTGAAGCGCGGCGTCAGGACCAGGCTGCGGCCATCGGTGAGATACGATACGTTGGCGCCGTCCTGATCCATGATGGCGAGGCGTTTCACCTTGCGCACCTTCGGGCCGGATTCGGCGACGAAGACGACGCGCGTATCGAAATAGCCCTTGTCACCCGTCAGACGCTCATACACCGCGTCCGCGATGATGTGGCCGACACGGCGGGCGCTTTCGGGCGTGGTGAAGAACTCGAAGCCGATCATCTGCTGCTGGGCGAAGACGTCCCACAGGCGGAATTCGACGCGGAGGCGTCCATCGCTTTCCATCGACGCGTAACCCGTGACCAGCGCTTTGGCGTTGATGATGCGCCAATCGGCGAATTTCGGGCTGCCGCCGACCGGCGGGCTGCGCTCAATGAACGAGGCCGGGTCGAGCGACTTGAAGAGGCCCGAGCTCTGCAAATCTGCGCGGATGACCTGCGAAATTTCGAGCGACATACCGCCATCGCCGTTCGAACCGAAATCGGTGATGGCGATGGGCAGCGGCTCCATCGTGCCCTGGTCGACGGTGATGCTAGTTCCGTCCTGCGCCATGGCGGGCATGAACGTGCCGGCGGCTGTCGCAATCAATGCAGCGCCGAGGAGTCGAAGAACTGGCTTCAGCATGGTGTCTCCTACAGTCCAATCATCTTCGAAGGATCGAATGTCACTTTGAGGTTTTTCCACTGATCATAGAGATCAGCGGGCAGCTTGTAGTTCTGGCATCCCATGACCGCACGTCGCGCGGCTTCGGCAGCAGCACGGTAATAAGGGTCGCCCATGTTCTCCGGTTCCAGGTATTCCGGCATTCCGGATAGCGAGCCGTCCTTGTTGAGCCTAACGCGCAGCAGCACGCGCAGGCTTTCCGGTGACGGCGCGCCGACCGGTGGCGACCAGCACTTGCTAACCTGGGTCTTAAACGCATCCTGAATTGTCGCCGTCGCCCTGTTGGGATCGCCGATGCCCTGCTGAGGCTTGTCGTCTTCGCTCGGCTGTTCTTCCGGCGCGGACTCCTGCGTGTCGTCAGTATTTTCCTTGTCCTCTAGCCCCGCGATGACGGCATCGGGATCGAAGGGCTGCTCGTCTTCCGGCGGCGGCTCGTCCTTCTTGGGCTTCTCGGGCTTTTTCGCCGGCGTCGGAGTCGGCGCAGGCGTGGCCTCGGCGACCTCCTTCGGCGGCTCGGTCACTTCCTTGGGCTTGGCGCGCGGCGTAGGCGGCGCAGGAACAGGCTCCGGCGCAGGTGCCGGTTCGGGCTCCGCCTCGGCCGTATCCGGCGCGGGCGCAGGTTCCGGCGCAGGTTCTGGCTCAGCCGGGGGCGCGGGTTCAGGCTCTGGCTCTGGCGGAGGCGGCGGCGGGACGGGCTTGGGATCCGGCGCGGCCTTCGGTTTGGGGTCGGGTTTCGTAGCGGGCTTAGGTTCGGGCTTGGGCTCTTCCGATTTGGCGGACGCGCGAACATTCGTTGTGTCGGCGATCTCGAGAATCTCGACCGGCACAAACGGCGCCTGCTCGGCATACTCCTCCGACGACGGCCACGAGAAGAAAGTGAGCGCGACAATGCCGCCGTGCAGGACCGCCGAGACGATCCAGCCCGGCCTCCCGTACCAGGGGCGGTTGTCGCGATCCATCTTAGCCGCCGCTGCCCCGCGTTTCGGCGGCCTTGCTGCCACCCGTCTTGGGTTCGGTGACAAGGCCGATGCGCGTAAAACCTGCGGTGTTCAGCAGCGTCATCACTTCCATGATGCGTCCGTAGTCGACGGTCCGGTCGCCGCGCAGGAAGATGCGCTGGTCATAGCCATTGCCGGAGATCGCGAGCAGGCGCGGCACGATTTCGCCTTCCGGCGTTTCGGTGTCCTGCAGATAGATCTTGCCGTCGGCCGTGACCGTGACGTTCAGCGGCTCGCGATCATCCGTCAGCGGATTGGCCGAGGTCTTGGGCAGGTCGATCGGCACGCCCACGGTGAGCAGCGGCGCAGCGACCATGAAGACGATGAGCAGGACGAGCATGACATCGACGAAGGGCGTCACGTTGATGTCGGACATACGGCCCGCCGAAGCGCCGCCGTGACGGCGCGAGCCGCGCCGCCGGCGTCCGCCGCCCGATGCGGTGGACATGCCCATCAGCGCGCCCTTTCGTCGAGCTGGCGCGACAGGATCGCAGAGAACTCGTCGGCGAAGCCTTCAAGGCGGCCGGCATAGTGGTTCGCCTGGGCGATGAAGCGGTTATAGGCGATGACCGCCGGGATGGCGGCGAGCAGGCCGAGCGCAGTCGCGAACAACGCCTCGGCGATGCCCGGCGCCACGACGGCGAGCGAGGTGTCGTTCGAGGCGGCAATACCACGGAAGGCATTCATGATGCCCCAGACCGTGCCGAAGAGACCGATGAAGGGCGCGGTGGCACCCACCGTCGCGAGGAAGCCCAGCTGCTTTTCAACCTGCGTCGTCTCCCGGCCGATCGTCACGTTCATGACGCGGTCGATACGGTCGCGGATGGACGGCGCAAGGGCCGCCGAAACGCCGCCAGTGCCTTCAAAGTTGCGGCGCCATTCGCGCATCGAGGCGACGAAGACGACGGCGAAGGGATGATCGGGCTTGAGGCCGATGCCGTTGTAGAGCTCGTCCAGCGAGCGGCCGGACCAGAAGACCTGCTCGAAGTCGTCGGCCTGCGCGTCGAGGCGGCGCAGCTTCAGCCATTTCTCGACGATGATCGCCCACGACCAGAAAGAGAGGCCGATCAGCAGGATCATCACCGACTTGCCGATCCAGTCGGCTTTCAGGAAGAGCTGGATGAAGGAGAAGGCATCCTCGGTGCCCGTCGTCTGCGGGCCGATGGCCTCTGCGGTGATCGGCGGGACGGCGGCAGGGTCAGCGCCGCTCTGAACGAGGTCGGTCAGCGAGCCTGCCGCATGGGCGATATGGCTGACCAGATTGAGCGCCTGATCGGCGAAAGCGGCGAAATCCATGGAGGGGCGGCCTTTCTTCGGGTCGTCACGCCTTGCGGCCGGCCCCGTCGCGGCAAGAGAGAGAGAACGATTGGCGTTCAATCCCAGATAACCATGACGAAAATGGGGCGCGGCGATGCCCGGCGCTCACGAAATCCCGTAGTCCTGCAATACTTTACGGACCATTAACCATGGTGAACGGCGCGGCCCCAGAGACGCTTTCGTGACAGCCACTACGCCAGCGACATGTTGCGGCATTGCGCGGGTGGAACCGGTGCGGCCAAGTCGCCGCAACATCTTTCCAGAGGACAAATCCTGCATGCGCCGCCTGATCGCCCTCCTTGCCGCCAGTGCGGCCCTCGCCGGCGCTGCCCTCGCCGCGCCGAAGTTCGACAGCGCCTATACCGACCTGACCTACGAGGGTGACGCCGGCTCGAAGGCGACCTGCAAGGGAACCTCGGCAGACGAGGAGAGCGGCTCTGTTACCTTCGAATGCAAGGGCTATGACGGGATCAAGGTGTATGTCGCCGAGGGCGATCTCAGGACGTATGTCGGCTATGGCTGGAACGGCAAAGGCGAGGTCGCCTACAGCCAGACCTTCCCGATGTTCAACCAGATCGGCAACAAGCTGGAATGGCGGCTAAAGGACGGAAAGCCCGTCGCCACGATCCTTCGCTACAAGATGGCGGCTGACGGCAAGGCGGGGGAAGTTCTGGTCGTCACGCAGCTGGAAGAAGGCAACCAGTGCTGGATCGCGCGGGTAAGCGCCAGCAAGAACAAGAATGCCAACGAGCTGGCGCGCAAGGCAGCCGACGAGCTGGCCGGTACGGTGAGCTGCACCGGCGAGACGGCACCCAAGGACTATGGCGATCTGGACGACGAGGACATCCAGCCGCGTTGAAGGAGGCCGACATGATGCGTTTTGCAGCCATAGCCGCACTGCTTGCGGGTACGGCGCTCGCCGACATTCCGCCGCCGGCGCCTGAACACCCGCTCGACGCCGATTGCGCGCCCTTCACGGGCGTATGGGCGCAGTCGACGCCGCATGTCTCGCGTGGCGGATCGCGCTCGATGGTGCTGGCGGTCGGGTCGGAGGCGGCAAGCCTCATCGTCTATCTCAACCAGGACAACATTTTCATCGAGGCGAAGGCGCTGGAAGGCACGCTCGCCTGCGAGGCGACGGCGGACGGCGTGACCGTGCTGAAGTTCTCCGGACCCAATGAGGTGAATGTCGAACTCACGGCCAAGCTGACCAGCGAAACGACGTTCACGACCGAGCGGGAGAAGCCCTATCTGGAGCCCGGCCCGCCGCCGGAAAACTGGAAGGGCGAAACCGAGACGACAACCTGGGTGCGCGTCGCGCGCTAGGGCGCGAGATACGGTTCCAGCTTCGCGCGGATATCGGCCGGGATGCGGCGCGGGCGGCCGTCCATCGTAATGACGGCCGCTTCGATGCGCGCGGTGCAGAGCAAGTCAGCGCCCTTGTAGATTTCCTGTTCGCCCACGAGACGCGCACCGGCCATCTCGGTGTAGCGTGTGCGGACGTGGAGAAGGTCGTCCACGCGGGCGGGCCGCATGTATTCGAGGCTGATGCGGCGGAGAGTCCAGACGAGCTTGTGCTCGCCCTCCATCATTACAAGGTGGCGGACACCCGCCATGCGCAGGAAGTCCGACCGGCCGCGCTCGCAATAGCGCAGATAGTTGGCGTGATAGACGATGCCCGATGTGTCGGTATCTTCGTAGTAGATGCGGACGGGGAGGACGTGGACCGTCCCTTCGAACCAGCCCGAAAAGGCGACTTCCGGCTCGCTGGCATTGTGCGTGTGGGTCACCTTCTCAGACATCGCCGTCCTCGCGTTTCGGCATGTCGAAGAGCGCGCCTTGCGAGGGATCGCGCGCCGGAGCATTGAGCCCGAGATGACCGTAGGCGTTGAGCGTCAGCACGCGGCCACGCGGTGTGCGCTGAAGAAAGCCCTGCTGGATGAGATAGGGCTCGATCGTTTCCTCGATGTTATCGCGTGCTTCGGCCAGCGCGGCGGCCAGAGTTTCGATGCCAACCGGGCCGCCTGTGAAAGCCTCGGCGATCAGGCGGAGGTAGCGGCGGTCCAGCGCATCCAGCCCTGCCCCATCGACCTCGAGGCTTTGCAGCACCTCATCGGCGAAGCGGGCGTTCACGGTTTCGGCGCGGCGCACCTCGGCATAATCGCGCACGCGGCGCAGCAGGCGTCCGGCGACACGCGGCGTGCCGCGCGCGCGGCGGGCGACTTCGGTCGCGCCATCGGCGGTCATTGGCATGTTCAGCACGCGGGCGCCGCGGCGGACGATCTCTGTGAGATCGGACACATCGTAGAACTGCAGCGCAGACTTGATGCCGAAACGATCATGCAATGGCTTGGCGATCATGCCCGAGCGGGTGGTCGCGGCGATCAGCGTGAAAGGCGCGAGGTCGATGCGGACGCTCCGGGCGGCAGGGCCTTCGCCGATGATGAGGTCGAGCTGGAAATCCTCCATCGCGGGATAGAGCACTTCCTCGACCGCCGGATTGAGACGATGGATTTCGTCGATGAAGAGAACGTCGCGCGGCTGGAGATTGGTGAGGAGCGCGGCGAGATCGCCCGCGCGGGCGATGACCGGACCCGACGTGGCACGGAAATTGACGCCGAGTTCACGCGCCACGATCTGCGCCAAAGTCGTCTTGCCGAGGCCGGGCGGGCCGTAGAGCAGGACATGGTCCATCGCTTCGGCGCGCGCCTTGGCGGCCTCGATATAGACCTTGAGGCGCTCGCGTTCGCGCCCCTGACCGATGAATTCGGTCAGCTTCTGGGGCCTGAGATGCTGGTCAGGTGCGTCGTCACCCTGCTCGGCGGCGGAGATGAGGCGGTCGTTCATCGCGCCAGCCTCTTGAGGCCATCGCGGATGAGCGTGTCGAGAGTCGCGTCTTCACCGAGATCTGCGACGGCGGCGGCAACCGCCTGCCCTGCCTCGCTTTGTGCGTAGCCGAGATTAACGAGCGCCGAGACGGCCTCTGCCGGGGCGCCTTTCGGCGCGCGGGTGATCGAGGCGATGGCGGCGGCCGGAACGCCCGAGATCACGGCGGCAGGGCCTTTGTCTTTCAGCTCTGCGACGATGCGCTGGGCAAGCTTCGGCCCGACGCCGGGTGTCCGCGCGACAGCGGCCTTGTCCTGAAGCGCGATCGCCTGACCGAGAGCGTCGTTGGCAAGGGTCGAGAGGATGCCGAGCGCCACCTTGGCGCCAACGCCCTGCACACTTTGCAGCAGACGGAACCAGTCGCGATCGGCGGCGGCGGAAAATCCGTAGAGACGGATCATGTCTTCGCGCACGACGGTTTCGATGAAGAGGACCGCCGCCTCGCCGCGGGTCAGGCGGTCAAGCGTGCGGCCGGGGCAATACGCGACATAGCCGACGCCATGCACGTCGATGATCGCGTGATCGGCGGCGACTTCCTCCACCGTGCCGGCCAGGCGCCCGATCACTGGACGGCCGCCTGCATCTGCATGGCGCGGGATTGCGAGAGATGCGCATGGGTGATCGCGACGGCCAGCGCGTCGGCTTCGTCCGGCGCCGGATCGCCGCATTGCGGCAGCAGCAGCTTCACCATGTGGAGCACCTGGTCCTTTTCGGCGTGGCCGGCGCCGACGACGGACTTCTTCACCTGGTTCGGCGCGTATTCCGATACGGGCAGACCGGCTTGCGCCGGAACCAGCAGGGCAATGGCGCGTGCCTGGCCGAGTTTCAGTGTCGCGACGGGGTCCTTGTTGACGAAGGTGTGCTCGACCGCCGCCTCGCCCGGACGGTGCGTTTCGAGAACGCGGGTCAAGCCGTCGTGCAGATCCCTCAGGCGCAGCGCGAGATCGTCCTCGCCGCGCGAGGTGATGGTGCCGTGCGCGATGTGGCGGAGGCGATTGCCATCGGTCTCCACCACCCCCCAGCCGGTGCGGCGGAGGCCGGGATCGAGGCCAATGATCCGAATCGTGAACATGCGCCTTTGTAGCAGGGTTCAGCTGAGGAAAACGCGGCGGCCGGCGATGTCAGCGAGCGCTTCATCAATCTTGGCAGGCGGAATTTCAACGCCGGCGATGCCCGACATGCCGGCGGCCAGCGCCGTCCGGTCGCGGGTGCCGTCGCAGAGGGTAAGGAAGGTCGCGGTGGGCGGCTCGTTCGGGACGAGACGGGCATGGCGCAGCGTGATCGCGAACGGGCCGGCCGCGAACATGGCCCTGATCAGCGCCGCGGCGACGGGCCGGTCTCCCGGATGCAGTGTGTAGGGCTGCGGCAGCGCGTGCGCGGCGACGATGCCGAGCGTGCACACGCGGCGAAGGATCGCGTCGGTTTCATCGCCGGCTTGCTCGACGAGCTCGGCATAGGTCAATTCGCCCGGGCGCGCGCCCCACAAGGCGGCCATCAATTTTGCCTGGGCCGGCGTCGAGGGGATAAAGAAAGCGCCGCCGTCGGCGATGTAACGCGGACGCGTCTCGCCGGTCTCGGCATCGACGCTGTCTTCGAGGCCGCCATCGAGGCTGAAGCAGAGACTATCGAGGCGGTCCTCCGGCGGCGGCGGTGCGTCGGCGCGGACGAGATAGGTGCGGCGGAACATCTGGGCGCCGCGCAGGAAGTCGAGGGCCTCGCCGCGCTGCGCCCAGTCGCCCGGTTCGCCGAGCAGCGCGAGGGCAGAGGCGTCGAGGTCATGTGTGAATAGATCGGTGAGGCCGGCATCGCCTGCGACCTTCAGGCCGTGCGCAGACGCCGCTGCCGCGAAGCTGCCGAGCGAGGGCGGCGCGTAATGTTCGGCCAGCCAGTCGTGGTAGAAATAGGCCGGATCGAAGGACGGCAACGACTTGGCGAGCACGTCGAGCTGCGGCTTGAAGCGCGAGCCTTCGACCTGGTGCCGCCCGAACGTCGCGAGCAGTTCGGCGGCTGCCTGGGTGCGGGCATTGATGTCGGCAATATGCGCGGTGTCGCGCACGATGCGGCGCTGGAGTTCGACCTTCGTCGCGGCGGCGGGCAAGGCGTCGTAGGAGACATAAGCGACGCCGCCGGGCGCGAGGCGCGCGCCGATCAGGTCCAGAAGCGCGCGCTGCACGGCTTTCGGCACCCACGCATAAACACCGTGACACACGATGTAGTCGAACTGCGCGCCGTCGCGCGGCCAGGTAAGGATGTCGCCGACTTCGAGGGTGACATTGGTGAGGCCGGCTGCCTCGACGAGGTCGCGGCCGCGGCGGATAGGGGCCTCGGCGAGGTCGAAGCCGACGTGGTGTCCGCCGGGCGCGACTTGCGCCATGCCGATGATGTTGAGGCCGTCGCCGCAGCCGATTTCGAGCACAGAGGCGGTTTTCGGGTCGGGAGCGGACCAGCCGTGCAGCAACCCGCCTGCGCGGATGCGATCAGGCGACATGTGGGAGACGATCGCCGTCGGGTAGGCGACGGATTCATAGGCTTCGCGCTCAGTTGCGCTGATATCCGTCATGCCCGTTGATCCCGTCACGCGGCGGCGAGTTTCTCCATCACGGCCTCGCTCATTTCATAGTTCGCATAGACCTGCTGGACGTCGTCGTGATCATCGAGCGCGTCGATGAGCTTCATCAGGCTGCGGCCGGTTTCTTCGTCCACGCTCTTGGTGTCGAGCGGCTTGAAGATGATGCGGGCGGCTTCTGACGTGCCGAGCGCCTTTTCCAGGGCATCGCGCACTTCGCCGAAGCTGTCGACCGAGCAGAGAAATTCGTGGGCTTCCTCGTTCGAGATCACCTCGTCGACGCCCGCTTCGATGGCCTGTTCCAGCATGGCATCGGCGCTGCCCTTGGCGGCCGGATAAGTGATGGAGCCGACACGGTTGAAGAGGAACGCGACCGAGCCGTCGGCACCCATATTGCCGCCGAACTTGGAGAACAGCGAGCGGACGTCTGCAGCGCTGCGATTGCGGTTTTCCGTCAGGCACTCGACGATCAGCGCGACGCCGCCGGGGCCATAGCCCTCGTAGCGCAGCTCTTCGTAGTTGTCGGTATCGCCGCCCAGCGCCTTCTTGATCGCGCGGTCGACGTTGTCCTTGGGCATGTTCTCCTTGCGCGCGGCAGCGATGGCGGCGCGGAGCTTGGGGTTGTGCGCGGGGTCCGGCAGGCCGGACTTGGCGGCCACGGTGATTTCGCGCGCGAGCTTGGAGAAGAGCTTGGAGCGCTTCTTATCCTGCCCGCCCTTGCGGAACATGATGTTCTTGAACTGGCTATGGCCGGCCATCGGCGAACCCTTGGTGGTGCCCGGAAAGCGTTGCTCTTACTGGCCCGGAGGGGCGCGAGGCAAGCCTCATGCGGCCGCCCGGGGCGCCGTGAGACTGAGGCCCAGCGCCTCGGCAACCTTAATGCCATCCACGGCCGCCGAGAGGATGCCGCCGGCATAGCCGGCGCCCTCGCCGGCCGGAAACAGGCCCTCGACGTTGAGGCTCTGAAAGTCGGCGCCGCGCGTGAGGCGGAGCGGTGAGGACGTGCGTGTTTCGACGCCGGTCATCACCGCGTCGTCCATCGCGTAGCCGGGTATCTGGCGGGCGAAGACGGGCAGCGCCTCGCGGATCGCCTCGACCGCGAAATCCGGCACGCAGAGCGCAAGATCGGTAGGCGTCACGCCGGGGCGATAGGACGGCACGACATCGCCCAGCGAGGTCGATGCGCGGCCGGCGAGGAAGTCGCCGACGCGCTGAGCGGGTGCAGACCAGGTTTCGCCGCCGGCCTTGAAGGCCTGTTCTTCCCAGTGGCGCTGGAAGGCGATGCCGGCGAGCGGATCGTCCTTGAGGCCAGGATAGTCATCCGGGGTGATGCCGACGACGAGGCCGGAATTGGCGTTCCGTTCGCGGCGCGAATACTGGCTCATGCCGTTGGTGACGAGGCGGCCGGGTTCCGACGCCGCCGCGACCACCGTGCCGCCGGGACACATGCAGAAGGAATAGACGCCGCGGCCGTTCTTCGCGTGGTGGCTGATCTTGTAGTCGGCGGCCCCGAGGATCGGATGTCCGGCCTGGGGGCCGAAGCGGGCGCGGTCGATGACCGATTGCGGGTGCTCGATGCGGACGCCGATGGAGAAGGGTTTCGCCTCCATGTAGACGCCGCGCGCGTGCAGCATCTCGAACGTGTCGCGCGCCGAATGGCCTAGCGCGACGACGAGACGGTCGCAGGCGATTGTCTCGCCGTTCGCCAGTACGACACCGGCGACGCGGCGGCGCGGGGCTTTGCCTTCGAGCACGATGTCGGTGACGTGGTGCGAGAAGCGGATGTCGCCGCCGAGCGCTTCGATCTTCGCGCGCATCTGCTCGACCATCGAGACGAGGCGGAAGGTGCCGATATGGGGCTTGGCGACGTAGAGGATTTCCTCCGGCGCGCCGGCGGCAACGAACTCAGTCAGCACTTTGCGGCCGAGGTGACGGGGATCCTTGATCTGGCTGTAGAGCTTGCCGTCGGAGAAGGTGCCCGCCCCGCCCTCGCCGAACTGGGCGTTGGATGAGGGGTTGAGCTGGCGTTTGCGCCAGAAGGCGAAGGTGTCGACGGTGCGTTCGCGCACCGCCTTGCCGCGTTCGAGGATGATCGGACGGAAGCCCATCTCGGCGAGGATCAGGCCGGCGAAGAGGCCGCAGGGTCCCATGCCGATGACGACGGGGCGCATCTCGGCGCCGGTGGCCTTGGCGGGCGGCGTCCAGCTCATGTCGGGCGCGGGGCCGATATGGGGGTTCTTGGCGTGGCGCTTCAGCAGCGCCGCCTCGTCCTTCACCTCGGCGTCGATCGTGTAGATGAGCTGGATCGCGCCCTTCTTGCGGGCGTCCCAGGCGCGCTTGTGGATGGTGAAATCGACGAGGTCGGTCTCGCCAATGCCCAGCGCCTTCAGGAGCGCCGGCTTCAGCGCCGCTGCGTCGTGCGCGAGCGGCAGCTTCAGTTCATGGATGCGGAGCATCTGATGTGTCTCTCACCGGGGCGGCACCACGCACGCCAACGGTGAGGGCAATGTGCCTGCCACGACATAAGATTTCAAGGTCGCGACATAAAGCATCTTTAATTTTGCCGACGCATCGGCCGCGCTCGCCGGAGGTCATGACGGGGGCGAATTTGAATTGCGAATTTCGCAATTTCGTTCTGTGGCACGCCCTCCCCAAACAAACAGCGGCGCCGGGACCGACGCCGATGTAGGAATATAGGCTTAGATGGCCGGAGGTCAACCCCGGCCAGCCTCGCCTGCCAACTGAGATGCGCTGAGGCGGGCCGAAAGGTCAGCCTTTCGCGTTCAGGCGGTCGCCTTCCAGCCGAACTGGAGCAGCGGCAACGCTGCTTCGGTGAAGTCGGCGAGTTGTTTCACCAGTTTCGGCTTGTGGATGTCGGCGTCTGCGATCTCGCGTGTGGTGAGGAGCGCGGTGCGCTTGATGGCGGTGAGGAGCTTTTCGTCGGTGATGCCCTCGTAGCCTTTCGGCGTGCGTTTCAGCGTGAACTCTTCGGAGAGTTTCAGCTTCTTGGATTTGAGCGCCGCTTCCATGGCGAAGAAGGCCTTTGGGTTTTTCGCGATGGCGGCGCGGATCGCGGCGAGGGTTGGCGGCTCGGGCATGTACCAGCCGGCGGCGACGAAGCAGCCGGTCGGATCGACATGCATGTAGACCATGCCGCCGGTGCCGCGCGTGCCGTCGCGGTTGAGGACGAAGCCAGCGTTCGTTTTGTAGGGCGATTTGTCTTTCGCGAAGCGTGTGTCGCGGTGGAGGCGGAAGATCGCCTTTTTGCGGTCGCCATAGACCGGAATCTTGCGGCGCTGGAGTTCGGCGGAGAGGTCTTCCACCAGATCGCCGAGCGGGGCCTTTACCTGCTCGTCGTAGATGGCGCGGTTTTCTTCGAACCATGCCTTGGTCTGGTGGAAGCCGAGGGCCTTGAAGAAGGGCAGCGTCTGGGGGCCGAGGCCGGTGAAGGGCATGTCAGTTATCGAAGATGTCGGTTTCGCCGAGAAGATGGCTTTCATCCGCGTAGATCACAAGGTCCGGATATTCGCCGACGATCTCGGTCAAGGCATCCCACTCGTCATCATGGCCGACGCAAATATGGATACAGGGGTCCTGTCCAATCTGCACGAAGCGAAAAGAGCCATCCCGGAGCTTGGTCGACATCAAGCCCATCATGTCGAACTTGATGAGCGTCTCAAGCTTCTTGCGGCTAAGCTTTGCTAGGTAGTCGGCCGGCTTGAAACCCGATTTTACGATGCGGGAATCTCGCCTCTGGAACGCGGCCTCGAACCTTACAAATCTCGGCGTGAACTTTACGCGCAGCTTCTTTTCCAGCTTGAGAATGAGACCGGCGTATTGCTTTGCGAGCATCGCACAGTGTCCGTCAAAATCGGCAGGCCATTCCGGATCATCGTGGCTGCGATGATGGATGTGCATGACTTTCATGGCTGGCGCGTCTTGGTGTGAGCGGGCTAGAAGCTGGCGAAGGGCATTGGGTGTTCGTCCTCTCGTCCTCATGGCCGGGCGCGACCCGGCCATCCAGCGCTTTGCCAACCGCCGGACTGGATGGCCGCCTCAAGGGCGGCCATGAGGAATTATGGGACAGGGGCGAGCGGTGGTGAAGCCGTGGATGGTCCGCCTTCGCGGACCATGACGGGTTGGGGGCGATTGGAAAAGCCGGTGCCCCGGCACCTCACCTGGCCGCTGCGCGGCCTGTCCTCTCCCCGCTCACGCGCGGAGAGGGGTTGGCTGCGGGGAGAGCGCGCCTAGTCCGTGACCAGCGGCATGATGTCGATGGCGTCGCCGGGGAAGATGGCGAAGTGGGGGTGGTTTTCGAAGAGGCGGGCGGCGGCTTCGATGTCGGCGGCTTCGACGACGATATAGCCGCAGAGATCGTTCACGGCGTCGGCGATGCCGGTTTTCGAGATGCGTTTGGTTTTGCCGACCATGCCGCCTTTGTCAGTGACCGAGGAGCCGATGGCCTCGCTCCAGTCGTTCCAGGCCTTGATGCCCTTTTCATCGACGGCGTCCTGATCGGCCTTGGGCATGGCGCGGAAGCGGGCGACGTTTTCAGCGCGCATCGTGTAGACGGCGAGGAAGCGGGGCATGGGGGTTTCCGGCTATTGTTGAGGTGCCGTTTGAAAGGCCTCAGGCATGGGTCCCCGGGTTCCGCTGCGCGGCCCCGAGGATGACAGTCCAGGTTACTCGGCGGGGATGCGTTCTTCTTGCGGGAGCGACTGCGAGAGGCGGCCGCCGGTGCGGATGGCGGTGATGGATTTCGCGAGGCCGGTGCGGTCGTCCGTTTCGACATAGACGCCGCAGACCGTGGCGGGACCCGCAGCCGGCTCCATGCGGCCGATGGGCGTCTTGTGCACGAATTTATGGAGCGGGATGGCGGGATCGAAGCCGATCACCGAGTTGTAGTCGGCGCAGGCGCCGGCGTCGGTTTGATACGCCGTGCCTTTGGGGAGCACCTGCGCATCGCCCGTGGGGACGTGGCTGTGCGTGCCGACGACGAGCGAGGCGCGGCCGTCGCACCAATGGCCCATCGCCATTTTCTCGGACGTCGCCTCGGCATGCATGTCGACGAGGATGGCGTCGGCCATGTGGCCGAGCGGGCAGGCATCGAGTTCCTTCTCGACGCCGCGGAAGGGGCAGTCGAGCGGGTCCATGAAGACGCGGCCCATGGCATGGACGACGAGGACGTTGCGGCCATCCGTCGTGTTGAAGAGGCCGGCGCCGCGTCCCGGCGTGCCGGGCGGGAAGTTGAGCGGACGGAGGATGCGCGGCTCGCGGTCGATATAGGTCAGCAGCTCGCGCTGGTCCCATACATGGTTGCCCGTAGTGATGACATCGGCCCCGGCGTCAAAGACATCATTCGCGATGGCCGGCGTGAGGCCGAAGCCGCCGGCGGCGTTTTCGGCATTCACGACGGCGAAATCGACGCCGAACTGGCGGCGGAGGAGCGGGAGTTCGCGGATCACGGCGTCGCGTCCCGACTTGCCGACGATGTCGCCCAGGAAAAGCAGTTTCATGTCTGTGTCCTATCACGGTGCGGCGCGGAACGCGCCCTCTTCCGTGACGATCCAGTCGAGGCGCTGGTCGTGACGCTCGCGCGGAACCTGAGGCACGCGCTGAGCGGCGAAGGCGATGCCGACCGTCGTGACGGGGCCGGCGGCGCGGAGTTCCGCGATGGTGCGGTCATAGAAGCCGCCGCCCCGGCCGAGCCGCCAGCCGTCGAAATCGAAGGCGACGAGCGGGACGATAAGAAGATTGGGGCGCATCGCTGCAGCGGCGGCCGGTTCGCGCGCGCCGAAAGCGCCGGGGATCAGCGGCTCGCCCGGGCGCCATTTGTGGAAGCGGAGCGGCTTGTCGGCCTCAGCCACCGGGAGCGCGATGGTCGCGCCCATGGCTGTCAGCTGTTGCAGGAGAGGCAGCGGATCGACCTCGCCCTTCAGGGGGGCGTAGCCGGCGATGACCGGCGATGGCGGCAGGTCGATCTGGTCGATGAAGGTCTTGGCGATGCGGGAAGCGGCGTAGTCGCCCAGAGCCGATGCGGCGGAGCGGGCAGCCATGAGGCCCCGTCGGCGCACACGCAGTTTCAGATCGGGGTCGGTCGCGTTCAGGTCGGTGGCTGCCAGCAGAAAACGAGGTGGACGGGGACCAGCCAACGCCGTCGAAGGGTGATCCTCATGGGCCTGCGTGTGCAGGTGGGCGCCGTGTTGCCCCGGACCACGGCCCGGGACAGTGACAGCTCCCGAGAGAACCATTAAGGCCCCTGGGGTATCGGTCTTCTAACGCACGGGCCAGTGATCCCGTCCGCCTCCAATATAGGGGCGAAGGGGTGGTTTCGCCAAATTCCCCTGTTGCGGAGAAGGGTGAAGCCGGAAGGCGTGGATGGTCGGCCTTCGCCGACCATGACAGCTGGGGATGAACGTCAGGCTTGGCGTTTCAGCGGCCAGAGGGCGATGAGGCTGATGAGGGCGGCGGCGGCGAGGTAGTAGCCGACGTAAGGAAGGCCGCCTTCCTTGGCGAGCGCGGCGGCGATGATGGGGGTCAGGCCGCCGCCGAGGATGCCGCCGATATTGAAGGCCATCGAAGCGCCCGTGTAGCGGACGCGCGCCGGGAAGAGGCCCGGCAGGAAGGCGCCGAGGGGTCCGTAGACGAGGCCCATCAGCACGAGCGCGATGGAAAGGAAGGCCCAGATCTGTACGAGCGAGCCGGAATCCATCATCGGGCCAAGCAGGAACGATAGGCCGACCGTGAGGACGCAGCCCGCCATCAGGACGCGGCGGGGGCTGGTCGCGTCTGCCCAATAGCCGGCCCAGATGATGCCGATGGCCATGAAGACGATGGCGCCGAGCTGGAGTCCGAGGAACGTCTCGCGCTCGATCTTCAGCGTCGCGGTGCCGTAGTTCAGGGCGTAGGCGGTGGTGAGGTAGAAGATCGCGAAACAGGCGACGACCGCGAAGGTGCCGCCGATGGTGGCGAGCCAGTGATGGCGGAGGAGTTCGCCCAAGGGTACGCGGGGCGGCGGGGCCTCTTTCAGCGCATCGGCGAAGGCAGGCGTTTCGGTCAGCTTGAGGCGGACCCAGAGGCCGACGCCGACCAGCACGACGCTGGCGAGGAACGGGATGCGCCAGCCCCAGGCGAGGAATTGTTCCTCGGTCAGCAACGCGCCGAGAATGAGGAAGAAGCCGTTGGCGGCGAGGAAACCCACAGGGGCGCCGAGCTGGGGGAACATGCCGTAGCGGGCGCGCCAGCCGGGCGGTGCGTTCTCTACCGCCAGCAGGGCCGCCCCGCCCCACTCGCCGCCGAGGCCGAAGCCCTGCCCGAAGCGCAGCAGGCAGAGGAGCGCCGGGGCGATCCAGCCGGCCATGGCGTAGGTCGGCAGGAAAGCGATAGCGACGGTAGAGCCGCCCATCACCAGCAGCGAGGCGACAAGGGTGGATTTGCGTCCGATGCGGTCGCCGAAATGGCCGAAAAAGGCAGCGCCGACGGGACGGGCGAAGAAGGCGATGGCGAAGGTCGCCCAGGAGGCGAGGATTTGGGCGTCCGGCGACAGATCCTTGAAAAACAGCGGGCCGAAGACCAGCGAGGCGGCGGTCGCGTAGATGTAGAAGTCGTAGAACTCCACCGCCGTGCCGACGAGGCTGGCGGTCAGGACCCGGCGTGGCGAGGCGCTCACGCGGGCTGGAGCTTCTGGGCGAGGGCCTCGACCCGCTGGGCGAGGCGTTCGACGAACGAGGCGGCGACGGCTTCGGCCTCGGCGGCCTTGTCGCCGGCGGCGGTGCGGGCCTGGCGCGCGCCGGCCATTTCGGCTTCCGCCTCCTGCGCGCGGCTCTCGGCCTGTTCCATGTCGTCGGCCATCAACAGCGAGGCCATCAGCAGCAGGCGGGCATCACCCACCTGCCCGACTTCGCGGGCGAGGCTGGTGACGCGCTCGTCCACCACGGCGGCGAGACGCATCAGATGTTCCTCCTCGCCATCGCCGCAGGCGACTGCGTAAGAGCGCGTGTTGATGGTGACGACGACCTGGGGCATGGGCCTATTCCGCGATCACGAGCTGGACTTCGCGGATGGCGTTGTCGAGCTTTTGTGAAATGTCCTCGTGGAGGTCGTCCAGCGCGCGCACTTCGGCGCGCATCCGGTCGAGTTCCTCCTGCATGGCGGCGCGCTCGTCCTTGAGGCGGGCGAGCTCGTCGGAGGCTTCCTTTGGGGCCTTTCCGGCGGCCAAAGCGCCGGGCAGTCGGGCCTCCAGCGCGTCGAGCGCGATGGCGAGGCGGTTCAGGGCAGCATCGAGTGAGGCCATGAGGCGTCCTTCGGGGCGGAAAGCCATAGTCTAGGCAAGGACAAGGGCGAACGCCAAATCCTTGCGACTCGGGAGCGCAACGTCTAATCGCATCGCGCCGCCAACGGAACCCCGCCCGAGCCTCATGTCCAGCCAGCCCGATGCCCAATCCCTGCGCCTGATGGCGAACGCGATCCGCTTCCTGTCGATGGACGCGGTGCAGGCCGCGAACTCCGGCCATCCGGGCATGCCGATGGGCATGGCCGATGTCGCGGCGGTGCTGTTTTCGAACTACGTCAAATATGATCCCGCTGCGCCGGACTGGGCCGACCGCGATCGCTTTGTGCTGTCGGCCGGTCACGGCTCGATGCTGCTCTACTCGCTGCTGCATCTGACCGGTTATCCGAAGATGACGATCGAGCAGATCAGGAATTTCCGTCAGCTCGGGTCGATCACTGCCGGTCACCCCGAATACGGCCACGCGCCGGGTATCGAGACGACGACCGGGCCGCTGGGCCAGGGGCTCGCCACCGCCGTCGGCATGGCGATGGGCGAGCGCATGATGAATGCAGCGTTTGGCGATGACCTCGTCAATCACCGCACCTGGGTGATCGCAGGGGATGGCTGCCTGATGGAAGGCGTGAGCCACGAGGCCATCTCCATCGCCGGTCACATGAAGCTGAACAAGCTGGTGGTGATCTGGGACGACAACAACATCACCATCGACGGCGACGCGACGCTGTCAGAAACCGGCGACATCAAGAAGCGCTTCGAAGCGGCGAACTGGGATGTGATCTCATGCGATGCGCATGACTTCGCGTCGATCACCGCGGCGCTGGATGCGGCGATCACCAAAGAAAAGCCGGTGCTGATCGCGGCGAAGTCGATCATCGGCAAGGGCGCGCCGAACAAGCAGGGCGGGCATAGCGTGCACGGATCTGCGCTGGGGCCGACAGAGGTCGCGGCGGCCCGCGAGGCGCTGGGCTGGCCCTACCCCGCCTTTGAAGTGCCGGACGACATTCGTAGCTACTGGAAGAGTGTTGCAGCCTTCGGCGCGCCGCTGCGTGCGGCGTGGGAAGACCGGCTGAAGGCGAGCCCCAAGAAAGACGAGTTCGAGCGCCGCATCGCGCGCGCCTTCCCCAAAGGGTCGAGCGCGGCGATGGCGGCGTACAAGGAGAAGCTCGCCGCCGACAAGCCGAAGGTCGCAACGCGCAAGGCGTCGGAGATGGCGCTGGAAGTGATCAACGCGGTCGTGCCGGAGATGATCGGCGGTTCGGCGGATCTGACCGGATCGAACAATACCAAGACCAAGGGCCAGAAGGTCTTCCTGTCCGGCAGCTATGACGGAACGTATGTCCATTGGGGCGTGCGCGAGTTCGGCATGTCGGCGGCGATGAACGGGCTGGCGCTGCATGGCGGCCTCATCCCCTATAGCGGCGGCTTCCTGATCTTCTCGGACTATGCGCGCCCGGCGATCCGCCTCGCGGCGCTGATGGGTGTGCCGGCGATCCATGTGCTGACCCATGACTCGATCGGTCTTGGCGAAGACGGACCGACGCACCAGCCGGTGGAACATCTGGCGGCCCTGCGCGCCATTCCGAACCTGACCGTCATCCGCCCGGCGGACGCGATGGAGACGGCGGAAGCCTGGGAAGCGGCGCTGGCGAATGGCAGCGGCCCGACGGCGCTGATCCTCACCCGCCAGAACCTCGCCGCCGTGCGCGACAGCGTGCCGTTCGAAAATCCGACCGCGCGCGGCGCCTATGTGCTGAAGGATGCGGTTGACGCCAAGGCAACCATCCTTGCGACCGGTTCCGAGGTGGAGATTGCGCTCGCCGCCGCCGCTTCGCTAGAAGAGGCCGGCATCGCCGCCCGCGTGGTTTCCATGCCCAGCTTCGAGCTCTTCGAGGCGCAGGACGAGGCCTACCGCGCGACGGTATTGGGCGACGCCAAGATCAAGGTGGCCATCGAAGCCGCCATCCGGCAGGGCTGGGATCGCTATATCGGGGCGGACGGCATCTTCATCGGGATGACGGGCTTCGGCGCGTCGGCCCCGGCAGAGGCGCTGTACAAGCATTTCGGCATCACCGCCGAGGCGATCGTGAACGCCGTGAAGGCGCGGATTTGACAAGAGAATATGGGCGCGGCGCCTGACGCCGACGCCTCTGAGCAGGAGATGATGTGATGACGGTTCGGGTAGCGATCAACGGGTTCGGCCGCATCGGGCGCAATGTGCTGCGCGCGATCCATGAGAGCGGCCGCAAGGATATCGAGGTCGTCTCGATCAACGATCTCGGCCCCGTGGAGACCAACGCGCATCTGCTGCGCTTCGACAGCGTGCATGGCCGCTTCCCCGGCGAGGTGAAGGTCGAGGGCGACACGATCATCGTCAACGGCCAGGCGATCAAGGTGACCGCCGAGAAGGACCCCGCGAACCTGCCGCACGCCGCCAACAAGGTGGACATCGCGCTGGAATGCACCGGCATCTTCACCTCGAAGGACAAGGCGAGCGCCCACCTGAAGGCGGGCGCCAAGCGCGTGATCGTTTCGGCCCCTGCCGACGGCGCGGACCTGACGGTCGTGTTTGGCGTCAATCACCAGAAGCTGACGAGCGAGCACATCGTCGTCTCGAACGCTTCGTG
>VFQQ010000493.1_pt1 | contig 77087 bp, 64 predicted proteins | sample 3512341 | NCBI WGS metagenome assembly VFQQ01 (sample SAMN10412373, study PRJNA504923) | tailings metagenome | isolation source: Relicate 2 Philex TSF1 revegetated site | place: Philippines: Tuba, Benguet | collected 2017-08-29
CAACGAGACGTGGTCGTTGACCCGGTAGCGCGCCATCAGGTTGGCCAGCACGTAGGAGTCCTGGCGCACGTTGGTCCGGGCGGTCGTGGTGTTCGACGTCGGGATGGTGGCCAGGGTGTAGATCTCGCTCTGCCAGTTCAGCCCGCCGCCCACGGTCAGACCTTCGAGGGCGCCGCCCCATAGACCGCCCAGATCGTAGGTGGTGTAGAGGCGGGCGATGTTGCGCGGGTTCAGGGTGTTGATCCGCAGCGCGGCCTGGTTCTCGGTGTAGGCGTAGGTGTAGCCGCCCTGGACCCGCCAGCGGTCGGTGACCGAGCCGGCGATCTCCAGCTCGAAGCCGCGCGTTTCGGCGCCCGGGACGGCGCGGTAGGCGGCGCCGCCGTCGGGCAGCAGGAAGCCGTCCGGCACGGTGGGGTCGACCTCGGCCAGGTTCTCCTGCTTTACGAAGAAGCCGGCCGCCGCGACGTACAGCTTGCCTTCGAAGAACTCACCCTTCAGCCCGGCCTCGTAGTTCGAGCCGATGACCGGCGGCAGTTGGTCGTTGTTCTTGTCCTTGTTGCTCTGCGGCTTGAACAGGTCGGAGTAGGAGGCGTAGGCCGAGATGTTCGAGGTGACGTCGAAGATCACCCCGACGTAGGGCGTCAGCCGATCCTCGGCGTATTTGCCGGTGATGCTGGTGTGGACGCCGGCGACGTAGCGGTCGGTCTGGGTCTCCCACTGGCTGCTGCGCGCGCCCAGGATGACCTTCAGCCGGTCGGTCGGATTGAGGCGCAGCGCGCCGTAGACGCCGGTCTCCTTGGTCCGCGCGATCTGCAGCGGCTTGCCGGTGTTGAAGGTGGTCGGCTTGGGGATGTTCCCGTTCCAGGTCCGGATGTCGGGGATGGTCATGGGGTACGGCCGGCTGGTGATGCCTGTGTCCAGCGTCGTGCCGTCGCGCTCGTAGCCGTTGGCGCCGATGACCAGCTCGTGCTTGCGCCCGAACAGCTCGAACGGCCCGGAGGCGTAGACGTCGAAGCCGGTCTCCTCCTCCTGGTAGACGTTGTAGTAGTCGGCCACGGTCAGTCCGGCGCCGGTCTGGCGGTTCGGATAGCCGCCGTAGCCGTAGAACAGGAGGGCGGTGGACTCGCTCTCGCGCCGGTTCACCGCCGCTCGCAGGGTCCAGTCGCCCGGCAGCTGCTGCTGGATGACCCCGTACAGGTTGTCGGAGTTGCGGTCCCAGGTGCTCCACTTGGCGGCCACGTTGTAGCTGCGCGGCAGGTTGGTCGGCGTGCCGTCGCGGTAGTAGAGCGGCGTCGTGCCCCAGGTCGTGCCCTTGGGCGTGACCTGCAGATAGTCGTAGCCGATCTGGACCAGCGTCGTGTCGGTCACGTCCGCCTCGACGACCATCAGCCCGAGCGTCTTCTTCTCTTCGTAGAGGTCGAAATAGGACTGTCGCTTCTCGAAGCCAGTCACCAGCCGCGCCCGGACCTTGCCGTCGGCGAATACGGGACCCGACAGGTCGGTCTCGATACGGCCGCGGCCCCAGCTGCCGGCGGTCAGGCCGACGCTGCCGACGATGTCCTTGGTGGGCGACTTGCGGATCAGATTGACCGTCGCCGACGGATCGCCCGATCCGGTGACCAGGCCGGTCGCGCCGCGCACCACTTCGACCCGCTCGTAGATGGCGGTGTCGTTCATGACGCTGTTGCCGGACGAGTAGCTGGTCGGCACGCCGTCGGCCTGGAAGTTGGCGATGGCGAAGCCGCGCGAGTTGAAGCCGACGCGGTTGGAGTCCAGCTCCTGGACGGTGATGCCGGTGGTCTGCTCCAGAACGGCGGAGATCGAGGACAGGGCGAAGTCGTCCATCCGCTCGCGGGTGATCACCGTCACCGACTGCGGCGTTTCCTTCAGGCTCAGGGGCAGTTTGGCGGCGGAGGCGGTCTGCCCGGCCTGGTAGCCGTTGCGGTGGCCGGTGACGACCACGCCCTCGACGTCGGTGGAGGTCTCGGCCTCGTCCGCGGCTCGGGCCGATAGGGGAGAGGCGAGGGCCGTTCCCGCCAGCAGCAGAATCGTCAGCGCGGAACCTGCGCGACCCGGAATGGAACTCGAACGACGCAACGCTGCCCCCTGAAGCCGTGACCTCGACGCCTGGCCGGCGTCTGGCGGCAGGGCGTAGTGCGACTGGTTATCATATGCAAGAGATTCTAAGAATCATTCTCAAGATTGAGTGCGGCGAGGCGCTGTCCGGCTGAATGTGTGGAACGTTCGTTTTGGGAGAATTTGTTTCAAAAGAAACTTTAGGTTGCGCCCGTGGGGGCGCGCCGCTCTTCTGACTCACCGCGCAAGACAGCGCTTATCGTGGGAGGAGCGTATGATCAGTAAGGTCAAGGTGATCGCCGGAGCGGCGATCCTCGCGTTCATGGGGTCGGTCAGCCAGGCCCAGGGCTACGATCCCAATCTGACCGGCTACAGCTACGTCTATTACGCCGATGCGGCGAAGACGATTCCGCTGGGCGAGGTCTCCGACCGCGGCTGCGGCGGCTGGGGCGAGCACAGGTTCGTCCTGCGGGCCTATGTTCCGTCGCCCTACTACGACACCACCGAGATCTTCTACTGCGGCGGCGGCGGCATGGAGCCGCCCTGGTGGTGATCTGAAGAGGGGCCGTCCGAGCGTCGGGCGGCCCCTCTGTTCTCGAGGCGAAGGCGGATCAGCCGCCGTAGCCGCGACCGCCGCCGCCGAAGCCGCCGCGGGACACGACCGAGGTTCGGCTCTGGACGCGGGCCGGGGCCTTCTCGAGGCCATAGTCGCTGGCCTTCACCGACGTCTTGCCGGTGCTGTAGTCGCGATAGACATAGCCGCCGCCGTAGCCGTTGCCGTAGCGGGCTTCACAGGACCCGTCGGAATAGCGGTAGGTGCATTCCCGGTAGAGCGGCCGGCTTCCATAGGAACGGCCGTCGCTGAGCAGCTGGCCGATGACGAAACCCGTCACGAGCGGCGTAAAGAACGACCCCGAGCCGGAGCCGTTCACCTGGCACTGTCCGGACCCCCAGCTGTTCTCGCACTCCTCCTTGGTCCAGAAGCGCGGGGCGGTGTTGGCGGCCTGCTTCTGCGCATCGGCGAAGGCCTTGTCGCACTGGTCGGCGGACAGCTTTCCCTCGGTCTTGCACTCGGCGAGGGAGGTGTAGGCGGAGGCCGTCTCGACGGCCGAGTTGAGCTGTGACGCCGGCGTCGATGAATCGCAGGCGGCGAGCGTGAAACCGGCCGTGGCCATCAGGCCGCTGACATGGAGGACCCGAGAGCGCTTCAGGCGGCGCGGCGGCGTGATCTCTGGTGCGGTTCGCTGCGACATGGCGGTCAGGCCGTCATGCAGGCGGCGTTCAGCAGCCCGATGCAGATGGACACGGAGGCCATGTAGAGGCCGGCCGCGATCTCGCCGGCCTCGATCCGGGCGACGAAGTTCCGGAACGCCAGGCGGCTGATGACGACGAAGGCGACGATCTGGATCACGCCGGCCAGAACCGCCCAGGCGGCGAACTCGGGCAGGCTGACGGTATGCGACAGCGCCGACGCCAGCGGCAGGACGTAGCCGATCAGGGCGCCGCCCAGAGTGACCGCGGCGGCGGGGTTGCCGTCCCGGATCAAGGACCGCTCGTGGTAGGGCGTCACCCACTGGTAGATCAGCTTGAACGCCAGGGTGAAGACCCCGGCGGCGGCGAAGGCGATCAGGAAGGCGACGGCGCCCTGCTGAAACGCGAACCAGTCAAACATGGAAGCTCTCCCAATGCGCGCTCAGGCGCGGAACTCGGCCATCTCCAGCGGAATGCCGATCATGATTTCGTGCGTGGTCTCGCCGCCCTCCGGCTGCTGCTCCAACGCCAGCATCAGCTCGCGTCCGTCCGGCAGATCTCGGGCGAACAGCATGCAGGTCTGGAAGATCTTCGCGTAGGGGCGGGTGGCGGCGCGGTCGTCCCAGATGGTCTCCCAGAGGGTGACCGGCGGCTGGACGGCGTCGCTCTCCGAGAACCAGAAGCGCGGATAGTCCGACAGATCTTCGGCCGCGCCGCGGAACACCGGCTCCGACAGGCGATCGCGCCAGACCCGCCGCTCCCGCTCACTGGACGGGTAGGCCGAGCGCCAGGGGATGAAGAGGCTGAAGTCGTAGCTCTCCTCGCCGGCCGCATCGTCGCTCATGGCCTGCAGCATGATGTGGTCGTCGGTGTAGAAGCGGTGGACGAACTGGCCGCTGTCCAGGGTGATCAGCCCCTGGGCGGTGATGTCCAGGGCGTCGCGGTCCAGTGTGAACACGGTCTCGTCGCCCAGCCGCCGCCAGGCGAGCGGGTCCAGCGCGACGGCGCGGCCGACGGTGATGTCGCGCACCTCCGCCAGCCGGCGCTCCGGCTCGTTGTTCTTCTTGCCGCCGAACAGCTTGCCGAACATGCCTAGGCCTCCGCCAGCGCCCGGGAGTCGAGGCGCGCGCTGGCGACATAGAACAGCCGGTCGCCGGTGGATACGAGCGTGTCGGGGCTGGGGTTGAACCGCGGTTCGGTCTGGCCCGCCGGCTGGAGCGCCAGCAGGGTCGCGCTGCGCTCCCACAGCCGGCGCGTCAGTTCGCCGGTCGGTCGCTGGGCGCTGTCCCAGGTCAGGCTGAACAGCGTCGCGCCCTCGTCGAGGTGACTGGTCAGGGCCCCGATCACCTGGCTCGCCCCGGGGTCGGCGGCGGCCCGGGCCAGAAGTTCGGCGCCCGAGGCCACGACCACTTCCACGGCCGGACAGTGCTGGGCCAGCAGCCGGGCGTTGTCGGTCTCCTCGAAGAAGCAGACGATATGGGCCGAGGGCGAAGCCACGGCCGCAGCCGCCAGGGTCGCCGCCAGCGTGTCGGCGTCGCTGGACGCGTAGACCAGGATGCGGTCGGCCGTCGCCGCGCCGGCGCGGGCCAGCGCCGCGGCGGAGGTCAGGCTTTCGCTCTGCACGTAGCGGACGCGCGGATCGGGCTCGAGGATGGTCTGGCGAGTGAGCAGGATGAGGGGCCGTCCCGGCGTCTCCTCGGTGCACAGTTCGTCGATCATCTTGGGCGTGCGCGCCGCGTCGTAGCCGATCAGGAGGATGCTGCCGGTCATCCTTGAAAAATCTCCCTTGCCCGCCCGCCGGGCGCGCCAGACGTCGCCGATCGAGCCGAGCACCTTGGCGACCACGGTGGTGAAGGCGGCGATGGCGCCGGGAAAGACCCAGAGCGCCGTGATGAGCCGGCCCGCGGATCCTTGCGGGCTGATGTCGCCATAGCCCACGGTGTAGGCGGTGGTCGCGTACCAGTAGAGGAAGTCGGCCGGCGCCTGGAGCTTGGTTTCGCCGGCGATCGACAGCATCAGCCACGAGGACGCCGCGTGGACCGCGATCAGCCCTGCTAGCATCCGCCAATGCGTATCGGCCATGGCGTGGAGCGCCCGGTCGAAAACTTGCGCCAATTTGAAGCGCGCCAGCAGCATCGCCCTTCCCCTTGATATAACACTGGTCGAACCGCCTAGCCGAAGTCAAGCGTTCATGTTACGCGTTACATGAAACATGCCCAGATCGACGTCCAACACCGCGAATGACCGCATCCGGGCCTGGCGACAGGCGCGGAAGGCCGCCGGAATGGTGAAGATCGAGATCTGGGCCCCGGAGTCCGCTCGGGAGGACATCAAGGCGGCGGTCCGGGCCATCGTTACCGAATCCACGAGGGCGCCCGAGCTGCGTCCTCGCCCCAGTCGTTCGACTTCTCGCTCCGGAGCAGACCACAAGATGGACGCCGTGATTGAAACCCCCTGGACCGTGCCGACCATAAAGGCGGCGCTGGAGACCTCCGACCTCGTGCGCGACGGCGAGATGACCGTTCGGGTGCTGGAAGGAGCCGAGCCGGTGCTTCTGGCGACGATGCACGAGTATGGAGATCTGCCGATCTATCTCAGCGTCGGCGGGGCCCAGATCGTCTGTTCGGTGCTGCTGTGGCCGGTCGCCGAGCAGGCCAACCGCGTCCAGTTCAACGAGTTCCTGCTGAAGGCCCAGCGCGTGGTGCCGCTGTCGAACTTCGCGATCACCACCATCGGCGACGAGGACATCTACGAGCTGATGGGCGAGCTGTCCTGCAAGACCACGCTCCAGACCATCCTCATCGAGCTGCGCACCCTGGCCGAGAACGCGATCGACGCGACCGAGCTGCGCGAAACCTTCGCGGCCGACGCCGCCTGATTTCGGAAAGCCTTCCATGTCCATGCTGAGAAAACTGTCCGCCCTGTTCCGCGGAACCGCGCATGACGCCGCCCAGAACGTGGTCGACGCCAACGCCCTCAAGATCCTCGACCAGGAAATCCGCGACGCCGACAACGCCCAGGGCAAGGCGCGCGACGACCTCGCCGGCCTGGTCGCCCGCCGCCGCATGGCGGAGAGCGAGATGCAGAGCTTCCTGGACCAGATCGGCAAGTACGAGAGCTCGGCCCGCGCCGCTCTCGACCAGGGCAAGGAAGATCTCGCCCGGGAAGTCGCCCAGCGCATAGCCGACATCGAGACCGAGATCGACAAGCGCGGTCCGATGATCGAGGACATGAAGACGGCCGAAGCCCGGCTGCGGTCGGCCATCGCCGCGACCGATCAGAAGATCGAGACGCTGCGCCGCGAGATCGACATCGTGAAGGTCAACGAGTCGGTGCAGCGCGCCCAGGCCTCGGTCGCCCTGAACTCCGCCGGCGCCCAGTCGCGGATCGGCTCGGCCGCCGACAGCCTCCAGCGCATCAAGCAGCGCCAGGCCGTGCAGGAGGAGAAGCTGCGGGCCAACCAGGAGCTGGAGGACAAGCGCACCGGCGCCGACCTCGACGCCAAGCTGCGCGACGCCGGCATCCTGCCCGGCCAGGCCTCGGCCGACGACGTGCTGGCGCGCCTGAGCCGCCGCGAGGAGGTGACGGTGGTCACGCCGCGGATCGGCCAGTCCGTCTCGTCGAAGGACAAGGATCCCGCCTGAGTATGGAGCGTCTGCGTTTCGATCCCCGACCCGACTGGGACGCCAAGGCCGCGGCCGTCGGCTTCACCTGGCGGCATGACGACGGAAAGCTCTACTGGGACGAGTCGGCGGCCTACGCCTTCTCGCTCGAGGAGATCGAGGAGGGGATCGAGGCGCCGACGGCCGAGCTGCAGGGGCTCTGTCTGGATCTGGTCGCCGAGGCGGTCCAGTCGGAGCGCCTGATGGAGCAGCTGGAGATCCCGGAGGCGATGCGCGACTACGTCGCCGACAGCTGGCGCCGCAACGCGCCCTCGCTCTATGGCCGCTTCGACTTCGCCTATGACGGGACCGGGCCGGCCAAGCTCTACGAGTACAACGCCGACACCCCGACCAGCGTCTACGAGACGGCGGTGTTCCAGTGGCTCTGGCTGGAAGACCAGATCGCGGCCGGCGTCCTGTCGACCGGCGTGGATCAGTTCAACAGCCTGCACGAGAAGCTCGTCGACCGGTTCAAGGCCATCTTCCCGAACGGCGGCTTCGTCCATTTCAGCTCGGACGCCGACTTCGTCGAGGATCGGCAGACGGTGCGCTTCCTCGAGGATCTGGCGCGACAGGCCGGCCTCGATCCGCAGTTCGTCGCCATCGACCAGATCGGTCTGAACGCCGACGGCCGCTTCGTCGACCACGAGAACTGGCTGATCAGCGCGATCTTCAAGCTGTATCCCTGGGAGCAGATGCTGCGCGACGACTACGCCGCGCCGCTGCCGGGCGCGGACGTGGCCGTGCTGGAGCCGGCCTGGAAGAGCATCCTGTCCAACAAGGCCATCCTGCCGCTGCTCTGGGAACGGCACGCCGGCCATCCCAACCTGCTGGAAGCCTATTTCGAGGACGACCCGAAGCGCGCCGCCCTGGGCGACAGCTACGCGCGCAAGCCGCTGTTCTCGCGTGAGGGCGCCAACGTCGAGCTGGTGGACGCAGGCGTCAGCGCCGGCATGGACGACGGCGGCTACGGCGGCGGGCGGCATATCCTTCAGGCGCTGCGGCCGCCGCCGAACTTCGACGGGCAGCATGTGATCATCGGCTCCTGGCTGGTCGGGAACGAGCCGGCCGGCATCGGCCTTCGGGAGGACCCGGGCCGGGTCACGCGCAACACCTCGCGGTTCATCCCCCATTTCATCCGCGGCTAGGGCGCGATCGGCCCCGCGCATCACGCGGCCGACTCTCCTATATTCGGCCTGTGACCGATGACGCCGCCCCCTCCGCCGCCGAGACCGCCCTGTCGGGCGCGGCGCTGATCGCCGACCACGCCAAGCGGCTGCCGGATTCGCCCGGCGTCTACCGCATGATCGGCGACGACGGCGAGGTGCTGTACGTCGGCAAGGCGCGCTCGCTGAAGAAGCGGGTGGTGCAGTACGCGCAGGGGCGCTTCCACACCAACCGCATCGCCCACATGGTCGACCTGACTCGGGCCATGGAGTTCGCCCAGACCAGGACCGAGGCGGACGCGCTGCTGCTCGAGATCAATCTGATCAAGACGATGAAGCCGCGCTTCAACGTCCTGCTGCGCGACGACAAGAGTTTCCCCGAGATCGTCATCCGGCGCGAGCATCCGGCGGCGCAGCTGCGCAAGCACCGCGGGGCGCACACCATCAAGGGCGACTACTTCGGGCCGTTCGCCAGCGCCGGGGCGGTGAACCGCACCCTGAACACGCTGCAGAAGGCCTTCCTGCTGCGCTCCTGTTCGGACAGCGTCTACGAGAGCCGCACCCGGCCCTGCATGCTGCACCAGATCCGCCGCTGCGCCGCGCCCTGCACCGGCCTGATCGCCCTGGACGACTACGGCAAGCTGGTCGAGGAGGCCGAGGCCTTCCTGCGCGGCAAGAGCCGGGCGGTGATGGGCCGGATGTCGCAGGAGATGCAGGCCGCGTCCGACGACCTGGAGTTCGAGCGGGCGGCGCGGCTGCGCGACCGGATCCGGGCGCTGTCGGCGGTGGCCGCCGAGACCCAGGTGAACCCCGAGAGCGTGGAGGAGGCGGACGTCTTCGCCCTGCACGCCGAGGGCGGCCAGGCCTGCGTGCAGGTGTTCTTCTTCCGCGCCGGCCAGAACTGGGGCAACCGCGCCTACTTCCCCCGCGTGGACAAGGCCGACAGCGACGCCGAGGTGATGAGCGCCTTCATCGGCCAGTTCTACGACGACAAGCCGATCCCGCGGCAGGTGCTGGTCAACGTCCTGCCGCACGAGCACGCGCTGTTCACCGAGGCCTTCTCGATGAAGGCCGGACGCAAGGTCGAGATCGCCCGCCCCCAGCGCGGCGAGAAGAAGGGCCTGGTCGACCAGGCGGCGCTGAACGCCCGCGAGGCCCTGGGCCGCAAGATGGCCGAGGGTTCGGCGCAGTCGAAGCTGCTGGCCGGCGTGGCGGAGGCCTTCGGGCTGGAGGCGCCGCCTGAGCGGATCGAGGTCTACGACAACAGCCACATCATGGGGACCAACGCCATCGGCGGCATGGTCGTGGCCGGGCCCGAGGGCTTCGAGAAGAACCAGTACCGTAAGTTCAACATCAAGGGGACCGAACTCACCCCCGGCGACGACTACGGCATGATGAAGGAGGTGCTGCGCCGCCGCTTCTCGCGCCTGGTCAAGGAGGAGGAGTCCGGCGACGACAGCGCCCGCCCGGACCTGGTGCTGATCGACGGCGGCCAGGGCCAGCTCGACGCGGTGCTGGAGGTGATGGCCGACCTGGGCGTCGACGACATCGCCGTGGTCGGGGTGGCCAAGGGCCCGGACCGCGACGCGGGGTTGGAGCGGTTCTTCATCCCCGGCCGGACGCCGTTCATGCTCGAGCCGAAGTCGCCGGTGCTCTACTATCTGCAGCGCCTGCGCGACGAGGCCCACCGCTTCGCCATCGGCGCTCACCGCACCCGGCGCACCATGGAGATGAAGCGCAATCCGCTCGATGAGATCGAAGGGGTCGGCCCGGGCCGGAAGAAGGCGCTGCTGCACGCCTTCGGCTCGGCTCGCGAGGTCGGCAAGGCGACGGTCGAAGACCTGATGAAGGTCGACGGCGTCAGCGCCGCCCTGGCCGAGCGCATCCACGCCCACTTCCGCAAGTAGCGACGTTACCGTTCCTTAAGTTGGCGGCCCCGGCGCCGCTGCTACCGTCTCGCCCTGACAAAGTGGGAGGGGACCATGACACTGACGCGGCGCGGGGCCTTTGCGGGCGTGATCGGAGCGGCGGGCGCACTGGCGGCGGCTCGGGCGACGGCTCAGCCGGCGAGCGGCGCCGAGGACTGGTCCGGCCTCGACGCCATGGCGGCCAAGGTCGTGGCGGACGGGCTGACGCCGGGCCTGACCCTGGCCTTCGCTCGGCGCGGCGAGATCCTGTTCTCCAAGGCCTATGGCGCGGCCAACCTGGAGACGGCGACCTCGGCGACGACGCGCAGCATCTGGAAGATCGGCTCGGTCACCAAACAGTACACCGGCGCGGCCTTCCTGCTGCTGCAGGAGGACGGCAAGCTGTCGGTCGACGACAAGCTCAGCCGCTTCCTGCCGGACTTCCCGCTGGCCGACACGGTCACCCTGCGGCAGATGCTGACCCACACCTCGGGCCTGGGCAACTACACCAACAAGCCGAGCTTGCGCGCCTTTCTGCAGGACGCCCGGCGCGACTACGACCGGGCCGAACTCCTGGCCGAGATGAAGGCGACGAACCCGATGAAGCGGTTCGAGCCGGGCGAGGCCTGGGCCTACAGCAACACCGCCTATGTGCTTCTGGGCCTGGTGCTGGAAACCGCCTCGGGCATGCCCTGGGCCGAGTTCATGAAGACCCGCCTGTTCGATCCCCTCGGATTGTCGAGCACCGCCGTGGACGACGCGGAGGAGATCGTGCCGGGGCGAGTGTCCGGCTATTCCGCCAAGCCCAAGGGCGGCTGGAAGAATTGCTCCTTCATCTCGATGACCTACCCGGGGGCGGCCGGGGCCATCCGCTCGACGCCGGAGGACATGTGCCGCTGGCACGCCGCCCTGCTGGGCGGGAAGGTGCTGAAGCCCGACAGCCTGAAGACCATGCTGACGCCGGGCCGGACTCCCAAGGGCGAGCTGCCGATCTCGCTGACCGGGAAGGACAAGGCCCCCGTCCGCTACGGCTTCGGCCTGAACATCGGCGAGGCCGACGGCCGGACCATCGTGTCGCACGGCGGCGGCATCCAGGGATTCTCGGCGTCCCTGCACAGCATTGTCGAGACCGGCTTCACGGTGGCGACGGTGGTCAACTGCGACGGCCAGCCGGAAGGACCGGACCGGCTCGGGCCGGCGCTGCGTGAAATCCGGAAGCAAGCCGACAAGGTCTCGCTGGCGTGATCTCCGACGAGACCGACGTTCTGCCGATAGTTGGGCGATCGCTGTCGAAATTAAGGCGGGGGTAACCGTACGGATCGTCTGGGTATCCCCGCGTCAGTGCGAGGGCTTTCAGATGTCGACCCAGGATCAGCAGCTCAGCGAGCGCCTCGCGTTCATCGGGCTGGACGCCGAGGCGCGCCGGGCCCTGAAGGCGGAAGCCGACTTCGTCGACGCCGTGTTGCCGGCGATCCTGGACCGCTTCTACGACACGATCCGGGCCACGCCGGAGACCCGCCGCTTCTTCCGCAGCGAGGACCACATCCGCGGCGCCCACGGCGCCCAGCGCAGGCACTGGAGCCGGATCGCTCAGGCCGAGTACGACGCCGCCTATGTCGACAGCGTCCGCGCCATCGGCCAGACCCACGCCCGCATCGGACTGGAGCCGCGCTGGTACATCGGCGGCTATGCCGTGGTGCTCGAAGGTCTGATGCGGGAAGCTCTGACCCGCGATTGGCCGGGCAAGCCGCGTTTCGGCCAGAAGCCGGCCGGGCCGGAGAAGACCGCCGAACTGGTCGGCGCCCTCGTCCGGGCGGCCATGCTCGACATGGACTTCGCCATCTCCATCTATCTCGACGCCGCCGAGGAGGCCCGCCGCGAGGCCTTGCGCCAGGCCGAGATCGAACGCCAGCAGATGCTCGAGGATCTGGCCGACCGCTTCGAGGGCGCCATCTCCGGGATCGCCGAGCGGGTCGCCTCGGCGGCCTGCCAGCTGGAGGCGACGGCGCGCTCGATGGCCGAAATCGCCGGCCAGACCAGCGATCGGTCGACCCGCGTGGCCGCGGCCGCGCAGCAGGCGACCAGCAACGTCTCGATGGTCGCCGCCTCGACCGAACAGATCGGCGCCTCGGTCGCCGAGATCGCCGGCCGCGTGACCCGCTCCAGCGCGATGACCGACGAGGCCGTGGTCCGCGCCCAGGCCGCCAACGAGACCCTGGGCCAGCTGGCCGCCTCGGCCGAAACGGTCGGCGCCCTGGTCAGCCTGATCTCCGAGATCGCCGCCCAGACCAACATGCTGTCGATCAACGCCACGATAGAGAGCGCCCGGGCCGGCGACGCCGGCAAGGGCTTCGCCGTGGTGGCCGACGAGATCAAGCGCCTGGCCGCCCAGACCGCCCGGACCGCCGAACAGGCGCGCGAGCAGATCGGCGGCATGCAGCGGATCGCCCGGGAGTCGGCCGGCGCCATCGAGGACATCCGCCGGATCATCGAGGATCTGGCCGGGGTCTCCGCCGCCATCAAGGACTCGGTCGACGAGCAGGCCGCCACCACCCGCGACATCGCCCGCAACACCCACGAGGCCGCCACGGGCGCCGAGGCGGTGTCGCGCGACATCGTCATCGTCCATGACGCGGCCAGGCACACCGGCCGAAGCTCCGGCGAGGTGGTCGCCGCCTCCCAGGCGCTGGAGCGCGAGGCCGACAGCCTGCGCGAGGCGGTGGACGGGTTCCTGGTCAGCGTGCGGGCGGCATAGCCTTGCGGGCGCAATCGTCGGATAAGGGGCGGATGAAACAGCTCCCCAACCTGATGACCAGCCTGCGCCTGGCCCTGACCATCTTCGTGTTCATGGCCATGATCGCCCTGTCGGCGCGACCGATTCTGATCTGGGCCTACGGCTCGGGGATCGACGTCCGGACGCTGCAGGTCGGGCTCTACCAGTTCGCCTTCTGGGGTTTCATCGTCGCGGCGATCACCGATTTCCTCGACGGCTGGCTGGCGCGGAAGTTCGACGCCACGAGCACCCTGGGCGCCATCCTCGACCCGATCGCCGACAAGGTGCTGGTCGCCGGCGCCGTGATCGGCCTGACCGCCATGGGCGCCTGGATGGTCGGCCTGGCCGGCGGCCTGATCCTGTTCCGCGAGTTCGCCGTCAGCGCCATGCGCGAAGTGCTCGCGCCCAAGGGGCTGAAGCTGCCGGTGACCCTGCTGGCCAAGTGGAAGACCACGCTGCAGCTGGTCGCCCTGACGGTGCAGCTGTTCGTCGGCGGCTGGGAGATCTGGGGCCTGCCCAAGGATCCGGAACTGATGGCCCGCGCTTCGGTCGGCGCGGACGTGCTGCTGTGGCTCGCCGCCGCGGTGACGGTCTGGACGGGGCTGGAATACGCCCGGTCGGCGCGGAAGGCGCTGGCGAAGTAGGGCGAGGACGTCCTACAGAATCCCGATCTCGCCCAGCCAACGCTCGACGAGCGTCGGCCACAGGGCGACGGGATGATCCATGCGCCTGGGGCCGAAGGCGTGGCCGCCCTTGGCGAAGAGGTGGACCTCCGCCGGGACGCCGGCGTCGTCCAGGGCTCGTGCGTAGAGGGTGCTGTTGCAGATGTCGTCGACCGGGTCGTCCCAGGCCTGGAGCAGGAAGGTCGGCGGCGTCCTGCCCGTGACGCGGATGCCTGGGTCCAGCCTCCTGCCCGGACGGCACAGGTGGCCTGGGTAGAAGACCAGGGCGAAGTCGGGGCGGCTGCTGATCCGGTCGTCGGCGTCGATGGGCTTGTAGGCTGGCTCGACGATGTTGCTGGTCTGGACCGCGAGATAGCCGCCGGCCGAGAAGCCCATGACGCCGATCTTGTGTGGATCGACCCCAAGCTCCGCCGCCTGCGCCCGGACCAGCCGGATCGTCCGCTGGGCGTCCTGCAGTGCGCGCGGGACGGCCGGAGTGACCGCACACCGGCAGTCGGGGTCCCAGTGGTGGTTGCTCTTGGGCACACGATACTTGGCCAGGACGCAGGTGATCCCCCTGGCGGTGATCCAGTCGCAGATCTCCGTCCCCTGAAGCGTGGTCGCCACGGCCCGGAACCCCCCGCCCGGGAACACCACGATGGCGGCCCCGACGCTTGCGCCCCTGGGCGGGAAGATGGTCATCGTCGGCGAGGTCACGTCGAAGACGGCCTGGGAGGTCGTTCCGCGCAGGGCGGTCGGGGTCTCGACGGTCAGGACGCTTTCCGGCGGTGAGGTGACGCCGTCCATATCGGGCGCGCCGTTCGGCCAGATCGGGGCCTGTGTCAGCCCCTGGGGCGGCCGCCAGACGCCGACCGTCCTGACGCCTTCCTTCGACGTGGCGGTAGAGGCGGGAGCGGGCGGCGGCGGATCGGGCTTTCGCGTGACGGCCAGGGCGCCGCCCACGATCGCGACCCCCAGGCCGCAGGACAGGATCAGCAGGGTTCCGCGCCTCGTCATCGATCCCCAGTCATGAACGCCGACGGCCAGGGAGCAGGCTAGGAAAGGGGCGCGAGGCCCACAAAGGACATCTGGTCGGGTCCGGGCTGAGTTTTTCTCATGCCGTAGGGCGGACTACTCCGCCGCCATCAGCAGTTGCAACGGCGGCGCGTCGTCCTCGACGACCTCGGGGTCGGTCGGGCCGAACAGCAGCCAGTCGGTTTCGGCCGCCTCGTCGCGCTCGGCGCGCATCAGGCGCGCGATCAGACAGGGGCCGACGCCTCGGAGAACCATCCTCGCCTCCAGGATTCTCATTGGAAAATGAGAATGACTTGCAATCTTGACCCTGGCAAGGCGGGGTTTTGAGGGGAGCCGAGGGGGGCATGCGCCTGCAGGGGCGTGTCCCCATACCCCAACTACCCGTCATCCTCGCGCTCGTCGCGAGGATGACGGAAGGAGAGGGGCGCCCCTAAGGCGCGATCCCCAGGCCGTCGCCGTTCTTGCCGGCGGGCAGACGGCGCAGGACCTGGCCGGTCTTCATGTCGATCTCGGCGATCTGGTCGCGGCCCGTCTCGGCGGCGTAGAGCCTCGACCCGTCGGGCGAGAACAGGATGGTCACCTGGCCGGCGTCGCGGGTCCCGCTGACTGCAATGGTGCGGCGGACCTTGCGGGTCGCGCGGTCGATTTCGCTGATCGTGCCGGCGACGAGGTTCGAGGTGACCACGGTGCGGCCGTCGGGGCTGATCGCCACCCGGATGGCCACCGGATCGACGGCGACCTCGGCGACCGGCTTCAGCGTGGCCGTGTCGATCACCTGGACCCGCGGCGCCTCCAGATCGCCGACCCACAGCTCCCGGCCGTCGGGCGACAGGGCGATGCCCTCGGGCTTTCCGCCCACGGCGATGTCGGCCAGCTTCCGGCCGGCGTTGGCGTCGATGACGCTGACCGTGCCGGAGTTGATGTTGGCGACGTAGACGCGCGATCCGTCGGCGGTCGTCGCGGCCATGTGCGACCCCTGCTGGTCAGTGGCGACGGCGTCGACCTTGCCGATCTCTGGGTCGATGATGGTCAGGGTCTTGCTGCCCTCGGTCGTGGCCAGCAGCCGGCCGTCCCGCAACCAGATCAGGCCATGGGGCCGGGCGTTCGGCGCCAGGTCGATCCTCTTCAGCGCCTTGGCCGAGGCCACGTCGAAGAGGTCGATCGTGGTTCCGCCGTAGGCGACCACCGCGGCGCGCTCGCCGTCGGGCGAAACCGCGACTTCGTGCGGCCATTTCGCGGTCGGGACGCGGGCGCGCTCCCGGCCGGTCTTCAGGTCGACGAAGCTGACCGTGTCCTCGCCCTTGTTGCCGATGATCAGCGTCGCCGCCCAGGCCGAGCCGGCCATGATGACCGGAGACAGGGCGGCGAGGGGCAGGGCGACCAGCAGGGCGCGGGCGAGGCGACGCATCAGAGGCTCCGGATCAGAGAGGCGGGGGTCAGGACATCGGGTTGGCCGGCGGGGCCGGTTAGGGCAAGGGGATGAACTCGCCGTCGTCGAGGTCGGGCAGCTTCATCCGGCCCGCGCGCCAGTCGGCCTTGGCCTGTTCGAGCCGATCCTTCGACGAGGACACGAAGTTCCATTCGATGAAGCGCGGGCCCAGCGGCTCGCCGCCCAGCAGCATCACGGTCGAGGGCTCCAGCGCCTCGAACACGATGGTGTCGCCCGGCGCGAACACGGCCATCTGGCCGACCTTCAGCGTCTGGCCGGCGACCTCGACGCTGCCCTTGGCGACATAGGCGGCGCGTTCGCTGTACTCGGCCGGCAGGTCGGCGCGCGTTCCGGTCGCCATCTCCCAGTGGACATAGAAGGTCGGCGAGAACACCGGCACGGACGCCTTGGCGCCATAGGCCTCGCCCGCCACGAGCCGCGCCTTCAGCCCGCCGGACTCGTAGAAGGGCAGCTCGTTGTCGCCCTCGTGGTGCGAGAACCGCGGATCGATCTCCTCCTGCTCGGTCGGCAGGGCCAGCCAGGTCTGGATGCCGTCCATCCGGCCGCCGTGCTCGCGCAGGTCCTCGAACCGCTCCGAATGGGTGATGCCGCTGCCGGCGGTCATCCAGTTCACCTCGCCGGGGCGGATGACGATCTCGGAGCCGACGCTGTCGCGGTGGGTCATCGCGCCTTCGAACAGATAGCTCAGGGTCGACAGGCCGATGTGCGGGTGCGGCCGCACGTCGACGGTTCGGGGAAAGCCCGGCGCGAACTCGGCCGGACCCATGTGGTCGAAGAAGATGAAGGGGCCGACCATCCGGCGGGCATGGAAGGGCAGCACCCGCCCGACCTCGAACCCGCCCAGGTCCTTGCGCCGCTGGTCGATGATGAGGTCGATCATGCTTCGTCTCCGCTTACGGCAGGGCGAGCTTGAAGATCGCTGCGGGTCGGGCGGCGCCGTCTCGGCGTTTCCCGTCCGCGGTCCAGCCCGCCCATTGGCTGTTCCCGACGAAGATGTAGGCCGCCTCGCCGACGGCGCCCAGCGCCAGGTCGTCCATCCCGGGCAGATTGGCGGCCAGGACGCGGACCTGTTCGATCGATCGGCAGTCGGGACCGAGCCGGATCGACAGGATCCGTTGCGGCGCGGCGCCGTTCTGGGTCGCGATCAGCTCCCAGGGACGGGCGGGACCGCTGCCGACCTTCTGGACGTCCTGATTGGAGTCCCAGGCCAGGCCGTCGATCCCCGCCAGGACCGCGTCGGCGCTCGCCAGCGGGGCGACGGCGCCGGTCCTGGTGTCGATGCGGTGCAGTCCGGTGCTGTAGTCGGCCACGATCAGGGCGTTGCGGCCATGGCAGGCGGCCATGCCCTGCGGCGAGGCGATGTCGGGCGAACTCACGAACGGTTCGAGGGCCTTCGCGCCCGGCGTCAGCCGCCAGATTCCGCCGCCGCCGGCGTCGCTGGCGTAGATCGGCGGCCCGTCGGCGATCCGGCCGCCGATGGCGATATCGCCGACCGCGACGTCGCCCAGCTGGTGCGGCTCGCCGTCGTCGGGCAGGGGGAACCGGCCGAGGATCGATCCGTCGCGGGACGAGACCTTGAGCAGGCCGGCGCGCTTGGCCCCGGAGCCTCCGGGGAGGCCCTCGCCCCAGGCTTCGGCGACCCAGAGGGCGCCCGCGTCCACCGCCATGCCGAACAGGCCGCCGGTCTCGGCGTCTCGCTTCAGGAACGGGCGGGCGACGCCGTCGTCGCCGATACGGACGATGGTGCGGGCGGCGACGGCGCTGACCAGATAGTCCTCGCCGACGGGATCGCGAAGGACGGCGACGCCCTCGGCTAGGAAGGCCGGATCGGCGAGGGTCGCGACGGGGTGCAGCCTTCCCACCGGCCGGCGATTGGCGGCCAGCTGTGTGGCGACCGGCGTGAAGCCGGGCAGGTCGACCAGGGTGCGGAGCGCCGGATCGCCTGCGACGTCCAGGGTCAGGCCCAGGCGGGCGTAGGCCTCCAGATGGGCCAGCGCTTCCTGGGGCTTGCCGGCGGCGGTCTCGACCCTGGCCAGTCGGATCAGCGCGCCGGGCAGGGTCGGATAGAGAGCGAGGGCGGTTTCCAGCCGGGCTTCGGCCGTCGCCAGGTCGCCGGCCTGGGCGGCGGCGCCGGCCTCCCTCCGCAGGCGCGTCGACTGTTCGAGGCGGCTCTCGGAGTCAGGGGGCGCGGCGGCCGACGTCAGGAGCAGGGCGGCCAGCGCCGCCCCGGCGGTCCTAGCCGTGCGGGCTGACATAGGGGCTGACCATGCCGAGCGGGACAGCCGTGGTGTTCTTGACGCCGCGGATGACGATGCGGCTTTCGATGTTCGAGACCAGGCCAAGCGACAGGATCTTGTCGCGCAGGAAGTCGTCGAAGGCGTGCATGTCGCGGGTGACGATTCGCAGCTCGTAGTCGGCGGCGCCGGTGACGGTGGCGCATTGCACGACCTCGGCCCAACGCACGATGCTGGTCTCGAACTGCTCCAGGTTCTCCTTGGTCGGCAGCGACAGCTTGACGGTGCAATAGACCTCGAAGCCGAGGCCGAGCTGTTCGCGATCCAGGATGGTGACGCGACGCTGGATGATTCCCGCGTCCTCCAGGCGCTTGATGCGCCGCCAGCAGGGGCTGGACGACAGGCCTACTCGCTCGGCGATCTCCGCGACCGAGAGGCTGGCGTCGTGCTGGATGAGATCGAGAATCTTTGCGTCAACCGCGTCTAGCTGCTCCGACAAACCTTTTCCCCCCAAATGGGCCGTTCCGCGCCCTGATCTTGCCGAACGAGACGGCTGAAGGGGCACGGCTTTGGCAAGCAATTTCACCGTACTTATATGATCTTGCAACCGTGGGCATCCCCGCGGGAGGAAAGATTTTTCAATGCGGCACCAAGATGTGACGCTCGACGACAAATATCTGCTCGAAGATGGCCGCGCCTTCATAACCGGCGTGCAGGCTCTGATCCGGGTGATGCTCGATCGTCGGCGCCTCGATTCGCGCGAGGGGTTGAACACCGCCGGGTACATCTCCGGCTACCGCGGCTCGCCGCTCGGCGGGCTCGACCAGCAGGCCGCCCGCGCGGGCAAGCTGCTGAAGGCCCATGAGGTCGTCTTCCAGGAAGGCCTCAACGAGGATCTGGCCGCGACCGCCGTCTGGGGCAGCCAGCAGGCCAACCTGTTCCCGGGCGCCAAGTATGACGGCGTCTCGGCCATGTGGTACGGCAAGGCGCCGGGCGTGGACCGCACCGGCGACGTCTTCAAGCACGCCAACTTCGCCGGCGTCATGCCCAAGGGCGGCGTCCTGGCCGTGGCCGGCGACGACCATAACTGCAAGTCCTCGACCCTGCCGTCGCAGTCGGAGTTCGCCTTCCAGGACTTCGAGATGCCGGTTCTGTCGCCGGCCGACGTTCAGGAAGTGCTCGACTACGGCATCCTGGGCCTCTCCATGTCGCGCTTCAGCGGCCTGTGGGTCGGGCTGATCGCGCTGGCCGACACCATGGACAGCGGCGTGACCATCGACGTCTCTCTGGACCGCCACAAGATCGTCGTCCCCGACAATCTCCCGATGCCGCCGGGCGGGCTGCACATCCGCACCAAGGATCAGCCGCTCGAGAAGGAGTTGCGGCTCCGCAACCACAAGATTCCGGCGGCCCTGGCCTTCGCCCGCGCCAACGGCATCGACCGCGTCGTCCTCTCCTCGCCGCGCCCGCGCCTGGGCATCGTCTGCCAGGGCCAGGCCTACAAGGACGTGCTCGAGGCCTTCCAGGCCATGGGCGTCAGCCTCGAGGAAGCGGCCGACCTGGGCGTGACCATCTACAAGGTCGGCATGCCCTGGCCGCTGGAGCCGCAGGGCCTGCGCGCCTTCGCCGCCGGTCTCGAGACGCTGATGGTGATCGAGCACAAGCGCGCCCTCATCGAGCCTCAGGCCCGGGCCGCGCTCTACGACCTGCCCGCGCACGCTCGTCCGAACATCATCGGCAAGCGCGACGAGCACGGCCAGCCGCTGATGGAGGAGACCGGCTCGCTGTCGGTGGCCGCCATCGCGCTGGACCTCTACGACCGTCTGCCGGCCGGGCCGCACAAGGAGCGGGCCCAGGGCTACATCGACCGCGTGTCCGCCTCGGGCGTCGCGGCCGTCAGCCTGGCCGCCGACCAGCAGCGCAAGCCCTTCTTCTGCTCGGGCTGCCCGCACAACACCTCGACCCGGGTGCCGGAAGGCTCGCGGGCGCTGGCCGGGATCGGCTGCCACTACATGGCCAGCTTCAACGACCCGACCACCGACCTGAACACCCACATGGGCGGCGAAGGTCTGACCTGGGTCGGCGCCGCGCCCTTCACCAAGGAAAAGCACGTCTTCCAGAACCTGGGCGACGGCACCTACAACCACTCCGGCTCGCTGGCGATCCGGGCGGCGATCGCGGCCAAGGCCAACATCACCTACAAGCTGCTGTTCAACGACGCGGTCGCCATGACCGGCGGCCAGCAGGCCGAGAGCGGCTTCACCCCGGCTCAGATCACCCGGCAGCTCGCGTCGGAAGGCGTGAAGCGGACGGTCATCGTCGTCGACGACGTCACGCGCTACGAAGGCGTCACCGGCCTGGCCCCGGGCGTGGAGATCTATCCCCGCACCGACCTGATGAAGGTCCAGCGCGAGCTGCGCGAGACCGAGGGCGTGACGGTCCTGCTCTACGACCAGACCTGCGCCACCGAGAAGCGCCGCCGCCGCAAGCGCGGCACCATGGCCAAGGCCCCGCAGCGGGTCTTCATCAACCCGCTGGTCTGCGAAGGCTGCGGCGACTGCTCCAAGAAGTCGAACTGCGTCTCGGTCGAGCCGCTGAACACCGAGTTCGGCCGCAAGCGCAAGATCAACCAGTCGACCTGCAATCAGGATTACAGCTGCGTCGACGGCTTCTGCCCGTCCTTCATCACCCTGGAGGGCGCCGAGAACGCCACCCGGACCAAGATGGCGGCGCTGACCGCCGACTCGACGCCGCTGCCGGAGTTCGAGCCGCTGGAAGGCGTGCGCCGGATCCTGTTCACCGGCATCGGCGGCACCGGCGTGACCACCGTCGCCTCGATCCTGGCCATGGCCGCCCACGTCGACGGCCGCGCGGCCAGCGTCGTGGACATGACCGGCCTGGCCCAGAAGGGCGGCTCGGTGTTCAGCCACGTGAAGATCGGCGAGCATGAGGACACCGTCGTCGGCGGTCGCGTGCCGGCGGCCTCGACCGACGTGCTGATCGCCTGCGATCTGCTGGTGGCGGCCAGCCCGGAAGGCCTGGCCCTGTTCAGCAAGCAGGTGACCCGCGCCTTCGGCAACGCCGATTTCTCGCCGACGGCCGACTTCGTGACCAACCGCGACGTCCGCTTCGACACCGCCCAGATGGCCCGCCGGGTCACGGCGGCGACCAAGTCCTACGACGCCTGCCCCTCGCAGGCCCTCGCCGAGCACAAGCTGGGCGACGGCATCTACGCCAACATGATCATGCTGGGCTTCACCTGGCAGAAGGGCGTGATCCCGGTCTCCAGCCGCGCGCTGTACCGGGCCATCAAGCTGAACGGCGTCGACTACGAGTCCAACCTGCAGGCCTTCGAGGTCGGCCGGAAGGCGGCGCTCGACCCCGACTTCCGCGGCCAGCCCGAGGACAGCGTCGCCACGCCCGAGACCCTGCCGCTGGACGAGCTGATCGCCAAGCGCACGGCCGAGCTGACCGCCTACCAGGACGCCGCCTACGCCGGCCGCTACGCTCAGCGGGTGGCCCAGGTCCGGGCGGCCGAAGCGGCGGTCGGCGGCGAGGAGCTCACCCGCGCCGTGGCGGTGAACCTCTACAAGCTGATGGCTTACAAGGACGAGTACGAGGTCGCCCGCCTCTACACCGACGGCCGCTTCTCCAAGGAGCTGGCGGGGACCTTCAAGGGCGGCAAGGCCAAGGTCTGGCTCTCGCCGCCGCTGCTGGCCCCCAAGGGCCCGGACGGCAAGCCCAAGAAGATCGCCATGGGCGGCTGGATGCTCGACCTGGTCTTCCCGACCCTGGCGAAGATGAAGGGTCTGCGCGGCGGCGCTCTGGACATCTTCGGCAAGACCGAGGAGCGCCGGATGGAGCGCGGCCTGATCACCGCGTATGAAGCTCAGCTCGACCGCATCCTCGGCGGTCTGGACGCGGCGCGCCTGCCTCTGGCGACGCGCATCGCCCAGGTCCCGCAGGCCATCCGCGGCTTTGGCCACGTCAAGGAAGCGGCGGTCAAGACGGCCAAGGCCGACGAAGCCGCCCTCTGGGCCGAATGGGAGGGCTCGGGCAAGGCGGCGGCCTAGGCAGGGACCGCCACCGTCTCCCGAGAGGGAGCCGCCGGTCCCGCGGGTGCGGAGCCGGCGGCGAAGGCGCGGACAGCGGACGGGGCGTTCCCCCCGGTCCCGCCGCCGACCGCAGCCTTCATCAGGCTGGAGCGGACAGCCCGACGGTCCCTCCCCCCGGAGAGGCTCGCAGCGGCGCGGTCAAGGTCCCTCGGCCATCCGCGCCAGATCGATCGGCCCCAGCGCCGAGCGCGCCAACGGCGTCAGCGACGCCGGCGGCCGCCAGAGCGGCGACCCCGGATCGGCGCCCAGGACCTCCGCGAAGGCCACCGGTTCGGCGTCCGGTTCGGCGGACCACCACAGCACGGGTCGGTCGATGCCCGTCGCCGACCTCAGCGCCGTCAAGGCGCGGATCGTGCCGGGACACATCACCGCCATCAGCACTCCGTCCCGCGTCCGGCTCGGGCCGAACGCCCCAGGCCAGCAGGGCCTCGACCAGCTCCAGCCGGCTCAGCATCAGGCACCCCTTGGCCCCCACGGTCCGGACGAACTCCAGGGTCGCGGTCAGCACCGCGTTGATCGCCGGCGCGCCGCCGCCCGCCAGCATCGCCTCCGGCCGCGCGAACAGCCGGGTCATCTCCAGCAAGTCCTCGCCCCGCGGCGGCGGGTCCTCGAACAGCTCCGGCAGCAGGCTCTCGGCGAAGGTGGGCCCGACGCAGCCGGTCAGGCGCACGCCGGCGACCACGCGGGCGGGTCCAAGGGCCAACAGATAGACGGCGTCCGCCCGGTCGAAGCCGTCGACCTGCCGCCCGTCGGCGCGACGCAGCTCTTCCCAGCCCCTGCGCTCGACGAGCACCTCGTGCCGGGCGCGGAACATGTCGTCCATCAGCGCGGGAAAAGCCGCCTTGTTGGCCGCGTTGAGCACCAGGATCATGGTTGTGGTTCCCCCAGGCACAACCCTAGATGTTCACTCTTTGTTCCGCAATCCCCGCCGTGAAGAAATCGCGCCAGCCGTCCGGGCATGGTAGGCGAGGGCCATGAGCGAATTCGATTTCGACGCCGTGGTGGTCGGAGCCGGGGCTGTGGGCCTGGCGACCGGCTACGCCCTGGCCCGCCGCGGCCTGATCGTCGCCGTGCTGGAGAAGGAGCGGGCCATCGGCCAGGGCGTCTCCTCGCGCAATTCCGAGGTCATCCACGCCGGCCTCTATTATCCGACCGGTTCGCTGAAGGCGCGGCTGTGCGTCGAGGGTCGGCGGGCGCTCTACGCCTTTCTCGACAAGCATCACGTCGACTATCGCAAGTGCGGCAAGCTGGTGGTGGCCACGGCCCCGGACCAGATCGCGCGACTGGACGCCATCCTGGACCAGGCCCTGACCAACGGCGTCGAGGGCATGGCGCGTCTGACCGGCGCCCAGGCCGTCGCGCTGGAGCCGCAGCTCAACTGCGTCGAGGCGCTGCTGTCGCCGGAGAGCGGGGTGTTCGACAGCCATGGCTACATGCTGGCCCTGGTCGGCGAGATCGAGGCCGCGGGCGGGGCGGTGGTGACGGCGACGCCGTTCGAGGGCGCGAGCCCGCTGCCGGGCGGCGGCTTCCGCGTGCGCGCCGGCGGCGAGGCGCCGACCGAGCTGACCTGCCGGCTGCTGGTCACGGCGCCGGGGCTGTCGGCTCAGGGCGTCGCGGGGGCGATCGAGGGCTTTCCCGCCGATCGCATTCCGGCCGGCCACTACGGCAAGGGCGTCTACTTCCGCCTGCAGGGCAAGGCGCCGTTCGAGCGGCTGATCTATCCGCCGCCGATCCCCGGCGCGCTGGGCACCCACTACCGCAAGGACCTGGGCGGACAGGCGGTGTTCGGCCCCGATCTCGTCTTCGTCGACCACGAGGACTATTCGGTCGACCCGACCAAGGCGGCGGAGTTCGCCGCCTATGTCCGCAAGTTCTGGCCGGCCGTCGACGAGGCCCAGCTCAGTCCCGACTACGCCGGCATCCGGCCCAAGCTGCACGGCCCCGGAGAGCCGCAGCCGGACTTCCAGATCGACGGCCCGGACGTCCATGGGATCGAGGGGCTGGTCGCCCTGTTCGGCATCGAGAGCCCGGGCCTGACGTCGTCGCTGGCCGTCGGCGAGGAGGCGGCGAAGCGGCTGGGGCTGTAGCAGGCGCCGCGTGGTGCGAGACGCTCGCGCTCCTGATCATGACGAACGTGGAATGTGGAGTTCGTCGTCCCGGAGAGCCGATCCGCAGGTCCGCGTCTTGAAGGACGCATCGCCTATCAGTCCGCCTGCAGCGCCGCCGCCAGCCGCTCGTACTCCGCCGCCTTGTCCGTCAGCTTCAGCGTCCCGTAGAAGGCCGCCAGGTTGCGCGCCGCCAGCCAGCTTCCACGGCCGCGCACCGAGCCCTCGAGATCCGGCTGCTCGCCGATCTCCAGACAGCGCAGCCAGCAGTACTCGACCAGCGGCAGGGCTTCCTTCATCGCCCGGTCGGGATTGTGCAGACCCCAGTCGAGATAAAGGTCGCCGACTGCGAAGAAGAAGTCCGGCGATTGCGGCCAGACCTCGAACTCCATCTCGGTCACGGCAAGGGCCTCGTCGTGCCGACCGGCGCTCTTCAGGGTGAACAGGGTCCGCACCACCAGAGCGTGGCGGAAGCGGTCGGCCCGGCTGGAGCCGTTGTACGCGCGGGCCAGGCAATCGGCCGCCTCGGCCCAGCGTTCGGCGGCCTGCAGTTCGCGACCCAGCTGGAACAGCAGGTAGGCGTCGTCCGGCGCGGCGGTCAGCTCGGCCCGCAGCAGCGCCTCGTTGCGGCCGGCCTTCCGGGCGCGCTGGGCGGCTTCATAGCCGTCATGGCCGATAACCGCCTCCAGTCGCCGGCGGGGCAAGTCGCCGACAGGCTGCTCGTGAATGCGGCCCTCGTAGCGGGTTCCGCGCGGCAGCAACCGCGGGATCCAGCTCACGGCCGTTTCCGGCCCGACGGCGCCCTCGAACGCGCTCTCGATGCGCAGCTCGGCGATGAACGGCTCCGCGCCCAGGTCGGCCGTCAGCGCCGCGCCGTCAGAGATCCATTCGTCGGCGTCGAGAATCAGATTCCAGTCGGCGTCGGACAGCGCCAGCGCCGTGTTCCGCGCCGCCGCGAAGTCGTCGATCCAGTCGAACCGCTCGACGCGCGCGCCCAGGTCCGCCGCGATCGCCGCCGTGTCGTCGACCGAACCGGTGTCCAGCACGATCATCTCGTCGACATACGGCCGCGCGCTCTTGAGACAGCGCGCAATGCAGCGCGCCTCGTCGCGCGCGATCAGGACCAGGGCTAGGCGGCTCATATCCGGCTCCAACGGGGCGATCGGAGAACATCGTTCGTTCGCGGTTGGCGTCCGCGCCCGTCGACCTGTACGCTATGGTTGCGTCCGGGGCGGGGTTGCGATGCAGCGCGAGAAAACAATCTTCTGGGTCCTCCTTAGCCTGCTCATTCTGGCCTTGGGTATCATCCTGGGCCGAATGGCCGCGCGCGACGATCTTCGCTCGATGGAAATGGCGACGATGGTGATCGCCGCTCTGATCAGCGCCGTGAACGTTCTGCTGGTCCAGCGCACGCTGGAGGTGATGCGGGATACCTTGAGGCTCCAGCAGCGGAGCGAGCAGTCGATCCGCCAGGGGGAGGCCGTGGCCCAGGCCGAGCAGGACCTGCTCCACGCCCTGCGTGAGTTCGCAGCCCTGGTCACCCGTCTCCCCGCCGCCGTGAAGGACGAGCTTCAGGCCGCGGATCTGCATTCGGCCGCATTGAAGCTGTTCGGGCGTCAGGAGGTGGCCGAGGCGATTGATCTGTTGAACAACAGCGCCGAGCCTTCGCCGCTCCAGTTCAAACGGGAGCATCTGGCCGGGGTCGCGTCGATGCTGGTCGTGGCGAACGGGCGGGAGCACAGGGTGGCGTCGTTCGTGATCACCAACCTGCGCCGCACCGTCGGATCCTAGAAGCCGTAGCGTTTTCGAACTTCGAGCATTCTGGGGTTGTCCGACAGGGGCGCGAAGTCCTGGAACTCCAGGCCGACCGACGACAGGTCCTCCGCCAGGTTGATGCCCGCCTTCACGAAGCGCTCCTTGCTCTCGCGGATTCGCTCGCGGATCTCGTCGGCCCGCTCGCTGCGCAGGCGGGCGTCGGCCAGTTGATCGCGTCCGAGGCTGCGCAGTTCGGCCGGGCTGTAAAGACTCTGCTTCTCGATCAGATGCACGGTCGTATCCAGCCAGAGCTGCATCCGGCTTTCGGCGTGGTGGGTGAGTTCGCCGTCCCGTTCGATTTGGGCGATGAGGGTCTTCACCTCGTTCATGCCCAGCACGAGGGAGGACTCGATCTCCTTGTTGAGGTCCCGTTCGGGCGGTGCGTTGAAGGCGCCGAACAGCGGAAGCACCAGGGCGGCCGGTTCGCGCGTGCGATCGGCCACGTCGGCCCTGTGCGGGAAGGCGCGGTGCAGGTGGGGTTCGCAGGCGAGCCTCAGCGCCACGCCCTCGGTGGTCTCACTCAGGTAGGCGTAGATGATGTTCCAGGCGTCGACGGCGTTGTGGAACTGCTCGTGGTCGGGGTCGCGTCGGGACTTGGGGTCGCGACGCTTGTTCATGACCTTCAGGAACAGGTCCTGGTTGTTGTCGACGATGCTGTTGAAGCTGCGCTGGTCGAAGACGTCGCCCACGCTACGGATCGCGCGGCGGCTGATCTGGTTTCGAAGGAACTCTATGCCCGCCAGTCGGGTCTCGATCGACTGCTCGAAGCGCAGCAGGCCGTCGAGAATCTTGGTTTCGCTCTCGTAGAGATCGTGCGCGGTGCTGGCGTTGATGTGCCGGTCCAACAGATCGAACAGGCCGGAGTTTTCGGCGATCACATGCCCCGCATCCGCCCTGTGCAACAGGTTCTCGAGGATTTCGTAAGTCGTGGCGATCGTGATCACCAACTGGGTCGGCGACTGAGCGAAGTAGTTCGCGTTGAGGCCGAACAGGTTGGAGTTCAGGCCTCGGCGGTCGGGGCGCGCAGGCGAATCCTGATCCTGAGGAGCGCCGTGGCCTCCATTCGCCACGTTGTGAAACACTTCGAAATCGAAGTGCGCGAACTGCTTTATGCCCTGCTTGGCGCGGTAGTGATCGTGCAGCGCGTTTCCGTACTGAACACGCCAGTACTGCAGGCGGCGTTTCAGGGCTTCCGTGGGACTGAGCTGTGGTTTCATCTTCCCCCTCCCGCCGAGACACTCTCATGTCCTTGCGGGAAGGGAAGGCGCTATCGTCAAAATTGCCGTTTTTGTTTCGGGTCGTCCTCAGTGCGCCCGAGGAACCAACTTCAGGATGCGGCCCTTGGCGTTGTCCGTCAGGACATAGACGGCCCCATCGGGGCCGACCCGGACGTCGCGCAGGCGCTCGCCCAGGTCCTGCAGCAGCCACTCCTCGCCCACGATCCTGTCGCCGTCGAGCGTCAGGCGGACAAGCTTCTTCTCGCTCAGGCCGCCGATGAACAGGCTGCCCTTCCAGGCCGGGAACAGGTTGGCGTCATAGAAGGCCATGCCCGAGGGCGCGATGACCGGATCCCAGTAGTAGACGGGTTGCTCAAGCCCCGCCTTGGCCGTGAGGCCTTCGCCGACCGGTTGGCCGCTGTACTCCTGGCCGTAGGTGATGGTCGGCCAGCCGTAGTCCTTGCCGGCCTGCGGGATGTTCAGCTCGTCGCCGCCCCTGGGGCCGTGCTCGACGGTCCACAGCTTGCCGGTCTTGGGGTTGATCGCCGCCGACTGCAGGTTCCGGTGGCCGATCGACCAGATCTCCGGCCGCGCTCCGGCCTGGCCGACGTAGGGATTGTCGGCCGGGATCGAGCCGTCGGGATTGATCCGCACCACCTTGCCGAACGTGCCGTCCAGCCGCTGGGCCTGCATCCGGCCGGGGATGATCGAGCGCTCGCCGGTGGTGATGAACAGCTTGCCGTCGGGCGCGAAGACCAGGCGGCTGCCGTAGTGCATGCCGGACTCGATCGTCGGGGTCATGCGCCAGATGACCTGGACGTTTTCGACCTTGGGCGCGGCGCCCCCGACCAGCTTGCCGCGGGCCACGGCCGTGCCGTCGCCGCCGTCGCGCTTCTCGGCGTAGCTCCAGTAGACCAGGCCGTCGGGGCCGATCGCGACGTCGAGCAGGCCGCCCTGCTTGAAGTCGTAGACGGCGGGCAGGCCGGCGACCGGAGTCGACAGCTTGCCGTCCTTGCCGGCGATCCGCAGGCGTCCGGGCTTCTCCGTGACCAGCATCCGGCCGTCGGGCATGAAGGCCAGGCCCCAGGGCTTGTCCAGGCCCTCGGCCACGGTGACCACGTCGAAGGCGACGTCGGCGCCGACCCGCGGCGCGCGGGTCTGGCCGGCGAAGGCGGGCGTCTGGCTCGCGGCGTTGGCCGGGCGGGTCTCCAGGGCCTGGGTCGAGGCGGCGGCCGCGGCGGGCTTGGTCGCGGTTTGGGCGGTCGTCGTCTCGCCGCCGCAGGCGGCCAGGGCGAGGGCGGACAGCACGAGGGGCAGGGGACGCATAGGGGGCTCCTTACGGTTCGCCGAGCAAAGACTTCAGCGCCGCGGCCGGTTCCGCCCCTTCGAGGTGGATCAGCGACCACAGGGCGAAGAACAGCAGCGGCCAGCGGTTGTGGGCCTGGGCCGGGTCGGTGAAGACGGCGCGGACGGCGTCGGCGTCGCAGAAGTCGGCGACCGCCTTGGTTCCGGCGATGCGCGGCCCCAGGTCGCCGGCGCGGGGCGCGATCCAGGCCGCGACCGGGACGGTGAAGCCCTTCTTCTTCGCCCAGGGCTCGGCCGCCGGGCAGTACCGCTCCAGCCATTTGCGCAGGATGTACTTCCCGAACTTGCCGCGCACCTTCATCCGGTCGGGCAGGTTGAAGGCAAATGCGGCGACTTGCTTGTCCAGGAAGGGCGTGCGGCCTTCGAGGCCGTGGGCCATCAGCATCCGGTCCAGCTTCAGCAGCAGGTCGTTAGGCAGCCAGGTGGCGATGTCGGCGTACTGGGCGCGCTGGAGGGGCGTGAGGCCTTCGGGCGGCCTGGACGTCTTGCGCCAGCGGGCGAGGGCGCCGGCGCCTTTGTCCTTCAGAAACGGCGCGTCGACCTGCGGTTCCGCCGGGCGACCGCCGAGCCAGGCCGGGCGCAGGGCGCGCCGATAGCGGCCGTAGCCGCCGAACAGCTCGTCGCCGCCTTCGCCGCTGAGCACCACGGTCAGCGTGCCTTTGGCCGCTTCGGCCAGCTTGTAGGTCGGCAGGCAGGCGTAGTCGGTGGTCGGCTCATCGAGGAACCGCGCGACCTGCGGTGCGATCCGCCAGAAGTCTTCCTCGCCGAACGTGGTCTCGCGCCAATCGAGCTTCAGTGCACGCGCGACCTTCTCCGCCGCCGCACGTTCGTCTCGCGCCTCCGGCACGTCGAAGCCGCAGGTGAAAGCCGTGACCGGCCGTTCGTTCAGCCGGCTCATCAGGGTGGCGATGGCCGTGCTGTCGATCCCGCCTGACAGGAACAGGCCGTAGGGCACATCCGAACGCTGGTGGACCTGGACGCTGTTCTCCAGCAGCGCGTCCAGCCGTTTCAGCAGCGTCTCCTCATCCCCTCGAATGGGTTCGCGGCGAGCGAGCCAAGGCATCTGGGTGCTCGCTATGTCGTCTTGGAACCGGCCGTCTAGAACGACGTCGCCCGGCTCCAGTCGCATGATGTGACGAAAAATGGTCGCGTCGCCGTCCTGGATGATCGCGGGGGTGAGCGAGTAGCCGAGTCCGAGGAGCTCGCCCGCGCGCTCAGGCGCGAAGCGCTCAGCCGTTGGGGCGAAAGCTCCGGTTTCAGAAGCGAACGCGAACTGCTCCCCGCGGTGCTCGACATACAGCGGCTTGATCCCGAACCCGTCGCGCACCAGCCAGGTCCGGCCGTCGCCGCCGATCAGGCAGAAGGCGTACATGCCGCGCAGGCGTTCGAAGGCCCTCTCGCCCTCCTGGGCGTAGATGTGCAGCAGCGGCTCGAAGTCCGAGCCGGTGCTGAGCCTGTCCTTGAGCTGGAACTCCTCGGTCAGCTCGACGTAGTTGTAGATCTCGCCGTTGCCGATGATCGTCGAGCCGGCGGCGTGCAGCGGCTGCCAGCCGCCCTCCAGGTCGATGATCGACAGCCGGGCGTGGGCGACGCACCAGCCGGGGCCGCTCTCCACACGGATGCCGTCCGGACCGCGATGGGCGATCCGCTCGATCATGGCGCGGACTTCGCGTTCGGCGGCTTCGGGATCGGTGGCGCCCAGGATCCCCGCGATCCCGCACATCAGAGCGCTCCGAGGCGGGAGAACAGGCTTTCCCACTCGCCGACCACGGCGGCGCGGGAGAACTCGCCCTCGACCCGGGCGTGGCCGTTCTGGATCAGGCGGATCTTCAGCATCGGGTCGGCCAGGATCGCCTTGACCCCGTCGGCCAGAGGCTCGGGCTCGTCGATCGGGACCAGCACGCCGTCCTCGCCGTGGCGGATCAGGGCGCCGGGGCCCTGGCTGTCGGCGGCGACCACGGGCAGGCCGTGGGCCCAGGCCTGGATCACCACGTTGCCGAGCGGCTCGAACCGCGAGGGGAACACGCAGACGTCGGCCGTGCGGTACAGGGCGCCGGCGTCGTTGCGCCAGCCCAGGAAGCGGACCCGGTCGGCGACGCCCAGCGCCGTGGCCATGGCCTTCAGCTTGTCCTCCAGCGGCCCGTCGCCGGCGATCCAGAGGTAGGCGTCCGGGATCAGCGCCAGCGCCTTGAGGCTGACGTCGTGGGCCTTGACGTCGTGCAGCCGGCCCATGCCGAGCAGCAGCGGGACGCCCTCGGGGGTGTCCAGGCCGGCGCGGTCGACCGGCGCGCCCTGTTCGGCGGCTTCGGCGAAGTTGGGGATGTAGCTGACGCGGTCGCTGGGCCAGCCCTGGGCTACGACCCATTCGGCGATGTCGCGCGTGTTGCCGACCAGATGGTCGAAGCCGCGGTAGTATTTCAGGCTGTAGTAGCCGCCCAGGCGGCCGATCCGCCGCCAGGGGCCGGCGGGCGCGTGGCGGGCGGCGCGGTTCATCCAGGCGACCAGCGCCTTGGCGCCGACGCGATGGGCGTAGGAGCCGATGCGGGGGCGGGTCAGGATGTCCAGCGGGCCGCCGAACGGGTAGCTGCGCGTGACCACCCCGGCCTCGGCCAGGGCGCGCGACCGCCCGGCGTTGCCGCGGATCGCGCAGGCCTGTTCGGGCCCCTGCGCGTTGAGGGCCGAGACCAGGTCGACGAAGTAGGTCTCGGCGCCGCCTTCGCCGCGCGATCCGAGGAGATGGAGGACGCTCATGCGACGGCGACCCTAGCCGCAGCCGGCGCGTTTCCCAAGAGGATGATCAGGGCGCTTGAAGCCGACGCGAAGCAGCCCTATAAGGCGCGCCTTCGCTCAACTAGAGCCCGGCGTTGGCTGGGTAGCTCAGATGGTTAGAGCGGTGGATTCATAACCCACAGGTCGGCGGTTCGATCCCGCCCCCCGCCACCACCGCCGGCTCTATTGAGCGAGAAGACCAAGGGCCCCGAAAGGGGCCCTTTTCCTTTGCCGCTTGCCGCGGAGCACATGCTCCCCGAACTCAGTCCGCCCGCAGCATCGACCTATGTCGCCAACGGCCTCAACCAGCTGACGACTGCTGGAGGGTCGACGCTCATCTACGACGGGCGCGGAAATCTCACGTCCGATGCCGTCAACAGCTACAGCTACGATGTCGTCAACCGCCTGACAGGAGTCTCAGGCGCGACGCTGACCTACGACTCGACGGGACGTCTGACCAGGATCGCGGGGGCGTCGGAGACGCGTTTTCTGTACGACGGCGCGGACGTTATCGCCGAGTACAGCGCCGGCGGGACGCTGCTGCGGCGCTATGTACACAGTCAGGAAACCGACGAGGCGCTGGTCTGGTATGAGGGCGCGGGGACCACTGACCGGCGCTGGATGGCGGCGGATGCGCAAGGTTCGGTCGTTTCGGTCTCAGACGGCGCTGGAGCCGCGCTCGCCGCCAACGCCTACGATGAGTTCGGCATGCCAAAGGCCGGTAATCTGGGGCGGTTTTCATATACGGGGCAGATATGGCTGCCAGAAGTCGGACTCCTGCACTACAAGGCGCGCGCGTATTCACCCGCCCTTGGACGCTTCCTGCAAACAGACCCCTCCGGGTACGAAGATGGAATGAACCTATACGCCTACGTCGGGAATGACCCAGTCAACAAGACTGACCCGACCGGCAAGACGATGGCGTGCACCAGAACGGCCGACAATACATACTATTGTACTTTTGACGGAATAACTCCGGCGGCCCAGGCCGGAATTGTCGTTGGAGCGGGATTGTGGAATATCGGCGTCGGCGCTTGGAATGTCGGCGCAAATGTTTGGAACAGCGTCAACAATGGTGACGGCGGCGACGGTCCGAAAGACGACGATCGCAAGATTGACAAGTACCATAATGGCGGACCTCGAGAACCTCCTCAGGCTCCGCCGCCGCCGATCATTGCGTCCGACCACTATACCGAACGCCGTCAGCAAGCGGCCGCGGGTGATGTTGGCCGTCAGGTCGGCGACCCGAACCGGGTGGTTCGTGAGGGGCGCGAGTTCGTGGACACCGATACCGACGCCCGGGTGTTTGTGAATGGATCGCGCGTGACGGTCATCGGCACCCGGGATGAGATTGGCATTACGACTTTCAATATCACCCGGCGGAATCTCCAAGAGCGTATTCAATCCGGAAAATGGAGGCCGGTTACGAGATGAGCCTATTCATCGAGCAGCGCGTGTTCAGGCACGCTGGCGACAGCGTCACGGTCTATGTCTGTTTCCAGGATCTTCGGACGGGCCAGTTCGCCGTTCAGCAGGCGGAGACGTTCGCCGCCGGCGACATGTCCGTCCACGCAAGACGCATTGGCGCTCAGACGTTGGAGCTCTTCCTCGAGGAGTCGCCGGCCATCCGCAGTGATTGGTTCGGCAGCCTAGCCGAGGCGATCAGGGATCATGACGACGCCTTCGCATAGGCGAGGCGGTCGCCTCTATTGTTGGAGGCGAGGTGAGGGAGGGCGCCAGTCTATCGGGTGTCGGCTGCTCGAGAGGGCATGCCGACGCTCCGCGGATCAAGCGGCGGCCGAGGCTGCGTCCACCGCTTCCAGCGCCGCCTGCAGAGCGGCCAGCATGCGCTCGGCCTTGATCGGCTTTTCGACCACGTCGTTCATGCCCGCCTCCAGATAGCCGCGGACGTCTTCCGGGTCGGCGTTGGCGGTCAGGGCGATGATCGGCGTGCGGGCGGAGGCGCCCGGCAGGTCGCGGATGGCGCGGGTGGCGGCGACGCCGTCCATGCGCGGCATCTTGATGTCCATCAGGATCAGGTCGAAGTGGCGCGCCTTCACCGCCTCCAGCGCCTCGACGCCGTCGACCGCCTGTTCCGAGGTGCAGTCGAACATCTCGCAGAGGGCCTCGGCGACCATGCGGTTGGTGGCGTTGTCGTCGACGATCAGGACGTGGGCCGTTCGCGCCGGCCCCTCGACGGCCTCGTCGACGGCCTGGGCCTCGACCGCGGCCTGCGGGGCGATCAGTTCGAAGGTGACGGTCACGCCGGCGCCGGGATTGGACTCCGCGCGGATCACGCCGTCGGCGGCGGTGATGATGCGGGCGGCCAGGGCCATGCCCAGTCCGGCGGACAGGCCTTCCGGATGGTCGGTCGCCGTCTCGCCTAGCGGGGCGAAGATATGGGCCAGCCGTTCGGGCGACAGGTCGCCGCCGGCGTCGCGCACCCGGCCCTCCAGCAGCAGACCCTCCGCGGTCGGGCGGGCCTTCAGCGAGACCTCGACCGCCCCGCGGCGGGTTTCACTGAGGGCCCGGAACACCAGGGCGTCGAACACCTGCATCAGGCGGCCGTCGTCGACCTGGGCGGCGTACTCGGGATCGCCGTCGTAGGCGGTGAGCAGGGTCAGGCCGGCCGCGGCCGCGCGGCCCTTCCAGCGCGCGTCGAGGCCGTCCATCAGGTCCTGCAGGCGGCAGGCGCGCCGGCTGAACGCCAGGGCGCCGAGATCGGCTTCGTGCAGGTCGACCGCCCGACGCATCAGGACGTTCAGGTCGTCGCCGGTCTCGGCGATCGCTCGGACACAGGCCTGAGCGTCGGGCGACAGCTGCTGGCGGAGCAGGCGGGCGGTGAAGTCGGCGACTCCGTCCAGATGACGCAGCACCTCCTCGCTCATCCGCTGGATCAGCAGGCTGCTGGGGTCCTGTTGCGCGCGGGCCGCGCGGGGACGCCGAGCGTTCATCAGGGCGACGGCGGTGCCGACGCCGAGATAACGGCCGTCCTCGACGGCGATGAAGCCGCGACTCAGGGCCTCTGGGGATTCGGCGAGGGCCTGCTCCCGAAAGGACCAGGGGGCGGCTTCGGCGGGCGCGACCAGCGGCGAGGCGTCCATGACCTCGCGCACGGGGCGCGGATCGTCGGCCAGGGCCAGCAGCAGGTCTCGACCGACCAGGCCTACGGGGCGGTCGTCCTCGGTGACGGCCAGAAGCATGGCGGCCGGGTCGGCGGCGAATCTCGCGGCCGCTTCGGCGCAGGCGCAATCCGGCGAAACGGGAGCGCGTCGTTCGATCAGGCTGGCGAGAGTGTCCATGGGCCGCGGCGCAACAATCAAAACACTCCCCATCATGGGCCACCCGCGCTTGAGGAGAAGTTAAGCCGACGGCGGACAAAGAAAAACGGCGGGGATTTGCATCCCCGCCGTCCAGTTCATGCTTCGCTTCGCGGCTTAGAAGCTCTTGGTGACCGCCACGCCGTAGGTGCGCGGTTCGCCGAAGAAGCCGTTCCGGAACAGACCCGACGAGTCGTCCGTCAGGTAGGTGTCGGTGATGACCTCTTCGTCCATCAGGTTCTTGACGTAGGCCTCCAGCGTCAGGCCCCAGTCGTTGTTGACCAGGGTGAAGGTGGCGTTGGCGTTGTCCCAGCCGTCGAGACGGTCGGCGGCGCTGTTGTAGATCCGCGAGAACGACTCGGTCTGGCGGTAGTAGTCGGCCCGGACCGTGGCGTCCCAGGACCCCATGCTCCAGGTGTACTGAGCGCCGATCGACACCGTCCAGTCGGGCGAGTTCGGCAGCTTCTTGCCGGACAGGTTCACCGCCTTGCCGTCCGAAGGCGTCAGGCCGAAGGCCGCGAAGGCCCCGTCGCAGATGCCGAGGAAGTCGAAGACGTTGAGCGCCCGGAAGCCGCCGGTCTGGGTCGGCGCCGGGATCACCGGCGTGCCGGCGTTGAACGTGCTCATGAACCCGGCCAGGGCGGCCGTCGAGACCACGCAGTTCGAGGCGTTCTGCGCCTTGATCATGGTGAGGCTCGGATCGCCCTGGGTCCGGTCGAAGGTGTCGATCGAGGTGCCGCTGCCGATCTTGGTGTTCAGGTAGCCGATGTTGGCGTTCAGCCGCAGGCCGTCCATCGGCGACCAGATCGTTTCGAGCTCCAGGCCCTTGATCTTGGCGTCGATGTTCTCGTTCACCGAGGTCCGGTTCACGATCTTGGACACCTGGTAGCCGATGTAGTCGTAGGAGAAGCCGGTCAGGTTGACCACCATCGCCCCGTTCAGCAGCGTGTTCTTGCTGCCCAGTTCCCAGGCGTCCACGAACTCCGGCGCGAAGGTCGGCGGCGGGCAGCCGACGCCGAGCGAGCAGGCCGGGTTCACGCCGCCGGCCTTGTAGCCGCGCGAGTACGACAGATAGATCAGCGTGTCGTCGGTGAAGCTCAGATCCGGCTTCCAGTCGATGTTGAAGCGACCGGTCGTCTCCTTGAACTCCGCCTTCAGGTACGGCGTGGTGGGCGAGAGCGGGATGCCGGCGCCCCGGGTGGCGAGGGCCACCGGACGGTTCTCGACGCGCTTCATGTCGTGCGTGTAGCGCAGACCGCCGGTGATGCGGACGGTGTCGGTCAGCTGCCAGTAGACCTCGCCGAAGGCCGCGCGCGACTTCAGGTGATAGGCGCCGGTGTTGTCATAGTAGTTGTGGCCGCTGCGATCCGGGGTTTGGTTCGGATCGATGTAGGTGCAGGCCGGGTTGGTGGCGGCGCAGTTGGGCGTCCCGGTGAGGAGAGCGTTGTTGACCATCGCATAGGCGGTCAGCGTGTTGCCCATCACGTAGTAGTCGCCGTCGTTCTTGTAGTCGATGTAGATGGCGCCGACGTTGAAGTTGAGCGGGCCGTCGAAGTTCGACTGCAGCCGCAGTTCCTGCGACCACTGCTTGGATTCGCCGCTCGAGATGTCCGCCGTCGCGAAGCGATTGAGCGGTCCGAGCTGCGGGTCGTTGACCACGCCGCCCGGGAAGAGGGAGGCGTACAGCGCGTTGTAGGTGTTCTGGCCATAGGCCTGAGCAGCGGCGTTCTGAGCCGTGTAGACCCCCCAGTAACAAGGCTGGGTCGCGGTCGAGAAGGCGCCGCAGGTCGTGGTCTGCGCCGTGCTCATGTACTGGCTGGCGATGTTGCCGGCGATCGCGTTCACCGGGTTGGGCGCGGCGTTGAAGGTCTTGTTCGGAACGATCCGGTTGTAGTCCTGCCGCGTGAACAGCTCGTTCTTGCTGTAGCCCGTCAGCGAGGTCAGCTGCAGATTGTCGTCCAGATCCCAGGTGACGTTGAGCTGGAAGATGTCCGTCTTGGCCCGGTAGGTCGGGTCGAACGCGGATTGGATGTTGCGGACGTCCGGATCCTGCATCTGGCCGGCGTAGGCGTCGCCGGTGGTCAGGCCGGTCAGCAGGCCGAAGATGCCGCCCAGGGTGCCCTGGCTGTTCGGGGTGCCCAGCGAGCCGGCGGAGCCGGCCTTGGTCGGCAGACAGCCCTGGCTCAGATAGCCCTGCTGGATCTGCGCGAAGAGAGGATTGGCGCTCAGGCCGACGCCGCCGACGCTGGTCTTGCCCGGATCCTTGGTGCAGTACTGCTTGCCGATCCGCGAGCGGTGATCGTCTTCCTCGAAGTGATCCCACATCAGGGTGGTGTTGAAGCTGTCGGTCGGGTTGAAGCCGACGGTGATCCGCGTGTTCCACAGATCGCGGTTGTCGACGTCGTTGCCGGTCGTCAGGTTCTTGCCGTAGCCGTCGCGCTGCAGCCAGTTGCCGGCCAGGCGCACGGCGAACATGTCGCCCATCGGGATGTTGACCATCCCGCGCAGCTTCTTGGTGCCGAAGTTGCCGATCTCGCCGCGGATCGAGGCCGCGAAGTCGTCGGTCGGCTTGGCGGTGATCAGGTTGACCACGCCGCCGGTGGCGTTGCGGCCGTAGAGCGTGCCTTGCGGGCCGCGCAGCACCTCGACCCGCTCCATGTCGAAGAATTCCGACTCGAACAGGTTGTTGGCGGTGAGCGGAGCGTTGTTCAGGTGGATGCCGGTGCCGGCGTCGCCCGAGGCCGCGACCAGCTTGGAGCCGACGCCGCGGATCTGGAAGTTGTAGCCGGTGAAGTTCCCCTTGGAGAAGTTCACGTTGGGGATAGCCAGAACCAGGTTCGGGCCGCCGTCGATCTTGGCCTTTTCCAGGGAGTCCTGACTGAAGGCGGACACCGCGATCGGCACGTCCTGGATCGCTTCTTCCCGCTTCTGAGCGGTGACGACGACCTCGCCGACAGTGGTGTCTTGGGCGAAAGCGGGCGCGGCGACTGCCGTTACGGCAACCAGCGAAACGCTCGCGGCAAGCAGACTCCGCAGGCGCAGAGATCCTGTCATCTGTAACCCTCCCCGGACGGCCGGCTCCATCTCGGGAGACTCGGCGTCGTTATGTTTCCTCAGTCGCCACGCGATGTTTGCCGCCCGGGTGCGTGGCATATTCCCCCAGCAGCTTCAGGGGATTGCATACGCGCGTTTGAAGGCTGTCAACCGCCCAGCGTTAGGTGAACGGCGATCGGTTACGGCTTTTCACCTGCACTGTTGCCGCACTGCTTCGCCGGGTGACGCTGCGGAAGGTTTCCCGCCTCCGGCATGAGAAATGGCGCCTGAAAACTGGGCGCCGAAACCTGTCGGAAACTTGTCCCGGTTCGCGCCCGGCCGACGGCGCCGGTGTCGGACGTCGGGCGGGGACGTCGTACATTCCCCTTTCAAATCAGCCGGTCCCGCCTTATCTGCCCGCCATGCCGCAATCCGCTTCGTCCACTGATGGCGCTCTGGTCCTGTTCTCTGGCGGCCAGGACTCGACGGCCTGCCTGGCCTGGGCGCTCACGCGTTACGACCGGGTCGAGACCGTCGGCTTCGACTATGGCCAACGTCACATTGTCGAGATGACGGCGCGACAGGATGTCCGGGGGGCCGTTTCGGCCCGATTTCCCGACTGGGCGGCGCGGCTGGGAGAGGATCATGTCCTCGACATCCGTGGTTTCGGCGCCGTGGCCGAGTCGGCCCTGACGGCGGATCGGGCCATCGAGATGACCGAGCGCGGCCTGCCTTCGACCTTCGTGCCGGGCCGCAATCTGGTGTTCCTGACCTACGCCGCCGCCCTGGCCGACCGTCGCGGCCTGAAGGCCCTGGTCGGCGGCATGTGCGAGACCGATTTCTCCGGCTATCCCGACTGTCGGCGCGACACGCTCGACGCCCTGGAGACGGCGCTGAACCTGGGCATGGATCGCGACTTCCGGATCGAAACCCCGCTGATGCGCCTGACCAAGGCGCAGACCTGGGCCCTGACCAAGGGCCTGGGCGGCGAGGCGCTGGTCGAGATCACGACCGTCGACAGCCACACCTGCTATCGCGGCGAGCGCGGCGCGCTTCACGCCTGGGGCCACGGCTGCGGCGAGTGTCCGGCCTGCGACCTGCGCGCCGCCGGCTGGAACGCCTGGGTCGCCGAGGGGCGACCGGCGCTGACCGCATGACCTACAGCGTCAAGGAGATCTTCCTCACCCTGCAGGGCGAGGGCGGGCAGGCGGGCAAGGCGGCGGTGTTCTGCCGGTTCGCCGGCTGCAACCTGTGGACCGGCCGCGAGCAGGACCGGGCCAAGGCGGTCTGCACCTTCTGCGACACCGATTTCGTCGGCGTCGACGGGGAGGGCGGCGGCAAGTTCGCCACGCCGGACGCGCTGGCCGACGCCGTCGACGCGGCCTGGACCGGCCCGCAGAGCGACAAGCTGGTGGTCTGCACCGGCGGCGAGCCGCTGCTGCAGCTTGATCCGCCGCTGATCGAGGCGCTGCATGCGCGGGGCTTCATGATCGCCGTCGAGACCAACGGCACCGTCAAGGCGCCGCCGGGCATCGATTGGATCTGCGTCAGCCCCAAGGCCGACGCGGAGGTGGTGCAGACCTCGGGCCAGGAGCTGAAGCTGGTCTATCCCCAGCCGGGCGTGGATCCGGAGCGGTTCGCAGGCCTCGATTTCGAGCGATTCTTCCTGCAGCCGATGGACAACACCGCGCGCCAGGAGAACACGACGGCGGCGGTCGCCTATTGCCTTTCGCACCCGCGTTGGCGTTTAAGCGTGCAGACACACAAATATCTGGGCCTGCCCTGACGGATAAGGATCGTGGCGCCGAGCGGCGCGATCCGAAGCCTCCCAGGCCCGCCAGCAAGTTTCGAGACATGACCGAACCCATCTTCGAGATCACGAAGACGGCGACATTCGACGCCGCGCACTACATCGAGCAGGGGCCCGACGAGCACCGCTACCGGCGGCTGCACGGCCATTCGTTCAGCGTGGAGGCCAGCGTCCGCGGCCCGGCTCAGGCAGCCGGCTGGGTCGCCGACCTGGACGACCTGGACAAGGCGCTGAAGGCGGTCGCCGAGGAGCTGGACCACGGCCTGCTGAACGATCGCGAAGGACTGGAAGTGCCGACGCTGGAGCGGATCTGCCTCTATTTCGCCGATCGCCTGCGACCGGCCTTCCCCGGCCTGTCGCGGATCGTGGTCTCGCGTCCGACCATCGGCGAACGCTGCGCCCTGGCGCTGTAAGAAGCGATCGACGGAAGGCCGTGCGGGGTTCGAGACGCGGACCGGGGGCCCGTTCCTCGCCATGACGAATGCGGATGTGCTCCGCTGAGTTCGTCATCCTGAGGAGCGAACTTCGGGCGAGCGTCTCGAAGGATGCGAGGCGTTAGTCCTCGCAGTCCTTCTTCTTCTTTTTCTTCTCGCCGCCGCACTTGTCGCCGTCTGGGATGGCCGCGCCGATGACCGCGCCGCCGGCCTTGGCCGTGGTTCCGACGACCGCGCCCGTCACGCCGACGGCTGTGCCGACGGCCGCTCCGGCGGCCACGGCCAGGCAGCCCTGCAGGGCCGGCGCGACGCCGATCAGCGCCGCCAGCGCGATCACGCGACGAATGTTCATCTGGATGGTCCCCGTTCCGATCGGCGCAGGGTGATCCGGGAAGCGGGCGAAGGGAAGGCGCTATTCGCCGCGCGGCGGCATGCCCGGATCGCCGGCGCGGCGCCACGGGCCGATGTGGTCGGGGTCGACGCGCCGCCGCCGGTCCGGCCCGAAGTAGTCGTCGGTGCGGATGAACGGGCGGGCGTTGTCGATGATCTCGCCGATCCGTTCCAGCACGCCGCGCGGCGTGACCGGCTTGGCCAGGAACTCGTTGACCCCGGCGTCCCGGGCCTCCTCGACCCGCCGCTGGGTCGAATGGCCGGTGACCATGATGATCGGGCACATCGGGTTGGGGCTCTCGGGCGAGAGCCGCACTAGGCGCACGAAGTCGATGCCGTCCAGCGGCTGCATGGCCAGGTCGGTGATGATGATGTCGATGTCGTGGTCGCGGAGCGCCTGCAGGGCCTCGGCGCCGTCGTTCGCCTCCAGGACCCGGCGGATGCCGATCGCGCGCAGGATTTCGATCAGCAGGATCCGCATGTGCTGGTTGTCGTCGACCAGCAGGATCTTCAGGGACTCGAACTGCACGGGGCCCCGCACTCCAGGAAAAAAGGGGCCGGCGATACGCGCCGACCCCTGATCATGGCCTGGAAGTCTAAACTGCCGGTCAACCTAGAATGGGCAGCCGACCGGAGCCTGGGTCAGAGCGAGTCGACCAGGACCAGTTCGGCGTCGGCCGACGCCTTGATGGTCAGCAGCGGCTCGTCCCTGATGGCCGCGCCGTCGCGGGCGGCCAGCTTGACGCCGTTGACCTCGACCTCGCCGGTGGCGGCCACCAGGTAGGCGTGGCGGCCGTCGCCCAGCTCATAGGTGGTTTCCTCGCCGGCCTTCAGCGTCGCGCCGAGCACGCGAGCCTCGGTGCGGATCGGCAGGGCGCCCTCGTCGCCGAGGCCGCTGGCCAGGGCCACGAACTTCCCGGAGCGGTCGCCCTTGGGGAAGGGCTTGGCGCCCCAGGCCGGCGCGCCGCCGCGCTGGGTCGGCTGGATCCAGAGCTGGAAGATCCGGGTCGTCTCGTCCTCGAGATTGTACTCGGCGTGACGGATGCCCGAGCCGGCGCTCATCACCTGGACGTCGCCCGCTTCGGTGCGGCCCTGGTTGCCCAGGCTGTCCTGGTGGGTGATCGCCCCGGAGCGGACATAGGTGATGATCTCCATGTCCGCGTGGGGGTGGGGCGGAAAGCCGGACTTCGGCGCGATCTCGTCGTCGTTCCAGACGCGCAGAGCGCCCCAACCCATCCGGTCCGGATCGTACCAGTTGGCGAAGCTGAAGTGGTGACGGGCGTTGAGCCAGCCGTGGTCCGCGTGGCCGAGCGCCTCGAAAGGCCTGCGATCAATCATGGGGTGTCTCCCTTTCGAGAGAAGAGATAGGGAGGGGCTTCATAATTGCAACCGTATCGGTTTCAGATTGGCTGCGACTCCATCCTGCGCCCTGCTGACACGAACTGACAGTCTGCGCCTCTATCAAAGCTGCGCGAGCTTGGGAGACGCACATGTACGACATGCCGGACATCCGCGACGGCCGGACCGATTTCGACTTCTTCATCGGCGACTGGACCGTCCTGCACCGGCGGCTGAAGGCGCGCCTGGCCGGCAGCACGGACTGGGTCGAGTTCGGCGGCGTCTGCGAGACCCGCAAGATCCTGTCGGGGCAGGGCAACATGGACGACAACGTCCTGGACCTGCCCGAGGGGCGCTACGCCGCGGTGACCACGCGGCTGTTCGATCCGAAGACCCAGCTCTGGTCGATCTACTGGATCGACGCCCGGAGCCCCGGGATCGACCCGCCGGTGCATGGCCGGTTCGAGAACGGCGTCGGGATATTCTACGGCGACGACGTCTTCGGAGGCCGTCCGATCCGCGTCCGGTTCACCTGGTCCGACGTCACCCCGACCAGCGCCCGCTGGTCTCAGGCCTTCTCCGAGGACGCCGGCGAGACCTGGGAGACCAACTGGACGATGGATTTCACGCGCGTTCGCTAGAGCCGGGCCGGAAGGCGCCGCCGCCGGTCTGGCCGCGGTGGCGCAGGAAGGCGTCGGCCAGCACGCAGGCGGTCATGGCCTCGACCACCGGCACGGCGCGGATGCCGACGCAGGGGTCATGGCGGCCCTTGGTCCGCAGCTCGATCTCCTGGCCATCCTCGTTGACCGTCTCGCGCGGGGTCAGGATCGAGGAGGTCGGCTTGAAGGCCACGCGGGCGACCACCGGCTGGCCTGAGGACATGCCGCCCAGCACGCCGCCGGCCTTGTTCGACAGGAAGATCGGGCCGTCGTTGCCCATGCGGATCTGGTCGGCGTTCTCCTCGCCGGTCAGTTCGGCGGACTCGAAGCCGGCGCCGATCTCCACGCCCTTGACCGCGTTGATCGACATCAGCGCCGCGGCCAGTTCGGCGTCGAGCTTGCCGTAGAGAGGGGCGCCCCAGCCGGCCGGCACGCCGACGGCCTCGACCTCGACCACGGCGCCGGTCGAGGAGCCGGCCTTGCGGATCTTCTCCAGATGCTCTTCCCAGACCGGTACGATCCTGGCGTCGGGCGACCAGTAGGGATTGTTCGTGGTCTCGTCCCAGTCCCAGCGCGACCGATCGATCTTGTGCGGTCCGATCTGGACCAGGGCCCCACGGACCGTCACGCCTTCGATCACTTTGCGCGCCACCGCGCCGGCGGCGACCCGAGCGGCGGTCTCGCGCGCCGAGGCGCGGCCGCCCCCACGGTAGTCGCGCACGCCGTACTTGGCGAAGTAGGGCCAGTCGGCATGGCCCGGGCGGAAGGCCCGGGCGATCTCGGAATAGTCCTTCGAGCGTTGGTCGACGTTCTCGATCATCAGCGAGATCGGCGTGCCTGTGGTGACCTGGCCGCCGAACTGTTCTCGCGTCCGGTCGTCCTCGAACACGCCCGACAGGATGCGGACGGCGTCCGGCTCCTGGCGCTGGGTGACGAACTTCCCCTGGCCCGGCCGACGCTTGTCGAGCCAGACCTGGATGTCCTCGGCCGTGAGCTTCAGCCCCGGCGGGCAACCGTCGACGACGCAGCCGAGAGCGGGCCCGTGGCTTTCGCCCCAGGTGGTGACGCGGAACAGATGGCCGAAGCTGTTGTGTGACATGACGCGGCCTTCTAGAGCGGGTTGAGGAAAAGTACGAAGCGGTTTTCCGCCCGCAACCCGCTCCAAGCTCAAGGGACGGAGCACGATGAGATCGGGCGATGTCGCCCAACCGCATCGTGGTCTAGCGGAAACGCAGGCCGGTCACAAAGTCACGCCGCCCAGGCGGCCGCGAAACGGCGCAGCAGCAGGCGGACCGGGCTCTCGACGACGACGTCCCGCGGGACCAGCCGGATGAACAGATCGCCCTGCCGACGGTTCTCGGTCGCGGGCAGGCCGTCGCCGGGCAGGCGGGCCAGGCCGCGCGCCGCGGTCTTGCGGTTGATCCAGAAGCAGCGCCGCCCCCAGGGCGTGTCCACCGCCAGTCGGCCGCCGTCGGCCAGCACCGCCGCATCGACGGTGTGGTTGATCCAGAGGTCGTCGCCGCGAACGGTCACGCCTTCATCACGGATCGTCAACTCGAACCGCTCGCTTTCGGCCTCGACGACCTGACCGATGCGGGCGCCGGGTTCGATCCGCAGGGACAGGCGGCGGCCGTCGGCGGTCAGGGCTTCGGCCGCGCCGCCGATCAGGGCGGTCCGGACGTCGATCACCGCTTCGGTCATCCTGGGGCGAGCGAGGGTGGGTCGCTGGGCGAGGGGCGCCGGCGCCGGTGTCTCGTGCTGCAGCAGGCGGTAGGCCTCGACGATGGCCTGGAGCCGGCGGGCGTCGCCGCCGCGGTCGGGATGAGCGCGCTTGACCGCCTGGCGGAAGGCGCGGGCGACGGCTTCGCCCTCGGCGCCGGGCGTCAGGCCCAGAACCGCCAGCGCCGTCTTCCTGTCGAGGACCCCGCTCATCCGCCGCAATCTGGGCAAACAGGGTCAACGCCGGGTTAAGCCTGTTCGTCAGTGACGGCCCATATCCATGACCAGCCTCACCAGCGCGGCCTGCCGTCTGACGCCGGTCTTGCCGAAGATGCTGGTCAGGTGCGAGCGGGCGGTCGCCACCGTGATCCCCAGGCGCGCGGCGGCCGCCTGCCGCCCTTCGCCGCGGGCGATCTCCAGCGCGAACTCGGCCTCGGCCGGAGTCAGGCGGAAGCGCTCCCGCAGCTGTCTGCGCCGGGTCTCGCGCGTGGAGCTCGGCTGGTCGATCAGGATCATCGCGGCCGGGACGGTCGCCAGCCCGACCCATTCCGTCTCCGGCTTGGCGGGGAGCGGGGCGACGGTGATCCGGAGCCGCTCGTCGGCGACCTCGGCCTCGAACGGCGGTGAACCGGTCCTTCGCCGTAGAGCCGCCGAGACGTGCGGATCGGCGGCGTCGAGGCCTCCATCGGACAGCCTCAGGCCGCGGGGGTGTTCGAAGAGGGGTTCCGCCGCGGCGTTGACGAAGATGACCCGACCGGCGCCGTCGATCAGGATCACCGCCTGTTCAAGCTGGTCGAGCGCCGACATGGCCCGCGCCGTGCGAAGGTCGAGTTCGCCGAGCCGGCGCTTGACCTCGAACGCCGTCTGGAGATGCGGGGTCAGGACCTGCAGGGCGGCGATATCATCGCTCCCGAAATTCTCGTCGCCGAGGCGGCGGCCGGCGGAGAGCCAGCAGTGTCGTCTCGGCGTCCGCAGCAGTGGAACGACCACGCCGTAGAAGGAGCCGCTGTGGCGGACGACCTCGTTGTAGAACCAGGATTGCGAGAATTCGTCGTCGGGTTGTTGCGATGAGCTCAGCGCGACGCAACCCGGCGGGATCCGCAGACGCCAGGCGGGCAGCAGACCAGCCGAGACGGCGGCGCTGAACCGCGCCATGAACTCCGGCCGGACGCCGTCCGGGATCGCTTCCGCCGCCGGGCCGGCGGGATCGTGCATCAGGAAGAAGCCGTGGTCGCTCGCGGTCAGCCGGACGATCGCCGACAGCGCGGTCGAGAAGCCTGCGGGAGAAATCGCGGCGTCGTGGATCGCTCCCACAGCAGCGAGAATGTCGTCCAGGCGTCCCAGGAGCCTCACCCCGTCACAGCCGCATCTGTCCCCCGACGAGCACGGACAGAATGCCGCCCGCGAGGTCGGGGAGCAATGTTCTCTAGAACGAACGTCCGATGCGCGGGCGGGGGAGTTTCGCCAACGTCGCCGGCTCCTGGACCGAGGAGGCGAACATGGCGATGGGAATTCGAACCAGCGCGGGCGTCCTGCTCGCCGCGACGGCGTTGTCGGGCGCAGCCTGGCTGACGCCGGGGGCGGCAAGGGCGGAATTCGTCTGCGCTGGCAGTCCGACGGGCGCCGCGCCGACGACGGGCGGGGGCGCGACGAGCACTGGACCGGACAGCATGGCCTGCGGGCCGGAGGCGCTGACGACGGGGTCGTTCTCGACCTCCGTAGGCGACCATGCCGGAACAGGGGCGACCGGCGTCAACGACGGCGTGACCCAGATCGGCTGGTACGCGGGGTCCAAGGGCGGCGGCAGCTTCACCACCTGGGTCGGCGCGGGGGCAGGCACGGAAGCGGTCGGAAACGAAAACAACGGCGTCGGCCATTTCGCCGGGCTGGGCGTCCAGGGAGACTGGAACGCCGGCTTCGGCTCCGGCGCGGGCAGCTACGTCAGGGGCGACCACAATACGGCCACCGGGGCGTCCGCCGGCAGCTATGTGGTAGGCGACCGGAACGTGCATGTCGGAAGCGGCTCTGGCGGCTCCACCAAGGGAAGCTTCAACACCGGTTTGGGAAGCAACGCGGGCGTAGGGGTTCAGGGTTCGTACAACAGCGCCCTTGGCGACAACGCCGGCGGGAATGTCGTCGGACAGGTCAACACGGCGCTCGGCGCGGGGGCTGGCAAGTCTGTGGAAGGGGACATGAATCTCGCCGCCGGCTCGAACGCCGGCGTCAGGCTCAAGGGGTCTTTCAACGTGGCCGCCGGCGAGCAGTCCGGCAACGATGTGACCGGCAGCTTCAATACGGCCGCCGGGTTCGACGCGGGATCGCGGGTCGTGGGCGTCGGCAACGTGGGGTACGGCGCGTTCGCGGGCTCGGACATAAACGGCTTCGCCAACACCTCGCTCGGCGCCGCGGCGGGCTCCTTCATCAACGGCCGGTCCAACGTCGGCGTGGGCGAGGCGGCGGGCCAGTACGTCACCGGCTCGCGCAACGTCGCCATGGGCTATTTCACCGGCGAGCGGATCACCGCCGACGACACGGTCGCCATCGGCACCCAGGCCAGCGCGACACAAAACGGCGCGGTCGCGATCGGGATGAACAGCCTCTCGTCGGGCGTCAACGCCATCGCCATCGGGACGGGTGCGACGGCGACCGGCTCGATCGCGATCGGCGCGGGAGCGCTGGCCGGGAACGGCGGGACGGCGGTGGGCGACGGGGCGGTCGCCACGGGAGCGGGCAGCGTCGCCCTGGGGCGCGGCTCGGCGGCGACCCAGGCCAACACCGTCTCGGTCGGCGCGGTCGGGGCCGAGCGGCGGGTGACGAACGTCGCCGCAGGGACCGCCGCGACCGACGCCGCCAATGTCCAGCAGGTGCAGGCCGCGGCCGCCCAGACCCTGTCCCAGGCCAACGCCTACGCCGACCAGCGGTTCGCCCTGATGGACCAGGTCTTCGACCGCCGCATCAGCGGGGTGGAGCGCAAGCTGGAGGACGTCGGGGCGATGAGCGCGGCCTTCGCCTCGATGGCCGGCAACACCGCCGGGCGAGGCGGCGGGCTGCAGAACCGTCTCGTGATCGGCGTCGGCGGCTTCGGCGACAGCGGGGCTGTGGCCGTCGGCTACAGCCGCGACTTCGGCGAGCGGCGTTCCATCAACATCGGGGTGTCCACCGCCGGCGGCAAGGTGATGGGCGGCGGCAGCATCGGTTTCGCCTGGTAGGCCCTGCCATCGGGACGGATCGGCGCTATATCGGGGGCATGGACGACGCCGACCTGATCCCGCCCTCGCCGAGCGAGGCCGACTACATCGCCGCCCAGAAGGAGGCGGGGCCGCCGCTGCCGGAAGGCGGCGACCCGATCGCCCTGTTCGGCGAATGGCTGGAGGCCGCCCGCAAGAGCGAGCCCAACGACCCCAACGGCATGGCCCTGGCCACCGCCGACGCCGACGGCTTGCCCGACGTGCGGATGGTGCTGCTGAAGGACGTCGACGCCCGCGGCTTCGTCTTCTACACCAACACCGAGAGCGCCAAGGGGCTCGAGCTGGCGGCCAATCCGCAGGCGGCCCTGTTGTTCCACTGGAAGTCCCTGCGCCGCCAGGTGCGGGTGAGGGGCCGGGTCGAGCGGACGACGGACGAAGAGGCCGACGCCTATTTCGCCACCCGCGCCCGGCACAGCCAGATCGGCGCCTGGGCCTCGGACCAGTCGCGGCCGCTGCCGGACCGGTTCGCGCTCGAGCGCCGCGTCGCCGAGACGGGACTCCGCTTCGGCCTGGGCAAGGTGCAGCGTCCGCCGCATTGGTCCGGCTACCGTATCGCGCCGAGCGTCATCGAGTTCTGGCGCGACCGGCCGTTCCGCCTGCACGAGCGGCTGGTGTTCGACCGCACGTCCGAGGGCGGCTGGACGACTAGGCGGCTCTATCCCTGACGGCGTAGCGGGCCAGGAAGGTCGCCACGCAATCGTCGACGATGGTTTCCAGCGACCGGCCGGGTTGGGCGTCGTCCCCGCTGATCAGGCCCAGCAGCAGGGTGCTGTGCTCGATCATCCCCTGCAGTTGACCCGCCGCCCAGGACGGCTTCTGCAGATCCAGTTCGCCTTCGTCGGCCAGGGTCGTGAGGATGCGGAGAGCGGTGCCGCCCAGCTCTTCGCGGCCGCGCTCCCGGAAATGATGCGCCAGGTCGGGGAAGCGCCGGCGCTCGGCGATCACCATGCGGAACAGGGAGCGCGAGACCGGGTCGCTGTAGAACTCCGCGTAGGCTAGTCCGAACGCCGTCAGTCGCTCTCGGGCGTCGCCTTCCAGATGGACGGTGGCGCGCACCCGGGCGGCGATGCCGTCGATCGCGCTCTCGACGACGATCCGGAACAGGTCGGCCTTGCTCGGAAAATGGGCGTACAGCGTGGCTGTGGAGACGCCGGCGTCCCGCGCGATGTGCTCCATGCCTGCGTGGGAGAAGCCCTCTCGGGCGAAAATCGCCGTCGCCGAAGTGAGGATGAGCTGCCGCTTACGCTCTGAACGGTTTCCCTCGACTCCCGACGCCATGATGCCCCTTACTCTGCCCGGCTGCATCCTATAGGCGTGAGTCCTTGTGTCGCAAGGACTCGTTTCAAAGTTTCACAATGTCAGAGACTTCAGGAGCGGGTGGCGCAACACCGGGGCCAGCAGGCGGTCGAACTCGGTCGGATCGTCCGGAATCACCGCGCCGCGCGCATCGGCGATGATCAGGTCGGCGCGGCTGCGGGAGGGCTCGATGAGGCGTTCGTGCGCCGGTCGGACCGTGGAGAGATACTGATCGATCACGGACTGGGCGGTGCGGCCTCGCTGGATCTGATCGCGGATCAGGCGGCGGATGAATCGGACGTCGGCCGGGGTGTCGACGAAGATGCGCAGGTCGAACAGGTCGGACAGCGCGGGCGTGCAGAGCAGATGCGCGCCTTCGACCACCACCACCGGGGCCGGGGCGACCGCGGCCGGCTCGGCCTTTCGCCGGTGGGTCTCGAAACAGTAGACCGGGGCCTGGACGATCTCGCCGTCGCGAAGGGCGGCGAGATGCGCCGCCAGCAGGGCGTGGTCCTTGGCGGCCACGTCGTCGAAGTCGAAGCTGGCCGGGTCGAAACCGGGCTCGTCCCAGAAGTCGTGGTAGTAGTCGTCCTCGATGATCAGGCGGACGCAGCCCTCCGGCAGCCGCGCCTGCAGGGCGTGGGCGAGAGTGCTCTTGCCGGAGCCTGAGCCGCCGGACACGGCGATCAGCAGCGGGCGCTGGGGGGCGTCGGAGAGGCGTTCGGTCATCGGCGCGGGCTTATGCCGGAGTTGGGGCGAGCCGTCGACTGTGGCGGCGGGACGCGGCCGCCGACGGCTAGGTTATCAATGTTTTCTCTTCGTGCGGGCGGTGCGTTGTGCGTTGCGAAAACCGCCGCTAGGGTCCCTTCCGCAACGATAACACATAGGGGAGAAATCGGGCATGCAGGGCCTGATGCAGCAGTCGGCGCTGACCGTCGACACCATCCTGGATCACGCCAAGCGATGGCACGCCGACCGCGAGGTCGTCACGCGTTCCGTCGAGGGCCCCGTCGTCCGGACCACCTACGCCCAAATCCATGAACGGGCCAAACGCGTTTCGAACGCCCTGCTGGGACTGGGCGTCCGCGTCGGCGACCGGGTCGCCACCCTGGCCTGGAACAGCGGCCGCCACATGGAAGCCTGGTACGGCATCATGGGCATCGGCGCGATCTGCCACACGCTGAACCCGCGCCTGCACCCCGAGCAGATCGCCTGGATCATCAACCACGCCGAAGACCGCATCATCTTCGTCGACCTGACCTTCGTGCCGATCCTGGAAGGGATCCTGGCCAACTGCCCGTCGGTCGAGCATGTCGTGATCCTGACCGACTCCACCCACATGCCGCATTTCCAGATCCGCGGCGTGCCGGGCGTGAAATGGCAGGCCGCCCATACCTACGAGACTCTGGTCTACGGCCATTCGCCGGACTGCGCCTGGGGCGGCTTCGACGAGAACACCGCTTGCGGCCTCTGCTACACCTCGGGCACCACGGGCGATCCGAAGGGCGTGCTCTACAGCCACCGGTCGAACTTCCTGCACACCCTGCTGACCATGACCGGCGACTGCATGGGCGTGACCAATTCGGACGTCATCCTGCCGGTCGTGCCGATGTTCCACGCCAACGCCTGGGGCGTGGCCTTCTCGGCCCCGGCCGTGGGCGCCAAGCTGGTCATGCCGGGCGCCAAGATGGACGGCGTCTCGATCTATGAGCTGCTGGAGACCGAGGGCGTCACCTTCTCGGCGGCCGTGCCGACCGTCTGGCAGATGCTGCTGCAGCACGTCGAGAGCAACGGCCTGCAGTTCTCGACCCTGAAGAACGTCCTGATCGGCGGCTCGGCCGTACCCGAGGCGATCGTGCGCGGCTTCGACAAGCTGGGCGTCACCGTCCGCCAGGGCTGGGGCATGACCGAGACCTCGCCGCTGGGCACCGTCTCGACCCTGACGCCGGAGCTGAAGGGCCTGAGCTATGACGAGCAGATGGTCTATCGCCTCAAGCAGGGCCGTCCGCCGCTGGCCGTAGACCTGAAGCTGGTCGACGACGCCGGCGAGCGCCAGCCGCACGACGGCGAGGCCGTTGGCCGGCTGATGATCAAGGGCCCGATCGTGGTCCGCGAGTACTTCAAGGGCGCCGGTCCGGTGGTCGACGAGGAAGGCTTCTTCGACACCGGCGACGTCGCCAACATCGACGCCGCCGGCTTCATGCAGATCACCGACCGCGCCAAGGACGTCATCAAGTCGGGCGGCGAGTGGATCAGCTCGATCGACATCGAGAACATCGCCGTCGGCCATCCCAAGGCGGCGCTGGCCGCCGTCATCGGCGTGGCCCATCCGAAGTGGGACGAGCGTCCGCTGCTGCTGGTCAAGCTGAAGGAAGGCGAGAGCGCGACCAAGGAAGAGATCCTGCGCTTCCTGGAAGGCAAGATCGCCAAGTGGTGGATGCCGGACGACGTCGCCTTCGTGGACGACATTCCGCTGGGCGCCACCGGCAAGATCGACAAGAAGCTGATCCGCCAGCGGATGGCCGACTACGCTCTGCCGGCCGTGCCGGTGCTGGTGGCGGCAGCGGCGGCCGAGGCCGCCGGCGCGGTCCCGTTACGCGCCGAGCCCGACCCGGTATTGCACGCCCCCGAGGCGGAGGATCCCGCGGGAAAATCTGAGGCCCCGACGCGCACGGCAGCCGTCGGGGCCGAAGAGTCCCTTCCCGCCGAGATTGAATCTACCCCTGAAGCGGTCGCCCCCGAGGCGACCGCCGAAGCCTGGCCCGCGCCGGTCGAGGCCGTGACGGAAGCCGCGGAGGAGACCGCCGCGCCGCCCGTCGACGCGGCGGAGCCGGCCGGACCGGAGCTTGAACCCGAGCCGGAGGCCGTCGCCGTCCAGGACGACGGCGAGGTGCCGCCGCCGCTGCCGTCGATGCCGGACATGACGCCGATCGACCCGGCGGAGGCGGCGGCCGAGCCGCTGATCTTTCCCCTGGCGGCTTCGGAGGCCGTTGACGAGCCGCCGCTCCCGTCCGCCGAACCAAGGGCGACCGACGAGGCGCCGCTGGCCTTCGCCGCCCCGGCCTACGCCGCGCCGCGCCGCAATCCCGGCAATCCCTGGGCGGCGGGCTATCTGAACCTCGCCGTGCTGTTCGCCCTGGCTCCGGCGCTGCTGGCGCTGGGCGGCGTGCTGGGCGCCCGCTTCGGCCTGTGGAGCTGGGCTCAAGGCTACGAAGCCATGCTGGTGCGCGGGGCGACCCCGGCGCTCGGCTGGGCGCAGGCGTCGGCGATGGTCGGGATGGCGACGGGCGCGCTGGCGCTGATTGTGGCGCTGTTCGCCGGCTTCTCGAAACACTGGCGCAAGGCCGTGCTGGCTCTGGCGATCACGGCTGCGACCTGGGCGGGCTTCGCCGCCTGGCGGACGTGGCAGGCGTCCAACCCGCCGATCCACGACGTGGCGACCGACTGGTCCGAGCCGCTGATGTTCTCCAAGGCCATGCTGGTCCAGCGCGGCGCCCGGGCCAACCCGGTCGACGCCGCGCCGGCCCTGGCGGTCGGCTCGCGGGCCTTCTCCGGGCGAACCCTGGCCGACGTCAACGCCGAGACCTGTCCCGACGCCCGCCCTGTGACGGTGCGCGCGACGCCCGCCCAGGCCTTCGCCCACGCTGAGACCGTGCTGCAGGCGGCCGGCCTCGTCCTGGTCACCCGGGACCTCGCCGACGGACGGCTCGAGGCGACGGCCCGGCGGCCGCTGTCTGGCGTGGAGGACGACCTCGTCGTCCGCGTTCGCCGGGCCGTCGACGGCGCGCGGATCGACATGCGCTCCGTCGGTCGGATCGGCGAGGGCGACGGCGGCGCCAACTGCCGCCGCATCCGGGCGTTGACGAGCGCCCTCACGGGCTGACACAACCTCTAGGCACAGTCCTACCGGGGGGAATTATGGACGACATGACCGCCGCCGCGAGCGGCGAGACGCTGACCTTCAGCGAGCGTATCGAGCTCAAGCCCTTCCTGGGGCTGAGCCTCAAGAACGGCCTGCTCAACATCTTCACGCTGACCCTCTACCGCTTCTGGGGGAAGACCGAGGTCCGCCGTCGCGTCTGGTCGAAGGTCGCCGTCAACGGCGAGCCGTTCGAGTACACGGGCCGTGGCGTCGAGCTCTTCCTCGGCTTTCTGATCGCGCTGTTCACGGTCGGCCTGCCGTTCCTGATCGTCGTCTTCGGGGCCCAGTTCCTCGGACCGGGCTTCGCGGCGCTGATCATCCTGCCGCTCTACCTCGGCATGTTCGTCCTGCTCGGCGCAGCGATCTTCCTGGCCTTCCGCTACATGGCCAGCCGGACCCGCTGGCGCGGCATCCGGTTCCGGATGCACGGATCGCCGCTCAACTTCGCCTTCTCCTACCTGGGCTGGCTGCTGCTCACCGGCGTCACGCTCGGCTGGTACACGCCGGTGATGGGCCTGAACGTGGCCGAGCGGCTGTGGGGCGGCCTGCGCTTCGGCGACCAGAAGTTCCGCTTCGTGAAACCCGACGACCACGGCCTGTGGGGCCCCTTCGCCCTGGCCTGGGTCGGCAGCATCGTCGGCTACCTCGTCGTGTTGCTGCCCGGCATGATGGCGGTGATGTTCGCCACCGGGAGCCTCACCGCGGAGACGCCGACGGAGCCTTCGGTCGCGAGCATCGTCGGCATCTACGGCGTGCTCCTCGTCTATCTGGTGGTCGTGATGCTGGTGTACGCGCCCTACCACGCCGCCATGATGCGGACGGTGGCGCGCTCGCTTCGGCTGGGAGACGCTCGCTTCAAGCTGGACGTGACGGCGATGCCGCTGTTCGGGCTGACCATCACCAACACCCTGCTGCTCGTGTTCACGCTCGGATTCCTGTCGCCCTACGTTCAGGCGCGGACGGTGCGGTTCATGGTCAACCGCCTGACCAGCACCGGCGAAGCGCCGCTGGCCGAGGCGTTGCAGACCGGCGCGGGTCCTCGCACCGGCGAAGGTCTGGCGGACGCGTTCGACTTCTCGATCATCTGATGCAGGGGCGATACTTCGACGGCCGCTCCGCCCGACCGTACGACGTCGTCGTTGCGGCGCAAGGCGGCGAGCTGGCGGGCCAGGGGGAGGGCGTCTCCTTCCGCTGGCCGCTGGCCGAGGTCGATCTGCTGGACGAGGATCAGGGGCGCGTGCGCCTCGGCCGCCGGAGCAGCGACGAGCGGTTGGTGCTGGACGCGGCCGAATGGGAAACCGTCGGCGGCGGTTCGCTGAAGACGGTCCGCAGGGCCGCCGGCCGTCGCGAGCGTCGGCTGGTCGTCGCGCTGACCGTCGCCGGCGTCGCGGTCGGCCTGGCGGTCTTCGTGGGGATTCCGGCGGCCTCCGGCCCGCTCGCCAAGGCGACGCCGCCGAATCTCGAGGCGCAGATGGGCGACAACATGGCCGGTCAGCTGAAGCTGGGCCTGCGCCCCTGCGACGGCCAGGTCGGGCAGGCGGCGTTGCAGGCCGCCAGCGAACGCCTGGCGGCGCACGCCGACATGCCGTTCGACATCAAGGTGACGGCGGTCCGTGCGCCCCTGGTCAACGCCTTCGCTCTGCCCGGCGGCACGATCCTGGTCACCGACGATCTGATCCAGCTCGCCGACACGCCCGACGAGCTGATGGCCGTGGTCGCCCATGAAATCGCCCACGTCGAGAAGCGGCACGCCATGCAGGCGGCGTGGCGGTCGATGGGCGTCGGCCTGGTGCTGGACGCCGTCGTCGGCGGCGGCACCGGCGCGGGGCAGCAGGCCGTCCTCCTGTTCGGGGGCTTCACCGAGCAGCGCTTCAGCCGCCAGCTCGAGCGTGAGGCGGACGATCGGGCGATGCAGCTGCTGGCCGCCGAGGGGGTCTCGACCCGGGGGATGGCGGACTTCTTCGACCGCCTGGCCGACCACAAGTCGTCGCGCCAGGCTCGGGACGTCGTCGAGTGGTTCTCCAGCCACCCGGACACCGGACGCCGGAGCCAGGCCGCCCGCGCGGCGGCCAAACCCGGTCAGCCGGCGATGAGCGCGCTCGAATGGAGCGCCGTCCGCAGGGCCTGCGCGAAGGCGCCGAAGGCCTAGGCCGACAGGCGGTACTCGCTGTCCAGGGCCGGTTCGCCGTCGGCGAGGATGCGGCCCTCGCCGGCCAGCTGGATCATGTGCGCCAGCATGGAGCGCGCGGCGGCCGGGTACAGCCGGCTGTCGACGTCCTTGTAGAGGATGGGGACGATGTCCTTGATCCGGGCGGGCCCGTTCGCCAGGGCGCCGAGGATCTGGGCCTCCCGCGCGCGGCGATGGTCGATGTAGGCCTGGATGAAGGGCGCCGGATCGGTCACCGGCGGGCCGTGCGTCGGCCACAGGGTCGAGAAGCCCCGCGCCTTGATCCGCTCCAGGCTGGCGAAATAGGCGGCCATGTTCCCGTCCGGCGGGCTGATCACCGTGGTCGACCAGCCCATGATGTGGTCGCCGGAGAACAGGGCGTTCTCCTCCTTCAGCGCGAAACAGACGTGGTTCGAGGTGTGGCCCGGCGTGGGGATGGCTTCCAGCGTCCAACCCCGCCCTTCGAACAGGCCGCCGTCGCAGACGGTCACGTCGGCCACGAAGCCGCGGTCGTCGTCCGCCTCCATCTTCACCCCGCCGCCGTCGTCCTCGGCCGAGGTCAGCGGACAGCCGTAGGTGACCGCGCCGGTCAGGGCCTGCAGCGGCTTGGCCAGCGGCGAGTGGTCGGCGTGGTTGTGAGTGACGAAGATGTGGGTGATCCGCTCGCCCTCGGTGGCGCGCAGGATCGCCTGCAGATGGTCGTCCAGGTCGGGGCCGGGGTCGATCACCGCCACCGACTCCCCGTGGCCGACGATGTAGGTGCCGGTGCCCAGGTAGGTGAACGGGCCGGGATTCTCGGCCACCACCCGCCGGATCAGCGGCGATACCTGGTCGACGACGCCGTACTGGAACTGAAGGTCGCGGACGAAGGGGATCATGCGGGAGGCCCTTGGTAAATCAGCGCTTAAGAAAACGGCGCCGTTCTTGCCGATGACGGCTCGGTTCCAGCTCGGAGGCGCCAGAATGGCCGAGGACGTCGCGATCTTTGTCTCAAAACGGTTCCAACGCGTCGCGTTCGCGTTCCTGTGCCTCATGGCGGCGCAACTGGTTCTGGCCAGCTGCGAGCCGGAGCCGGCGGCCATGGGCTCTGCCCGCGCCGTGGCGGGCGTCGCCCTGGACGGCGGGCGCTAGCCTCCGAGCACGCTCGACAGGTCGTAGCCGGCGCCGCGACCCAGCGAGACCAGTTCGCCGCGCGGGCGTTCGCCCGACAGCGCCTGGCCCAGCGACCAGGTGACGATGGAGCGGGTGCCCGAGCGGCAGTAGGCCAGGACCGGGCCCTCGGCTTCGGCGACCGCCAGGCGGTTGGCCTCGACCTGGTCCGGCGTCGGCTGGCCGACCACGGGAATATGCACATAGTCCAGACCCGCGGCGCGGGCGGCGGCCTCGACCTCGGCGCTGGAGGGCTGGCCCGGCTGTTCGCCGTCGGGGCGGTTGTTGATCACCAGCTTGAAGCCCTGGGCCGCCGCCGCGGGCAGATCGTCCAGGCTGATCTGGGGGCTGACCGAAAAGTCGTCAGTCACCTGCCGGAAGTCGCTCATCTCGGTGGTCTCCTTGGCGTTCGTTGACAACATCGGGGGTGGGTGGAAGGTTCGCAACGCCTTTGCGGCCCCGCCGCCCGAGTGAGCCGCCCGATGTTGCGCTTTCTACTACGCCGTCTCCTCGTGGCGATCCCGACACTTTTTCTGGTGGTGACCCTCGCATTCTTCATGATGCGGGCGGCCCCGGGCAGTCCGTTCGTCAACGAGCGCCAGATGACGCCCGAGGTGCAGAAGGCGGTGGAGGCCAAGTACGGCTTCGACCGGCCGCTGGCCGAGCAGTACGTCCGCTATCTGGGCGATGTCGTGCGGGGCGACTTCGGGCCGTCGCTCAAGTACCGCGGCAAGACCGTGCTCGACATCCTCGAGGAGAACTACAAGGTCAGCCTGATCCTGGGCCTGAGCGCGATCGCCATCGCCTCGATCGTCGGGGTCAGCCTGGGCGTCATCGCGGCGCTTCGGCAGAACCGGGTCGCGGACTACATCACCATGGCCGTGGCCATCCTGGGGGTCTGCATCCCGACGTTCGTGACCGCCCCGTTGCTGGTGCTGGCGCTCGCCTCCAAGCTGGGCTGGCTGCCGACCGCGGGATGGAACGGCGGCGCCCTGGCCAACCTGGTCCTGCCGGTGACCGTCCTGGCGCTGCCGCAGATCGCCATCATCTCGCGGCTCACACGGGCCGGGATGATCGAGGTGCTGCGCTCCAACTACATCCGCACCGCGCGAGCCAAGGGGCTGCCGGAGAGCCTGATCGTCCGCAAGCACGCCCTGCGCGCCGCCGTCCTGCCGCTGGTAAGCTACCTGGGTCCCGCCTGCGCGGGTCTGCTGACCGGATCGCTGGTCGTGGAGCAGATCTTCAACCTGCCGGGCCTGGGCAAGTTCTTCGTCATCAGCGCGCTGCAGCGGGACTACACCGTGGTGATGGGCATGGTGATCGTCTACGCCCTGCTGATCCTGGTCCTGAACCTGATCGCCGACGCGCTCTATGCGGCGCTCGATCCGAGGGTGAAGCTGTCGTGAGCCTGGCCGATCACATCCCCGGCTCGCCCCAGCGCGCAGAGCTCATCCAGCAGGCCGTGAAGGGCCGCTCCCTGTGGGACGACGCTCGGCGGCGGCTGCTGTCGAACAAGGCCGCTCTCGCCGGCATGGTCGTGCTGGCCTTCATGGTCCTGGTCGCGGTCATCGGGCCGTTCCTGACGCCGTTCCACTACGACACCGTCACCAAGACCGACGTCTGGATGGCGCCGGGGCAGGGCGGCCACCTGCTCGGGACCGACTCGCTCGGCCGCGATCTGCTGGCCCGGCTGGTCGCCGGCCTGGGCGTGTCGCTGGGCATCGGGGTGGTCGCGACCGGCGTGTCGCTGCTGATCGGCGTCGTCTGGGGCGCGGTCGCCGGCTACGTCGGCGGCCGGGTGGACGAGGTGATGATGCGCATCGTCGACACCCTCTACTCGCTACCCTTCATCTTCTTCGTGATCCTGCTGATGGTCACCTTCGGCAAGAACATCTTCCTGATCTTCCTGGCCATCGGCGCGGTCGAATGGCTGACCATGTCCCGCATCGTGCGCGGCCAGACCCTGACGCTGAAGCAGAAGGAGTTCGTCGAGGCGGCCCGGGCGGCCGGCCTGTCGAGCGGTCAGATCATCCTGCGCCACATCGTGCCCAACCTGCTGGGCCCCGTGGTGGTCTACGTGACCCTGACCATCCCGGCGATCATCATCGCCGAGAGCTTCCTGTCGTTCCTGGGACTGGGCGTCCAGCCGCCGATGGCCTCGCTGGGCACGCTGATCGCCAACGGCGCGCAGGACATGGAGCTGGCGCCGTGGCTGCTGATTTTCCCGTCGCTGACGATGGTCGTGACCCTGATGGCCTTCAACTTCATCGGCGACGGCCTCCGCGACGCTCTCGATCCGAAGGATCGATAGTGTCGCGGACTCTTCCAGGAAAAGGCGGGCGACGCTCTCGATCCGAAGGATCGATAGTGTCGCGGACTCACCCAAGAAAACGTGGGCGAGGCGAAACGCCCCGCCGCGCCTCAGTTCTGGCGCTTGGCGCGGACGGACCGCTGTCCGTCGACGCTCAGGAAATAGCTGCCCATCGTCGCCTTGCGGATCAGCACCTTGGAGCCGGCCTTCGGCGGGCGCATGCGCTCGTTGTCGGTCTGGATCCAGATGGCGCCGTCGGGCAGGCGGATGGTCCATTTGCCGTCGCCGCCCTGACGCGCGGACTCGACGGTGCTCTCGAGGCTGTCGATGCCTTCGGCCTGGGCTTCCGGCTTGGCGCTGTTCCCGCCGCTCATGAAGCTGGGCATGCGGAAGTTGAAGCCGAAGGCCGCCTTGCGCGCCTCCTGCACCTGGGCGCGGTCGACCACCACCACGTCGCCGGCCTGTTCGGCGGCGTCGAGGCTCGCGGTGGTGCGGTCGAAGCAGGCGAGGCGTTCGGCGCCGTCGGTGATCTTCCGGCAGTCCACGACGGCCTGGAGCGCGCCGGCCCGGGCCTTGGCCGACGGCTCCGCGGCCTGGACCGTGACGGCCAGAGCCGAGACGGTCGCGACGACGGCGCAGGCCGACAACCAACTTCCAGTGAACTGTGACATGGGCCACTCCCGAACCAGATTCGCCGCCATAGAAGAGGCGCCTCGCGTGTTCCGCAATCTCTTACTCGTCGGCGTGGGGGTCCTGGCGCTGTCGGCGTGTCAGAAGGGACCCTCTCGGCCGCCCTGTCCGCAAGGCAAGGTCTGCCTGCAGTACGGCAACACCACCGAGCCGGCGACGCTGGACCCGCACCTGTCGACCGGCACCTGGGAGGACCGCATTCAGGGCGACCTGTTCGTCGGCCTGACCCAATCGGCCGCCGACGGCTCGACGATTCCCGGCGTCGCCGAGCGCTGGGACGTGTCGGCCGACGGGCGGGTCTGGACCTTCCATCTGCGCGAGAGCTTCTGGTCGGACGGCAGGCCGCTGACGGCGGAGGACTTCGTCTACTCGCTCCGTCGCGTCCTGGATCCGAAGACGGCGTCCGAATACGCCTCGATCCTGTTCCTGCTGAAGAACGCCAAGGCCGTGAACAAGGGCGAGGCGCCGCCGGAGGCCCTGGGCGTCCGCGCGCTCGATGCGCGCACCCTGGAGATCACGGTCGAGCACCCGGCGCCCTATCTGCCGGAGATGGCCAAGCACCATGTGCTCTACCCCGTGCCGAGGCATGTGGTGGAGCCCAACGGCGAGCGCTGGGCGAGACCCGGCGTCATGGTCAGCAACGGTCCCTACAAGCTGACCGAATGGCGGCTGGGCGACTATGTGAAGGTGGTGCGGAACCCGCGCTACTGGGATGCGGCCAAGCTCTGCGTCGACGAGATCAACTACTATCCCACCAACGACGCCATCTCGGCCGAGCGGCGAATCGCCCGCGGCGAGCTGGACGTGAACACCGACATCAAGTCGAATCGAATCGCCTATCTGCGCAAGGAGATGCCGGGGTACGTCCGCGTCCACACCTACCTCGGCGTGGCCTACCTGGCCTTCAACAACAACCCGAAGACCGGCTTCCCGCCGTTCCGCGACCGTCGCGTGCGGCAGGCGCTGGCGATGTCGATCGACCGCGACTTCATCACCAAACAGCTCTTCCGCGGCGGGCAGGAATCGGCGGCGACCTTCGTGCCGCCCGGCGTGGCCAACTATCGGCCGGTGAAGCCGCCGTTCTGGTTCGACTGGCCGCTGGAGCGTCGGCAGGCCGAGGCGCGCAGGCTGTTGGCCGAGGCCGGCTATGGCCCGAACCGACCCCTGAAGTTCGAGATCAAGCACCGCAACACGCCGGACCCCATGCTGTTCATGCCGGCGGTGCAGGCGGACTGGAAGGCGATCGGCGTGCAGGTCGGCCTCGCCCAGCAGGAAACCCAGATCGCCTACGCGGACTATCGCGCGCGGGCGTTCCAGGTCGCCGACGCCGCCTGGATCGCCGACTACAACGACGCCACCAGCTTCCTCGATCTGCAGCGATCCTGGTACGGACCGCAGAACTACGGCGACTACGACAACCCCGCCTACGACGCCCTGATGGCCAAGGCCGATCTGGAGCCCGATGCGAGCAAGCGGGCGGAATACATGGCCCAGGCCGAGCATATGATGCTCGAAGACGCCCCCGTCGCGCCGGTCTACTTCTATGTGAACAAGAACCTGGTGAATCCGCGGGTCACGGGCTGGACCGACAACCTCGTCGACCATCACCGGACGCGCTGGCTGTGCGTGGCCGGGGCGCCACGGACCCCTTAGGCGGTTTCATTAGAAACTTAACGGTTTGGAACCTTTTGGGGTTCGGCCCGGGGTTTTGGGGGCCAGCTTACCCCTCGGCGCGCGCTTTGGGGGGCGGTGTATCCCGCCGCGCGGAGGGGCGGGCGCCCCTGTGGCGCAAGTGCGACAATGTAGCGGCGTTCTTGTTGCCAACTTGTAATGGTCGTTGACCGTGGTTCTGCGTGTGGCAAGGATCGCGCAATCGGGTGCGAAGTGCGCCTGGAACTTTCGTCCAGACATGAGGGGGCGCGGCCGGGTGAGTTCGGTTGGCGCTGATCCGGAGGGAATAATTTTGAGGCTCCAAACCACGCGCGGGCGCCTGCTGGCGTCCACTATGATTTGCGGCGCGGCGCTCGCTGCGTTTGCAACCGCCGCCCCCGCGCTCGCGCAGGATGGCACCGAAGTCGAAGCGGTCGTGATCACCGGCTCGCGTATCGCGCGCCAGGACTACGTCGCCAACAGCCCGATCGCCACCGTCACCGGCGACCAGGCGGTTGCTAACGCCGACGTCACGCTCGACACCTATCTGAACACGCTGCCGCAGGTGAACCCGTCGGGCGGCACGACGTCGAACAACCCGCCGAACAACGGCCAGTCGAACGTCGACCTTCGCGGTCTGGGCTCCAACCGTAACCTGGTCCTCGTGGACGGCCGCCGTCCGATGGTGTCGTCGAACACCATGGCCGTCGACCTGAACACCATCCCGCAGGCGCTGGTCGACTCGATCGAAGTCATCACCGGCGGCGCCGGCGCGACCTACGGCGCCGACGCCGTGGCCGGCGTCGTGAACCTGAAGCTGAAGAAGAACTTCGAAGGCGTCGACGTCCGCGCCAGCTACTCGAACAGCACCGAATTCTGGGACGCTGAAGAGTATCAGTTCTCGGCCGTCCTCGGCGGCAACTTCGCCGACGGCAAGGGCAACGCGGTCCTGGCCTTCGACCGGTCCTACCGTGAAGCGATGTCGAAGGGCCAGCGCGCCTTCTCGGCCATCGCGACCTCGACCACCGGCACCCCGCCGGAAGGCGCGATCCGCTTCAGCAGCGACAACGCGATTCCGGTCGCCGCCGCCCAGGCGCTGTTCACCGGCAAGTACGGCATCAACGCCCCGGTCGGCACCGGCACCAACATGGCGTCCGGCTCGCTGGGCTTCAACCTGGACGGCACGCTGTTCTACGGCGGTCTGGCCAACAACTCGACGCTGCAGGTCCAGAACTACAAGTATCCGATCGACGTGTCGGTCAACACCCGGTTCTATCCGGACTTCTACAGCTACAACTTCGACGCGCTGAACCTGCTGACCCTGCCGATGGATCGGTACTCGTTCCTCAGCAAGATCAACTACAAGCTGGACAACGACGTCGAGATCTTCGGCCAAGTCGGCTGGACGCAGTACACCGCGGCCACCGCGCTGGCGCCGACCCCGCTGCCGACGGTCACCGTCTCGAGCATGACCGAGACCAGCAACCTGCGGGTCAAGACGCCGCTGCTTGAAAACGGCGCCAACGTCGGCACGAACCTGCTGGTCAACGCGAACAACAAGTTCATCCCGGCGGACCTGAAGACCCTGCTCAACGCGCGGACCGGCGACGATCTCCGCATCAAGGGCAGCGGCGCCAACGAGCCGTTCCTGTTCGGCTTCCGTCCGCTCGGCTTCGGCCCGCGTCTGTCGGAATTCCAGAACACGGTCGTCCAGTACATGGGCGGCGTCCGTGCGCCGATCTCCGAAAAGTGGACGTTCGAAGCGACCCTGTCGCAAGGCCGCACCCAGATCGACCTGACCCAGTACGGGAACATCGACACCCAGCGCCTGCAGAACATCCTGGCCGATCCGAACCAGATGGACGGCGGCAACGCCGCCTGCGCCGACAACAACTTCTTCGGCGACCGTTCGACCACCGCCGCCTGCCGGCGCTACCTGGAATCGCCGGTCTCGCAGAAGACCAAGTTCGAGCAGACGATCGCGCAGGCCTTCGTGACCGGTCCGGTCGCGGAACTGCCGGCCGGTGAAATGCAGGTCGTGTTCGGCGCCGAATACCGCGGCTTCGAGTACAGCTCGGTCTTCCTGTCGACGCCGGGTCCGTTCTCGGGCTTCACCGTCGGCGATCCGGAAGCCGGTTCGAACGCCTTCTACGATCTGTTCACGGAAGCCTCGATCCCGCTGGTCAAGGACGCTCCCTGGGCTCAGAGCCTGGAGCTGGCCCTCGGCGCCCGCTACTCGTGGTCGGAGTTCGAGGACAAGATCGGCGGCTCGCGTCGTGCGCCGCGCGGTTCGGCCTCGTACAAGATCGAACTGAACTGGCAGCCGATCGACTTCGCCCGCGTCCGCGGCAGCTACCAGCGCGCCGTCCGCGAGCCGAACTTCAGCGAGCTGTTCGCCGCGAGCGACACCAACCCGCAGATCTTCGACCCCTGCTCGGCCTTCAGCGCCAAGTGGCAGGCCAACCCGAGCGGCTTCCGCGCCCTGTGTATGTCGCAAGGCGTGGCGTCGACCGGCGCGTCCACCTCGCCGGGCTCGCAGGCTTCGTTGACCCTGAACGGCAACACGAACCTGCGTCCGGAAAAGGCCGACACCTACACCGTCGGCGTGGTGGTCTCCTCGCCGTGGGACAGCCAGTGGCTGACCCGTCTGCGCGGCTCGATCGACTACTACAACATCGAAGTCAGCGACCCGATCCTGCTGCTGGACACCAACACGGTCATCGCCGAGTGCTACAACTACTTCGGCACCAACCCGACCTACAGCGCGGCCAACAAGGCCTGTCAGGCGATCTCGCGGTCGGGCGGCAGCCTGACCAACGCGTCGCTTGAGAACCCGGACCGCGCCGACGGCCGCTTCCCGACCACCAACGGTGGTATCGTGAAGACCTCGGGCCTGGACATCCAGCTCGACTACGGCTTCGACTGGGAATGGCTGGGCCTGCCGTCCTGGATGGGCTCCTTCCAGTCCAACCTGCTGCTGACTCACGTCATCGAGTTCGCCCAGGCCGACAAGGAAGGCCTGCCGCCGGTCGACTTCACCGGCACCATCGCCTACTTCGGCGCCGGCCTCGGCCAGAGCTTCCCCAAGTGGAAGGGCGTCCTGAGCACGCGTTGGGATCTGGGCGAGACCCCGGTCGGCGACCTGTCGTTCGGCCTGCGGACCCGCTACATCGACAACATGCGGAACCGTCAGTTCGCCCAGTTCACGGGTGAGAACTTCCTCGGCATCGCCGGCGTCTCGCCGAACGTGCCGGCCACCTGGTACTTCGACGTCGACGCCCGCTGGGGCATCACCGACAACGTCGAACTGGTCGTGGGCGTGAACAACGTGGCTGACACCCAGCCGCGCGTGTACGGCCCGAACGTCCAGTCGGGCACCGATCCGTCGACCTACGACGTGGTCGGCCGCCGGGTCTTCGGCCAGGTCAAGCTGCGCTTCTAAGCGAGGTTTGATTTGAGAGAATTGGGCGGCGGGCCTTCGGGTCCGCCGCCCTTTTCTTTTGGAGCGCCCCTTTTCCTGTTGAGCATCTTGCACGACGGCTTCCGATGTTCACCGGACGGCGTTACGTCTGGTTCCGGACGATCCGGAGGACGCCGATGGACAAGACGCTCACACGACGCCTGTTCGCGGCGGGGCTCGTCGCGCCGCTGGTCGGCTGCGCGACGCCGGGCGCGGACGCTCCGTCGGAGACGGTCCAGGTCAATCTGACCCGATCGAGCCTGCCGCCGCCGCCGCCGGTCGCTCCCGCCGAAGGGGACGGCAGTCTGCGCAGCGGGATCGACGCCGTCCGCCGGATGACGGTGGAGGCCATGATCAATGAGACCGGCCCCTACAGCTTCGTGGTCGACACCGGGGCCAACCGCACCGTGCTGGCGGCCGAGATCGCCGATCAGCTCGCCCTTCAGTCGAGCGGCCAGATGGCGGTGCATGGCATCGCCGGCGTCCTGCCGGCCTATCGCGTGGACATCCGTCGCCTGGATGTCGGCGAAGTGGTGTCCAGGCGCGTTCGGATGCCGGTCCTGCCGCGTCGCTACCTCGGTGCGGACGGACTCCTGGGAGTCGACGTCCTGGCCCGGCGGCGGGCGACGCTCGACTTTGCAGGCCAGAGCTTTCACGTCACCGGTCCCGGATCCCAGGCCGTCGGCACCCGCACCCAGTCCGGCGAGGGGACATCGGTCAGCGAGATCGTCGTCCCCGCGCGGCAACGGTTCGGTCAGCTGACCATCGTCGACGCCGAGCTGGGCGGCATCCCGCTCACCGCGTTCCTGGACTCCGGAGCGGAGATCACCGTCGGCAATTCGGTGCTGCGAAACCAGGTGCTCAGCCGTCCTGGACTGATCGGCTCGGCGTTGTCCCGCATCGAACTGGTCAGCGCCACCGGCCAGCTGGTCGCGGGCGAACTGGCGACGGTTCCGCCGCTGCGTCTGGGCGGGGTGCGGCTCGGCAACCTGTCGTGCGTGTTCGCCGACCTCCATACCTTCGCGCTCTGGCAGCTGACCGACCGCCCGGCGATGCTGATCGGGATCGACGTCATGCGCCATTTCGACTCGATCGAGCTCGACTTCAGCCGCAGCCGGGTCAGCTTCCGGTCGGGCCGCTTCAACCGCTCCCTGAGCGCCGGCTGAGCGGCCGGCAGACAAGAAAAAGGGCGCGGCGCCCTGTAGACGCCGCGCCCCGCGGAGTGTTCGGCGGAGGCCGGGCCTACAGGCCGCCCGGACCGCAGTCGTTGACGAGATAGCTCTCGATCGCCGTCAGCACCTGGGCCACCTGGCCGGCCTCCCATTTGTCGGCCTCATGCCCCATGTCCGGGATGCTGAGGAACTTGTAGGGCTTGCCGGCGCTCTTCAGGCCGCTGACGAAACGGGTGGATTCCCCTTCATCGACGTTGGTGTCGCGGTCGCCGTGGTACAGGAAGATCGGGATCGACACGTCCTTGACCAGGTCGACCGGCGACAGGCCGGCCAGCGACGGGCGCTGGTACTCGCGCTGAATGCGGTTGCCCAGCGCCTGGGTGCGGAACTTCTCGAGCGAGGCCACGCCCGCGCCCGCGACGGCGCACTGATAGATGCCGTTCGGACGGATGGAGGCCATCATCGCGGCGTAGCCGCCGTACGAGTAGCCGTGCATGGCGATGCGGTCCGGGGCGGCGACGCCCTGGGCGATCAGCCACTTGGCGCCGTCGTCCTTGTCGTCCTGCATCTTCAGGCCCCATTCGGCGTCGCCGGCGCGCCACAGCTTCTGGCCCCAGCCGCGCGATCCGCGGTACTGCGGCTGAAGAACGGCGTAGCCGCGCGAGGCGAAGTACTGGGTCCAGCCGGAGAAGTCCCAGTTCATGTTGTCGCGCGCCCACGGCCCGCCGTGCGGCAGGATGATGGTGGGGTAGGGGCCGGCGCCGTAGATTTCCTTCCGCGGCGTGGTCAGGAAGCCGGGGATCATCAGGCCGTCGCGGGCGGCGTACTCGACCAGACGGGTGTCGCCGAGGGTCGTCGTATCCAGCCAGGGGCGGGTCTTGCCCAGCAGGGTCAGCTTGCCTTCGTTGAGCAGGTAGTACTCGTCGGGCTGGCGCGGACCCGTCTTGGTGATGATCGCGTACTTGCGGTCGTCGGACCAGCCGCTGAGGTAGGCGTCGAAGCCGTCGGCCGTGCTGAACTTGCCCTTCTCGCCGCTCGCGATGTCGGTCCATTGCACGGGCACCGTCTTGACGCCCAGCGCTTCGCGGGCGCCCTTGGCGATCGCGGCCAGGGTGGGATCGGTCCAGTAGACCTTGGACGTCTCGCCCGCGTAGCTGAAGCCGAGCAGCTCGCCTTCGTCGACGGCCGAGCCGGAGCGCAGCGCGCTGCGGGCGTCGAAGAACTTGGTCTCGAAGATGACCTCGCCGAGCTTCCGCGCGTCGACGTCGTATTCATAGATGGCGTACTTGTCGCGCCCCTTGTTGGAGCGGATGTAGGCGATGTTGGGATCCTTGGAGAAGCCGATCAGCTCCGACTCCTCGCGCTCCTTCGGGTACCAGCGGAAGTGCTCGGCCCAGACGCCCTTGGAGTCCTTGATCCACTGGACGAAGTAGGCGGCGCCGTTCTCGAACTCGAGCGACTGGCGGGCCCGCACTTCCTTGGCGTAGTCCATGCGGCTCGAGAAGAACTTGTCCGAGCCTTGATAGATACGGCTCTTGGTGCCGGTGTAGATGTTGAGGCGATAGATGCCGCCGTCCGGAATGGTCGATCCGTTGGGCGATTTCCGCTCATAGATCACCACCAGGATGTTCTGCGGGTCCTTCGGCAGGCTGTCGATGACGTTGGCCGACGCCGCCGCGCTCTGGTCCAGTTCGCCGTCCGCGTTCCGCCACACCTTGCCCTCGAGGTCGGTGGTGAAGAAGCGGAAGGAGTGCGACTTGACCGATCCGACGGTGATGAGCTGCCGGACGATGACGGCGATCCGGTCGTTCTTCACGAAATCGACGCCCACGCAGTCGGAGCGCTGGCCGCAGCCGATGCGGATCGGCGGCTTGTTCATCGCCGCGGTGCTCCACACCGCGATATGGGCGTCCACGCCGTCGGCCGAGACCAGGGCGGCGATATGCTTCCCGTCCGGCGAAAGCGACACGCCGTCGATCGCCGGCTGTCGGCCGAAAGCGTCTGCGCTCGGCGGCTTCGGAGCGGCGGGCGCTTGGGCGACGGCCGATGGCGCAATGGCGCCGACTGTGGCCGACACGGCGGCCATGCATAGGTAACGGAATAGCGGCTTCACGGTGGCCCCTCGGAGTGATTTTCGCCCGTCCGCCGCGGAAATCATTCTCCCCCCCGCGGGCGCGATAGTGACGGAGCGCCGCCGACGATCGGCGGAATGCGGTCAATCTAGCCGGTGATTCACGTTCGCCAAGCGAATCCTGCCGACCCCCGAGCTGCGGCAATAGGGCGCAAAGATGCCCGAAAGGGCCAAAAGTGTGGCGAGATTGCTACTTCATCGCGACGGATGAGTTCAAAGTCCGTCAAGCTCGGTTGTCGACCGTGACAAAACTGTTAGGGTTTCAGCACCGGACGGGAAGGATCCCGTTAGTGGCCAGTCTAGGCCGCTTGTTCTCATGGCTACTGGGGGAAGTACCAATATGCTGGATCGGAAGTTGCTGCTCGGCTCGACAGTGATGGCGGGCTTCGCAGCCGCTCTCGCCGTCGCCACGCCGGCCGTGTCCTGGGCTCAGACGGCTCAGGCCGCTCAGGCGTCCAAGCCCAAGCCCGCGACCACGGCTGAAGAGGAAGAGAAGGAAGTCGAGGCGCTCGTCGTCACCGGCTCGCGTATCAAGCGTAGCGAGTTCACGAGTTCCGCGCCGATCCAGGTGATCACGGCGGAGCAGTCGAGCCTGGAAGGTCTGGTCGACACGACCGACATCCTGCAGCAGTCGACCCTCGCCAGCGGCTCGTTCCAGTGGAACAACCAGCTGACCGGCTACGTCACCAACGGCGGCCCGGGCGGCAACAGCGTTTCGCTCCGCGGTCTGGGCGAACAGCGCACGCTGGTGCTGCTGAACGGCCGTCGCGCCGGTCCGGCCGGCGTCTCGGGCCGCGTCGGTCCGTTCGACCTGAACGTCATCCCCTCCTCGCTGATCGAACGCGTCGAAATCCTCAAGGACGGAGCTTCGTCGATCTACGGTTCGGACGCCGTCGCCGGCGTCGTGAACATCATCACCAAGACCAACCTCGACGGCTTCGAAGCCAACGTCTACGGCAACAAGTCGTTCGACGGCGGCGGCGATCAGTATCGCATCAACGTGGCCTGGGGTAAGACGTTCGAGCGCGGTTACATCAACGGCGCGGTCGATTACTTCGAGCTGAAGGCGCTGAAGCGCAAGGATCGTGACGACACGGCCTGCGCCTCCGACTATCTGTTCAATCCGTCCACCCACCAGATGGTCGACTACCTCGGCCTGAACGGCAAGGTGAAGTGCTACAACCTGCCGAACGCCTACGTGTCGGACGCCCGTCCGACGGCGACGAACGTCTTCGGCAACCTGATGCCGATCGCGAACCTGCCGGCCGGCTTCGTTCTGCCGACGGCGGCTCAGGGCAACATCGGCGCCGGCAACACCGCGCTTCCCGCGGGTTGGGCGCGTTGGGGCCGCGCCGGCTACCCGGCGACCTATCCCTACGCTCCGTACGAGTCCGAGCTGTACGACAACTCGACCACCATCAGCCCGGTCAAGCGCACCACCATCTCGCTGAACGGCGGCTACGACATCACGCCGAACCTCGAGATCTACGGTGAGTTCCTGTGGAACCGTCGTGAATCGGAGCAGATCGGCGCGGGGCAGATCTTCCAGAGCTTCGCCCAGCTGAACACCCTGCTCGGCGCGGCCAACAACCTGCCGGCTTCCAACCCGAACAACCCGTTCGGCTTCCCGGTCACGACGGTCTCCGCCTACGCCTCGAACGCCTACCAGGAAGTGAACTACACGCGGTTCCTGGGCGGCATCCGCGGCTCGCTGGACATCCTCGGCGGCTGGGACTGGGATCTGTACGCCCAGTACTCGAAGTCCGACGCGACCTACAACAACGGCGACCGGGTCTACCTTGACCGCCTGCTGGCTCTGAACAGCCCGGGCACCGCCTGCACCAACACCCCGCTGGGCGGCAACGTCTCGGGCTTCAACTGCTCGGCTCTGCCGGCCGGCATTCCCTGGACCTCGACCCGCGTCCTGAACGGCCAGTTCACCGACGCCGAACGCGCCTTCCTCTTCTTCAACGAGGAAAGCAACACGACCTACGAACACAAGTACGTCGAAGGTTCGGTCTCGGGTAACCTGTTCACCCTGCCGGCCGGTCCCCTGGGCGCCGCCTTCGGCTTCCAGATCCGTCAGGAAGAGATCGACGACAAGCCGGGTCCGGTGGCCCTGGCGCGGAACATGGCCCTCTTCACGTCGGCCGGCCGCACGGCGGGTTCGGACCGCGTGAAGGAAGTCTTCACCGAGTTCAGCATCCCCGTGTTCAAGGGGCTGCCGGGCGTCGAGAGCTTCGACGTCAACCTGTCGGGCCGCTACTCGGACTACAAGTCCTACGGCAGCAGCAAGACCTACAAGGTCGGCCTGAACTGGCAGATCGACTCGTCCTGGCGCATCCGGGCGACCCAAGGCACCTCGTTCCGCGCCCCGGCGCTGTACGAGCAGTACCTCGGCGCTCAGACCGGCTACCAAGCCCAGAGCGTGGTCGACCCCTGCTACGACTACGGCAACAGCACGACCAACACCGCGAGGATGTCGGCCAACTGTCTGGCGCAGGGCATTCCCAACAACAAGCTCGGCGGTTCGAGCGTCACGGTCTACAGCATCGGCGGCGCCGGGGTTGTCGGTCCGGAATCGGCGCTCGCCCGCACCGTGGGCGTGATCTGGACTCCGAGCTTCATCGACCTGTCGGTCGCGGTCGACTACTTCGAGTTCGACGTTAAGGACGAAGTCCGCCAGTTCGGCGCGAACAACATCCTGCGTCAGTGCTACGACGCGCCCGACTTCCCGACCAGCCCGTACTGCACGCTGTTCCAGCGTGACGCGACGACGCACGACGTCCTGTTCGTGAACAACGCCTACGTCAACGTCGCCCGGCAGGTGAACCGCGGCATCGACCTCACGACCCGCTACCGTCATGAGTTCGACTTCGGCACCCTGACGATCGACACCCAGTTCACCTGGCAGCTGCAGGACACCACCAGGCTGCTCGCGACGGCGTCCGAGATCGACGACAACGGCAGCACGACCGAGCCGGACTTCACGGGCCAGATCAACACCCGCTTCGACCGCGGCGACTGGACCGTGTTCTGGGGCGTCGACATGATCGGCAAGACCTCCGACACCGAGCAGCAGGCGGCGGACGTGTTCCCGTTCACCCGCTACGCGAACCTGCCGGGCGGCATCAACTCGTCGAACTGTGCGCTGCCCACGGGCTACTGCGTCTACTACAAGCAGTACGCGGAGTTCACGGCGTACCACGACGTCTCGGTTCGCCGCCGCATGGACGACTGGACCTTCGCGGCCGGCATCCAGAACGTGTTCGACGAACGTCCGCCGGCTCAGTCCAACGGCCAGTTCCGGCTCGGCACCGCCGCGCTGAACCTGTACGACATGGTCGGCCGTCGCGCCTTCATCAGCATCTCGAAGAAGTGGTAAGGTCCTAGACCAAACCTGAGAATTGGGCGGCGAGGGCGACCTCGCCGCCCTTTTCTTTTGCGCGGGCGCGAACAGGTTCCGATCCTCTTCGGTCATGGTCGGAGGCGTTCCGCCCGGGCAGGGACGACGGCGACGCCGCGCCGGAACGCCCGTCCCACGCCGGGGGCCCTCGCGATGAGTGCGAGGGACGAAGGGGTGCGGCGGATGCGCCTTGCGTCCTTCGATCCGTCCGCTGGGCGGACTGCTCGGGACGACCGGGGATCGGTCATGGCGGGCCGCGGCGGAGCCGCGTGTCGAACCACGCAAGGGATAGCCGCGCAGCCTGTCGCCGAGCTCGACCGGGGATAGGCTTCCGCAGGGGGCGTGTCCCCGGTCCCGCGCGCCTACAGGGCCAGGCGCCGCCTCGCGGCGCACGCCCCGCGCCGACAGGAAAACCCGAACGAAAAAGCCCCGGGCGTTTCCGCTCGGGGCTCGTCGCTTCGGCCTGTTCGGCCGGTCAGGGGATCGGCGTCGGAGCCAGCACCATGGCGCCGCGGTCGCGCAGGCGTGCGGCCCTCATTTCCTCGCGCACGGCCGCCAGCTGGGGATCGTTGAGGAGGGTGGCCGTCGCCGCCAGCGCCTGGGCGCTGCTCGAGCTGACGCCGAACAGCTTCTCGAAGACCTCGAACGGCGAGCGCGGGCCGCCCATGTGCTTGATCCGAACATCGCCCGTCAGCTTGGCCAGCGCCTTGGCCTTGTCGATGGCGTCGTAGTAGCCGCCGATCTGGTCGACCAGCTTCAGCTGGCGGGCCTGAACGCCGGTCCAGACCCGTCCCTTGGCGATCTCGCGGACCTGTTCCGGCGGCAGCTTGCGGCCCTCGGCGACGCGCCGGACGAAGCCCTCGTAGATGCGGTCCATCCAGCCTGCGAACGCGGCGCGCTGAGCCTGGTTGAAGCCCTCGCCCATGTTGAAGGCGCTGGCGTATTCGCCGCCGACCGCGGTCTGGCGGACGTCGATCCCGAACCGGCCCAGGGCCTCGCCCAGGACGAACTTGCCGCCATAGACCCCGATCGAGCCGGTGAGGGTGGTCGGCTGGGCGACGATGGCGCTGGCGTCCGACGAGATCCAGTAGCCGCCCGAGGCCGCGTAGGTGCCCATGCTGACCACGACCGGCTTGCCGGCGGCCTTGGCCGCCCGCACCGCCGACAGGATCTGTTCGGACGCGGTGTCCGAGCCGCCCGGCGAGGAGACGCGGAAGACGATGGCCTTCACGTCCTTGTCCTTGATGGCGTCGTAGAAGGAGTCCGAGACGTCGTCGGACCAGACCGTCTGGTCGCCGCCGAACGGGCTGGCGTTGCCGCCCGTCCCGGTCATGATCGGTCCCTCGGCGCCGATGACGGCGACAGCCTGGCCGGACCCCGACGCCATCTGGCCGGCGCGGACGCGGCCCATGTAGTTCTGGAAATCGACCAGCTCCGCCTTCTTGCCGGCCTTGGCCAGCAGGGCGTCGGCCGTCTCGCGGACCTGGCCCACGCCGTCGATCAGGCCGTTCTCCTTGGCCTCCTGGGCGGAGTAGGGGCCGGCCTCGAAGGTGCGGGCGAAGGCGATCGGCTCCTTCTTGCGGTCGACGGCGGCGGTCAGGACCGCCGTGCGGTAGATCGAGGTCATCCAGGACAGCGAGGCTTCCCGGTGCGCCGGGGTGTAGTCGCTGTACAGGTACGGATTGACCGCGTTCTTGTACTCCCGGCGCTGTTCGAAGTCGGCCTTCACGCCGTAGCGGTCGAAGAAGCGCTTGAAGAAGATTTCCTCGCTGGCGAAGCCGGTGGCCTGGAAGGCGCTGTCCGGCTGCATCCACAGCTGGTCGGCGGACGCGCCGAGCATGTAGGTCGAGGACACCACGCCCGAGGGATAGAGCCCCTGGCTGTGCGCCCAGATCGGCTTGCCGCTCTTGCGGAAGTGCAGGAAGGCCTGGCGCAGCTCGTCGGCCGCGGCGGGGGCCATGCCGCCCTCGGGCAGGCGGACGAACACCGCCTTCACCTTGCCGTCCTTCTCGGCGTGACGAAGCGTCTCGACCACCGAGATCACCGACAGGCCGGAACCGCCGCCGAAAGCGGCGAAGGGATTCTGCAGTTCCTGGTCGGTCATGCCGCCACGCAGGTCGAGCTGCAGCACGGCCTGGGCCGGCGTCGTGTCCTTGGGCTTGGAGGCCGCCCCGATCAGCGAACCGATCAGGACGATGGGAATCACCACGAAGAACAACAGCAGGCCCGCGAACACGCCGGCCATGGTCAGGAGGAACTGCTTCATCGGGGACCCCGAGTGGAAATCGCGCTCAAGCTATATGGGCAGGCGTTTGCGTCAAATGAACAGGAAGCAACCTCCGCCGGAGGCGGAAACTCCTGTTTCGACTGACGATTGGACGACGCGGGAAAGAATGGTCGGAGTGGCAGGATTCGAACCTGCGACCCCCGCGTCCCGAACACGGTGCTCTACCAGACTGAGCTACACTCCGACTTGGGAGAGCGGCTTATAGAGGTGAGTCGGTCTCGCCGCAACATGCGAAAATTGCCTAATTGATGCCGTTGCATCCTGCGTTCGGCTGCGCTATCTGACCCGCCTCCCGCGGGGCTGCTTCGTCCGCCCCCGCCGTTCCTGCTGGGGAATGGTGTAATGGTAACACTGCGGTTTTTGGTACCGTCATTCTAGGTTCGAGTCCTAGTTCCCCAGCCACTTCTCCCGAACAAGCCAGATCGCCCCTCGGGGCGCCCCGCGTCGGCGTCTGACCGACCGTTCGGCGACAAGCCGCCGCACCTTTGAAACCCATGACGGGCGCCGGAGTTATTTGCAGCCGGCGGGATCGGAGGCAGAGTGCCTCGACGCCCTTGCGGGCGGGTGGGGGCGAGAGGCGTTTGTCCAGACGTCTGATCTTTGTGCCGATCGCGCTGATCGTGCTGCTGGCGTTGTTGACCGGTTACTCGGCGTTCAACCACATCGCGGCGCTGCGTCTCAGCCAGCAGCAGGTGAATCACGCCCACAAGGTCATGGAGACCACCCAGGGCCTGTTTTCCCACATCCAGGACGCAGAGACCGGACAGCGCGGCTATCTGCTGACTGGCCAGCGCGAATACCTTACCCCCTGGCGCAAGGCCGTCGCTGCGATCCCCGGCGAATTGTCGCGGCTGCGGGCCCTGGTGGCCGACAGCCCCGACCAGATGGAGCGGGTCGGGCAGCTGGAGGCGGCCCTGGCCCTTCGCCTGGACGTGCTGCAGCAGACGGTCGAAGCGATGGATCGTGGCGACACGAATGAAGCCCATTCGCTGGTCCGCAGCGGCCGCGGCAAGGTGCTGATGGAGCGCCTGCGGACGGTGAACGCCGAGATCCTCAGGGAGGAGCAGCGGCTGCTGACGATTCGCCAGGCCCAGGCCGAGGCGGACGAGCGGCGCGGCCTGGCCCTGACCCTCGGGGTCGGCGGATTGGCTCTGGTCGGGCTGGTCCTGGCGGTGCTGGCGCTGGCGCGCGTCAACCGGGACATGGCCCAGGCCCTGGGAGAGCGGGACGCCGCCGACGCCGCCCGCCGCGAATCCGACGCGCTGGTGCGGGCGGTGTTCGAGAACATCCCCGACTATCTCTACACCTTCGACATCACGCCCGACCGCCGGTTCCTGGTCGGCGACTTCAACCCGGCGCTGGCCAAGCTGCTGGGAGACGAGGTGGAGTCCTACCGCGGGCGGGAGGTGCTGGAGGTCTTTCCCGTCCTCGGCCCCCGGCTGCTGGCCACCTACGAGCGGGTTCTGGCCGCCGGCCGGGCGCTCGTCATGCGGGACGCCATGGAGCTGCCGGGCGGCGAGCGGGTGTCCTGGGAATCGATCCTGGCGCCGGTCTATGACGCGGCGGGGCGTCCGACGCGGATCGTGGGATCGTCGCGCGACATCTCCGAGCGCGAGCGGGCCGAGGAACAGGCCCGACGGTCCCAGCGGATGGAGGCCGTCGGCCAGCTGACCGGCGGCGTCGCCCACGACTTCAACAACCTGCTGCAGGTGATCCGGGCCAATCTCGAGATGGTCGAGCGCAGCCTGACCGACGCCAAGCTGCGCGGCCGTCTCCAGAACGCGCTGCACGCTTCCGACCGGGCGGCCGACCTGACGCGCCAGCTTCTGGCCTTCGCCCGCCGTCAGCCGCTGGAGCCCCAGGTCGTGAACCTCGGCCGGCTGGTCGGGGAGATGGCCGAGCTGTTGCGCCGGACGCTGGGCGAATCGATCGAGGTCGAGACGGTCCTGTCCGGCGGTCTCTGGAACACGGTCGCCGACCCGACCCAGGTGGAGAGCGCGCTGCTGAATCTGGCGATCAACGCCCGGGACGCGATGGACGGCGGCGGCCGTCTGACCGTCGAGCTGGCCAACGCCGCCCTGGATGACGGCTACGCCGCGCGCAACCATGACGTCGCGCCGGGCCAGTACGTGATGCTGGCGGTCTCGGACACGGGGACCGGGATGTCGCGCGAGGTCCTGGCGCGGGTGTTCGAGCCGTTCTTCACCACAAAGGGGGAGGGTCGGGGCACCGGGCTGGGCCTGTCGATGGTCTACGGCTTCGTGAAGCAGTCGAAGGGCCACATCCAGATCTACAGCGAGCCCGGCCAGGGCACGACGGTGAAGATCTATCTGCCGCGCACCCGCAAGGCCGAGCCGGCCGCGCCGGCGATCGAGCGCCTGGACGAGGGGCGCGGGGAGATCGTCCTGGTCGTGGAGGACGAGGAGGCGGTTCGCGAGGCCGCCTGCGCGATGCTGGTCGAGCTGGGCTACGGCTGTCTCCAGGCCGAAGGGCCGGCCTCGGCCCTGGTGCTGTTGAACGGAGAGGCGCGGATCGACCTGCTGTTCACCGATGTGGTGATGCCGGGCGACATGAAGACCCCGGCCTTCGTGGCGGAGGCGCAGCGCCTGCGGCCGGGCCTGCCGGTCGTCTACACCTCGGGCTACACGGAGAACGCCATCGTCCACCACGGCCGGCTCGACGAGGGCGTGGCCCTGCTGTCGAAGCCCTACGCCAAGGCGGACCTGGCGCGGAAGATCGCCGCGGGGCTGCGGACCGGCCGCAGCGTGGTGCTCATCGTCGAGGACGAGGCGCTGGTCCGCACGGCGGCCGTCGAGATGGCGACAGAACTGGGCTTTGGGGTGCTCGAAGCGGCCGACGCGGGCGAGGCGCTGGCCTTCCTGGAAAGCGACGCCCGCATCGACGTCCTGCTCAGCGACGTCGGCCTGCCGGGCATGAAGGGCGACGAGCTGATCCGCCGCGCCGCGGCGATGCGGCCCGGCCTGCGGCTGGTCGTGGCGAGCGGCTATTCCTCCGACCCGGTCACCGCCCCCAGCGACGGCGTCCTGGCGCTGGACAAGCCCTACGACGTCGCCGCCCTGGCCCGGGCGCTGGGGGTCTAGACCCCCCGCAATTCCAGCCCTGGCGCGTCCGGCGGCGTGTCCGCGCCGGCGTTGAGCGGGCGCTGCATCAGGACGATGTCCATCCAGCGGCCGAACTTGAAGCCGACCGCCTCCATGACGCCCTGGCGCCGGAAGCCCATCGCCGTGTGCAGGCCGATCGAGCCGGCGTTGTCGGAACCGCCGATGACCGCCATCATCTGGCGCAGGCCCAGCGCCTCGCAGTCGTCGATCACGCGCGACAGCACCGCCCGCCCGACGCCCAGGCCCTTGGCCTCCGGCGCGACATAGACGCTGTCCTCGACCAGGTAGCGGTAGGCCGCGCGGAGGCGGAACGGCGCGGCGTAGGCGAGGCCGACGACGGCGCCGTCGATCTCCGCCACGACATAGGGCAGGCTGCGCGCCTGTACGGCGGCCAGGCGCTGGGCCATCTCCGCCGGCTCGGGCGGGACTTCCTCGAAGGTCCCGACCCCGTTCAGGCAGGCGTCGCCGTAGATGGCGGCCAGCGCCGGCGCGTCGTCCTGCGTGGCCGCCCTGATGATCACGCCGTCTTCCAACCCTTCTCCACCGCCCAGACAGCGAAGGCATAGTCGAGGGCGATCTCCTTCAGAAAATCGAACCGGCCCGAGGCGCCGCCGTGGCCTGCTTCCATATTGATCTTCAGCAGGACCGGGTTGCCGCTGGTCGAGGCGGGCCGCAGCTTGGCGACCCACTTCTCCGGCTCCCAATAGGTGACGCGCGGATCGCTCAGGCCGCCGGTGGCCAGGCCGGCGGGATACGGCTTGGCCCCGACCT
>VFQQ010000494.1_pt1 | contig 76739 bp, 67 predicted proteins | sample 3512341 | NCBI WGS metagenome assembly VFQQ01 (sample SAMN10412373, study PRJNA504923) | tailings metagenome | isolation source: Relicate 2 Philex TSF1 revegetated site | place: Philippines: Tuba, Benguet | collected 2017-08-29
CTATCAATCTTCAAGTTGCTTGATTATCAATAGATAATTATGAATGTCATTATAAGGAGTGTTTCATCCTCTGGATAAAACATACGACGAGAGAAACTAAGGTTTGTTAGCTAAATATTTTTTTCAGGATTGATGGTTCATATGTTTTCATGTTCTATATTTGATTCAATGAACACAACAACAAACAATACCTGGTTTTATTTTTTCTTTTACTACTTCTTTAATCAAAGGAGCCGGGTAGTATTTGTTAAAGCTTAAGCGAACAACAACAATCAACATACAGTCCCGGCCAATTGGTCGGGATTTTTTTTGACGTATAACGAAGATGATAAAACAGGGAAACATAACAACAAACACAAATAACGGTATTGCCATACAAGGCTATGAGGGTAGCTTTCACCAGGTAGCCGCTCGTTCTTTTTTTGGTAAAACTGTTACCGTCATTCCCTGTGCCAGTTTTCGTGAACTGATACAGATCGCAGGAGATGCAAAACAATCAGCAGGGGCTGTAATGGCCATTGAAAACTCAATCGCAGGAAGTATTCTGCCGAATTATAATCTCTTACAAAAAAGTAAACTCAAAGTAGTAGGAGAAATTTATCTCTCCATCAGTCAAAATTTATTGGTGAATCCGGGTGTTCGATTGGAAGAGATCAAGGAAGTACATAGTCATCCAATGGCCATTCTTCAATGTTTGGATTATCTGGAACAATATCCATGGAAATTGGTAGAAACAGAAGATACCGCTTTAAGTGCAAAATTATTGCACCAACATAGAAGTAAACATACGGCTGCGATTGCCAGTAAATTGGCTGCAGAGTTGTTTCAATTGGAAATAATTGGTCCTGATATCCATACCATGAAAAACAATATCACCCGTTTTCTGGTATTGAAAAGAGCCGGCACTTTTGAAGCAGATATCAATGCGAATAAAGCTTCAGTCTATTTTCAAACCAGCCATGATAAAGGCGCATTGTCCAAAGTACTCACCAAAATTGCAGCAGGCGGAATCAATCTCAGTAAACTACAAAGTATGCCCATACCCGGTAGTCATTTCAAATATGGTTTTTATGCTGATATGGAATTTGATCATCAAAAACAATTCAATCAAGTACTCATGTCTATTGAGTCTTTAACCAATAATGTCAAAATATTCGGTGTCTATACAAAAGGAAAACTTATCAAAGGATAATGATGGAAATAAAAACAGCCAGTAGATTAGAAGGGATCGGTGAATATTATTTCTCACAAAAATTGAGAGAAATTGAATCACTGAACAAGGAAGGTAAAGATATCCTGAACCTGGGCATTGGCAGTCCGGATTTGCCGCCGCATCCGGAAGTCATTCGCATGTTGCAAGACACTGCCGCAAAAGATCATGTACATGCGTACCAGAGTTATAAGGGTTCGCCCATACTGCGCAATGCCATCAGTCAATGGTATCAAACATGGTATGGAGTAGCACTGAATCCAGATACAGAAGTATTACCATTGATCGGTAGCAAAGAAGGGATCATGCATATTTGTATGACCTATTTGGATAAAGGTGATGAAGCGCTGATACCGGATCCGGGATATCCCACATACAGCAGTGCAGTGAAACTGGCAGGAGGTACGCCTGTTACCTATCAGTTATCAGAAGCACATCAATGGCAGCCTGATCTGGAAGCACTTTCCCAAAGGGATCTTTCTAAGGTTAAATTAATGTGGGTGAATTATCCGCATATGCCTACGGGACAACTACCATCTGCTGATTTTTATGCGTCGTTGATTGCATTTGCCAAACAGTATGAAATATTGATTTGCCATGATAACCCTTATAGTTTTATTCTGAATGATCATCCATCCAGTTTATTAAGTGCTCCGGGAGCCAAAGAAGTGGTGTTGGAACTCAACTCACTTAGTAAAAGTGCGAATATGGCTGGATGGAGAGTGGGGATGTTATGTGCTGCTAAAGAAAGAATTGATGAAGTGTTACGTTTTAAAAGTAATATGGATAGTGGCATGTTCCTGCCTGTTCAATTGGCGGCGGCAAAAGCATTGGAGTTGGGAAAAGATTGGTATGATGAGGTCAATACAATATATGCAGCCAGGCGTGAAAAAGTATTTGAGTTGCTGACACAATTGAACTGTCGTTTTTCAAAAGATCAAGTAGGCATGTTTGTATGGGCTGCTGTTCCTGATTCGTTGAAAGATGGTTATGAAATGAGCGACCGCGTATTATACGGCGCTGCTGTCTTCATTACCCCCGGTGGTATTTTTGGGGAAGCAGGAAAAAAATATATCCGTGTCAGCCTTTGCGGAAGCATCGAGAAATTCGAAGAAGCCATTCACAGAATTCAAACCCGATTATAAGATGAAAATAACGATCATAGGAACCGGATTAATTGGCGGATCACTGTCATTGACATTGCGAGAGAAAGAATGGGTTACACATGTAATAGGCGTGGACAATAACCCTATTCATGCGGCACGTGCATTGGAGTTGCAACTGGTGGATGAAATCGCAGATCTGACAACAGCCATCGCAAAATCAGATCTGATCATCTTATCAACACCCATCAATGCCGCAGAAGATATGTTGCCACAGATATTAGATCAGATCACCCATCAGGTGGTGATGGATGTAGGTTCCACCAAAAAAATAATCTGTGAATCTGTGGCTGATCATCCAAAGCGTGGTCGATTTGTAGCCACACACCCCATGTGGGGAACAGAATACAGTGGTCCGGATGCTGCCGTTAGGGCTGCATTTGCCAATAAAGCCACAGTGATCTGTTCTAAAGAAGAGAGCGATGAAGATGCAGTACAAAAAGTGGAAGAGCTATATAAGACACTGGGTATGCATATTCTGTATATGAAAGCAGATGATCATGATGTACATGTGGCATATGTGAGTCATATTTCACATATCACTTCATTTGCGCTGGCCAATACCGTATTGGAGAAGGAAAGAGAAGAAGATGCCATTTTTGAGCTGGCCAGCGGTGGTTTTGAGAGCACCGTACGATTGGCCAAGAGTAATCCCGCCATGTGGGTGCCCATTTTCATGCAAAACCGTGATAATGTGTTAGATGTACTGAATGAACATATCGCCCAGCTCAGGAAATTCAAAGCTTGTTTGGAAAAAGAGAATTATGACTATTTACAGGAGTTGATTGAGAATGCGAATGGGATTAAGCGGATTCTTCGCTAGGCGTATAGCGTATGGCTAATAGATCATAGTAAAACAATTTACTATTCGCTATGAACCATTAGCCATACGCTAAAACCCAAATAAAACCAGCAAAGCCCCCTATATTAGGTAACTTTGCACAAATTTTTTATACATGACGACATTTGAAGCGTTGGGAATTGATGCAAGATTGATTCAGGCAACGAATGAGTTGGGGTATGTGAACCCAACCGCAATACAAGAACAAGCGATACCCGTACTGCTTAGTGGTACGAAAGATTTTATTGGGCTCGCTCAAACAGGAACAGGTAAAACGGCAGCATTTGGATTACCCTTACTGCACGTGATTGACGCAAAGGCAAAACATCCACAGGCGCTGGTTGTTTGTCCAACCCGCGAACTCTGTTTACAAATTGTAAAAGAGTTAGAACTGTTCAAGAAATACATGACCGGAGTTTCTGTAGTAGCTGTATATGGTGGTGCATCCATCGGATTACAGATACGCGATTTAAAAAGAGGAACTCAAATTGTAGTAGCAACACCCGGTAGATTGATTGATCTGATCGAAAGAAAGGCGATCAATTTGGAGGAGATCAAGTATGTAGTATTAGATGAAGCAGATGAAATGCTGAACATGGGTTTCCAGGATGATATTGAATTCATCCTGAAAAATACCCCTCAGCGTGAAAGTACATGGCTCTTCAGTGCAACCATGCCGCCCGAGATCAGAAAAGTGAGTAAGCGTTACATGAAAGATCCTGCTGAAGTAACAGTAGGAAAAGTGAACACAGCTAATAAGAGTATCGATCACCAATACTATGTAACCAGTTCACATCATCGCTATGAGACATTGAAACGCATCATCGATTTCAATCCGGGTATCTATGGTATCATTTTTACCAGAACTAAAATTGATGCACAAGAAATCTCTGAACGATTAACACGTGAAGGATATGATATTGATGCCTTACATGGTGATCTGACCCAAGGTCAAAGAGACAAAGTGATGGGACAGTTCAGGGATAAGAGTTTACAATTGTTGATTGCTACTGATGTGGCGGCTAGAGGTATCGATGTACAAGGCATCACACACGTGATCAACTATGAGTTGCCCGATGATGTAGAGGTATACACACACAGAAGCGGAAGAACCGGCCGCGCAGGTAATGTAGGTATTTGTATTTCCATCGTGCATAGCAAGGAAATGTATCGATTGAAACAGATCGAAAGAATCAACAATTCTAAATTCCATAAGCTGGATATTCCAAGCGGAAAAGATGTATGTCGCAAACAGTTCTTCCATTTCATGGATAAATTGTTATCGGCAGATATCAGTCATGGTGATTATGAAACCTATGTTCCAATGCTGGCTGAAAAGTTTGCAGAAGTGAGCAAAGAAGATGTGCTAAAGCGTGTGGCGGCCATGGAATTTGATCGTTTTCTGAAATACTATGAAAATGCAGAAGACCTCAATTTCCGTGAAAGAAACAGAAGAGAATACAATGATGCGCCGGATCAAGGCAGACGCAGAGATGCAGGAAAAGGAGATAGCCGTAAAGAATACAAACGCGGAGGAGGTTACAGCCGTTTGTTTGTAAACCTTGGTACCAAAGATGGTTTTTATAAAGCGAGTTTCCTGCAGTTCATCCTCGATATGAGTGATCTTAAAAAAGATGTATTGGGTAAGATCGACATGAAAGACATGAACAGCTGGGTGGAAATCGAAAAAGGAGCCGCCAATCAAATGATCCGTGCATTAGATGGAAAGAATTACAAAGGAAGAAGAATCAGGATGAATGATGCGGATTCAGGAGGAGCGAGGAAACCGAGGAAGGGAGAAGAGTAAACAATGTCTGATTTCTGATGTCGGATGTCTGATATAAATATCCAATCAGACATCCGACATCAGAAATCAGAAATCAGAAATACATTTTATGGAGCAAGCAATCGAACAAAAGACAAATGTGGATGCTTTATTGCAGAAGCGCCCATTGATTATTTCAGGTCCGTGCAGTGCCGAGACCGAAGAGCAAGTGATTCAAACGGCTACCAGATTGGCAGCAACCGGTAAAGTAGATATCCTGCGTGCCGGTATTTGGAAACCTCGTACTCGTCCGGGTAGTTTTGAAGGCATTGGTACCAAGGGATTGCCTTGGTTGCAACAAGCACGTAAGGCATCCGGATTACCAGTTGCTGTAGAAGTGGCAACGGGTAAGCAGGTGGAAGATGCACTGCATTTTGATGTGGATGTACTATGGATCGGTGCACGAACTACAGTAAACCCTTTTAGTGTTCAGGAAGTAGCAGATGCATTGAAGGGTGTAGATGTGCCGGTACTCATCAAAAATCCCATCAATCCAGATCTGGAATTATGGATTGGCGCAGTTGAGCGTGTAGCAAAAGCCGGTATTAAAAATATTGGATTGATCCATCGTGGATTTAGTTCCTATGGTAATACAGAATATCGCAATGCACCTATGTGGCATCTCGCCATTGAAATGAAAAGACGTAATCCGGATATGTTGTTGATCAATGATCCTTCACATATCTGCGGAAGAAGAGATATTTTGATGGATGTGGCACAAAAAGCCATCGATCTTGATTTTGATGGATTGATCATTGAAAGTCATATCGATCCCGATAATGCTTGGAGTGATGCGAAGCAACAAGTAACTCCCGAGCGACTGGGTGAAATGATCAGCTCTATTATCTGGCGTAAGGAAGATATCAGTTCAGAAGAGTTGCATGCTGCCATGGAAAAAATGCGTCAGCAGATCAATCAACTGGATGATGAGTTGTTGCAACTGCTTGGACAAAGAATGAAAGTAGCAGATAAGATCGGACAATATAAAAAGGATAACAATATCACCATCCTGCAAACCAATCGTTGGAATGCTATTCTTGACAGAGCTTTTGCAAAAGGAGAGCAATTGGGATTGAGTCGTGAGTTCATCACCAAGTATTTTGATGCTGTACACATGGAGAGTATCAATCATCAGAACAAGATCATGAATGCCTAGTGGTTATGAAGAAAAAAGCAGTATCATTTCCGGGTAAGATCGTACAATATTACTTTGATGCATCCTTCGATCATTTGCAGAAAATAGTCGATAAAGAAAAAGTAGTATTGATCACGGATGAGCATGTTTTCTCGTCACATCAAAAGAAATTCAAAGGATGGAATACCATCGTTCTAAAACCAGGAGAAGCCTATAAAGTGCAACAAACAGTTGATATGATCATTGATCAACTGATAGAGATGGGAGCAGATCGGAAAACAATCTTAGTAGGCGTTGGAGGCGGTGTCATCACAGATATTACAGGGTATGTAGCCGGAATATTTATGCGTGGCATCGATGTGGGTTATGTGCCTACCAGTTTATTGGCAATGGTAGATGCTGCGATCGGAGGAAAAAATGGAATTGATGTGGGCGTTTATAAAAATATGGTAGGATTGATTCGTCAGCCTTCTTTCCTTTTGTATGATTATAGTTTTTTGAAAACACTTCCGTTGGCTGAATGGCAGAATGGTTTTGCAGAGATCATTAAACATGCTTGTATCAAAGATGCAGCCATGTTCAAAGAGTTGCAACAGCATCGATTAAGCGATTATAAAAAAGATGTATCATTATTGAAAAAATTGATAGAGCGAAATGTCATGCTGAAAACAAAAGTGGTATTGACCGATGAGCGGGAACAAGGGGAAAGAAAATTATTGAATTTCGGACATACACTCGGACATGCCATTGAGAATATGTATGAGTTGAGTCACGGACAGGCGATCAGTATTGGGATGACTTATGCAACAATTATCTCACAGCAATTGAAAGGCTTCAAGGATACAGATGCGGTGGTGAGCTTATTAGCCAATTATGGGTTACCCACATTTGCAGGTTTTGATGCAAAAAAAGCTTTTCGGGTATTACAAAAAGACAAAAAAAAGGATGATGTAAGTATTCATTATATCCTTCTTGAAAAAACAGGCAAAGCGGTAGTACAACCCTTACTGTTCGTACAACTCAAAGAAATTTTCAAACAGTTTTAATCTTTTAATCATACCGCAGCACGCTGCGATGATGCATGATAGTATGTCTACCCAGGTAAAAATAAATCCATCCGCCATCCAGGGAACTATTCGGGCTGCTGCCGGGAAGAGTAGTATGCAAAGAGCCTGTGCAGCAGCTTTGTTGCGTAAAGGAGAGACTTTGATCATCAACCCGGGAAAAAGCAATGATGATTTAGCAGCTATTGATGTCATTCAAAAGTTAGGGGCTACTATTCGTTATACTAATGAGGGAGATTTGCATATTACTTCGAATGGGCTATCACCGATTGATTCTGAAATCAGTTGTGGCGAAAGTGGTTTGGGTATCAGAATGTTTACACCCATTGCAGCGCTAAGTGAAAAACCACTCACCATTCATGGAACGGGTAGTTTGGTCAATCGTCCGATGCATTTTTTTGATGAGATACTACCTGCATTGCAAGTTCAAATCAAGTCAAATGAGGGCAAAGTGCCGTTACAATTACAAGGACCTTTACGTCCGGCAAATATTGAAGTAGATGGATCATTGAGTTCTCAGTTCCTCACCGGATTGCTGATGGCTTATGCGGCAGCTGGTGCTGATGGTGTTACCATTCAAGTGAAAGATTTAAAAAGTAAACCCTATATCGATTTGACATTAGCGGTGATGGCTGATTTTGGATGGAAAGTAACACATGAGAATCATGAATATTTCCATTTTCATGGAACTACATCGTCGAAAGAGGGACTGCTCAACTATCAAGTGGAGGGTGATTGGAGTGGGGCGGCTTTCTTATTAGTTGCAGGTGCTATTGCCGGACCTGTGCGCGTTACGGGTTTGGATGTATTTTCCACCCAAGCAGATAAAGCCATATTGCAAGCATTGATGGATACCGGTTGTCGGATGTCCATCACCGATGCTCATATCGATATTTCACCTTTACCCCTAAAAGCATTTCATTTTAATGCAACGGATTGTCCGGATCTGTTTCCTCCACTGGTAGCTTTGGCAGCTTGCTGTGAAGGGACTACTGTTATTGAGGGCGTGAGCAGACTTTCTCATAAAGAAAGTGACAGAGGGATTACCTTACAGGAAGAGTTTGGTAAATTGGGGATTGAAATCAGCTTACAAGATGATCTGATGGTCATTAAAGGCGGAACGGGTATCAAAATGGCAAGGGTTCATTCACATCATGATCATCGTATAGCCATGGCTTGTGCAGTAGCAGGATTGTGTGCAGATGGAGAAGTAATCATAGCGGATGCGGATGCCATCAATAAATCCTATCCAGATTTTTATGATCACCTTCAGCAATTAGGTGCTGATATTGTCAAATTATAAATAAAAAGACTGTGAACTCGATCGGACGTATATTCAGGATACACATCATTGGAGAATCGCATGGCGAATGTGTTGGGGTGATCATCGATGGTTGTCCGGCCGGACTGCCCATAGCCGTTACCGATTTTGAAAAAGATCTGGAAAGGAGAAAAGGTGGCACTCAAAAAGGGACAACCCCTCGTAAGGAGGATGATATCCCTTTGATCAAAACGGGTGTTTTCAATGGAAAAACAACAGGAGCTCCCATCACCATTTTGTTTGAAAATAACAATACCCGTAGTGGTGATTATGAAAAGCAAAAAGCGATTCCACGTCCGGGGCATGCAGATTTTACAGCCGGGGTGAAGTATGGTGGGTATGAAGATTATAGAGGTGGTGGACATTTCAGTGGTCGTTTAACGGTTGGTTTGGTAGCAGCAGGAGTGATCGCGAAAAAATTATTACAAGCAGCTATACCAGTCGCTAATATTTTGGAGATAGGCGGGGAGGCAGATATAGAAAAAGGGTTACAAAAGGCGATTGATCAAAAAGACAGTATTGGGGGTATTGTGGAATGTAGGGTGAGTGGATTACCAGCCGGGCTGGGTGAACATTTTTTTGATTCGGTGGAATCTGTACTGTCACATGCAGTCTTTTCCATTCCGGCGATTAAAGGAATAGAATTTGGGGCGGGATTTTCAGCGGCAAGAATGTTCGGGTCTGATCATAACGACTCTATTCTGGATGCAACCGGTAAAACCGACTCAAACCATGCCGGTGGAGTGGTAGGAGGAATCACCAATGGAAATGAATTGGTATTCCGGGTGGCAGTGAAGCCTACCTCTTCAACACCCAAGGAGCAGACCACTTGGAATAGAGAAACGGAGCAATTAGATACACTTTCGGTAAAGGGGAGACATGATCTTTGTATCGCACTCAGGGTTCCGGTGGTATTGGAAGCGGTCACAGCAGTTGTCCTGACAGACCTAATGCTCTTGGAGCAAAAAATTAATAAAATTTTATAAATAATTAAATATCAAATAATTGTGAGTAATCAATCAGAATTTATTTATCATATTACCACGGCTGATCAATGGGAAAAAGCCAAATCGGTTGGATTCTATGAGGCTGACAGTCTGGCTGTGGAAGGTTTTATTCATTGTAGTACAGAAGATCAGGTGGCTGGTGTATTGGAGCGTTATTATAAGGGGCAGACCGGTTTGGTGAAGCTTACGATAGATCGTCAGAAGGTAGACAGGCCTGTTATTTTTGAGTTGGCGGGGTCTATCAATGAGGTTTTCCCTCATATTCACGGGGTATTGAATTTGGATGCAGTGGTAGATATAACTCCGGTTCATGGATAATCATAGCTATATCGTTAGTGCATCTTTGCAATTGGTGCCGATCATCCCCGGAGCTAAGCATCCTTATGAGTGGATTGATGAAGTGATTGCCATAATAAAAGCGTCAGGACTGCAATATGAAGTAGGGGCTTTTTCAACTTCAGTAGAGTCTGATTATAAGTCAGTTATGCGTCTTATTGATAATATTAACAGCTTTCTTTTCGCGCAAAATTGTCCTGAATGGGTATTGCAGGTGCAGTTGCAGCTTCGTTCCGGAGCCCATATGACTTCCAGTGAAAAGATCGATAAGCATCGAGATTGATACTAGTCCCTGCTTTTGTCAACTTTGTTTTATTCAGCCAATTTTAATTTCTTGATTCTTCATTTTGACTTATTAATTGATTATCAATTAATAATAATATTTTAACTCAACTAATAATTGAATCATTTTTTCATTTCTGGCATGGTGTTTGGTTAATGGGGTCTGACCGTATGTGCATATCCTCATTTGTATTTGGGGAGTAGGATGAGTAATATTACTTGTATGAACGAAAGATGGTACGGTACTAAACAGCATGAAAATTTTAATATATATCATTGGTGCTTTGTATTTTTTGCTTCCCTCGGGAAAGCCTATGGCTTCTGTAGGGGCATCTCAGACAGACACCATCCCTGTTCAAGACACGATTCCTACTCTGAAAACCGGGTTGGATAGTCTTGAATTGTACAAAGACTCGATACCGGATAGTATAGACCTATTAGGAGATTCCTTGGTGCCTCAAGGTAAATTGATCAAAGGGGTAGCTAGTTATTACAGTTCTAAATTTGAGGGTAGAAAAACGGCTATGGGAACCATTTTTAGAAACGCCGGTATGACCGGGGCCAGTAATCATTTTAAGTTAAACACCCTTGTTTTGGTCACCAATTTAAGAAATAACAAAAGCGTAATAGTGCTCATAACAGACCGAATGCACGCAAGAATGAAAAAGAAAGGGAGGGTGATTGATTTGACCCGCAACGCTGCAAAACAGCTAGATTTCATTCAAAGAGGGTTGGTGAAAGTTTCGGTTCAGCCAATTGTTCCTTTAGCAAAAAATTGAATGGGAATAAGTTCGGAATAACTTAAAGTTATCATAATTTTCGGAAAATCAGTTTCACCATGTATTTTTGTGCCAATCAATAAAAAACTGTTATGAAGAAACTTCTTTTTTCCCTGATAGCCAGTTGTTTGGTAATCGTTGCATTCGCTCAGACCACTCCGATTAGCTATAAAAAAAGACCCTCATTAGGGATTAGTTTTGTTTTGAAAGACATGTACACTTCTGATGCTATCAGTAGAACTTCATTGTCATCTGTTATTTCTAACAAACAATGGACTCCATTTAATAGAATGGATCCGGGATTGAATATTCAATATTTTCAGGGATTGACTGAGTATGTCGATTTTCAAACAACCCTTTCAGGGTCATTCGTGAGATATCCTTTTTACCCTAGAGCAGGAGTTGCACAATCTACCAACAGTAAGTTTCTTCTTGAAATAGACGCTGCAGCAAACATCAAATTATTGACAGATAAATATACTGTGGTTCCTTATTTAAGTTTTGGTCTGGGTGCTTCTATGTATTCAGGTACATATTTTGCCGCCTATGCACCCGCAGGTATGGGATTGCAATTCAATTTAGGTCAGGAGACTTTTCTTAATACGCAATTCGTTCATAGATCAGCTATTTCCAATTTAGCTGTTAATAACTTGGCTTACTCAATCGGACTGACTTCTCCATTAACCGATAAAAAAGAGCCCGTTAAAGTAACTCCTCCGCCACCTCCACCTCCGGTTGAGAAAGACACAGATGGTGATGGTATTCTTGATAGCAAAGACAAATGCCCAACTGTTGCAGGTGTTGCTAAATATGATGGATGCCCTGTTCCTGATACAGATGGTGATGGTATTAATGATGACAATGATAAATGTCCAACTGTTAAAGGTCTGGCAAAATATGACGGTTGTCCAATACCTGATACAGATAAAGATGGTATCAATGATGAAGAAGATAAGTGTCCAACAGTTGCAGGTGTTGCTCGTTACCAAGGTTGTCCGGTACCTGATACAGATAAAGATGGTATCAATGATGAAGAAGATAAATGTCCAACTGTACCTGGTGTAAGAGAAAACAATGGTTGTCCTGCCATCAAAGAAGAAGTTGTAAAGAAGGTAACAGCTAGTGCTAAGAATGTGTTCTTTGTTACCGGTAGTGCAAAATTGCAGACTAAATCATTCAAGGCCTTGGATCAGGTAGTGGCTATTCTAAATGAAGATGCAGCTTTGAAATTAGATATTGAAGGTCATACCGATAATACCGGTACTGATAAAATCAACGTTCCATTGAGTCAGAACCGTGCTAAAGCGGTACATGATTATCTTGTTGGTAAAGGTATCGATGCTGCAAGACTCAGTTCTGAAGGATTTGGTTCTTCTAAGCCTGTTGCTGATAATAAGACAGCTGCTGGCCGCACTTTGAATAGAAGAGTAGAAATGAAGCTCAAATATTATTAAGAAGTGACAAGAATGAAGTTTCAAGGAACATGTAAATGTTTCTGATGAAAAAGCTCCGAACATGTTCGGAGCTTTTTCATTAACATGATTATGAAGATCAATGATGAATAGCGTCAATTATAAAGAACTAAACAATATTCACTTCTCTTTCTAAATGAATACCGAATTTTTCAAAGACAGATTGCATGATATCTGTAGATAGTTTAAAAACATCGGCACCTGTTGCATGACCATAATTCACTAATACCAGGGGTTGCTTTTCATGACATCCTACATCTCCTTTTCGAAATCCCTTCCAACCACATTGTTCAATTAACCAGGCTGCAGCAATTTTTACTTTCTGTTCGCTCACGGCATGTCCCACTATCAGCGGAAATTTTTCTTCCAAGGTTTTAAATCTATTCAGCGATATAATTGGGTTTTTAAAAAAGCTCCCGGCATTGCCTAATTTTTCTGGATCAGGTAATTTTGATTGTCTGATTCGAATAACTGCATCAGAAATGGCTTTGATACTTAAATCTTTGATCTGCATTTTCTCCAGTTCTTGATTGATCGCTCCGTATGATGTATGGAACTCCGGTACTTTTTTCAATCGATAAGTAACGCTGGTAATGATAAATCGATTACGGTATTTCTCCTTGAATACACTTTCTCGATAACCAAATTCACAATCTTTGAGGTAGAAAATTTCTTTGTGTTTTTCATTGATATGCCAGGCTTCTAATGAATGAAAAACATCCTTGATCTCAACGCCATACGCACCAATGTTTTGCATGGGAGAAGCGCCCACACTACCGGGTATTAAACTCAGGTTCTCTAAACCGGCATAGCCATTTTCGATACAATACATCACAAACTGGTGCCAGTTTTCACCGGCCATGGCTTTTACGTAGAAGTAATCCTTATCCTCATCAATCAATTCAAACCCCTTAAGGTCATTCTTCAGCACCAAGCCATCCACATCTCTTGTAAACAGAATATTGCTTCCTCCACCCAGGATGAGTAATGGCATGTACGGAAGTTCATTATAATGTTCCAGCATTTCTAAAAGAGCTTCCATGCTGTTGAATGATGCGAATAAACGGGCATGAACATCTATTCCAAAACTGTTAAAAGCCTTGAGTGATCGATCAGGTGTAAACAGTGTTCCATGATACATAAGCATTACATTTTCCTGGCTATAATGGATCTACATTCAATACGACCCTTACCGTTTTATACCTTTTATTGGATTGTATGATGACGATCTGCTGCATGATCTCCCGCTTACACTGCTGGATCTTTTGTACATCTTTTGGTAATTTAATCAACACTTCCCAAAGATATTGGTTTCTGATTCTATCCACTACGGGTTGTGCCGGTCCGCTCATTTCCTTTAAAAAATTGCCGGCCATTCCTTGCATCAATATATGTGCAGCTTCTTCTGCCAGATGTTTCTCTTTGTGCTTGAATGTAAGTTGAATCAATCGGCTGAAGGGTGGATATCCGAATTGTTTTCTATTCTCTATTTCATACTGATACAAAGCTTCATACTGATGTTGTTGTACGAATGCTAATACCGGATGCCGGGTATTACTTACCTGTATCAATACTTTACCCAATTGGTCTTTTCTACCAGCCCGGCCACTCACTTGTTCCATTAACTGATACGCTTTTTCATTGACCCTGAAGTCCGTAAATCCTAATATTCCATCTGCATCAATAATACCGACGAGGTTCACATGATCGAAGTCTAAACCTTTCACAACCATTTGTGTACCCACTAAAATATCCAGTCTTTGTTGTTCAAATAGTTTGATCAGTGCATCATGATCATGTTTTCCTCTCACACTGTCATAATCCATTCGAGCAATTCTGGCATCGGGAAAAAACTCGTTTAATAATTCTTCTATTTGTTCTGTCCCAAAATTTTTCTGTGTGAAATCATGACTTCCACAAGCTGCACAGGTTTGTATGACCGGATAATGAGTGCCACAGTAATGACAGGTGAGTTTGTTTTGAAATTTATGATAGGTGAGTGTTACATCACAATTTTTGCACTGAGGAATCCAGCCACAGGTATTACAGATCTGGTAAGGGGCATAGCCTCTACGGTTTTGAAAAAGAATCACCTGTTTTTGTTGGTCAAGTGATTGACGGATAGCTTCCAAGAGTGGCTCCGTAAATGCCACTTTAGCTTTTTGCTGAAATTTTTTGACATCAATCAATGCTATCTCCGGTAATTGTGCGTCTCCATAACGTTCTGTCAATTGTACAAGTCCGTATTTATTTTGTTGACAGTTGAAATAACTTTCTATTGAGGGCGTAGCACTTCCCAATAAAACCTTAGCATGAAATAGATTGGCATAGTAAATAGCGGCATCTCGTGCATGATAGCGAGGAGCAGGATCTTGCTGTTTATAGGAGCCGTCATGCTCTTCATCTGCGATGATCAAAGAAAGATTTTTGAATGGCAGAAACAGCGAAGATCTGGCACCAAGTACAATTTTGATCTCTCCATTTTTTACTTTATTCCAGATCTCAACCCGTTCATTCGCATTGAATTTGGAATGATAAATAGCAATATATCCACCAAAGTACTCCTGTAACCTTCTGATGATTTGAGCTGTTAAAGCGATCTCGGGCAACATATATAAAACCTGTTTGCCCTCTTTGATCTGTTCTTCGATGAGTTTGGTATAGATCTGTGTTTTACCACTGGCAGTAACGCCATGCAGTAAACAAACAGATTTCTCTGTAAACTGCGTCTGAATGGCTGATAATGCTTTTTCCTGAGCAGGAGAGAGTATGAAGGGAATATTTACTGATGGGGTACCATAGTGAATTCTGTCACTGCTTCTTTTTTCGGAAAGAAGAATGCCTTTGTCTATCAACCCTTTTAACTGGGCATTGGTAGCATTTGATTTTTTTAATAATTCATTTTGCACTACCTCGCCCTCTGTTCTATGTAAATGCAGAAAAGCCAGAAGTAATTCCATTTGCTTGGGTGCTTTTGACCAGCTATTGAGAAGTTCTGCAAGTTTTTCTTCTTCCCTATACGTAGGATGTAAAGTGATGTAGGTCTGCTTTTTTTCTTTATACTTTTCTTTCAATTCTTCCCATACATAACAAACTTCTTTGTCGATCAGTTTTTTGATAATGGGATATACGTTTGCAATATCCAGTAATTCCTGTACTTCATTCAATCGAAGCTCTTTTTTTAATTCTAAAGCCTCTGCAACAATGTATTCACTGTCAGATAAGTCGCTGAAATCGATGCTGCGTTCTTCATTCCAAACCAGGATACTTTCACTGGATAATTTCAGGTTGGCAGGAATGGCAGCTTGCATGATCTCACCTTCACTACACATATAATAGTTCGCCATCCACTCCCAAAAGCGCAATTGTTCCGGATGAACAATGGGTTCATAATCCAGAATATTGATGATATCTCTCGGATCAAAAGCTTCCGGCTTGTTATGATGAAGTCTTTTGATGATGCCAGCATACTTTTTAGTTTTCCCCAACATCACTTCCACCCGAATGCCTGGCTGTACCTTATCCTGCAAAGCAGACGGAATTGCCCAAGTATAATTGAGCGGTAAGGCAAGTGGTATGATGATTTCTGCGTACACAACTACTAATTTGATCAAAAATAAGGCTTATGCTGTTGGGTATGCTCTATATCTGCGCAGACCTGCATCCATGATATCGTATACCTTTTCTCTTAGAAAGGGGATGTCTTTCATGGTTAAACCTTGCACAGGAATTTCATCCAGAAAAATGACTCTATTATTGCCCGGAGTCAATGAAAAAATGCTGTTATAGTGTAATCGATCCAATGTGTCGACCAGTAAAACTGGTTTAATAGGTGTTTCTGTTTCTATGGCAATGCGAAAAGCGCCATCAAAAAAGTTTTTCAATGGGGTAGTACCCATATTGAAAGTGCCTTCAGGAAAAATAAAAATAGAAATGCCATGTCTTAATGCTGATTTCAAAGCACGAACGCTTTTAGATCGGGTCTCCGCATTTTTTCTATCTACCAATACAACGGCAGCTCTATAAATCCAACCAAAGACAGGTATTTTAACCATTTCATACTTGCCCAATATTCGGATGGGTTGATGTGCAATTAACACCAGTGGTGGAATATCCATATAGGAGATATGGTTGGCAACAAAAATGTATTGTTTGGTAGGATCATGTGGGTACTCATAAATTTCTTGATGTGAAACCCCAATCAAAAAGTACCAGACTTTAGCCCAAATCATGCATAATTTGTAAATGAGATTGCCACCTGTTAGCTTTCCAAATAAAAGTGCTAGCATGACGAACGGGAAAACGACCAACATGATGATGACAAAAAGAATAAAAGCATAAACGCAGTATAGCAACTGTAGCAGTCTGACCAGCGGATTCATCTATCGAACTTAAGCAAATAATGGGATAAATGAAAAGAGGGGGGCTTATAGTTTATGGCTTATGGTTCATAGTCCATAGTCCATAGACCATAGACCATGGACTATGAACCATGGGCTATGGACTATAGTAAAAGAAGGATGAGATGTTGACAATAAAATATAGATACTGATATTGGGTTGAATAGAAAGAGGCTGCATCTGATTTTGATACATTTCTTTATGCATGTAGGTTGTTTTCTAAAATTTATAGACAGCTGCTATTACAAATGCTAGGTTTTTTTTTGACGGGTACAGTATGACCCTTTAAAAATAGTTCTCTGACTGAATTGTCCATTCAAAACTTCGGAATAATGGTGAGGTTTTATAATTAATAAACAGATAGAGAGCTATATCTGGTCAGAGGGTTATTATATAGCTGTACCTTATTTTCTTTTGTAACTCGATGATAGAAAAACATACTGCAATCAATGGGTCAATATTTTTGCAGTAGGATGAATGAATTAATCGGTGAGCATACTTTCTTTCAAGTAACCGTTTTCTTCTACCAATAGAGTGCCTTGCACATATTTTTCATTGTGTTGGGTAGCATCCAATCCCAGTAATTCTTCTTCAGAGCTTACACGTAGGGGTAGAATGAAATTGATGAATTTGAAGATGCCGAAAGACACAACAAAACTGTAGGCTACAACAATTCCCAAAGCTTTGACTTGCGTAAAGAAGAATGCAGCGTTTCCGTAAAACAGACCATCTGCTCCCGCGCTATTTACTGTTTTAGTGGCGAAGATGCCGGTGAGCAGCATACCTACCATACCTCCTATACCATGACATGGGAATACATCCAATGTGTCATCTAGCTTAGACTTGGATTTGTAATACACGGCTATATTGGAAATGATAGCAGAAAGTACGCCTATAAAAATAGATTGTGGTACGGCTACAAATCCAGCCCCGGGTGTGATAGCTACGAGTCCGATTACCGCACCAATGCAAAAACCTAATACAGATGGTTTTTTTCCGCGTAATACATCAAAAAACATCCACGATAAACCAGCGGCAGCTGCAGCAGTATTGGTAGTGGCGAAAGCGGAAACTGCCAATGCGTTAGCGCCAAGAGCTGAGCCGCCGTTAAACCCAAACCATCCAAACCATAATAGACCGGTACCTATTAATACATATGGAATGTTTGCCGGAGGTATTTCTTTCTGATCAACGTGTGCTTGTCTGCGTTTTAATACCATGGCACCCGCAAGAGCTGCACATCCTGCTGATATGTGAACAACGGTTCCGCCCGCAAAATCCAATGCCCCCATTTTAAAGAGAAATCCTTCGGGATGCCAAGTCCAATGTGCAATAGGGGCATACACTAAAACACTGAAGAGAGCAATGAAAACAATATAAGAGGTGAACTTTATTCTTTCTGCTACTGCGCCTACTACCAACCCAGGTGTAATGATGGCAAACATTAGCTGAAACATGGCAAATAGGGTAATAGGAATGGTGGGAGCAAGGCTCCAGGGTGCTCCTGAAGTAATTCCTTTGAAAAATAGATGCGTAGTTGGGTTTCCAATAAAGCCGCCTAAAGATTCTCCGAAACACAGACTGAAAACAACAGTTACCCAAAGAATGCTTACTACTCCGGTAGCAACCACACTCTTGATCATGGTTGAAATCACATTTTTGCGATGTACCATTCCACCGTAAAAGAAGGCGAGTCCCGGCGTCATTAAAAAAACCAGTGCCGTTGCCACTAAGAGCCAAGTGATATCTGCTGCATTGTATGATCCTGACTCATCTATAAAATTGGGTAGTGAAGGCACAAATAAGGCTGCTAGTGCCACTATTACCAAGGCTGTAAATGGAGCAATCTTTTGGAAGGTCATTTTTCTCATACGCACCTTAATATATTATATTTTTATAATTAATTAAATATCTGATCTAAAATACTATTTTTTTCAGAAAAATTATAAAAATAATAAAATATAAAAAATTACTATTTGATTGTGGTGCGATTTTAATCTAGTTCTGGTCTATTTTAAGTGTAATTAGTATTAAAAACGACTTTATATTGTATGAGATAGGCTTTTCATGTTAGATGAGAAAAAAAATTATGTATTAATTAAGTAACTTTGATCCTTTGATTCCAGCACTGATGTGCCCATTAAGTACTGATCAACCCTTCGTGCACATTCTCTTCCCTCACTGATCGCCCACACGACCAAGGATTGTCCTCTTCGCATATCGCCCGCAGCAAATACCTTGGGAATGCTGGTCTGATAGTATTTTTCATTCGCCCTAACATTTCCTCTTTCATCCAACTCTACACCTAACTCTGCAATCAATCCTTGATGCTGTGGATGCACAAACCCCATCGCCAATAAAGCCAGTGTACAAGGTATTTCCCTTTCCGTACCGGGTATCTCCTCAAATCCTGCTGCTGTTGTATCAGTAGAAGCTTTCCACTGTAAGTCTGCGATTAAAATGGATTGCAGGTTCTCATTTTCATCACCTTTGAATGCTTTTGTAACTACAGCCCATTGTCTATTCGCGCCCTCTTCATGTGAAGAAGTAGTCTTTAATACCATGGGATAAGTAGGCCATGGCATCGCTGCAGTTCTTTTTTCAGGTGGCTTGGGCATCAATTCCAATTGTGTAACCGATAAAGCACCTTGTCTGTTGGAAGTGCCTACACAGTCACTACCCGTATCTCCTCCGCCAATCACAACTACATGCCGTTCTGTGGCCAACAAATCTTCTGTCTTAATCGTCTCGCCCGATACACGTTGATTTTGCTGCTTCAAAAAATCCATCGCAAAATGCACGCCCTTCAATTCCCGACCGGGGATATTCAAATCTCTTGGAATCGTAGATCCTCCTGCTAAAACAATGGCCTGGTATTCTCGTAACAGATCATTGATACTAATATCCACGCCCACATGTGCGTTGCATTTGAAAACAATCCCTTCTTCCGCTAACAATGCAACCCTTCTTTCCACTACCCATTTCTCTAACTTAAAATCAGGAATGCCATAACGTAATAGTCCACCCGGATAGGCGTCTCTTTCAAACACCGTCACCTGATGTCCTGCATAGTTCAATTGAGCAGCAGCCGCCAAACCTGCCGGACCAGAACCTACCACTGCCACTTTTTTTCCGGTTCTCAGGTTGGGCTTTCTAGGCAGTACAAATCCTTTTTCAAAAGCAGTCTCAATGATATGCTTCTCTATCTCTTCAATCGCTACTGGGTTTTGGTTGATGCCCAATACGCATGCACTCTCACATGGGGCCGGACAAATACGTCCGGTGAATTCAGGGAAATTATTGGTGGCACTTAACAGTTCATACGCTTCATGCCAATTTTGGCGATAGACGGCATCATTGAATTCAGGAATGATATTGCCCAGTGGACAACCGCTATGACAAAAGGGAACGCCACAGTTCATGCAGCGAGCGGATTGTTGATTCAATTGATCATCCGTCATTCGTTCCACGAATTCTTTATAATCGCCTATTCTCTCTTGTGGCGATCGCTTAGAAGGATGAATCCTGTCAAATTCTATGAAGCCTGTTGGTTTTCCCATAAACAATGGTTGAATGGTTTAGTATCCTTGTGTTACTGTTGCTTTCTTTTGTAAAGCTTTTTTATAATCTGCCGGAAATACTTTCACGAAGTTTTTGAGTTGATGATCGAAGTCATCCAAAATAAATCTGGCAACTGTACTGTTGGTATACCTATGATGTTGTATAATCATTTCTTTGAGATAGCTGATATCATCTGCTTCCAAAGGATCGAGTGCCACCATTTCCATATTGCATTTTTCAGCAAATGATCCTTCCACATCATAGATATAAGCAATACCTCCACTCATACCTGCTGCAAAATTTCTTCCTGTGGTGCCTAGTATGATGGCTTTGCCGCCTGTCATATACTCACAACCATGATCTCCTACACCTTCTACTACCACTTCGGCTCCTGAATTTCTAACGGCAAATCGTTCACCTGCTTTTCCTCTGATGAATGCTTTTCCGGATGTAGCTCCATATAACGCCACATTGCCAATGATGATATTCTCTTCCGGAACAAAAGCTGATGCTTTTGCCGGATATACAATCAGCGTAGCGCCACTCAAACCTTTCCCGAAATAATCATTGGCATCTCCTTCCAGTTCTAACGTAATGCCTTTGGTATTGAAAGCACCAAAACTTTGTCCGGCCGTTCCTTGGAAACTAAAATGAATCGTATCATCCGGAAGTCCTGCAGCTCGGTACTTTTTTGTGATCTCATTGGAAAGAATCGTGCCTACGGTGCGATCTGTATTTTTTATCTCCAAATTTGCACGCACTTTTTCTTTTTGATCAATAGCTGGTTTCGCTAACGCTAGCAATTTCCAATCCAATACACTACTCAATCCATGATCCTGTTCTTCCTGTTGGTACAATCCTGTGTACAGTGACTCTGGCTCTTTGAAAAGAATGGCTGAGAGATCAAGCTTATCATATTTCCAATGGGTAATACCCTCTCTCATTTCCAAATCGTCAACTTGTCCTACCATCTCATTTACAGTTCTATAACCCAATTCAGCCATGATCTCTCTCAATTCTTGTGTAATGAATTTGAAAAAGTGAACGACATGATCTGGGTCTCCCGCGAATCGTTTTCTTAATTCGGGGTCTTGTGTTGCAACACCAACCGGACAAGTATTCAAATGACATTTACGCATCATGATACAACCTTCTACAATCAGTGCGGCAGTAGCAACGCCCCATTCTTCAGCGCCTAATAAAGTGGCAATAGCAATATCTCTTCCCGTTTTCATTTGTCCATCAGCCTGTACCACAATACGACTTCTCAATTTATTTTTCACCAAGGTCTGATGTGTTTCTGCCAATCCCAATTCCCAGGGTAAGCCCGCGTGTTTGATGGAGCTGATCGGAGAAGCGCCTGTTCCACCATCATGACCTGATATCAATACCACATCCGCTTTGGCTTTTGCTACACCTGCTGCAATGGTTCCTACGCCTGCTTTAGACACCAGCTTCACATTGATACGTGCTTTCCTGTTGGCATTCTTCAAATCAAAAATCAATTGCGCAAGATCTTCAATGGAATAAATATCATGGTGTGGTGGGGGAGAGATCAATCCTACGCCGGGTGTTGCATGTCTGGTTTTGCCAATCCATTCGTCTACTTTATGTCCGGGTAATTGTCCGCCCTCGCCCGGTTTGGCTCCTTGTGCCATTTTAATTTGTAATTCATCTGCTTCTGTCAAATACAAACTCGTAACGCCAAATCTTGCTGATGCTACTTGTTTGATGGAGGAGCGCATAGAATCTCCATTGGGTAAGGGTTGATATCGGATTTCATCTTCTCCGCCTTCTCCCGTATTACTCTTGCCGCCCAATCTATTCATGGCAATGGCCAGTGTAGTATGTGCTTCCCAGGAGATAGAACCAAACGACATAGCGCCGGTTGCAAACCTTTTATAAATATTTTCTGCAGGTTCTACTTCATCTATGGATATGGATGGACGATTTTTTCGGAATTGAAATAAGCTGCGTAAAGTGCATGCTTTTTCTGATTGATCATTGATGAGTTTGGAGTATTTTTTGAAAGTAGCGTAATCATTGCTTTTTGTAGCATGTTGTAATAAGTGAATCGTTTGTGGGTTGAACAAATGAAATTCACCTTTTCTTTTCCATTGATAGATACCACCCACTGGTAATCGGTCTACTGAAATTTCTTTTTTACCAAAGGCAAAGAAATGTTTCGCCAATGTTTCTTTAGCGATCTCATCCAATCCCATACCTTCTATTCTGGAAGTGGCTCCGGTGAAATAAGTATCCACCACTTTTTTATTCAAACCAATGATCTCAAAAATTTGTGCGCCTTGGTATGATTGCAAAGTAGAGATGCCCATTTTAGAAAATACTTTCAGCAAACCTTCATTCACCGCTTTGATGTAATTTTTCTTGAGCTGATCGGCGTCTATGTCCGTTTGCAATTTGTTGCTCAGCTTCATATCTCTGATAGAAGATAATGCGAGGTATGGATTGATGGCAGTGGCACCAAATGCGATCAAACAAGCAAAATGATGTACTTCCCAAACATCTCCTGCTTCTACAATAATGCCCACTTGCCCACGATATCCCTTCCGTATCAAATGATGATGCACTGCTGCGGTTGCCAATAAAGATGGGATCTGTGCATGGTCAGAATCAATGGCTCTATCTGTTAGGATCAATACTTCAAATCCATCTTCAACAGCGTCTGCCGCATACCTGCAAATTCTGTCGAGTCCCGCTTTCAAAGAACCCGGTTTACCATCTGCACGGAAATAAGTTTGTAATGTTTTGGCCTGAAAGATTCCGGTATCAATACTTCTGATTTTTTCCAACTCATAATTATTCAAGACCGGATGTTTGAGTGCCACACTATGACAAGCCAATGGGTCTTCTACTAACAAATTACCATTACTTCCTGCAAATGTGGCCAATGACATCACCATTCTTTCACGAATGGGATCAATAGGTGGATTGGTCACCTGTGCAAACAATTGTTTGAAATAGCTACTGAGGTGTTGTGGTTGTTCGCTTAATACGGCCAGTGGTGTATCGGTTCCCATGGAGCCAATCGGTTCTTTTCCGTCCAGTGCCATTGGAGCAATAATTGTATCCAAATCTTCGGTAGAATATCCAAATGCTTTCTGGTATTTGAACACCTGATCATGTTCTAAATGCGTGAACATCACTCTGGGTTCTGGTAATTCTTCCAGTCTGATTTTATATTTGTTCAACCACTCTCCATAAGGTTTTTGAGAACAGATCTGTTGTTTCAATTCTTCATCACTGATAATGCGACCCTGTTCCATATCCACTACAAACATTTTCCCGGGTTGTAGTCTTCCTTTTTCTTTGATCAATGAAGGGTCGATGGGAAGTGTACCTGTCTCAGAAGCCATGATCACACGATCATCTGTGGTAACACAATAGCGTGATGGACGTAATCCGTTTCTATCCAATGTAGCACCGATGATCTTTCCATCTGTAAAGGAAATGGAGGCGGGGCCATCCCAAGGTTCCATCATGCAAGCATGGTATTCATAAAAAGCTTTCTTCACGGGGTCCATCTGATCATTACCGTCCCATGCTTCCGGGATCAGCATCATCATCACATGTGGTAAGGATCTGCCGGTGAGGGTGAGTAACTCGATCATATTATCCAAACAAGCGGAATCTGATTGTCCGTGGGTAACAATTGGTAAGAGCATATCCATTTCTTCTCTTGTGAAATAGGGAGAAGTAAATCCTTTCTCACTTGTTCTTAACCAGTTCAGGTTTCCTTGTAGTGTATTGATCTCGCCATTGTGTGCGATGTATCGGAAAGGCTGTGCCAGTTTCCAGGAAGGAAAAGTATTGGTTGCAAAACGGGAGTGAACGAGTCCGAATGCAGACACTACACGTTTATCATTCAGGTCAGGAAAATAGCCACGTACTTGCGTGCTGGTGAGTTGGCCTTTGTAAACAATGGTTTTATGCGAAAGAGAAGCCAGGTAAAATCCGATCTCATCTTTTTTAACGGTGTTGTTGATCGTATGTGTTGCATAATTGCGCAGAACAAATAATTTTCTTTCAAAATCATCGGGATTGGTCAAATGATCCGGACAAGCAATGAATACTTGTTCCATGAAGGGTTCTACGGATAATGCTGTTTTGCCAATGTCAGTTGTGTTGACAGGAACTTTTCGATAGCAAAGAATATCGAGACCCAGTTTTTCTGCAGAGCGATTGAAGATGTCGCGACATTCTTCACGAAGTCGCAATTCTTTGGGGAAGAAGATAAATCCCACACCATATTTTCCATAAGCAGGAAGGTGTACCCCCTGGCGAATACATTCATCAAAAAAGAATTCGTGTGGAATTTGGATCATGATTCCCGCGCCATCGCCTGTATTGCTCTCGCAACCACAGGCACCACGGTGTTCCATATTTTCCAATACCGTCAATGCATCCGCAATGTGCTGATGTGATTTACTGCCTTTGATGTTGGCTACGAATCCAATGCCACAAGCATCATGTTCGAAGCTGGGGTCATACAGACCCGTGCTGTTGTTAGAAACAAGCATGTGCAACCGAATTAAAGTTCAGGAAATAGAATGGCAGGCAATCAGCAGTAAGTTAATCAATAAAAGCGTAGAAAAGAAAATAGTTATTCAATAAATATGAACATCAGTTGAAAATTGTTCAATAATATGTGATTTGTATACTAAATCATTCAAAACAAACGTTAGTTTTTTGAATGATTGTCATCCCCATTTATAGCTGTCACACATGTAATCATCAACTAAAACTGCCCATATTTCTCTAAACAGTAAAATCTTGCAGCCTGCAGCATGCAGCTTGCAGCTCGTACCCCATCCCCTCAATCAACTAAATCTCTATACACAAAATAGTGTTCCGGAAAGGAGAGGGTAATTTTTGTTTCTTTTTTGAAAATGCCATACACAGTACTGCCTGTACCTGTCATAGATGCGTATACGGCGCCATGTTGGTATAATCTGTCTTTGAGCTCTCGAATCTCTGGATAAGTACTCATGACCGAAGTTTCAAAATCATTGATCAATTGATCATGCCAAGTTGAAGGATCTTGTGTAACGATCTGTTCACAACTGATGGAAGGGATAGCCGGTTGTAGTTGTCCGAAAGCCCAACCGGTAGGAACATGGATACCCGGATTTACCAATACAAACTGGTAGTCTGTAAGATCCAATGATAAAGGCTTCATGATCTCGCCTCTACCAGTAGCAAAACAGGGTTGGTTTAAAATAAAAAATGGACAATCGCTACCCAATTGCAGTGCATAATGAATCAATTGCTCTTGCGTTAGTGCCAATTGAAATTGTTGATTCAGTAATCGTAGTGTAAAAGCGCCATCTGCACTACCACCGCCCAATCCTGCGCCCATGGGAATGGTTTTATGCAGGTGCATTTGAATAGCAGGTAAAGTAGGGAAATCTTGTTTCAGTAAAGTATAGGCTTTAACACAAAGATTTTGATGAACAGTACCCTGAACAGGTAAGCCTGTCATATTAAAATCGATGGGATTATCTGAATTGCCACGCACAAGCTCCAAAGCATCTCTCAATCCATCTATCGGATAAAACACCGTTTCAATATCATGATACCCATCCTCCCGCTTACGCACCACCCGAAGGCCGAGATTGATTTTTGCGTTGGGGAAAAGAATCATGGGGGAGGTGTGAATGGTGAATGGTGAATTGTGAATGGTCAGTGAGTAGTGAGTATTTCATCAGACTTACTTGCTGCTTATAGCTTGCAGCCTGTAGCTAGAAGCTAGAAGCTCGAAGCTTACTTCCTCTTATTCATCTCATCCCTAATTGCAATCGCTCTGATATAATCTTCGTGTTCGAGTACATCATTGAGTAGGGTTTGCAATTCTTCGAGACTCATATTGCTGAGGTCTTCACGTCCGCTGCCACTTTCTTCTACACCTACGGCTTCTGCTTTTTGTTTTTTGCCGGTACCGCCATCTTCCATGAGAATACCTGCATTTTCAAGGATATGTTCATAGGTATAGATGGGACATCCGAAACGAACAGCCAATGCCAATGCATCACTGGTTCTGCTATCTATTTCAACCGTATCATGTTCTGTAAAGCACACCAGCTTGGAATAGAAGATACCTTCTTGTAAATCGCTGATGATGATCTCCTGTAATTCTACATTGAATGCATTCATGAAATTTTTCATGAGGTCATGGGTAAGTGGACGGCTGGGTTGCATATTTTCCAATGCTACCGCAATGGCCTGTGCCTCAAATCCACCGATCACAATGGGAAGTCTTCTCATTCCGTTGGTTTCACCTAATACCACCGCATAAGAATGCGTTTGGGTAATGCTGTGTGAAAGCGCCACAATTTCCAATTCTATCTTTTTCATAGACCCCACGAAAATAAACCAAATTAGGATAAGATGGATGGTCTGTTGGTGAAACCATCATTCAGTTGATCAACTCCACTGACCGGATTTGATCTTTTTATCGAACAAAAATGTTCCAAATGGGAAAAAAGCCGCCAAGAAAGCCCAAATCAACATTTGAAAAGGCCATTGTTTTTCTTCCTTCACTACATACGCCAACCAGCAATAAGCAATGAACAATAAGCCATGAATCCATCCGGTATATTTCACCGCTTCAGGTATTCCAGCGAAATATTTAAGGGGCATGGCAATCAGGAGTAATACCAATAGCGAAATACCTTCCGCAATACCAACTTTTCGAAATAGTGTGAGCGAACTTTTCATACTGCAAAGAAACAGGGAAGGATTGAGTAATTTGCAGAAAATAACATTGAATTATGCCATTAGTTGATTTAGCAACGATCACTCCTAAAGAAATTGTACCGGGTTATTCCGCTCGGTTCATTCATACGGAAAATATGACCTTCTCATACCTGGATGTGAAAGCAGGAGCTGCTTTGAAGGAACATGCACATCCACATGAGCAAGTGGCACATGTATTGGAAGGAGAGTTTGAATTGACATTGGATGGTGAGCCGATTCGGTTTATTCCCGGACAAGTGATCGTGATCCCATCTAATGTTCGCCATTCCGGATTGGCGATTACTGATTGTAAGCTATTGGATGTTTTTTATCCCGTTCGGGAAGATTATCGTACACTTTAAAATGAGATGATGAACTTAGATCTGACCAATAAAACAGCACTCGTATGCGGTGCTTCACAAGGACTAGGAGCCGCCGTGGCACATGAACTGGCTATGTTGGGGGCAGATGTATGGTTACTTGCGCGCAATGAAGAGAATTTGAAAGCAGTGAAACAATCGCTGGACATTTCACTCGGACAACAACACGGTTATTTTGTAGCAGATTCAGGAGATCCCGGGCATATCAAACAATTAATCACCGATTTTCTTAGCAAAGGAAAAAGAATTGATATCCTGGTGAATAATACCGGTGGTCCGGCAGCAGGTTCATTGCTCAATACTTCTTTGGAAGACATCCAAAAAGGCGTAACGGCTCATTTACTCACAGCACATACATTGGCTCAATTGGTAGTACCGGGAATGAAAGCAAATAAATTCGGACGCATCATCAATATTTTATCTACTGCCGTGAAACAACCCATCAATGGATTGGGTATTTCCAATACGGTACGAGCAGGTGTTGCGAATTGGGCAAAAACATTGGCAAATGAGATTGGACAATACGGGATCACTGTCAATAATGTTTTACCCGGTTATACCAAAACAGATCGACTCGATTATTTATTTGGTAAACAAGCATCCGATGCAAGTACAACCGTCGATGCGATCGTAGAGAAAACGATTGCCATGATTCCGGCAGGAAGATTGGGAGAGCCGGAAGAATTTGCAGCGGCGGTGGCATTTTTATGTTCACCTGCGGCAGGATATATCAATGGGATTAATTTGCCGGTGGATGGTGGGAGAGTGGGGAGTTTGTGATACTGCTGGTCGGACTTTACCAGCGACTAGGCATTAAATATTGAATTCATATTTTTTCTTTAGCTTTATACTATGACACGCAAAGCTATCATTGAGAAGACGCTTCAGGCCATCAATCGGTTGCCTGAAGATAAAGCAGAAGAAATTTCTGACTTCGCTGATTTTGTGTCCAAACGTTATGAAGACCACAAATTGACTGAGTCGATTCAGAAAATGGTATCTAATGCTGATACCTTCTCTTTTCTCGAAGAGGAGGAAGAAATTTACACAGTGAATGACCTAAAACAGGTCTATAATGACTAAGGGTGATATTGTTTTAATCACTTTCCCTTTTTCAGATTTGAGTGGCACCAAACTGAGACCCGCTATTGTACTCTTTCAGAATGACACAGATGTAACTGTATGTTTTATCACAAGCAAACTTGACTGGAAGGAGGAATTTGATATTACGCTTAATCCTTCTGTTGAAAATGGACTTAGAAAGAAGTCATTAATTCGTGTTGCTAAGATTGCAACATTGGATAAATCATTTGCGAAAGGGTTGCTTGGTCGGCTTACCCAAGAAGAGCTGATGCTGTTGAATAAGAAACTTACAGAATTATTGCTACTATAACTTTTCATACTGTGACAAAATAGTTATTAATATGATGAGGTTGTATTGTTGGTAAGGCGGCGAAAAACGACAATAGATAAGGAAAAGAAGTGGTTATAAAAATTATTTCACTTATGCTTAGTGGTTTATCTTATTTGATAGCTCAATTTTTATTAACAGTTACAACTTGTTTCGTGGCAATATATCAACTCCGAAAGGAGTTTCGTCGGAAAACAAATATTGCTAAAAAAGAGGCAAAAAATGTACGGATTCTATTGATTATTATTGCCTTAATAACTGTATTGGTTCAAGTTATTGCATATTGTGATGCCACCAGTAGCCAAAATGATCTAAAACAACATATAAAAAACTTAGAAAATAAAAATGATTCACTGAGTAATCAGATAAAGGAAACGGAGAATTTTGTAACAGAAAAAATTAATTCATCAAAAGCAGCCCTTGCATTACAAGCTTCTCAAAATGCATTAGAGGCAAGTGCCAATATTCATTCCTCAGCGATTAGGCTTTCTAACTATATAAATGGCTCTGATCTTCCACCAGAATTTGCTGTTATTAGAGCATCAAGAGAACATTCTTTTGTATTAAAGAACATCGATTCTCTAAGAGCTAATATTGATGCTTTTGTTGTGAATTACGATGATGTACTTTTATGTCAAAGAAATGCGGGTCGTGTAGACCGAAATTGTTATAAGAGTAATCAATTAGCGGTATCATGGGAATATATTTTACCGCGTAAGCAAATTCCTATTACTCTTCCTAAATATTCTCCAGATAAGCCTAAGTCGAAGTTCTTCATTTGTATAACTTTAACTAAATCTGAGTATGTTATTGAAGTGATTTTTCAGCATGTAGGAAGCTTTGCAACACAAGTTAGTAGTCGGACCCTTAAAAAAATTAATGGACTATATAAAGTATACAAAATCAATGAGGCTGATGCCGTTATTAAGGTTGATTGGGATAATGAGTTTATTTTGCCATACGACGAAAAGTTTGGTGATTTGTAAATCTCGCTATTATTGGTCTCCTGACTAAAAATAATATTCCTTTACCCTATCTAAAGATTAATAATCTCAAATTCTACGATCTTACTGCTACAACAAGTTTTTAAAACCATTCTTGTGCGCTTACCATTACTGTTGTCTTTCCAAAATGTAAGTGTACCATCTTGGAACTGGGGCTTATCTTCATCGGCTATATTCCAATCAGAAAAAATACTTTTTAAAAGATCTGCCCATTTTTTATAGACACGGTATGTGTTTTCTTTGTTTGATGAATGAATGATCTCTGCATGATAAATGTATTGATCTACATTTTTAACCGTCTTATCTTTCTGTACCTGGTTGAAATTATTCCTACGGATATATACGTTTTTGAAACCCAAATCAATCAGCGAAGCATAGTACTCATTTTTACTACTGCCTAAGTTATCAAACTGCGATTTATTCGCCGGCTCGATCAGTTTACCTTTTACATCGTAAAAACTCTCATTGGCTCTTGTAGCCAGTTTCAGCAATTTGGGTTTTACAGTGGATAGATCTGTTGAAGGTTCAACGAGTCCCATAGCCCTCATTCTGAGGGCAGCGTCAGCAAATGCAGATCGATTTTCCGGTGAATTACGGATTTTATTATACCATCTGTAAGCTTCATCCAGGTCTTTATTTACGGTTGCTGTACCTTCTTCATACATTTTCCCCAACTCCAATTGTGCAGGCGCAAACCCTTGTTTGGCCGATTTCTCCATATAGTGAAATGTATTTGTGAGGTTACCATTTTGTTTTTCAAGCAGCGCCAGATAATAACCTGCTTTATTACTGTTGCGGTCTATGGCCTTCAGGTAAAGTTCTTTAGCCTTTTGCCCATCGATTGGCAGACCTCTGAGACCTGTCTGAAAATAATACGCAATTGCCAACAGCGCGTCAGGATTGCCGAAGTCAGCAGATTTTTTAGTCCAGGAGAGTTCCACTACTGAATCTTTCTTGACACCAAAACCTATTTGATAAAAATAAGCGATTGAATTCATCGCTTCTGTATGCCCACGTTCTGCAGACTGTAACAGCCATTTCATGCCATCAATATAACCTTGAGGGTCTTTAGCGCCTTCACTATAATAACAGATACCGAGTCGGTATTGGTGAATCGGGGAAAGATCTTGGAGATGTCTGAGATAGATCGATTTGGCTTCGGCATATTTTTCTCCATAAAAATATCCATCTGCCGATGACAATTGATTCTTCACAGTTTCCGATTGAGCACTTGCTTGAACAAAACAAAGGCTCAGTAAAACGAAATACAAAAAATGGAGTCTAAATGATTTCATCTACTAAAAATATAGATTCTTACAAATCATATAATATTTGTATCCTGATTTTTTATTACCGATGCTACTTTTAAAATGGGGATTGTTGAAAATGGTGTTATTGTTGGTTAATCTACAATAGCGAGGGTTTGTTGGTCAGGCGATCAACAATTTTAAAAATTAAAAAGGATCGGTGATTACCGATCCTTTTTCTATGAATAGATTGAAAACTATTTCGTCTTCAATTTCTTAATCTCCTCCGTCAACTTCGGAACAACTTTAAACGCATCACCTACAATTCGATAATCAGCGGCTTTAAAGAATAATATCAATATTTGATATCGGTAGCTTTTATTTTTTTGATTTGACCTTTCTCCGATAATACTATGACACCATTTTGTGCCTTTTTTTGAATTAATAATTTTTCAAAAGATAAAGTCAATCCCTTACGGATTTTCTCGCGAAATTTTTCAATATCAATTTCATTCTTTTTCATTAGACTGTTGCTTGATGAGTTCCCAAACGGGTATGTCATAAATTTTGGTTTCATTCGCTCCTTGACCTTCTGCTATAAAAGTAAAAGGTCTACTAGAATTGTTTATGACCAACCAATAATCACATACTGCTGTAAATTTACTAATTAAATTTTTAATACCGCGGATATACCGGCGCTTAATTGTTTCTTCTGGTATATTATGTCCGCCTTCTCTAACTCTTGTTTTAACGCGTTCTATCGCTAGGGTTACATTGTCTAGCCAAAAAAATAAAAGCGTTATTGAGTAGCCTTTTACTTTTGCCTCTTTGATTGTGTTTAGGTATGATAGTGTTGTTAATGTTGTTTCAAAAGCAAAATCAGAGCGATTATTTAAGAGTTCATCAACTCTTTCAAGCATTAACCTGCCTGCTTGAAATGAGACATTTTCGGGTTGAAAAGGTGAAAGCCCTTTTGCAATTTCATCAGCATTTACAAATTCTTTGCAATCAAGTATTTCAGGAAGAATGGTAAAAGAAGCTGTTGTTTTTCCTGCTCCATTACAACCCGCAATGATGTACAAGTTCGGCACTACACTAAATTTATAAATAAAGCTAATATTTTTTGCATGATACCTTAGAAATAAAAAGGGATCAACTTTTCTTGATCCCTTTTGAATAATTATTTAGCTTTTAACTTCTTTATCTCCTCCGTCAACTTCGGCACAACCTCAAACGCATCACCCACAATGCCATAATCAGCAGCTTTAAAGAAAGGGGCTTCCGGATCTTTATTGATTACCACAATCACTTTACTACGATTTACACCGGCAAGGTGTTGAATAGCTCCTGAGATACCGATGGCAATGTACAAGTTCGGTGCTACCTGAACACCGGTTTGTCCAACGTGCTCATGGTGTGGTCTCCAATGTGCATCACCTACAGGTCGGCTACATGCAGTAGCTGCACCCAATTCTTTGGCAAGGTCTAATAAAATACCCCAGTTCTCCGGACCTTTCAATCCACGTCCACCACTCACTACAATTTCTGCTTCAGTCAATGGAACTTCACCGCTTACTTTATTCACGGCTGTTACTTTCACTTTTGGTGCATCAACAGCAATCGATAATTGATTTACTTCAGCAGTTCCTTCGCCGGCGATGGTGGTATAACTGTTCGGATTCAATGAAATCACTTTCACAGCAGAAGTAATGCTTACATTGGCAAACGCTTTTCCGGAGAATACCGTTTTACGAACTACAAATCCGTTGCTGGTATCCGGTAATGCACAAGCACCTGCTACGAGACCCGCTTTTAATCTTACCGCCACTCTTGCAGCTACCGCTTTACCGGTTTGGTTATGCGAGAATACAACTACGTTGGCGCCTGATTGTGTGGCTGCTTCAGCAATTACTTTCGCATACACTTGTGCATCCAACTGATTCAGTGAAGCATTGTTGACTTGATGTACTTTTTTCACACCATATTTTCCCAATGATGCAAGATCGTCGCTTACGCTACCCAATACCAATGCTTCAGCAGTAGTACCCAATTGCTCTGCAACTTTAACACCATACGTCAATGCTTCAAAAGAAGCTTTCTTGATATGGCCTTCTGATTGATCTACAAATATTAAAACAGACATGATCTTTTGTTTGATGGTTAAAAGAAAGATTAGATGGCTTTGGCTTCTTCGTGCAATAATTTCACCAGTTCAGCCACGTTATCCGGACTCACCAGTTTTACACCTGCCTTGGCTGGAGGCATTTCAAAGCTTACAATAGCCGTTAAAGCATCAGCAGCCACAGGCTCCACCACTTTCAATGGTTTGGTACGAGCAGCCATGATACCTCTCATATTCGGAATACGCTGTTCTGCCACACCTTTCTGACAACTTACGACAGCAGGTAATGCCACTTCAGCAATTTCTTCTCCACCTTCAATTTCACGGGTAACAGTAGCCGTAGTACCGTTCAATTCAAATTTGGTAGCCAATGAAATATAGGGTGCATCCATCATTTCAGCAATCATACCACCGATGGAAGATCCATTGTAATCAATGGTTTCTTTTCCGGTGAATACCAGATCATAGCCATCTTTTGCAATGGCGGCAATCTGTGCTGCGATATAATAACTATCACTATTGTCTGTATTGATACGAATGGCTTCATCGCCACCCAATGCCAATGCCTTACGGATGATAGGTTCAGTATCTGCACCACCTACCGTTACCAGATGCACGATTGTAGCGGGATCTTTTTCTTTCAATTCAATGGCACGTACCAAAGAGTACCACTCATCGTAAGGATTGATGATCCACTGCACCCCATTCTCATCGAATTTGGTATTGCCATCCGTAAAGGCAATTTTTGAAGTGGTGTCCGGTGTCTTGCTTACACAAACTAAAATTTTCATACGCTATATGGTTTTGCTGAAATTCGTTTAGATAGTTGTTTATGCAACTAATTACAAATATAAGGCAGTTTTGTTTCCGGCAAAGGTTCGGATATTTTTTTTAACAGGAGAAATTTGTTGGGGCTAATAGCTAATGGTTCATAGCGCATAGTAAGAATTAACATTTCTTACCATAAGCCATGAACTATAAGCTATCAGCTGCTTATCTTCGCCCCATGGACCGCATTGCACGAATACAGGCATTTTTAGAGCAGAATCCGAAGGATAGTTTTCTGCGGCATGCTTTGGCATTGGAGTATATTAAGCTAGGACAATTAAACGATGCTAAAGCCCTTTTTTTAGCGGTATTATCCGATAATCCCGATTATGTGGGATCATATTATCATTTAGCCAAATTATTAGAAACACTGGAAGAAAGAGAGGCTGCCATTCAATGGTATGAAAAAGGTATGGAAGCAGCCAAAAAAGCAGGAGACAACCACGCGCTGAATGAACTGCGAGCAGCTTATGAGGACCTTGTTTTTTGATTTCTGATTTCTGATTTCTGATGTCTGAAGTCTGATGTTGGATTTGTTTTTGCTAATATATCCTACATCAGACATCCTACATCAGACATCCTACATTCACCTCAGCTTCCTCTCGATCCACCCGTCTTAATCGGTTTTTTCGTTACACCTACCGCTTTGGCACCGGGTTTGGCGATGAATTTAGAAGTTTGCGCAGCATTTTTCGGTCCGCTGGCACCGGCCTTACCGCCTTTCTTGTTATTTACAGGTAATCCCATGATTATTGGTTTTTATCAAATATACTGAAACCGATTTTGAAGTTTGATTTTTTGATTTCCTGTTTTTTTGAATTTTTACTTTTGACTTTTGAATTCTTCTCCAGATCAAAAAATCAAAGATAAAAAGCCGTATTTTGACCCACCCAAAAAACAACGATATGTCTGCTACGATTGCCTATGATTATGCTAAGTACAAAACCCCTGTTGGTACACAACTGAATTGTAAAGGATGGATTCAGGAAGCGGCATTGCGTATGTTGCTGAATAATCTGGATCCCGCTGTGGCGGAAAGACCGGAAGAACTAATCGTATATGGCGGGAGAGGAAAAGCTGCACGGAATATCGAAGCATTGGATCAAATCATTGCTTCTTTGAAAAAATTGGAGAACGATGAAACACTTTTGATCCAAAGCGGTAAGCCCGTAGGGATTTTAAAAACACATCCTGATGCTCCCCGTGTATTATTGTCGAATTCTCAACTGGTTCCCAACTGGGCGAACTGGAAACATTTTACAGAATTGGAACAAAAGGGATTGATGATGTATGGACAAATGACCGCAGGGTCTTGGATCTATATCGGCTCGCAGGGTATTGTACAAGGTACCTATGAAACCTTCGCAGCAGTAGCCGATAAACATTTCGGGGGTTCTTTGAAAGGAACTCTGAGTGTTACGGCAGGATTGGGAGGCATGGGTGGTGCTCAACCTTTGGCCATTACCATGTGTGATGGTGTTGCATTGTGCGCAGAAGTAGAAGAGTGGCGTATTGATAAACGTATTGAAACACGATACTTGGATATCAAATACAGCTCCGTAGATGAAGCCATCGATCATGCGGTTGCTGCGCGTGAAAAAGGAGAACGATTGAGTATTGGAGTGTTGTGTAATGCCATTACCTTATTGCAAAGACTGATCGAAAGAAACATAAAAGTAGATGTATTGACAGACCAAACATCTGCACATGATCCATTGATCGGTTATATTCCACATACGCTGGATAATCAAGCTGCGAATGTATTGAGAGAGAAAGATCCCGATGCCTATATTGCTTTGGCATATGACAGTATGAAATTGCATGTTGAATTGATGATTCAATTGCAACAATCCGGCGCCATCACTTTTGATTATGGTAACAACCTACGTGCTCGTGCAGCTGAACATGGATTGAAAAATGCATTTGATTTTCCCGGTTTTGTTCCCGCCTATATTCGTCCATTGTTTTGTGAAGGAAAGGGGCCGTTTCGCTGGGCGGCACTCAGCGGAGATCCTGCTGATATCGCTGTTACGGATGAATTGATCATGCAGATGTTTCCTGAAAATACATCCATGTTGCGCTGGATGAAAATGGCAAAGGAAAGAATTGCTTTTCAGGGATTACCGGCTAGAATTTGTTGGCTAGGACAAGGCGAAAGAGAAAAAGCCGGACTGGCATTCAATGAACTGGTCAAAACCGGAAAAGTAAAAGCCCCCATCGTGATTGGTCGCGATCACTTGGATACAGGATCCGTTGCATCACCGAACCGCGAAACAGAAGCCATGTTGGATGGAAGTGATGCAGTAGCCGATTGGCCCATCTTGAATGCATTGGTCAATACTGCAGGTGGCGCCAGTTGGGTAAGTTTACATCATGGCGGTGGAGTAGGCATGGGGTATAGCATTCATGCCGGAATGGTGATTGTAGCTGATGGTACTGATGCAGCTGCACAAAGACTTGCACGTGTACTACGCAATGATCCTGGTATGGGTGTGATCAGACATGCGGATGCGGGATATGAAATAGCGCAACAAACATTGTCCAAACATAATTTAGGATTGTAGGCGAAGGATGGGACGCAGATTTTTATGATTATTTATGATTGATCATAACCAATCATATCCGAAGGATTCCTAGAGGAAAAAATCTGCGTCCCATCTATAACTTCAATCAATCAAGCCGCTTCATCAGCATATCATCAATCTTTTTGAAAAGATGATAAGGCTTATAAGTCCGCCATTCAGGTAGCTCAACTAACTCAATATAATAATTCAGTTTTTTCTTTTTGAAATCATACTGTGCTGCCTCACTCATATTCAATGCAACCGCCCATCCATTTTCTTCACTCAGTTCTTCATACCATTCCTGATAATACTCCTTATCACTACTATGAAAGTTGAGGACATTTTCTGCGATGAGAATGTATTTTACGATGCCTTGCTTATATAAAAGATCCATCACTTCACGTTTCAGTTCCATGATATCATTCTCAATCGCATCATTCCATTCACCGATCAATTCAATGACGGCAAAATTCAACTCATAATCTACATAGATGATCTTGAGGTATAAAGTCTTGCTCCCAAAATCATCCCACTGCGGATGGATATAATAGTTGTAAACTGTTTGCGAAAATTCGAACTCACTATACGTGCGCCCAAAAAAAGGAGAACGACTGTCTTCCTCCGAAACATAAATATGACGCCAGTTATAAAATGGTTCGATGTTGTGCATGGAGAGAAAATAAGAAATAAGAAATATGAAATAAGGAATAAAAAAGTAGGTGCAAATTTACTTTCTTATTCCTGATTTCTCTGTTCATTATTCCTCTGTTTAACTGCCTGCTGCTTCCACAGCTTTCTTCACGCTTCCGTGTTTTAACAACAGGTCTTTGGCTACTTCGTATTCGGTGATCTTAAGTTTGTCCATCACCATTTTTACACCTCTATCTACCAACTTCACATTACTCAATTGCATATTCACCATCTTATTGTCTTCTACTCGTCCGAGTTGTATCATGACAGAAGTGGAGATCATATTCAATACCAGTTTTTGCGCGGTACCACTTTTCATACGGGTACTACCGGTCACAAACTCAGGTCCAACCACTACCTCTACCGGAAAATCTGCTTCTCTGGATACCGGTGAATTGGGATTACAACTGATACTTCCCGTAATGATGCCTCTTTTACGGCATTCTTTCAAAGCACTGATGACATAAGGGGTGGTGCCGCTTGCGGCTAATCCAACCACTACATCTTTATCACTGATGAAATGTTTTTGCAGATCGGCCCATCCTTGTTCGGTGCTGTCTTCTGCAAATTCAACCGCTTGTGTAATGGCTTTATCACCACCGGCAATCAAACCAATTACCAAACCATAAGGAACACCAAAACTTGGCGGACATTCACTCGCATCTACAATACCCAATCTACCACTGGTACCGGCGCCGATGTAGAATAGGCGTCCACCCGCGAGCATTTTATCAGAAATAGCAGCTACTAATTTTTCAATCTGAGGGATGGCTTTTTCCACGGCATGTGGAACCATTTTGTCTTCGTTGTTGATATTCATCAGCAACTCTTGAATCGACATTTTTTCTAAATGTCTGTATGTAGATGCCTGTTCGGTAACTTTAATAAACTCAGCCATAATTCTTTTTTAGCGATGATATTCAATAAGGCCCTGCATCGGGGCTTTCAATACCCTTCCCAGTTCCAGTTCATAAGTGCTGCAAAGTTCTTTTAATACATCTTTGAAACCAAATGCAATACTTCCCACAAAATGAATGGGATGCGTCCAGCTTTCTCTGTATTTGTATAAATGCGTGAAGAAGAAATCATTCAGTCCATCTTCGATAATATTCTCGATCATATAATGGCCACGGTTCTCTGCGAGAAATATGGCATAGGATGCCAGGTATCTATTGGCCAATGGTTTTTTATACACGTTTTCCAGTATCTCCATGGGAGTCACCATAAAACGTTTTTCAAAACGTGCTTTGAGTTCTTCATCGTAAGTATTGTAGAGATAATATTGCACCACTTTTTTACCCAAATACGCGCCACTTCCTTCATCACCCAGAATATAGCCCAAACCCGGACTGTTCTTCACGATTTTCTTTCCATTGTAAAAACAGGAATTGGCGCCGGTGCCCAAAATACAGGCAATACCTTTTGATTTGCCACATAAAGCCCTTGCTGCGGCGAGCAGATCATTTTGTACTTCTGTTTTTGATTTCGGAAATAACTTTTTGAAGACGGCTTTAACAATTTTGACATTGTTTGGATTACCCAAGCCCGTACCGTAGAAATAGATTTCTTGAACAGTGATGTTTTTTAATTTGGGGAGTAATTCCTTTTCCAACAGGCTGATGATCTGTGGTCCGGATAGAAAATAAGGACTGATTCCTTGTGTATAAATGGTTTTCTTCTTCTTTCCGTTCTCCAATACACACCATTCACATTTAGTGGCACCACTATCGGCGATTAATCTTACAGGCATAAACAAATTTTGAAGACGGATTATGTCAACAAGCCACGAAGTACGAAAATTTTAATGAAAATGCCGCTTGTTTTGTTGAATGTTTCAATACTAATAGCTGTTAGCCGTTTATCAGGAACATCCGCTTTAGTTAGGCTTGAATTTCAGATATTTGCCGTATGGGAAATAATAAAGTAAAGGTTTGGTTGCCGTTGATGTTCTCCGTAGTGATGGTTTTGGGTATGATCATTGGATATCAATTAAGGGATAAAACCCAGGGTAGCCGCTTTTTAACGATCAATAAAAGAACGGCATTACAGGAATTGGTTGAGCTGATCAGGAATAAGTATGTTGACCCGGTAAAAGTGGATAGCATTACACAGGTAACTGCCGATGAGTTACTGTCTCGTCTCGATCCCCATTCAGTATATATTCCTGCCAAAGACCTGATGGAAGTGAATGAAGAATTGATGGGTAATTTTCAGGGTATTGGTGTGGAGTTTCAATTGTTGAATGATACGGTACATGTGATGAATGTGATGAAGGGGGGACCTTCGGAGAAAGCGGGGATCATGGTGGGTGATCGTTTGATCAAAGTGGATGATAGTATTGTGATTGCAGGAAAAAAGATCAAACCCGATGATGTGCGTGCCATATTGCGTGGACCTGCTGAATCAAAAGTGCAGGTGAATATCTTGAGAGGACAGGAAGAAAAGAAAATCACGATTCAACGAGGTGTTATCCCTGTTCCTACCGTGGATGTTTCTTACATGATTACACCGGAAACCGGATTCATCAGGATCAATCGTTTTGGGGAACCTACTTATGAAGAGTTCATGCAGCAACTGGAAAAATTGCAAGCGTTGGGTATGAAGGAATTGATCCTGGATCTGCGTGGCAACGGGGGTGGACTCTTAAAAGAGGCAACAGATATTGCGGATGAGTTTTTGGATGGAGACAAGTTGATCGTGTATACAGAAGGGGAGCATGTTCCCAAAATGGAATACCGTTGTAAAAGAGATGGTTTGTTTGAAAAAGGAAAATTGGTCGTACTGGTAGATGAAACTTCTGCATCGGCTAGTGAAGTGTTGAGTGGTGCATTACAAGATTGGGACAGAGCTACCATTATAGGCAGACGCTCTTTCGGGAAAGGATTGGTGCAGCAGCAATTTCAATTGTCTGATGGAAGTGCCGTTCGATTAACCATCGCAAGATATTTTACGCCATTGGGTAGGAGTATTCAGAAAGCCTACGATAAGGGTAAATCGAAGTATGAAGAAGAATTGGTGAATCGTTGGCACAATGGGGAGTTGGTGAAAGCAGATACGGTAAAGCCATCGGGTAAATCGTACAAAACACCCGGAGGTAAAATCGTGTACGGTGGGGGAGGCATTACACCGGATATGTTCGTGCCTTATGATACTTCAAAATTGGATACCGCATTAACTGCGATGTATTATAAAAGCACCATGAATAATTTTGTGTATCGCCTATACTTACAGGATGCACAAAAGTTCAAGACGTATAAAACTCCTGAGGATCTGTACAAACAATTTAATCCGGGTGAAACCGAGTGGAAACAATTGGTAGATTTTGCAGCGAAAGATAGTATCCGTTTAAATGGAGCATCTTCAAAAGATAAAGCCTTACTCTTGAAAACGATTCAGCTGATGATGGCACGTCAGATATGGAGAACGCAGGGATATTATGAAGTGCAAAACAAGACTGATCAAACGATTAAAAAAGCATTGGAAGTTTTACAATAAATCAGCAATCTATTTTTAGATGAAAATGAAGATCCAATTATCACTTGTAGCCTTAATATTGGCAACAACTGTAATAGCCCAGCCCAAGAATACATCGCATGCTTCGCAAACATGGCTGGCTTATTTCAATCAAACCCGATTGAGTAATAAGTGGGGTTTATGGGCCGATTTCCAGATCCGTACACGGGAAGAACTCGTCAGTGATTTTTCTACCGGTATTGCTCGGGTGGGAGTGACCTATTTTATTGATGACAATGTAAGATTAACATTGGGTTATGGTTTTATCAATAACTACCCACCAAATGATAACATCAAAGTCTCCCAGCCGGAACATCGTCCCTGGCAGCAAGTGCAATGGTTTACGAAGAATAAGCGAACGAGGCTGATGCAGTATATCCGTTTGGAGCAGCGTTATCGCAGAAGGTATCTCAACAATTCGGAGCTGGCAGACAGTTATGCTTTCAATTTCAGATTGCGTTATAATTTCTTCTACCAAATCCCATTAGATCCACAAGGATTGATTCCCAAGAAGTTATCAGCAATAGTAAATGATGAATTGCATATTAATTTCGGAAAACAGATCGTGAATAATTACTTCGACCAAAACCGACTGTTCCTAGGGCTGAACTACGCATTTGATAACAATAACAATCTGCAATTCGGTTATCTGAATACATTTATCCAGACTGCTGCAGGTAACCAGTATCGGAATATCAATGCTTTACGGGTGGCTTATGTACATAATTTGGATTTGAGGAAAAAGTAAAAGAAGCAGGGCGGACGGAGTTTTTCTGGACAACTAATAGCTTTTTCTTAATGTTTAGCGGGGTCTTGGGTAATCCTAAAGGCTATATTTCACGTATTTTTACCGTGAAATCCGCAATGTCCAACACCAAAATTATAGAGCAGCAACCTAATCGAACCTGTCGAAAGATGATATATCTTTTGGCATTGGTATTTGGTTTGGTGGTGATGAATGTTGATGGAATGGCGCAGTGTACTGAAATAACTGCTGCCACCTATGTAGTTGACTTTTCATCAGCAAAAGATACATCATGGTCTGTGTCATCCAAAAGAACTGAAAAAGGGTGTGTTGATGGTAATGCGGGAAATACATGTGTTAAGTTCATTATTAAATTAAATCCAGGGTCAGATTTAGTAAACTTTACAACTGATCAGAATACTGGGGCTAGCTTTTATTCTGTTAATTGCGGACAAACTTATTCCATTAATACTCCCGCTTGTATAACGGGTGGGACTACTGTATGTATAACTTTTTGTAAACCTGGTAATAATACTGAGTTATATACTGTTACTGCATCTAGTATCATTAAGGCCTCAGGCGATCTGATTTTACGTCAAAATTGTTCTGGAACGATGAGTGTTAGTGGCGTATCAGCAGCATCAGTCAATTGGAAATCTGTTTTTCCTGGAACACAAGGATTATATGATGGATATTTGAGTGCAACATCAGGGGTGACCAGTGTCACTGTTACTCCAACTACTGGAGCTCCTTCATTTATCGACTATGAAGTGAGTGGAACCGGGGCTTGTGCTGGAACGAGAAGGGATACTGTTCGTGTTTATACAGTCCCTCCAATGACAGTTGCAATCAATCCCGCTACTCCTGCAATTTGTAATGGAGCGAGTGTGACGCTAAGTAGTACTGTATCTGGGGGCAATCCGCCTTATATTTATTCTTGGAATACAGGTCAAACAACCACAGGTATTACAACATCAACACCCGCAGCGTATACATTGACGGTTTCAGATAACACTGTGGGTTGTCCGGCTGTACAACAGGTTGCTAATGTAGTATCGGCTCCTACACCTACTGCTCCTACAGCATCAGGTGTTACTATTTGTAGTGGTACATCTGCAACATTAAACGCAACAGCACCAGGGGGCACTTATCAATGGTATGATGCAGCAACAGGAGGGAATCTTCTTGCTACTAATAGTTCATATACAACGCCTTTACTTACAGCTAATAGAACTTATTACGTACAAACAACTGTCAACGGTTGTACTAGTACCAGAACAGCAGTAACGGTTACAGTTAATAGTATTCCTGCTGCACCAACAGCATCCGGTGTAAGTATTTGTGCGGGAACTACAGCATCACTTACTGCAACTGGGTCATCGGGTAGTTATCAGTGGTACAATGCTCCATCAGCGGGTACCTTACTTTCTTCATCTGCTAATTTTGTTACACCTACACTATCTACTAATACCACTTATTATGTGCAGGCCATGAATGGAAGCTGTGCGGGGCCGAGAACAGCGGTGACTGTTACAGTGAATAGTATTCCTGCAAACCCAACCATTGTGGGCGCATCTATTTGTAGTGGTAACAGTGCCACACTTACAGCCACGGCGCCGGGTGGAACCTATGTATGGTGGGCAACTCCAACAGGTGGTACAACACCTATAGGTACTGGTATTGCGTATAATACTGGAACATTAACATCAACAATTACTTATTATGTTGAAACAACTGTCAATGGTTGTGTAAGTGCGGGAAGAACTGCGGTAACTGTAACGGTGAATCCCACACCAGCTGCGCCTGTTGTAAATGGTGCTAGTATTTGTGGAGAAGAATCAGCTTCACTATCTGTAAGTTCTACAGGTGAAACATACAGATGGTATAATGCAGCAAGTGGTGGAGATCTTTTAACAACTGGGTCATTTTATACTACTCCACAATTAAATGCAACCACTAGTTATTATATATCTGCAACTTCTGCTGCAGGATGTACAGGTTCAAGGACAACAGCTACTGTAAATGTGACTCCTAAACAAAATCCTGCTTTTGTATATTCAGCAGGTACCTATTGTACTTCCGGAGGAATTAATCCCTCACCATTTATTCCAGGAGGGAATACAGGTACATTTACTGCATCACCTACGGGTTTGGTATTCAGTAATCCTTCTTTAGGAGAAATTAATGTTGCTGCTAGTACTCCTGGTGTTTACACTATTACTTTTACTACTGGAGGAAGTTGTGTTTATTCAAGTAGTTCAGATATTCGAATTATTACTGGTGCAGCAGATGCAACTTTTATATATAATTCTCCATTTTGTGTGCAGCAATCGAATCCATTACCGGTATTTTCCGGTTTAGCTAGTGCAGGTAGTTTCACAGCTTCATCTACTAATCTGAAATTTAAAAATGAAAATACCGGTGAAATCGATTTAGCAACAAGTTTACCTGGCAGTTATAAAATTACAAATACAATTTCTCCATCTGGAGGATGTGCAGGTAGTATTAAAGACTTCGATATTGTTATTAATCAAAATACCACTGCAGATGCAGGTGCTAACTTAGTAACCTGCGATGCACAACCAATCACATTAAATGGTTTAGTAGGAGGCTCTGCAACCAATGGCTCTTGGTCCATCGTTAGTGGAACTGGTACATTTGGAAATGCGAGTCAACTATCTACTAGTTTTACACCAACCAGTGGACAGTCATCGGTCACCTTACAATTAACTTCTAATAATCCGGTATCACCATGTACAGTTGCTACTGATATTATGGTGGTAAATATTAATCCTGCACCAGTAGCACCAACAGTGAATGCAGTAACCATTTGTTCAGGAAATACAGCTACATTAATTGCGTCTGCTCCAGGTGGTACTTATAACTGGTATGCTGCTTCATCAGGGGGAAGTCCACTAGAAACAAATCCTACTTATACAACAGGTGTCTTAACATCATCTACCACTTATTATGTAGCGGCTACTTCTGCAGATAATTGTGTGGGTCCACGCGCCCCGGTTTTAGTAACAGTAAATGCACTTCCGTCTGTCAATAGTTTACCAACAGGAACTGTCTGTTCAGGTGTTGCACAGAATTATAGTTTTAGTTCTACGATCTCCGGTAGCAGTTTTGTATGGAGTAGGGCCGCCATCGCTAATATTACGAACCCTGTTGTATCCGGTCAAACAGGAACAACATCTATTACCGAAACATTAAATAGTATCGTTACAAGTCCGGTTGATGTGGTCTATCAAATTATTCCAACAGCCAATGGTTGTGCCGGACCTGCATTTAATTACACCGTCACTGTAAAACCCATACCCGCCACACCAACCGCAACTACTACCGGACCGGTGTGTGAGGGAGGTGTGATTCAATTATCTTCTCCATTTTTACCGACTGCATTTTATAATTGGACAGGTCCTGGATTCAGCTCCACATTACGTGAGCCACAGATACTGAATGCAACGGCAGCAAATGCTGGTACTTATACAGTCAACATAACAGTGGATGGTTGTGTTAGTTCGGGTGGCACAGTTTCACAAATAATAAAAACAAAACCTGCTGCACCTGTTGTATCCAATTCATCACCTGTATGTATTGGAGAATCTTTCTCATTAAATACACCGATTGTTATTGGTGCCAGCTATACATGGACAGGCCCGAATGGTTTTAGTGCTACTGAGCAACAACCATCAATTGCCAATGCGCAATCTGTAAATGCAGGAAATTATGCATTGTCTATTTCGGTCGATGGATGTGTTAGTAATCCCTCTACTACGAATGTAACAGTGAATTCGCCACCCGCTCAAGTAGATGTAACGAGTACAGGTCCGGTTTGTATTTCTGAAGAGCTACAACTCATTGCGCAAGAATTACAATCGGCAAATTATATGTGGACAGGTCCGAATGGATTTTTTGCCAATAGCAGGGTAGTGGTTATTCCCAGTATGAATGATGCCACTGCCGGTGCTTATCAAGTTATTGCATCTGTGGCCGGTTGTGCCAGTGTAGCGAATAGTGTAGATGCATCATTGAAGCCTACGCCTGCAGCACCTACCATCAATCCCATTTCATCGGTTTGCGAAAACGAAACACTGATTTTATCGGCTGCATCTGTTACAGGAGCTACTTATAATTGGACGGGTCCGGGTGGATTTATCAGCAATACACAAAGTCCCGCCATCACCAATGTACCTGTCTCTGCATCGGGAAATTATTCAGTGAATATTGTTGTGAATGGATGTAGAAGTGCAAACAATACTGTTGCCATAACAGTAAACCCAATTCCACCCGCACCACAAGTGAGTAACAGTGGAGCCGTTTGTGAGGGGAATGCTTTGCAATTAAATGCAGCTACCATTAGCGGTGCTACTTATGCATGGACAGGGCCTTCTGGATTTACTTCATCCAACCAAAATCCTGTCATTGCAAATGCGCTGCAAAACAATGCAGGTACTTATACGGCTGTTGTTACAGTGAATGGATGTAGAGGGCCGGGAAGTACTACTACTGCGATTGTAAATCCATTACCGGGTCCTGTTAATATTGCAAGTAGTGGTCCTGCTTGTGAAGGAAGATCACTTCGTTTAACGGCAGATAGTGTAACTGCGGGCACTTATAGTTGGACTGGTCCGAATGGATTCAGCTCGAATGCAAGGTCTATATTACTCTCCTCTATGAATAACAATAATACGGGAGAGTATCGAGTAGCGGTGAGTGTTGCAGGTTGTACGGGTGTGAACAACAGTATTACTACGATATTGAAACCAACACCTACAGCACCCGTGATTACTGTGCCCACACCCGTTTGTCAAAACAGTCGATTGAACTTGGGCGCTAGTATAGTTGCCGGTGCAAGTTATCAATGGACGGGTCCGAATGGATTTGACAGTAAATTATCATCACCGGTGATCGATTCTGTAAGATTGAATCAGTCGGGTATTTATTCAGTGAATATTACCGTGGATGGATGTGTGAGTAATGACAGATCCGTGAATGTTACGGTGATTCCGGAACCAACAAAACCACAGATCAATTCGAATAGTCCGCTTTGTTTGAATGACCCATTACAACTGACAGCCACGGCGGGAGGTAATGCCAGTTTCCGGTGGTTCAGTACCAATGGATTTAGTTCTACACAACAAAACCCACAAATTGCATCGGTGAACTATAGCGATTCAGGTCAATATGCGGCTTTTGTTCTTGTCAATGGATGTGTGAGTGATACGGCGTTTACCAAGATTGAAATTGATCAACCTGCTGTTGTGAATGCCGGAAATGATCAGGTGGTATGTGCCAATAATGCGGTAGTGCAACTCAATGGATCTGTTTCCGGAGGTACCAATACCGGTATCTGGACAAGTAATGGTACCGGTAGATTTGGTACACGTACTTCGAGTTTGACAAATAGTTATATACCGAGTTCACAGGATACAGCCAATGGTACTGTTACTTTGGTATTGTCTTCAACGAATAATAAATCTTGTCGCACTGTCAATTCATCTTTATTGGTTCGTATTACAGATGCACCGTTTGTGGACATTGGTAATAATCCAACCATATGTGCAAATGATTCTCTGCTGGCAGTGAATGCGCAGTTTAGAAATGCAAGTGGTATTCAATGGACATCCAATGGAACCGGAACTTTTGACAATAGGAATGCGCTTAGTACAAATTATTTTCTTTCAAGCAGAGACCAATCATCAGGAAGTTTTAGGATCTATGCTACTACTACGGGTAATGGTTCTTGTTTGGCGGTAACGGATGAGATCATTGTAAATCTGGCGCCGGTTCCGCAGGTAGATGTAGGAAAGGATCTGTTTATTTTTGAAAATACGCCTTATACATTCAATCCACAGATAACAGGAAATGTACAATCCTATCAATGGACGCCCGCTAATTTTTTAAATAATGCGACATTACGTAATCCGGTTTTTCGTGGGAATGCAGATCAGAATTTAACGCTAAGGGTAGTGAGTACCAATGGTTGTATTGCAACTGATGAAGTATTTGTTACGGTATTGAAGCCCTTCCCGATTCCCAATGTGTTTTCCCCCAATGGAGATGGTGTTCATGATACCTGGGTGATTCCTGAATTGGATAAGTATCCGAATGCGGTGGTGAGTGTATTTGATAGATATGGTAGGAGAGTATTTTTTACAGAAGGGTATAAGCGACCTTGGGATGGAACATTTGAAGGGAAACCTGTTGCAGTTGCTACTTATTATTATATCATAGAACCCAAATTGATACCGGGAATATTTTCTGGTTCCATTACGATTTTGAAATAGAGGGAAATAAAAAAGGCTACGATCATTCGTAACCTTTCTTTTAGTGAACCCTGTGGTACAAAACTCGAACCACTTTTTAGCGGATTTAAAGTTGTTGTGCGAACTTTAAATAAAAAATACACTCAAAATACTATAATACAATATGCTGATATTCAATATTTAAGATACGACACTATAGCATACCAGTTTGCAGTGCGTAGTCTAATAATTCCTTACACTTTTGAATCGGGAACCCATAAATAATCCTGGTACCAGTGTGTACTGCGCAGGCAAGAGCCACAATTCTGCATTGACTATCTAAAATAGGCGCACCACTGCATCCTTCATAATCCTCGCTATCGGATATTATCTGGGGAGCCAAGAACATATAAAATTCTCCTTTAGTGCGATGGAACTTTAAACTATGTTTCAAGGTTGGTATCATGGAAAGTTGTATTCCATTATAGCTATGCCTAACTTTTCCAAAGAAGCCATACCGTTCGTCTTTGGTTGGCATAGCAGCATCCTCCATAAACAACGGCAACTTTGTTGACGCTTCTACTTTAAATGCTTTAAAATCCATTTCAGGTTGCAGCAGCTCTATATTATGTTTAATTTCAGCAAACGCAATATCCAATCTTTTGCCTTGCTGTAATACCGATTCAAAGTCCTCCAGAGACATGTCTTTCGTTACCTTTATCTGATCGAAGTAACAAATACCTCCTATGGGTTGAATGATTGGCCCCCTCTTATCAAATGGTTGATTAGTCTCTAAAAAAGTGGTGTATCCTTCTGCATCAGTAACGTGCGAAACTGAAATAAAAAACCTTCGGTTTTGGTAAACGATTACACAGCAAGAACCAAAACCTTCTGGCTTGGGGTAATCTGCTTTTGCCAGAAAAACTTGAATGGATGCCCTAACCATCAATTCGGCGTCTGTCATAGAATCAGATTTTAGATGGCATTGGGTAATCAAGAGGTATGCTCAACAATTCCTGCACCGGCTTGTCAATTACCATATAGGTCGGAAACTGTGCAAATGGGTTGTGTCGGAATGCGTGATCTACAGTTGTGGCTAAATTAGCCGTATTGGCGTTGGTAATATATACTCCTGACACTCTTGTAAACTTGGGATTATTTTTTGAACCAAAAAAACCATTTCCTGAAAGCTCTAATCTTTCATCCCGGTTGTCAGGAATATCACGCCAAGAAATTTGCAATGAGCCGTATAGCGCCTCCTGCACTTCTATAATATCAAGAGAAATACTCTGCTTATTTAAACAAATAATGTACGGAGCATTTAATGCTCCATAGCGCGTAGCTTTTGATTCCAAAGCAGTAATTATATCCTCGCTATCATTACCTATTTGGGTAACGATCGGATGAGTGCCAATGGAACGGGAATTAGTTCCACGATGTAATGGCGATTTTGGAATTAACTGCAACTCTATTTTGACTTTATCATCATCATATACAATTTTAGGCATTGCCTGAAATCCACGTTGACTTAAAAGGTCTGTATATATATCAGGATCATACGATGAAATAGCTTGGTTAAAATAACGGACGATCATTTTTCCACTTGGCTGGCTGTTATCTTTGAAAACTATTTCATCCAGTTTCAACAAAAAATTCGATGCATCAATTTTATCCAACGAATCGAGAAGTGTATTCTTTTTCCTTTCAAGCGACCGCTCATCTTGGGATAGCATTGTCATGTGTTTTACCTCGATATAAAGAAACTCCCCATCTTTTGTAGCAAGATAATCCGGACGTTTTAATGTGCCGGGAATATCAGGGTGTATTGATAATGAAAATCCCAGTTTCGTGAATAGTGTATAGATATATAACTCATAAAATGCGGCATCAAATGAGGCTTGAAATCGTGTCTTTAGGTCTTGCTTTTCATCATCGGGATAATGCGAAAACCACTTTTCAAGTAACTGTCTTATAGCTTCCATGTCTTGCCTGGCACTATCGTTATAATACTGATAGGTATCTACGTTGTATTTAGCAGGCCCATCTAATGTTCTTTCTTTCTTTTCAAAAAGTGACATATCATTCATCAGACAATTTCTTTACAGGGTTTGAATAGACTGTTGCAAAATATAATATTTTGTTCTAAATAATTAATTCACACTACCATTACTAAGTGCCGACGAAATTCTCGGATTTACAGAACAGAATCTTACAACATTGGAGTGAATTACCGTAGATTTGAAAGCATCAAATTAATCTAAAATATGCTATCACCAGATCAACAGGATTTTTATAACAGGTGGCTTCAGAAAGCCGATAATGTAGTAGATGGGGATGTTGCCAGCCTTATTGATAAATACGTAACCTTATTTATCAACTATAACTTTCTGTACAATATCGTTCCGATAAAAAAAGCTCAGGAAACTGGTAATGCGAGAGAACAAGTTGGTGACAGAGCGGGAGCTACTACTTTTACAATTGATTTTCTTGGAGCTGCTGCTATTGCCCATTATTTAACACAGCATGGACTTGACAACCAAATCCAGGCATTATATCAGGCGATGCCTCATTTCAATATTGATCTGAATAGAGGAACACCGCAGCCCAACCGCGACCAACAACTTATCAATGGATTGCAATCAGCAGCGCCTGCGACAAAAATCCTTGCTTTAATGAAAACGCTTTATTCAATCCGGTGTAACATTGTTCACGGAGAAAAGGGACTGCATCAATATCAGGAAATGCTTTTGTCACCGGCAATTCAATTATTAAGAGGAATAGTACCGCTGGTGTATGCCAGAGTAAATGCTTAGATAAAGCTCCCAGACGCATAAATATAATCTCTAACAATCGTAATGATTTAAAAGTATAACATGGACGAGAACAAATTACTTGAGGTTTGCTTTATGTTAGCGGAAGACTTGATGTGGGATAAGGATTCGGCTCCTATTGAAAGGCTTCCAGAAGATATTTCTGAATTAAATGAAATGACCAATAAGTTTATTGAAATCGCAAATCAAAATTATTATCAAGTGGAGGGTTTGCCGGATGGTGATGAGATACTTATTGGTGCTATCAGGTATTTGAATGTGCAGGCAATCCCTCCACTTAGAGGAAATTATGCCTGGTTTGCTAATTCTTTAAGCACTCTTCTGGAGATTTGCAATCCCAATAGCATAGTGAGAAGCGAAGGAATACCTTTCCTTTTAAGCCTACAAAAAGGTATAATAAAACATCTGGAATGGGCTACAAAATCAGATGAAGAAGAGGAATCTTAGATGCTCATAGAAAGCAAGAACTGAAGAATTTACAAATTCATAATTGCAGCCTCAAATAAGAAAGACCATCTCCAGTAATATAGATGATTAATAATGCCGCAGTCTGTTATGCGGAAACGGATGAACGGACTAAAAAGGTAGTGAGGACGGTTTTGCATAAGTGGCTGCACCGCTTCTCCGCGCAGCGGTGTTCCGCCTACGGGTAAAGGAATGCCGATGCGCCGCCTGGGAGGGGCTTTAGGCGACCTTTATCGGTTGGGTGGTAAAGTTGGCAAGGTTGTGAAAGAAGCCCTTATTTTCGGTCATTCCGTTACGGAAAAGGCTCCATAGAAGGGAGCAACCCATTTGTGCAAGGGAGGGATTGATGTACAGGTCTTGCTTGTCCAGAGCTTCTGCAAGTGAGCAGCTTGGTGTATTATCGTTTTCTTCAGATTGTTTCAACAGTTCCCCATACTCATCCGTAACGAATGGCAGGTTTGCAACTGCCTCATATTTTTCAGACTGCGGTTGCCTAATACTTCCAATAGTGGATAAAAGCACCTGCCCTGTGGACTGGCTATTGCCGAAATCCATCCAATATTTGGCTTGATTGCGGTATGCCCTGTAACTATTCAGTCCTTTAAGTATCTCAGCTATTTCAAATCGTGCCTTTACGCTGTCAACGCAGGAAATGTAAATACTTGCCTGTGCATGATCCGGCATCCTGTCTAAGCCATCCCTCTCAAACTTCGAGGTTTCCGCTTTCCAATTCGTTCCAGCCCATCTGTTGGAACGGTTTATCAGGGCAACGGACTTATATAATCCTACCTCACATTCAGCAAACCGTTGTCTGCCTAAATTGGCATCAGTTACAATATCATCATCCCAAAGCCTGACCGCTAACCCTGCATGTCCCAATTCATTCAGGCTGTAATTCATTTCTAACAATGCGGTAAGCACCTTTGAACCCGTACCTCCAGCCCCTATCAGATTTACCTCGATGGGATTGGTGGGAGCAATCAGGTCATTGTCTGTAAAGTGTACTTTTATTTTATCCGTTTTCATCGTAGTATATTTTTTATTGTTCTGTCTGTCTTTTTCAATACCTCTTTTGGAAATGGCTCTCCAGTCTTCCGCAGTTTCTTCCATAGGCTCACACAGTTACCGTGTATGGGGTTATGATTTTGCATCAGGTGGCTGAAATAGCTGTTAAAGAAATAGGCTTCCCATGCGGTTGTAAATTCCTCCAATGATGCAGACTTCCTGATATTGACATCCACCGTACCCATACATACGCTTCCTTCTGCATAGACATTGAAAAAAGGAGCATGATAAAGCGGTGTGTTTTCAGTTGGTTTCCTGACGCTTTTCAGGGCATAGATATGCAGCTTGTCTTTGTTGGCTATCCAAAGTAATGCGGGTACACTCGCATTACCGTTTGAAATGCCTAAACCTTCAACGAAAAAGAGATTTTTACAGGTCGCCTTTGTAAACCACATCACAAAACCGTTTTCCGAAGGGTCTGTGTAAAGGACATTTGAAGCGATGATGCCTTTGGGTTTCAGAAAAGCCTTACTGCCTTCTCTTGTAGTATCCAACGCCTTCGACAAACGCTGTGCTTCCTTGATGGTCAAAGGATGGGCATTGATAGGACTGCCGTTCTTATCCATATCAAAATATTCCACATACACTTCTTTACTCGTTCCTTTCGCTTCATAAAAAACCAAAGCCGTTTTAGGATGGTAAAGCGTTCCGATATTTTCCAGTACATCTTTCATAATAATTCGTTTAATCGTTATTCAACAGGTAACATAAATCGCCTATCAATGGGAATAGCCTGTTTTCAAATTCAAGACTGTAATCGGTGATTGCTGTACCATTGAACTCTTTTACTATGGTAGGTTCTTCTGTTGTACCACATTCATTGAACTCATTGTTTACACTTTCAGCAATCGTTTCATAGAGCCATCCCTTTGCATCTGCTATAAAGGATATATACTTTCGCATTGCAATTACTTCGTCCTCCTGTTCTTCATCACCCTGTATATATTTTGCGTTTTGGAAAACCGTTGTTGTAGGATAGACAGTATAAAGCGCAAACATTTCTTTCGCTACATGCAGACATTCACGTTCAAAGTTGTTCTTAGGCTTGAATGCCTTTATCCGTTCTGCAAACACATCAAGATTTTTTCGGTTGAAAATTTTTTGCTCTATCTTTTCACCGCACCATTGAGCAATTTTTAATTCTTCTTTACGGCTGTCCAATTCTGCTTCATCGTCCTGCTCTATCCAATCTGAAATCATTTCGTATTGCCAATAGAGGTAAGCATCTTCCTGCCTGTAATAAGGTATATCAGCTACATGATACAGGTAAGCAAATACGGATAATAATAATCGGGCTGCTCTTTTTGTCTTCGATTCTTTGAGCATTTTATATAACGGTATAACGGGAATATAAAACAAGGTTGTTCCAGTATTATATTGTTCCTCGCTTATAAAAAAGGTCTTTCCCTTATCGTCCTGTACCAAACGCAAACAATTCCAGTTTTTAGTGTTCCGTTTTAAATGGTTCTCCACTTCCCATACCGAAAGGGCGATATTGTAGGGATAGTCAAACGTCCTTGTATCCATAGGCTCGAAGCCGTTGTAATGACTGGCAACTGCACACAGGGAACAATAAAAATCAGTTTCTATTTTCTCCACTTCCGTAGCAGGTTGTACCGGTTTCATCGCCTCCAGTTTAGGCAGGAAAGTGGTTCTTAAAAAACCATTGGCAACATTTGTTGTGGTACTGACTTCCGTTTGTCCTTGCTTATTTCGTGTGCATCTTTTGTCCTTTGTACCCATGTTGTGAACTCGCCCAACTGCTTGTATAGTTTTTTTTGCCTTTGCTTTTGGGGCATTTGGATGATGCCCGATATAATATTGTGTTGCATATTCCATTGCTTTAAATTTTAAGATTAACCTTTTGTTCCCATGACGCTTTCAAAACGATACTGTACCGTATCATCTTCAATTCGTGGTGCGGATATTTTGGCAGTGGTGAGTATAGGATAGGTATTTGCATAGAAGTTCATCACCGCTTCCACGCTCCATGAAGGTTCAGGGTCTGTAAGCCTTATATCCGTTCCGTTTTCTTTGAGCAGGAAAATCCTGTCTAAATGCTTTGCTATTAACATGACTTTTCGTTTTACAGGTTATTGATTTGTTTCTTCTTCCTCAACATTCGCTTCATCGCTTTGTGGCTGTTCATCAGTTACGGGTGTTGCAGTTGCACCAAACAAGTCAGGGGCAAATTTTGAGGATAAGGATGATTTTCGTTTGCGTATGGCTTCTGCCTGTTCCGGATATTCTGAAGGGTCAGGTACTTTCATCCATGCGTCCCTGTGCTTTCCTTCTTTTTCCAGTTCATCTACTTTTTGCATCGCCTCCCTGTATTTCTTCTCTTTGGCTTCTTTTTCTTTTCGCTCCCTGTCTGTCTTTTCCTTTTCCATAGCAGATTGCTTTTTCACTTCTTCCAACTGTTTCATAAAGCCTTCCATGTCCACCATTAAACCTGAAACGGTCTGTATGGGTGTTGTTATTCGTTCAAAGAAACCGTCGTCCAGTTCTTCGGCACTTCCTCTTAGATTGAGGGGCGGTATCAGTTTCCTTGCATCGTCCCCGCACTGCTCATTGTTGAGCATAACCGATACTATCCAGTTACTTTCTGCTCCTTTCCGTATCGTTACTTGCAGGTCGCCTGTTATATTCAATGCAGCTATGCTGCTGAAAAAATTTGTAGTTTCCATTGTCAAATGTTTTTTTGTTAAAAGAATTTCTGTACAGTCCTGTATAGTTTTATTCCATGCTGCGTTATCTAAACAGCCATCCCCACAGTCCCCAAATCAAAAGGGCTAATGCTGCCCACTTCAGCACCCATTCTATCGCAAGTGTGATTAAACCCACGAAATAGTTATTGAAATGCTGCAATCCCCCTAAGCCCCTGCGGTTGAATTGTCGCATACCGACAAAGAGCCTGATTGCCAAACCAACAAAAACCATAGTTGGGTAAGACATTGCCTGTAATAGTTTTATCAACGCTTCCATAACCTTGTATTTTATGAGTTAAATAATAGGTCTATGGCTAATGTAAACTTGGGATTGCTATGCTTCCTTACAGTAGTATATAAGGTCATACAATGCACCATATACAATGCGACATAGCCATCAAAAAGCTGGTCTGCAAATAAGCGGCTGTGCGTATGCAGACGTTTCCCATACTTATTTATCTTGTTCCTGACTTCCTCAACAAAGGATAGCCAGGCTTCTACTGTTAGCAACCCGTTTTCCCACTGGCTGCGTATCAACTGTTCGTCCTCCTGTATGGTAAGGCACATATTGTCGGTGTATTCCAGTAAGGCAGGAATTTCCTGCGGAAATAGTTCGTGCAGCAATTTTGCCTTCTCTACGTTTATCAAATTATCTAACGGTTTCATATACCTGTTTTTGTAAGTGGATAATAAGGACAGGCATTGCTGCCTGTCCTGTTCCTTTAGTTCAGCGCAAGCACGTCTGCTCCGTCTTTTGCAAACTGGCTGCACAACTCAAATGCTCGTTGTGCTTTAGCCTGTGCTGTGCCTCCCATTACAATGGATTGCAGTTTGCTTTCATCATCTTTGTAATTGCGTACATTCTGATAGTAACCTGTCACCGCATTGTATGCCCCGAACACTGTTCCTTTGGTAGTATTCAACTGTTGTGTATCTGCCATCATTGCATAAGCAAAGGCATCTTCCACCGTATTTTTAAAAACGGTTGACAGTTCATCCTCTGCACCTTTTTTAAGTGCGTCCAATGTTTCCTTATTGGGGCAAAGTGCCAGTTGGATAAGTTTCTTTACCTCTTCATCACAGATACGCACCTTTGTCCATTGATTGAATATGCCCTCCAGTTGTACACTTAGCTGATTAGCCAGTCCCATTACTTTATGAGCATTTTCCAAACGTTGCTTTGCACCTGATGTGTGGCGAATGCGTACCACGTTGGACATATTCCCCAATGCTGCATTTAGGGTGTTTTGGCAAACGATACGTACAGGCGTAAATGCTGCGGTAATACTTCCCGTACCATCGTGTGAGGTAGTCAGGAAGATGTATTTTTCTGTAATATCATCACCGTTACCTACTCGGATATAGTCAGGGAGTTTAGCCGTTATAAATATGCGTTCTCCGTTTCCTAATGCACCTGCTGTTTCATACAGGATACCATCACCACCACCTACGATAGCATCGAAAAAAGCAAAGGCATCTGCATTCTGTACTATCTGGTAATCCTTTCCCACTACGCCAAAAACCGTATTGGTATCGGTACGCATGGTTGCGAAATTGTCGGGCAACAAAATGTTACCACCTTCTTTTATTTCACCATCATCACTTATACTGATGCCTGTGCCACGAGTATATAAGGGGGATTTGATAACCTCGAAATCAAGTCCTGCATATTTGATAGCTTCGGCACTGGTGGGATATTGCTCTACTATCTGTCCCAAATTGTGCCATGCTTTCTGCTGTACGCCAAAGAAGCTGTATTTGCCTGTACGTTCGTTATAATTAAGATTATGTGCCATGATTGTAATTTTTAAAAGTTGATAAATGAAAATGAATGATTAGAAAGGCAAATCGTCTGTGCCATTGTTAGCAGGTACTGCGGAGTCGTTCCTGTTACCACCTGCTACGGTTTCAGACCGTTTACCGCCTCCATACAATTTGATTTTTGATGTATGGAAATTGAGTGCTGCATGTGCCTCACCATCTCCACCAATCCATGCTCTTGCACTCACCCTGCCGTTGAGTTCTACCAATGTTCCTTTGGTGAGTACCTTTGCTACATTTGTTGAAATCCAGTAGGCGCAGTTGAAATACTCGGTGTGTTCCACCCGTTCGCCCTGTTTGTTACGGTAGCTGTCATTCACTGCTACGGAAAAATTCACTACCTGTTTGTCGCTCGGCAAGGTGCTGATTTGTGCGTCCCTCGTTAATCTGCCAATGATGTTCATGATTTTTAATTTTAATTGTGAAACCATTTTGTTTACTTTTTTTTCACCCGCCTGCCCTAAAAGCATTTTTCCAAAAGAAAAAACGGGAAAAAAGAAAGCAGCGACAGAGTGGAGACGGAGGCGCGGAGAGCTATAAGTCCCGAAGGGTGCAAGCGCAGCGTAGCATTATGCGCTCGTAGCAACGAAGGCGTAACTATCTTAGCTGCCTTTTTACCCGTTTCGTTGGAAAATGCCAGAGCAGGTTGGTTGCTATCTCAACCAATCAGGACTTGTTATTCACTTGTATAGTAAAGCATGAGGGGGATGTAAGGCGGTGAGGTACGAGCCGGTCCCGATGAAAGAGGGACGGAAGCGAAGCGTACCCTGGAATGACCCGACCCAAAGGGACATGCCCAAAAAAAGCCGAAGACAAAATCTTCGGCTAATGGACTTAGTTTATTTTGTTATCTACTATAAGTCTAATAAATAAGACAACCCATTCTTTCGCAGAAAGGAGAATGATTTTACTGGCAAAGGAAGGTCGTCTTTCTTAAGATAACCGAGTGGAATCTCGTCTGCTGTTAAAATAAATGATTTGATAGTATAATTTTCGGCATTGGGAACCAGATCTTCCAATGCTTCTTTGTGAGAGTTCAGCCAATCATTGCGTTCGACATGCTTACGCATTTTTGCTTTTTTATCCTTGCCATCCCTCCCAAGATAGTCATCCATTTCAACTTTCATTTCGTGTACATTTCGACCGCCGTGAATGTTTTTACATTCAATTGGATAAATGATTCGGTGCTCATGGTCAATCACAAACAAATCAATATCGCCATAATGTTTGTCAGCCTGTATATGACCTTTAGGAGCATCTTTGTCAATGTGGACTTCATGCGCTATAATTTCATATTCCGAGTTTTCTTCAAACCATTTTTTAACGGCTTCCCTGAACGGATTACCCTTATCGCCTGATGCGGCTGCAAGCCAGCTTTTCATCTCCTCCGACTTTGCAGATGGAAGCTTGCTTGAAAATAGCAGGAAAAAAAGGTTATCAATGAACTGCATAAGATGCCTATATCCAAAGTAATAATGGACTACTCCGTTATTTGCCAATTTAACAAGGGGGCGTCGTATATAGGATATCGAGCGGTTATATCTCCAAGGGAAAATATCAAGCGGGGTATATCCATCCGGGGGTGTCCCAATGCTCTTCCTTTTGAGCAAGGTTAATATGTCCAATGCTGTATTAATATCAGCACCAGTGATCCCTTCAATCTTTGAAAGCAGATCTTTCAGTTCAGCTTCTTCTATTATCATGCAGGATTGAGCCTTGACAAAACCTTCGTTTACTAAAGTGCCGATGATCTTGGAAAGCATAGTCAGTGTGATGCCAAACTCTGCGCTGAAGGCAGCATCGAGGGTCTTCGATTCCTCAGTTTCAATTGCTTCACCTGTTTTCCTTACTGCTACATAATTGTTTTCAAAATCCTCTATATTTTTAAATACTGCGCTTTCAGTTTTTGCAACGGCATAGGGTTTAAATGCTTCACGCTCTACGGTTTTATCTGTACCTATTCTACCTGATGGCAGCAATCCCATTTTAGGATCATCTATTCCCATGCGCATAGCCTCGCTCAAAGCTCCCCACTCTGTGAGTTGGTTGGTGAGAGCTAACAGTTCATCAATGTCATCGAAATTGGGCCATACTTGTCCTGTAGGTATATCGGTTGCAACAAATTCAATCAAAGTTCTGGTTGCATGGGCAGTAGTTACGAGATTGCGCTCGCTATCCATCAATTCGTCTACTTCCGCCCTAAAATCGCTAAAGCAGGCTATCTTGGCAGGAATAAGTATTTCGCGAAACTCTCTTAGTTGAATACATTTCTCGTTCAGTTTGATTAACCAATTTAGAAGTCCAGCGCCATCAAATCTGGCTATCCTATTAGTAATTTGTTCAATTAGGGCAGAAACAATCTCATCACACAGTTTGATTTTGTCTTTTTTGTCGGCAATTTCTTCAGGGATAACGTAACCAGGTGGCAAGTAACTCACAAGATTGTCAAGAATATAGGAAACATCCGTATCGCTTACGTAGCGCACTGGAGGGAGGTTTCGGTCGTCCATTTTAATATTTGCGGAGGCATCACTAAACAATAGCATCTTAGCACCAGCAGGACGTAAGGTTTGCTCTACCATCGTCGCAATCAGATCTTCGGTCAAAGTAGTGCTATTCCCAGAGGTCTTAATGTACTTTAAGACCCCCTGTAACGCGGCTGTGATCAATATTTTGTCAGCGCGATTATCCGGAAGCATGACAACATACAGGTAGTCAAAAGGAATAGAAATACGTATTCGTGGTGCGTCAATTTCAATTCCCAGTTCAACCTGGGCTATATCAACTTCCTTTATCTCAAACTGCTCGGCATTGAGTAATTCGTTTGCTGCGATTATTTCTATTTCAAACTGAATCAACTTCTGCTCATTAATGTACGGTGATAATAGTGGTTCCATTTTATTAAGCCAGAACGCCACTGCTTCACATGCGTAGGTAGCCCAGCTTTCCTTACTGGATTTCGTTTGCGGGCTGGTTATCCAAATTGGCATTCTGAAATTTTCTATTACTATGCGGTGGTACTTGCTGATCTCTTTTTCTATATATATCGGTGCATAGTTCTTAAAACGGGAAACTTTCGCATAAGCCAATTGCCCTTCATAAAAGATAGGCACAGCATGCTCATGCTGCTGTTTCTGTACTTCTCGCCTAAAATCATCCGAACTTCCGTTTACAATCATCATCATTCCTCCCATTGGATTGGCATCGTCAGAATGGAGCAGGCTTCCATGATTTCTTCGGTAAATAGCGTAAGCATCCATTGTTCCGCCCATTGCCATTAGTCTTGTCAGTTCGTTTGTCCTACTATAGCACTTGGCAAATTTCCAGAGTGAGAGAGCATTGATCTTTGGAGAATGTGTAATGGTCCAGAGTTCCCGGTATTTCAATGCCAGCGACTGATTGCCGATTGAAGGTTTGCTCCACATGAAATAGTAGTCGTTCGCAGTTTCCCCAATGATATATAAACAGAATACACCGAAGGGCTGTTTTGAGTCAATTGTACTCAAAAACTGTACAACCTCTTTGGTTCTTTCCTCAAACGGATCGCTGGCCTTCTTCGTTTTCGGTAACATTTCTTTAGATGCTAACTGGCCTGTTTTAATATAGCATACATAGGCAAGCTTTTGGTTGTCAAACTGAAAAACAGCTTCCTTAATTGGTAGGTTAACGGGAGGCACTGGAAGCTGAATATCCGTTGCCAGCCAGCCGGTATTTGCCAATGCAACACAGGCAAGATGGAACTGCCGGTCATACAACAATTCCATAAGTTCATCGTAGCAACCATATTCGTTAGCCTTTTGGTAAACATAACCTATTAGCGCATTAGGAACGCCTGTAGGCATATAAAGCAAAACATCGTTATTAATTTCAACAAGAGGTTTATAGTTGACCACATTTTTCTCGGGGTCATCTTCCTCCAGCTCTTCTGAACCTGATTGTACCAGAAAGTCGTTGAGCACGCCAATATCGAATCGGGCTTTATCGCATAACTCTTGCAGGAAATCTTTAGAGAAATATATTGCATCGGTGAATTTCACTGCATTATCATACTGTGGAAATTCAATATTTCTTCTGCCTTCTGAATAGATATAAGGTAAGTGCCCTGCATCGTTGGCTACACTATTGCTCAAAAAAAGAAGTAGACCAATAGCATCGCGTACTGTTTTTACAAAGTCTTCATTGAGATTATGCTTATGTAAAAATATACACTCGGTTAGATGGTTTAATATATCAGTGAATCCGTCATAGATACCCGGATATACTATGTAATTACCCTCTTCAAAAACGGCGATTTCGGTGAAAGCATTAGACAGTTTATCTTCCATCATCGCACCATCTGTATAGTTTTCGATAACTTCTTTCAACTGCTCCCAGGTAGCTAAAGGTCGCTTATCATTTGGATTAAAGTTTCGCAGAGTTAAAAGACACAATTGTTCAAACCGAAAGTTCCTTCCATGATTGACTGAATGAAGCTGTAAGGCTCCTAACAAGCCCAGGAGCTGAACTGAATTATAATTTGTTAAGAGGTCACTGAACGATATCTTCGTGATTGCCTTAGAGTTTGCGGTCGTACTTACCGCAATATTCTCCTGTTTCAGATGACAATGTTTATATTTTTTTCCACTCCCGCAGGGGCAGGGATCATTTCTTCCGATTTTGCCCATAGCAATATTTAAATATGGATAAACAATAGCTTTGCCGTTTATTCATTATTTGACCTGATAAGACCTGAAGTAAAATTCTCAGATTCACTTTTCTCTTGCAATATTGGAAAGAGATGCTGCCAATACTTTTCTGCTAACTTCTTTTTTAAACCTTTGCAAATAATATAGGCCAACATCTCTTCAAATCTGTTCCATTTGTCATTATATATTATTTCATTCCGAGCAGAATTTAAATCCAATCCATTTTCTCCCTGTACATCAAAAATAATGAGTATTGGTAACGGCCATTTTAGAGTTGATTTCTTTTCTCTATTGTAATACTCAGGAAATAGGTTACCTGCATAATTTATGCCGTGTAAAGAGAATCTGGATTTAGATTTTGCGAGTGTACTATAATGTGAGCTTGATTTAATATTTCCTTCGTCGTCAACGTCGATTGTCGAACTACTTTTATCAATCTCATTTATGCCTATCCTAATTTCCATGTTCAACTCAAAAGTTTCTTCGTCAATTATCACTTCTTTGGAGAGCTTATTAATAATCTTAACTGGAAGATTATCTTTTTCTAAGATTGCGACAACTGCGTTACCATAAAAACCATCTTCATTTATTGTGATATCTACCTCTTTTATATTTTCTTCTTCCTTCCATGAATAATCTTTTAATTCAGCAGCATTCAGGTTTTTGAAGTCGTTCTGCGTATAGGAAATTTTTTCTTTATCAGTCTCAATGTTTACTGTGAAAGGGGGATTAGGGAAAACATTCTGAACTGAATGGATGAATTGCGTTTCCGTCATTTTCTTCCAGGGATTCTTCTCCCTAAGCAATAATTTCGTGGCCGTCCCCGGTACTTTTTTATCACTTTTCAGAATGGTAAAAATGCTGTCATGGCCTTCTATTATTAACTTTAGTGGCCTATCATAATCAAATTGTTCCTTCAATCTTTTTGTTTCTACCTCTATCGTATCGGCAATCATAAAACAAGACAAAATACCTATACCAAATTCGGAAACCGGCGTAAAATTTAAATCAGATTTTGCTTTCAATTCATAAAAGTCCCTCGACTTGTAGAATGATGAACCGATCTTTGAATAGTATTTTTCGATAATTTCTTTATTCATTCCTATGCCATTATCTATCACTTCAAGGAAATCATCGTCTCCTTCTGTATAGTATTTGACTGTTATTTCAGGAATATAAGGAACGCCCCATTTTTCATGCAAAGCCATACTTAATTTGCAAGCGTCTCTTGAGTTTTGTAAAAGTTCCCTCAATGCTACTTCTGGGTTTCCATAAAGCTTGGTTCCCATAAGTAATTCTATTACTTGATTTTTATTAAGCTCAAAAGATGTGTTTTCATAATAATAGATAGGTTCACCTGTAATAATGTCCTTTTCTGCTTCAATCTTGTCCCGTGTAACCCTCACAGGCAACGAAATCTTGTAAGGATTCGGGGCTGTTCCAATTAGTTCAGGCATTTTAGCAAGAATAATTCCGCAATTTTTAAGTTCATCATCGATGTAGTCACAGAATTTTCTAATGCTTGCTTCAATAGCTGGATGATTGCATTTGGCCGAGAAAGTAATATCATCTCTGGTGATTTTCCATGCCTGCACTGCCCTGTGTTTTTGCCATTCTGTTAATGATACAGGATTGCGTACAGTTAAGTGAGAAAACAATACAGAAGGTGTTCTTTTCGCATCAAAGTCTAATAAATCAGCAAGTCTTAAAATGAGGCCAACAAATTGAACATTTGTGGTAACATCTTCTGCACATAGATATGATGTATCCATTTTTAAAAGAGCCATCGAGTCTTCATTATGACTAAAACATATTTGAGCAAGCACCTGAGTCAAATCTGTGTCCCCATACTTGACACGGTTTTTCCATTCCTTTGCAATAATTATTTTAGCTCGTTGTGCATGCGTTGTTCTTATATATTCTGATATTAAAAAGTCTTCTAACAATCTCGCTTTTGCATCTTGCTTCTTCTCTTTAAATCGTACAATCTCTTCTAATTTCTCCGGATATGTTTTAGCAAATCTTTCATATTCCAGATACAGTAATTGTTCTTCCTCGTCAGGGGTTACATTTTTCCAATCTTGTTTCCAAGCTCTAATTTCATACTCATAAGGAGCCATGCCCAAGTCATGAAAGAAAGCCGACAGAATTAGAAGCATTAAGTCGGGGATAGACAAATCTGCAATTCTCTCTTCAGGAAGTAGTTTTTCCATATTATACAAAACGCGGAAGAGGTGTGCTCCATCGTGTAATGTATATTCGGGCATATATTTGATGATCAACTTAGATTTTTCGTAGGCATCTTTAACTCCATCCAAAACGATAGACGTGACCTGTGCCTCGACAATATTACCTTGCTTCAATGCTTTGTCCTTAAAGACCTGAAAAAGTTTGCTTTTTATGAGTAGAGCCTCAACTTCTGTTGTCATGTTTCTTGCTTAACGACTACGTATTTAATTATTTCAATGCTTTAGAGATTCTGTAATAACGCTTATACAATGCCTCCTTGCCACCTTCCATCACATTGCATACAGCAAGTCTTATATCTCTATTTTGAAGAGCGTCATTCCCATCAACTATGATTTGACCTGAATTGAAATTCATATGAACTATACTATCAGAGTTTGCATTTACTGCAATATTGGGATTGTGAGTCACGAGCAGAAGCTGCCTTTTTTGTTTTAAGGCTTTAAAGCCAGGCACAACAAAAGAAGAAATAAGTCTTGTGTCCAAATCATCCTCCGGCTGGTCAATAATCAAAGGGATATTATTAAGGGCTAATAATAAACCTAACATCCCAGCCGTTCTTTCGCCAGCGGAACCTGTTTGAATGTCTTCTTCACGTCCTTGTTTTTTAAATTTAAGGACGAGCTTGTCTTCAGGAATCCAAACCAGCAAGCGATCTATATCTTCTGGTGTATTCTGGGAGAGCCAATTTATATGCCTTGCCAATCTCAAATCAAGTCCTTTAGTATCGGTCTCAGTAGCAGAAACAAAATCTTTAACTACCTCTAATCTTTTTGCCCACCTTGTGTCCTCGGGTTCGTTAATTATTGTTCCGATCAAGCCTGAGCTATTCCCAGCTTCTTCGTCATGCGAATAAATATAGCCTGAAAACTCAGCTCCCTCTTTTCGCAAAAGTTTTCGGAAAGTTACATTTGCGTTATCAGCATCAGACATTGGCTGTAAGTCAATTATAAGAAACGGGTTTTCAGCATTGTCAAACTCTTTCCATCTGCTAATAATAGCCTTACGTTTAAATCTTAACTCTTTTTCCTTGTCAATTATGGATGTATAAATCGCCTGCAATTCTGATCGTAAAGTTTGAAGCTGTTGTTTTTGAGAGTCAATTTGCGCAAGCCTTACTGTCAAAGAATTTTTCCGCTGGATTAGTGTTTCATAAGTTTCGCTACCGAGTTCTTGAATTTTATCTAAAATAGCTTCATAGGCACTTTTTGCAGCCTCATATTCACTAAACCACGGCAAACTATTAAACTGAATTTGCAAGCTTTCTTTGTAAGGAGTTAACAAGGCTAATGATTCGGAAATTTTTTGCGTTGCCTCTGACAAAGCATTTTGTACTGTATGAAGAAATTGAGTTGATTCTCGTGTAAGTGCATTTGCCACGTTTTCGGCTGCTTCGATTTTCGGAACTTTGGCGCTTATTTCTTCCACGTCATTAATGAACTGTGAAACTTTTTCCGTCGCACTTAGAAAAAACTCATTTGTAGCAGATAATTTATTGAAATTACCGAGGGTGTCTTTGTATTCAGAGCTTTCATAAAGTTGTATCTTATTGTTTGTGGAATCGAGTTGGGCTTTAAGATTATGTTCTTCTGAAATAGCAGACTGAAGTTGTCTTCCTTTTGCCCTATCGGCAAGCCATTTTTCTACTAATCTTTCTTTTTCTTCAAGCCATCCTTGTTTGTCAAACTGTGAGTCAATTAGCTCGATTAGTTTAGATGGGTTACCCGTCAGTGCATATAATTCCTTTTGACTAAATATTTGAATTGGAAATAACTCATTAATGTTAGAAACAACTGTTCCCACACCCCAATCGCCTAAATTTTCTTCCCACGCATGAAGAGTATAATTTTGTTGGTTCCATATTATTAAGTGCAACTTGCCGTCTTTAAAAATTTCTACTCTAATAATTGTTGAATCTCTTAACATTCCCGGCACACTCTTTCTTCCAATCTGATTAAACTTATTGAACTCTGACTGTATTTCATCAGGCATTTCTACCGTCCTATCAAGAGCTATACGCAGATAATTCAATATAGTAGATTTTCCTGATCCTCTGCCTCCAATAACAGAAGATAACCAAGGGCTTAACTTTGCTTCTAATGGTGTTCCGTTTCCTGCTTTAAAGCCGTTTGAAACTGAAATTGATTTAATAAAATATCTATTGCTAATTAAGTTTGGATCGTTAAAACATTCATCTTTCCTTATTATACCGTCTTCGCAATCGTGTAAGGCGAGTCTTAGAGCATCCAAAGAGGGGTTACTCATTTTTACCCACGTATAATTACTTCCAACTTGTGCAGCAATATGGCTATCAGAACCAAGAACCTCTGCTAATGACAGCTTCGATTGCCTATACAACTCTGGCTTTTCCAGAGCTTTATTGATCACTTCAATAGCAAGTAATTCTTCCGCTTTCAGAGCTTGAGAAAAGGTGTGTCCGGTAAGTTTAAATAGTCCGCACGCCTCATCAACGTGAGCAGGTATAGCAATTGCTCCTTTCTTGTGAATTTCCGCTATTATCTCTTCTACACTTTTTGGACTTACGGCATCAGAAGTTCCAAAATGTTCAGCGGGAAAATTAATCCCTCCCAATAGAGCGTTGATTTCCTTTGTTCCGGCGGCAGGGTCAAACAACGCAAGAATATGTATGTTACCCGATGCAGTTATCTCAACGCCAGGAAATAGAAATAGTTTTCGGTATCCAGCAGGTTTTGAGTCATCCAAAGACTGCAATGCCAATTTTAATTTATCTATCCATTCTCCAGAGTTATGGTCAGTGATAGCAACGCAATCAATTCCAGCCTGCATATACATTAATAACCAATTTTCAGGCGTAATGGACATATGTATTCCATCACCTTTGCCAAAATCATCAGATGCAGGTGTATGGTTATGAAAATCGAATTTCCACCATCGTGCGCCATGTATATGTTTTATCATTCTAATTCATTTAATCGTTTTTTGTTGCAACCAATAACTCCCTAACGTCCACATTCAATACTTTTGCTATTTGGCTTAGTGTTTCAATGCTTGGTTGTCTTCTGTTCTGAACGTAAGCATTGACCATGTTATAACTCTTATCAAGCTTTTCTGCCAACCATTTTTGCTTAATACCTTTTTCATCCAAAACTTCTTTGATGCGATTCATTTTGCTTCAAAAGTTAAGACATAAATGTAACTTTTTTTGGGATAAAATATATCATTCTATGAGATATTTTTTATTGCGTGTTTTCTGAGGTTATTGCTTCCTAACCACCAAATGCGCCAATCCTGGATCGTTCAATAACCTTTCCATTTCAGACTGAATAATATCCTGTATATCCTGTTTAATCTGGAAATAATTACGTTGCACCATACTGCTATCCAGCTTGCGGATTATCTCAATCTCTTTATAACTTTCTTCCTCTCTTTTTAACGCCTCGTGGTCATTGATGATTTCACAATGGAAGGCTTTTAAATCAATTTTGTTATCCGGGTCGTCAGCTACCATTCCCACAAATTCGCCGGAACTTAGCGCAGATATTTTTGAAGGCGGTATAGCGGTTTCCAGTTGCTTTGAGCGGCTGATAGAGGTATCACCGCTATTGATAGAATAACTTTCCCTATCCTGCATGATTTTCCCGAAGCGTTCGGAAAGTTGCTTGGCTGTATCACCTGTAACTTGCCCGGCTACAATGTTGCCCGTGATATTCATAATTACATCTGCCTGCTCCCTGCCGTAATCTTTACGAAGCTGGCTGAAATCCTGAATACCTAAGCAAGTGGAAACCTTGTTGCTCCTTGCTGTGGCTATAAGGCTATCCATGTTGTTCAAATAGATAGTTGGGAACTCGTCAAAAATCAAACTGCTTTTCAATTTTCCTTTCTTATTGACCTGCTTTACAAGACGGGTTACATAAAGAGAAAGCACCGCTCCATAGATCTGTATCTTTTGCGGATTATTTCCCATGCACACTACTTTTGGATCGTCAGGATTATTTACATCGAGATTAAAGTCATTACCGGATAAAACATAATACAATTGTGGTGAGGAAAGCCTTGCCATAGCCACTTTAGCAGATGCTATCTGTCCTTCTAATTGCTCCATCACATCATTCAGGTAGGCATTCAAAAACGGATTGATCAATACCTCGCATTCTTTAGCCGCTTCTGTCCTGAACAGCGTAAAAAGGCTGTCATAATCTGCCTGCATCAGTTCTATGACGTGTGGCAACGTGCAAAATTCTCCGTCCTTATATTTCTTCAGATACCATATCACAGCCGTCAGGAAGTTAATTGGCGATTCCACGAAAAAATCGCCCTGACGCTTTATCCACTCTCTATTTAATCCCATTAAAATGGTGCGGGCTGATTCCGCAGCATCAGTAATATCGGTCATGGCTGATGGCTCCAAAGGATTGCACCGATGGCTTCTTGTTAAGTCGTCAAAATTGATCACAAAAAATCGCGGAGGCTTGGCGTACCTGTGCTTGTTTTTCAACCAGGAATTGTAGGCAATCCTTGAAAGATCATCGAACTTAAAGTCGTACACAAACATGGTAAAACCCTTACGGATATGTTGGGTAATGACGTGCCTGATTACGAAATAGGATTTACCTGCTCCGGGAGTACCTAATACCATTATCGCCCTGAAAGGATTAATGATATTTATCCAGCTATTGCGAACCTTGTTTTTAAGGCGGTAGCGTGCCGGCAGGTTGATGGAAAATTCATTTTCCAGTAAACGTTCTTCCTGCGGGAACGTCTCGTTTTCCTTGTTAAAAATATCCTTGTTGTTGAACTTGCTTTTAATGATCCGGGAAAGCAATGTGCCTCCAGAAAGTATCAGTAAAAAACCTATTGCGGTAATGCTTATATAAACAATTGTCTTCTCCTGTGCAGGCAACTGAAGCATCAAGGAAAGGTAGCTGGCAAAATAGAGCAACAGCCCCGTTATGAGGTAGGCGAAAGCGGTTTTATAATTCAGTTTCTCATCCTTTCGGCCTTTGGCTCCGAGCAACGAAATCGCCAGAAAGCTTAAAGCAATCAGCTTGCTTTTAACAAAGTTGCTGAAGATACCTGTTCGGTAAATATTACCTAAAATGCGGTCGCTGAAAGTGCTGCTCAACTCCCATTCCTGAAAGGCAGCATAGCAATAATAATAGAAGTGTATCACTAAAATAACGATACTGATCAACCTGGTCATGTCCAGAATTTTCCTCAGCGCCTGTTCGTTCTCACCTGTCTGTACAGCCATTGTTTTACGTTTTATTGGTTATTGGAAATGTTCTTGTTTCTTTTTCTTTTCTTGCCTTTTTTCTTTAGCTGACCGGGTATATAATCAGCTACTTGATCGGGTTGTATCAAGGCATCCAGTGCATTGCCAACAGGGATGTTAATTGGAGCTGGCGTATGATCCTGGGGAAGCGTTTTAACGTCGCGGTCGGTCACTTGCGCAGGCTGTGTAGCTTTGCCTGCTTTTTGAGCTGTCTGTGGTAATAACTCTGACTTCATCACTTCTTTCAAGCCGCATCGTTCCTGTATGGCTTTGGCACTGTATTGCTTACCTAATGCACTTCCGTTGAAAATACTTTTAGATTGATGATCCACGTAGGTTATGCCATATATCAACCCGGCATCATTTTGACGCAAGGCAACGTGTATGCCCTTTCTTTCGAGTTGATTTACCAGTTCGTTCAGTGTTGGCGTTTTACCAATAAACAACCTGTCTATTTCATTTTTTACGCGGCTTTTAAATGGTTGTCGTTTGGCATCATTCGGGGTAAATTTTTCTTCCAGAAATTTCAGTGTGGGCTTATTATAAAAGTCGCTGGCCTTTATGGGTACGCCTATAGGCTTTCCATCCTCATCCAGTATGCGGTAAACCAATCCGCCACCCTGAAAAATTCTTGAATGTTCGCTGCCCCGATCCGTCAGTACATTGTACTGTTTCAATACTGCATTCAGCTCCGGCAGACTGGTGTAGTGATATTTAAACAATACCGAATCGAGTACATTGGTGATAGCTCTTTTTGTTTCTGTACGCCCGTATTGTACCTTCTTTGCATCAATAGGTTTTAACCTGAATGCCTGCCTTCTTGCATGGGCATCGGCCACTACAAGACCAAACATTTTTTCAATCTCTTTTCTTGCAGGTTCTGACTTGCGAATGCCGAGGTGATGCAGGTCTATACGATTGCCGTTAGACTGGATATTAGTAGTAACTATATGAATATGCGGGTGACCTGCGTCATGGTGCTGATAAACAAGATAGGGCTGCTCGCCAAAGCCTAATTTCTGCATATAGACGCTGGCAATTCCCATTAACTTTTCCTTGCTCAAATGTATTTCCGAAGGGTCAAAATTGAGGGAAATATGTACGCTGTTTCGTTTAACATTCTCCCTCAGTTCTATCCTTTTCAGCAGATAGCCTAACTTGATCTTTAGGCTCATTTCATCAGCATTCAGCGGAAAATTTTCTGCTCCGATGCACTCTGCTACACCTTCTTTAACTTTGTTCTCATTGTAGTTGAAAATACGGTGCATAGAGTGGCCAGGCTTGATCACTGCAACCATATTTCCAGTATTTTTTTTACGTTTATCCTGACCTCATCTACCTTATTGCTAAGGATCTTTTTCTCGACTTCATACGCTATCAACCAGCTTTTAAATTCAGCGATCTGGCTGAGTGTATGGAGCTTTTTAACAGCCTGATTGAAGTTGTTTCCGACTGCATTTAGCTCGCTGCGAAGCCGGGTAAGTTCTGCCATTAAGTCATCCTGTGAGCTGTTACGGTAGGTTGTTACAACGGGTTTATCGAACAGGCTTCGACGTACATAATCGCTTAGCTTTCGACAGGTAGAAGCCTTCCACTTCTTTTCAATTTTAGCATACTCATCGGGTGTCAGACGCAGCCCGATAATGCGTGTCCTGTTTGAATTTTGTTCTTTCATCACTGATCATTTTCACGTTTTCAAACTCATTTTCACCTTTCAGACGCCCTGCCCACGAGTTCCGAGTGATGGGCAGCCAGATCCGGTTGTTTAACAACCGTTCATCTGGCCGATTGCGGGAAAGTTGCAATCTTTCAGCTTTTAGAACCTCTTTCAGACATTGATAAGGCTCTAAAGCATATAAGAGGCTAAAGCACTTTAAAGAAGCTAAAACGGCTCTTATAGTTCTGTTATCACTTATTTCAACTTCTGTTTTTGATGTTTCCTTTGTGGCTTGCCGAAATTCACTATCCAGTCGTTGAAGTCCTTGTGGTTTTGATACAGGCTGCTTTCGTCCTTGTATTTACTGCTCAGGGAAAGTGCATGCCGACTGCAATTTTGTCCGGTAGTATCTCTGTCCAAATAGAGCCTGATGGTATTGTGTTTTTCCAAAAAAGGGCGTCCAGTTTCAAAGAAGGATACAGAGTTCAGCACTACAAAATCAAAGCGGTCTTCGGGGTCTTGTTGGTGAATAGCCTTGAAGGAAAGGAAGTCAGTAAAGCCTTCAAAAACGATGACCTCACCGGCACTGTTATCAATGGTGGTGATGCCTTTTGGCGAGCTGCTGGCTTTGAAGTAAGGATTGCGTATTTCAAAGCCTCCCAGGTTATTTTTAAAGCCGATACCATAATAAACTTTTCCATTGATTTCATACCGAACCTCCCGGCAATAGCGGTCAGCTATATCAACGGGTATGCGGCGTTGCTGCAAGTAGCTTAGAAGGGCGGTAGAGGAAAGTATGAAGTCTCCCAAAATCTTTATTTGGTTCTCAGGTTCAGGTCTGGTAATTGACTGCTGAAGTGAGGGCTTTTGAAGGGAAAGATTACCGCTTAAATTCTGTAGAAATTCAGAAACGGTGCAGCCGTGATAAAGGATAGCAAAATCAACCAGGTTACCACCTTTGCCGAGGCCGTGATCATACCAGCGGTTCAGCTTGCGATTAACTTTGAAGGAGGGCGTTTTTTCATCCCGAAGTGGTGAAAAATACCAATAATCGTTGTTCCTGATTTTTGATGGTTCATAACCTAAGTCAGCAAGGAAATGAACTATGTCTATTTCTTTGGCTTCACTAACGGAAAGCCTTTTATTCCTGAAATTCATAACCACACATTTTCAAATACACATTCAGTTCTACTATGCGAAGTTAAACAGGCGATATTGCATTAACCTATCCTCATCATATTTTGATGAGGATGCAAAAACCTTTGTCATTTACTTTTGTGCAGTGAGTATTGTTTAAATTAAAACCGTGTGATTATGCTAACAACGAGTGATGTAGCCAAAGTGTATGATACTATTCTCAGTATCCCTGGCATGAGTGAGACAGTGAAGATTGACATGAGGATTTCCCGCAAGAACGTTTTGTTGTCGCATAGTGTCCTTAAGCGTGGGTTGATGGCTAAAGACGATGACAAATCATCTGCTTTGCTGGAAAGTATTCCAAAGGAAGCATTGGATGAATTACATCTAATTGCTGATGATTACCTGACCAAAGCAGGGTTGACCGAACTGAGTGAAAAACTGAAGGCGCTTAGTCCTAAGTAGTCAGTAGCGCAGAAAAGTCATTTGGAGGGAATCGGATGTTTAAAGGCACAGCAAGCCTATCCCTTCAAATGGCTTTTTTCTTGTTCAATTACGTTGGATTGTTATGGCATTTCCTTTACGGTGAAAGTGGCGACCATTATTTCTTGATGTCAGTATTACGTTGAACAGCGTCTGTTTCGTTTATCCATATACTATCAATATCGGCATAGGAAATCGGCACTCCTCCGGTGCGTGCATCGCCACACCTTAATTGACGCAGCCTGTTGCCTGGCTGTACATAATAATAGGTATTCCTTTTCTTTTTGTAGGCGCTTTGCGTATATAAAGTTCCTGATGTGGGGATTTCAAAAACTCTTCTCTTTCCATCCCATTTTTCGGGCATACCATCAGGGTCGTTAAAGAATATGGTAGCAGTTCCCTTGAAACCATCAGGCATTAGGTACATATCGGCTCTTTTTTCCCAATATCCTGTCAATAAAATGACACCGCCAAAGATCACTGTACACGCAGCCACGATAAGCAGTATCATGCGTTTATCTGTAATGGAAGGAATTTTGTATTTCATAAATAAGGAAGTTTTGGTTTAACATTTTTGGGTTGAATTTTAAAAGAAGAGAGGTAGCAACACGAGGGGTAAACTACTTTTTCAGGTCTTCTTCGTGATCACCCATCCTTCCTGCGTTCGGATGCTCGGTATGTTATTTTGTTCTAACCACTTCTGGAAAGCAGCTACGTCTTTTGGGGTAAAATGAATAATGTCGCCATCTTTGAGCATAATGGTGAAAAAGTCACTTGCAGCAAGAAACTTTACTAATTGTCCGGCAGTGTACTTAAAATCCGGGTAGCGGTTGGCTGAAGTCATACTATGTTGCTTTTAGTAGGTTCCCTTTTGACTTGCCGCCTGCACAAAAAAGAGCGCAGGCAACAACTCACCGCACTGAGGTCTTAGGAAACCCGGCAACGATAAGTGCGCCCACGCCGTAGCATGAGCGTTCTCACTTATTGTCCCATCGCCTTTTTGAAAGTTCCTAAGTTTCAGTGCGGGACTTAAAGCTAAAACGCTTCAAGAATATTTTGGACAACGGTAACTTTTTGTCAGGTATTTGAAGAATAGAAACGGAAATATCCGCTATTGGAGCATCCTGGGCCTCTCCAGTCATTTTTTTAAGAAAACCGATAAGTAGCAGTATCCTGCTGGTGCGGCAACACTGAGGCGCAGAAATCGGTTTGCAGGTAATTACTCAGCAAATTCCGAAATGCTGGAACTTTATAGTGGTTCAGTTTTTTGCTGTCGTTCCCCCTGTATTTTATCCTTCAGTTTTTGCTAAAATGGGATTTGCTCTCCTGGCGCTTTCTTCTTTGAATTTTTCTTCTGCGGTGGACGATGTACCCTAAATAAAACAGCACGATTACGGGAGTTACGATGTTGACAATTTTCAGAAACGGTTGTATGCGATGCACAATCAACAGGCAATACAAGTTTGAGGCAAAACAAACGACTAGAGCAGCCATTGTGATATAGTAAACCAATTTCATCTGCCTGGAAAGATTAAGTTGAACAATAAATATGTAAAGCCATCGAGCTGAACATTAAGCAGGCTTGTGAACATGAGTGCATACAGTCTGTCAAATCCGCGTAAAAGTCTTTATTACGTCCCGAAATGGCTATTAGAATTTCTACAGAAAAAAATTAGAATTTCATTAGAAGACATATGGGAATACTGTCTGCGAAAGGCTATAGCACCAAAAAAAATGCACTGGAGTTCAATTTGCATATTGAAAGCTCATTCCTCTCTAATATCGCAGCTTAAATTGTAAATTTGCATTAATGAAAATATTAATAGTAGAAGACGATCAAAGAGTGGCGGAACTCATAAAAAGAGGTCTGGAAGAGCAGGATTTTGCCGCTACTGTGGCTTATGATGGCCTGTCGGGTATGAAATTGTCTTCACAAGATAACTTTGACCTTATTATAACTGACATAATCCTTCCTAAAATAGACGGGATAGACCTTTGCAAGCAGATCCGGCAAACAAAGCCAGATATACCTATCATCATGCTCACAGCACTCGGCACAACGGATGATAAAGTAGAAGGTTTTGATGCAGGAGCCGATGATTATTTAGTAAAGCCTTTCGAGATGCGGGAGCTTTTAGTCCGTATCAGGGCATTGCTGAAACGGAACCACAAGACACCAGGAGGCTCCGGCTTTGTTATACGGTATGACGAACTGGAAATGAACCTGCATACAAAGATTGTAAAACGTGAAGGACAAGAAATAAGCCTGACACCGAAAGAATTTAGGTTACTGGAATATCTGATACAGAATCCTGACCGGGTTTTGTCACGGGTAGAAATTGCTGAGAAAGTATGGGAAACGCATTTTGATACAGGCACAAACTTTATTGATGTGTACATCAATTATCTACGAAAGAAAATTGATCGGAACTTTGATAAAAAACTTATTCATACCAAATCCGGGATGGGTTTTATTTTGAAAGCAGAATAATGAAAATTAGAACACGGCTTACTATACTTTTTACATTAATAACAGCAATAATCCTATTGCTGTTTGCTACCGTTATTTATTTTTCAGCGAAAGAAAACCGGGAAACAGAATTTTACAATCTATTGAAAAAAGAAGCTATAACTAAGGCAAATCTTTTCCTGAACGCCAATGTTGACAAAAAAATATTGCAGGACATTTATCACAACAACCGTAAAATTCTCAATGAGGTTGAGGTAGCTATTTATGATACCAGTTTTGTACTGCTTTACCACGATGCGGTAGATATTGATTTCGTCAAGGAAACCAGGCCGATGATAGAAGAGATCTATCAAAAAGGCGAAATAGAATTTTACCAGGAACGCTGGCAGGTAATTGGTTTACGATATGAGTTTGAAGGGAAAAATTTTATTATCACTGCGGCAGCTTATGACCAGTACGGGTACAATAAGCTGAATAACCTGCTTACCAATAGCATCATAGTTTTCGTCGCTTCCATTTTATTCATACTTGTTGCAGGCGTATTCTTTTCTAAGAAGGCATTTAAGCCTGTCAGTGAAATGATAGAGAAAGCAAAGAATATATCCGCTACAAATCTTGATTTAAGATTAACTAACAAAGGAAGTAAAGATGAATTGTCCGAACTGGCAAACACATTTAATGAGATGCTGAACCGTTTGGAAAATTCCTTTGATGCCCAAAAGCATTTCGTTTCAAATATTTCACATGAACTGCGCACACCACTTGCAGCCATTATTACGGAATTAGAGTGGTCTGTTAATAAAGACCGAAGCAGCGAGGAATACAGGATAGCAATTCTTAACGCTTTAAGCGATTCAAGAAAAATAGTCCGTTTATCCAACAGCCTGCTGGATTTGGCAAAGGCCAGCTATGACCCTTCCGAAATTGCTTTTAAGTCAGTCCGCATTGATGAAGTTCTGCTGGATGCCAGGCAACAGGTGCAACAAACAAATCCAGACTATAAAATTGATATTCACTTTGAAAATGAAATAGAGAATGATAATCAGATTTCAGTTAGCGGGAATGAGTATCTTCTGAAAGTGGCGTTCTCCAATCTTTTTGAGAATGGTTGTAAATTCTCCGATCCTCATAAATGCACCGTATCGGTATCATTCAATAGCAAAGACATTATTTTGAAGTTCTCCGATGACGGCATCGGCATTGCTGAAAAGGACGTTCAGCATATTTTTATCCCGTTCTATCGTGGGGAGAATAAAGAACATGCTTACGGTCATGGCATCGGGCTTCCGCTTACTGAAAAAATTGTCCTATTACATAAAGGCAAAATAGCGGTTACTTCGCACGTAAGCGTCGGAACAACTTTTACCGTTGAGTTACCGCACACATAAGCAACATAGGACGACCTCAAACTGACAATTAATTCTGATAAACAAGGCGACAATGACAAATAATGAACTTGATATAAAACTCAGACCAACTGAGATTTCAGACTTGGACATTTTGTTTCAGTTTCAACTTGACAAAGAAGGTGGATACCTGGCTGCATTTATGCCTAAAAACCCAACGGACAAAGCAGCATACATAGATAAATACACAAAATTGTTATCCGATACAACAGTAAATAATCAAACAATAATCCTTGACAATATTATTGTGGGAAGTATTGCTAAGTTTATTATGGATGGCAACACAGAAATTACATATTGGATTGATAGAAAATTTTGGGGACAAGGTATTGCGACACAAGCACTCAAAAAACTTCTTGCTAATGAAACTATCAGACCCATTATCGGACGAGTTGCATTTGACAATTTTGGTTCACAGAAAGTATTGGAAAAATGTGGTTTTGACAAAGTAGGCTCTGACAAAGGCTTTGCAAATGCCAGACAAGAGGAGATAGAAGAATTTATTTATAAACTGACTTAATAGTGTACAGAAGAAAAAATATCTATAACATGAACTGTGCAAAAAACCAAATAAATTCTTGTCTTTTTTAAGGTTTCGCT
>VFQQ010000495.1_pt1 | contig 76734 bp, 140 predicted proteins | sample 3512341 | NCBI WGS metagenome assembly VFQQ01 (sample SAMN10412373, study PRJNA504923) | tailings metagenome | isolation source: Relicate 2 Philex TSF1 revegetated site | place: Philippines: Tuba, Benguet | collected 2017-08-29
GGAAGAGGGCAGCCAGGCGGCGCTGCTGCCTGTGGAGGAGGTATCGCTGAAGCAGCCGCGCATCAGCCGCCTCTCCATGCTGTTCTCGTGCTCCTCCAGCGGCGCAGCGGTCGACGGTGGCGAGCGGCACTCCCGGCCGCAGGTGTGTACGGAACTCCTTTTGGCACAGTGCCAAGCCCACCCCCTCCACCTCTGCCTGCTGCTCCTCCTTGCTGCGCAGTCTATTGTTGCAGCAGTGGCGGCAAACATTGTCTTTGCTTCTGCTTCCGTTAACTGCAGAGCACGCCTGGCGGCGACGGCAGCAGCTCCGCTGCCGCAGCTGGCGGGCAGGGTGGCGAGCAAGAGCTGTGCTTTGAGTCTGCGGCGGCGGAGCTGGTGCTGCTGCGGCGCGACAAGCTGCTGCCGCTGGCGCAGCCCGAGGCGGCGCTGGAGGATGCAGCCGCTCTGCTGGGGCGGCAGGAGGCGCCGGTGCTGCTCAACGGGCTGCTGACCCTGCGGCGCGTGGCCATCCACCACCACACCCTGCTGGCCAGCAGCCTGGAGGACGTGGTCGCGCTGCTGCTGGAGTGCCTGCATGGCGGCACCGAGGAGGTTGGCCAGGCAGCCATCATGGCGCTGGTGAGGGAGGGAGCTCCAGAGCAGGCAGGGGAATGCTGACCTTGGCATTGCACAGAAAGCAGCGCAGCATTTGAGCTGTCTAGCCCGTCTGGCCCACAACATGTGCATCTGCTTCCCCTGCCCTCTCTCTCTACAGCTGGACCTGCTTATTTCTTTTGGCAACCCCATGCTGCGCTACTGCGAGCAGCGCCTGGTGCCGCACCACTCCTGCCTGCTGGCCCTGCTCATGGCCGCCAGCCTGGGCCGCACCCCTGCCATCCGCGCCTGGGCAGAGGAGGCGCTGAGGTGGGTGCATGCTGGGTCCCCGTCCATGCTTTGCTGCGCTATGCCTGTGCCTTCAAGGTGCAGCACAGCTCAAACCGGCCAAGGAGCACTGCAGCTCTTTCCCTTTGCGGCTTCCGGTGGAGCGTTCCATGCCTTGTTGGCCGCAGCACTGCTGGCAGCCAGCCTACAACTGCCTCCGGCCTTGCTGTGCAGCTGGATGGCGCTGCGCATGCACCAGGGGCGCGTCATCTCGCTGCTCGAGCCGTACCTGGAGCACGAGCTGGCGCCGGTGCGGCAGAAGGCGGCGCAGCACCTCATGGTTGCCACGTGAGCGGTGGGGGGATGGTTGCGACACGAGCGACGGGGGGCGGAGAGCTACTCAGGGCGTTGCAGGGAATGGATGTGCAGGTCGCTGGTACATTACCATGTTGCATTGATTGCTCTGCTGAGCTGCATGCCCAGGTGCACTGCTGCCTTCGGCCTCTGTTGCTTGCAGGTACCGGCCGCCCGACCTGCAGCGCCCCAGCAGCTCGCCTGTGCGGCGGGCGCAGCGGAGCTAGAACAACGCAGGCATGACCCGGCAGCAATCCTAAAACCTTTGCCAAACTTGTCAGAGCTGAAGGGCATGCGCAGGCGTTCTTTGGTATTGACATCATACATGTATATGCGATTTCGAATGGTTAGCGCCGCAGGGCTGGTGGTGCAGGCAGATGTGTAACCTATGCGCATGAGCGATGAAAGGCAGTTCAGAAGGGGATGTGTGAAATCAATGATGACACGGTTCGTTTGTTAGCGCCGTGTGAAGAGCGCGCGAAGCCAGTCTGGCGTCTCATTGCTGCCCTGTTGCGGTAGCTGCAGTTGAGGCGGCTGCGCAAGCTGCGGCAACGCATCAGCTGTCAGTGGCCGGGGACGTGACCGCTGCCACCATTGCGGCTGCTGCTCCTGGCCGCCTGGCAGCTGCGCCTCTGGGTCCGCTTCCTGCTCCCCCTGTGGCTGCTGGCTGCTGCTGACTGCCCCCTGGAGCAGCCCGCCCCCACCTGCCGCCGCGCCGGCTGCCTCTGGTTGCTGCTGCTGCTGCTGCTGCTGCTGCTGCTGCTGCTGCTGCTGTTGGCGCGCTGTGCTCCAGGGCAGGCAGGCGTTCAAGCCGCCAACTACCACTGTGAGTGGTGCGAGCGCCAGGTTGGCGGCGTCCCATGGCGTGGGTGCGGGCGGCGCTATGACGCAGCCAAACAGGGAGGCAGCGTAGCTGTACTGCCCTGGCACTGGTTCGCGCCCAGTCCTGTGCAGGGAGGCACACCAGCATGGAAGCATGAGGCATGCTGCAGCAGGGGTGGCAGCAGCAGGTGCGGCAGCAGCAAGTGCGGCCAAGCAGGCACACAAAGGCACTTGCGTGAGCAGTGCCGCTCACTTGATGGTGTAGAAGCCCGGCAGGACCGCCAGCTCGGCAAAGCCGGCGGAGCGGTACAGCCGTAGCGCCGGCTCGTTGAAGGAGGCCACGTGCAGGTACACGGCCCGGCAGGCGGCTTGCGCAGCGTAGCGCAGGGCAAGGTCGAGCAGCCGGCGCGCGATGCCGTGCCGCTGGTAAGGCTGCGGTGCAAGTGGCGGCACAGAAGGGAGGGTGCAGGCGCATGGTTCACAACTTGCAAGTTTGTGGGGCTGCTCCTCAGGGAAAACTGGACCCGCAGTTTGGCACGCAAATCAAAAGTTTGTAGTGCTGTGCCATTGACGTGAACAGGCGTCTGCACTTACCTCTGCCACACCCAGCGTGAGGATGTACATGAGCCGCTCGCTTTCAAGCTGCTTGCTCGCGACGCCCAGCAGCCGACGGTCATTGGGGTCGGCATACAGTGCTGGCAGCACGCGCACTGCAGCCGAAGGAAAGGCGTGTGGAACAGCGGTTGAACAGGTGGGGCAAGGAACATACAGCAGCAGCGGCGGTGGCACCAGCGGGCCTGCAAGTTGCATCTCAAGCCAGCGGGTGCTGCTTACCTGTGATGAAGCCTGCCAACAGCTCTGCTGGCTGGCCTGGGCCCTGCTGCTGCTGGTGTTGGTGTTGGCGCTGCTGCTGCTGCTGCTGCTGCCAGGCCTGCGTGTGCTGCTGCTGCCCCAAGCCGGACGCATCCACAGCCAGGGTGGTGAGGGAGGGCAGCTGTGCAATCGCGGCCCAGGCAACAATGCCGTCCAGGCCGCCGGTGGCGGCTTGATAGAACGAAGCGTCGTAGTCTAGTGGAAACAGCCGCTGGTGCAACAGCCGCAATGCTGACGCATCATCAGGCTGTAGATGCCTGTGCACAAAACGGGCAGGAGGGATGAGAAATCAAAGGGATGGCTCAAAGGTGCGGCAGCAGTGGCGGCGGCAACGGCGGCGGCAGCACGCGGGGTGCGCGGCGGGCCCCGCCGTGCTGTGCAACAGTTCGAAGCTCATGATGTGGATGCTTGGTGTGTCCAGAAGCCGCCAGCGTGCACCTGAATGAGACGTGGTCGCGCGCATTCTGCATACCGGCGACCTCCTGCCGTGCAAACGCACTCATCACAGTGATGTAGTGCTGCCAAATGGTTTGAGCACTCGAGCAGGGAAGCCGCGTCAACCAGTCCAATGTCGCCGCTGCCGCTGCGCGGCTGGCCCATGCCGCCCTCTGGAGGCGCGCACTGGCTGCCTTGTGGCTCTCAGACGTTTGCTGGTTGAATTGACGAAGCGCACGCAGCCCCGCGCGCAGCCATGGCGCCAAGAATGGTGCCTTGCAGCCACCTCTCAGTGGCGCTTCTGGCAGCACTTCTGCTGGCCACCAGCTGTGCCGCTGGACGCGTGCTGCTCGACCAGCAAGAGAGCAAGGACGCAGGCGCGCAGCTTGCTGCGCGGCGGCCGGGTGCCCGCTCCTGCGCAATCGCCGCCGCTGCGCAGCTGTGCCCTGCTCTTGCTCTGCACACGTGTAACGTTGCAACAGCTGATTGCCTTTCATTGCAGATGTGATTGTGGTGGGAGGGGGCATGAGCGGCATAGCCCTTGCGCGCAACTTGACAGATGCAGGTGAGTGGGCAGTGGGTTGCGGGGGTGGGGAGTTGGGGTGCAGCCTGCTGGTTGCCTCTCACGTGGCGTGCTCACCCAAACAGTGACCAAGGAGGTCGGCATCAACACATCACTCCTTGCCACACAACACGTCAACCTGCAGGGTACCGTGTCCTGGTGCTGGAGGGGCGGGACCGGACGGGCGGCCGCCTCAACAGCACCACCACCGCTCTGCCTGATTCGCACGTCGACCTGGGTGCCATGTGTGAGCAGACCAGCAGGATCATGCGTGTCTAATGCACCCCTTGATGCCTCCGATGGCCTGCTGCTGCTGCTATGCTGCTGTACGGCGTGTGATGCAAGGTTTGCTGCGAGAGCGCCGCCCCATCCCCCGGCTGCGCTTCAATCCAACCCATGCCTGCATGCAGGGATTCACGACGGTATTGCGGGGCGTAACCCGCTGTATGACCTGGTTCTCAAACTCGGCCTGAAAGTGTCTCCCCGCCAAGACTACGGCAGCAGTGCGCTGGGGGAGTTGAGGCGTAGGGAAGCTAGCGCCGGTTGGCTGGTAAAGCAGACACTCCTCCCCCAGCTTAAGCTTGCATGGTCACTGCAAAACTGTACTGCCGCTTCCCCCACCCGCAGTCGCCACCTTCTCCTACACCGGCCAGCGCACCAGCCGCTCCCAGTTTGGCCGCATGTTCTCCAGCTGGTACAGCCAGCTGCAGCCGGCGCTGGCGCGTCTGAGGGGCGCACCGCCCGCCGCCGACCGCTCCTTTGCTGATGTGTACGGCAAGTGCTGGGCTGGCTGGCATGGGGTGGTGCCCCAGCTGCGCACGGCATGCAGCGCTTTGCGTATGCTTTGCGTTAGCGAATGCTTGCCATCGAACCGCGCCTCTGGCTGCAGGGGAGTGGCTAGCCGCCAACACCCAGTTCACCGCATCCGACCGTGGCCAGGCCAACATGTGAGCTGCGGGGGCCGGAGAAGCAGGCAATCTCCGGTTGCTGCTGCCGTTGTGATGCACATAAACTTTGAATGCAGTCCAAGCTTATGCATCTGACCTTCCCTGGCGCTATTCACTTCATCCCTGCAGGATGATGAACACCAACTACCAGTCGCTGCTGAATGGCAACATCACCCAGCTGAGCGTGGCGCGCCTGGGAGACGCCAAGAGCATCCCGGCGGTGAGCTGGAGCCATGTCTTGCAGCCTGTCGCCCTCCATTACTTTTCGAGGACCACCCCATGCCAGTCGGCTGGATTGCAAAGGTGCGTGCTCTTCCAACTCAGCCATGGGGAATGAGCGCTGCCCCCTGCCCCCCGCCGCAGGTGGACATCATGCTGCGTGACGGCTTCCCGGCACTGATTGATGCCCTGGTGGCCAAGGGCGGGCTGGACATCCGCATGAGCACCAGTGAGTGAGGGGCAGAAGGGCAGATCTGCATCGCCTATGCATGGACAGGAGTGCTGATGCTGACAGGGAAAGCCTGGCTGGAACGGAGAATTCGGTCCATGACCGCCTGGCCTTGCCTGCCCCCATGTTGCCTCGCAGTTGTGACAAGCGTGCAGCAGGATGAGGATGGCGTGGTGGTTGCCACAGCAGATGGCACCAACTACACCGCGCCCTACGTGGTAAGCACGCACACCTGCTGCTGGCTGCCCACAACGTCGCTGCACTTGCTGGCGCCTTGTAGTACGCTGGTGGTCAACTGTTGCAGTTGAGGGGCAGCACAGCGAAAGCACAGCGAAAGCCCACCCCCAAGGGGCCAGCAGTTTGATGTTGCTCTTCCTGACTGGTCTTCATTTGTATGCGCTGGGCTGCAGGTGATGACCCAGACACTCGGCACCCTAAAGGCCGGCGACATCAGCTTTGATCCTGAGCTGCCGACCGAGAAGCTGCAGGCCATTGAGGACATGGTGGGTGGGGTTGGATTGAAGTGGAGTGGGGTGGCCTGGCGTTCTGAGGACTCGGGCTGGTTGGCTGGCTGGCAGATGGTGCAGGCACGGGATGAAGGTGGCATGTGTAGCGATTGTTGGACTGTGGGGTAATGAACATGATGCTGCCATCGGCTTGGCTTGACTCGGCCACGTCTGTGCCACTGCGGCACCTTGTGCTGCAGGGCTTTGGTGTACTGGACAAGGCGCTGTTTGTGTTTGACAAGCCTTTCTGGGACACGTCTGTGGACTTTCTGCTGCGCGAGAGGCCCGACTGGAGCGGCCGCTGGTCCATCTTCCTTAACTACCACAAGCTGGTGCGGGGGTTGAACAGTCCATTGATTATGCACCTCCCCTGAGCTGGGCATTGACAAGAGATAGGCACCGTTGCTCTGCCATGAGGCTTCCGGGCCCATGCATGCACTGCCATAGCTCATTCCTGTTGGCCGCTGTGCGCCCCTCTGCAGTTTGGCTGGCCCATCCTGGCGGCCATTCACGTGGTGAGCGGGCAGGCTGCCTTCTGTCGAACAGCTTGCAGATGCTGGTTGACTTGCTTGCCCTGACGAGGCACGTGAGTGCAACACTCTAGCGCTGGAGACGGTCACTGATGGTCACTTTCCGTCCTGTGCGGCGCAGGCCGACACAGCCCGAGAGCTGGAGAAGCTGACGGACGAGCAGGCAAGTGCATAACTAGTGTGCCACTGGCTAATTTGTGCACCGTGCCTGTGCCACTCACCCGCCGAGTGCATCACTTGCTTCCATCACCACCACACTTGCCGTAGGTCATCAGCGAAGGCATGTCTGTGCTGCGTCAGCTTTACCCTGGCGCCCCCGACCCCATTCAGTCCGCCTTCACCCGCTGGGCGGCAGAGCCGCTGTCCCGCGGAGCGTACAGGTGCGATGATGTCACATGCAGAGTTTGGCAGGCCAGCCACGCTCGCCACTCCTGCCTAAAGTTGATGCCTACCGACGCACTGCTTTCCGCAGCTACTTTGCTGTCGGCAATCCCAAGAACATCACTCGCACGCTGGCCGAGCCGCACGGCCGGGTGCTGTTTGCCGGGGAGGCCACAAGCGAGAAGCCCGCCACTGGTGAGGCTCAAGGGTGTTGTGCAGTGTGGATGGACAGCGACATCCTCCGGAACATAAGCATGTCCATGACAGTCGCAGACCATCACTAGAGCCGTGCCATGCCTTCGTCAGATCCACATCCAAAATAGCCTATCCAACAATCCACTCTGCACCCCTGCGTCCCACTCCGCAGTGCTGGGTGCCTACCTGTCGGGCCTGCGCGAAGCCGAGCGCCTGCGTGGCCTGCTGGGCAAGCCCACCAGCACCAACGCCTGAGCTCCAGAGCAAGTTGCTTGCGCTCGCCCTCAACGATGCAATGTGAAGGTTGTGACGCCTGACGCCTGACCATGTTTATGGCTGCATGCACAGAACCCTCGAGCAGTTGTCAATTATTGCTGAGCACCCCCTGACGCACGTCAACAGTAGTGTTATCCCAACAGCAGTTCATTCAACGCATCGTCCACCCTTGCGACCTCGTCATTTTCAACCTCTCAACACCCCATCACAGTTGGTTGCCTGCTTCTTCTTCTTCCTGTAAATGCGTTCTTTCACTCGCGGCTAGAGCACATAATATCCATTGCAAGCCGCAAGCGAAGGTGTTGATGGCGATGACACGAAGCAAGCAGGGTGGGACCAAAAGATTCATTCTCCCTTGCTGCGATGCGACAACGGGGGCGAGCGCCTCACAGCCGCGGCCGGCTGGCTGCTGAGCCTCCCACAAGCAGCAATGTGCTGCCTCCTCCGCTTCATGCGTCGTCCAGGCAGGCCACGCCGGGGAGCACCTGTGGAGAGAGGGGGCAGGCGGTGCAGTTTGTGTTTGGCGTTTCCAGAGCCGCCTTCAGCTTTGGCTCCACCAGCTGGAAGGGTTGCTTGCGGCTGCGCAGCAGTCTGCCATGGCATTAAGGCACCACGGCAGCCCTCTATGTCTGACCCAAACAGCAATTGGAAGGCAAACGGCCACCTTGCCCTCCAGCAGCTGCAGGGACGCGCCTTCAGCGGCCCCACAACAGAAGTGTACACAATTAAGTAAAGCAATCCACTAGACATATCGTTGGGGCCCACCTTGCCCTCCAGCAGCTCCAGCGACGCGCCGCCGCCGGTGGAGATGTGGCTCATCTTGTCCGCCACGCCCGCAGCCTCCACCGCCGCAACCGAGTCGCCGCCGCCGATGATGGTGGTGGCGCCTGGGGGTGGGAGGGGGAGGGGAGAGGGAGGACAAGAGAAAGAGGAGTTGGGAGGAGTTGGGGATAGAGCAGGTGGGCACCGGCTATAGCTTGCCCAGTGCATGGCTAGATCAAAGGAGGGCACAACACAACCGCGGGAAGGCAACCTGTGGCGACCCATGCTGCCCATACAACCCATCGCCTGCTGCCCGCGCATGCGCACGCACCCTGGTTGACCGTGAGGTCGGCCAGCAGGTGGGAGATGGAGTTGGTGCCCGCCGCAAACTTCTCAAACTCAAACACTGCGGCACGCACAGGTGGCAGCAGAGGAGGGTTTGAGGATTAGCAGTGAGGAAGAGACTAGACCACTGCCAGGCTGCCTTATCCGAGGCACGTACCGCCTGGCTCAAATGCGGATACAAAGGTTCCCAACCAGTGCCCCCAAGCGCACCGCCCATCGGCCCGTTCCACAGGATGGTCTTGCAGTCGGACAGCGCCTTCTTGATCATCTCGCTGCTCTCGGGGCCCACGTCCAGGCCCTAGGGGGAGGAGGGCATGGGCAGCAGCGTGCGAGCACATGTGTGGCTGGGGACGGTTGGAGGGAGGTCACGTGCTGCAAGCGATGAGCAACGAAACCCGCACCAGCCTCGCTGCCGCTGTAAGTTCGGCCTTCAGCTCCGCAGTTGCCTCACCATCCATCCTTTCCGGACTTTCTGGATGGCGGACACGGGCCCGCCTCGCCACTGCCTGACTCTACAAACAGCGCTCACACCGCTCGTTCTAGTGCTCACCATCCAGCCGTCGGGGATGGCGGAGACGGGCACGACCTTGCAGTCGGCGTCGGCGGCAAACTTGTCGGCCACCACCACGTCGGTGGGCAGCACAAACTCCACGCCCTTGGCCTGTCGGGGAAGAAAGAAATGGCTAAAGGTTTTCAGTTAATCCACACAGTACAGTACCATCAAATTGGTGGGCAGCACAAACTCCACGCCCTTAGCCTGTCGGAGGGGGCGGAGCGGCAGGGGTTTAGGGTTTGCTGAGCTAATGTCGGGGGCCTCCTTCGCCAAACTTTTGCGCTGTTCGCCTGCATCTTATCAGCTCCTTGGCCGGGCTGACCAGCAATGAGGGCATGCTCATTCAACCCCACGGAAGTGCAGGCTGCTTATGTGATGCTCACACACACCTTGGCCTTCTCTGCCAGCTCCTCGGCCAGGCCCAGCTTGTTCTCTTCACTTTCCCCACCTCACCAACACAGAACTAAGTAGTTTGGAGCCATTCAGCCCACCTTGGCCTTCTCCACCAGCTCTTTCAACACTCTCATTCACGCACAGATTGCAGCATCACTTCGGATGCAACTCAGCAGCCCACCTTGGCCTTCTCCATCAGCTCCTTGGCCAGGGCCAGCTTGTCCTCCTCCACCAGCGAGGCGCCCACGCTCAGCCCCTGGGCCTTGTAGAAGGTGAAGATCATGCCGCCGCTGCAGAGGGTGGAAAGAGATGGGGACATGAGCGACAGACAAGTTGGTGCGGGGCAGGGAAACAGGGCAGGCAGCAGGTCAAGAGTGTTGCAGCGAATGTTTGGCTACAAGCATGCAGTGTTGAGAGAGGACACACGGTGCCAAGCAAGCAACCTTGCAACGCGGCACACGGGGGGCGCAGCTTGTTGCTGTTCAGCGCGCGCTCACCCGAGCACCAGCTTGTCGCACTGCTGCAGCAGCGCCTCGATCACGCCGATCTTGGTGGACACCTGGTGGGAAGGAAGGAAGGAGGTGGGGTTTGCGTGGAGGGTGAGCACAGGAGGTGGGGGTGTGGTGCCAGAGACTGAGACGGCTCTCAAGCATGGCAGCGTCCTCGTGACGTCAGCCGCATACACCCGCGTGCGAGACAAAGCAGCCACGCGGCCCAGGCCTGCCCAGGTACATGCCGCCAGGCGGCGCCCAGTGGCAGGCAAGCCAGACCGTTCGGCCCACCTTGGAGCCGCCCACGATGGCCGCAAACGGCTTCTTGGGGTTGCTCACAGCACCCACTGCGAAGAGGGGGTGGTCAGGGAGCAGCACAGGTTGTAGGAAATGCAAGGGTAGCCCGTGTCTGGCCGGCCAGAGAGGCCTGGCTTGCCCACCCTTAAACCCGTTGTAAGCAAAAGAATAAAGCACAACAATAATACCGTGTGTATCACGCACCCAGGTAGTCCAGCTCCTTCTTCATCAGGAAGCCCGACACCTTGGGGGACAGGTAGGCGGCCACGCCTGCACAAACAGATGGCACATGGAGCGGCAGGGGGCGAGTCGGATGGAAGCAGGGGAGCGGGACAGTGTAACAACCTGGGATGCTGCATATGCTGGACCTTGAGGGCGGGTTGCGAAATCAGCGCAAGCGTCGAGGCAGTGGCGCACCCGCGGTGGAGGCGTGCGCGCGGTGGGCGGTGCCGAAGGCATCGTTGACGTAGCTGCCGGGCAGGGAGGAGGCGGCCGGGGAGTGCGGCAGCAGCCTCAGGCGCACACAGAGCAAGCAGAAGGGTTTATGGCGCTGGATCGCAACGGTCGTCAAGCTGCTGCTTGGCCCAGCCAACAACGTGCAATGTGGCGCTGCCCAGCCCCCCTCACATGTCGCAGCCCTCGGCCAGCTGCTTGGCGAACTCAGGGTCGTTCTTCTCCTCCTCGGGGTGCCACCTGCGGGGCGGAGGCAGGAACAGCTGGCTTAGTTTCGCATCTTGCACACACCAACCAGTCTCCTGCCTTCACAGCAAGTGTGCTGCCGTGCATGCGTGCGCTGGCCCAACTGAACCACTTCTATGCTGCAATGACGCACGTGCCACGCAGCTGAGTGGCGGCACGACAGCACACAACCACGGCAACAGGCAGCTCAGTCAGCCCCAGCTGCTGCTGCTGCTGATGCCGCCGCCGCTCACCGCACGTTCTCCAGCAGCAGCACCTGGCCGTCCTGCAGGCCCTTGATCTGCGCCTTGACCGCCTCGCCCACGCAGTCGGGGGCCAGGGCCACCTCCTGGCCCAGCAGCTCTGCTTGGTGAGATGGGCAGGGAGGAAGGGATGGGTAAGCTGAAAACTGAGCCAAGGAGCAGCAGCTTTCCACAGGAACAGCAGAGGGCTGACAAAGCATCCTCAGATGATGCCAAAAGGCATAATGAAGCGGGTGTGCTGCACCTCGCAACAACCGGCAGGCGGCGGCAGCACGCACTCCCTGCCAGCAGCAGCGCACCGCTCATGCGCTTGGCCACCGGCTCCAGGCTGCTCTTCTTCTCGGGACCCTTGGGGCGGCCCTGTGGCATTTATTGGTGGGGTGGAGCAGGGCAGCAGCAGATGCACGTCATCGGAAGGTTGCGCCGCAGGCGTTCCGCAGGCGTTCCATGAAGACAGCACAGAGGTGCACAAGGCAGCACGCTATATCAGGTGGATGCAGTGCAAACTGCCAGGCAGCTCACAGGGCACAGCAGCAGCGCTGCACTGCCGTCAAAGGTGCATCGCCTCGCCCCTTGCAGTCACGCACCAGGTGGGAGGTCACCACCACGCGCGCGCCGTTCTTGGCCAGGTGCTGCAGCGTGGGCAGCGAGGCGCGGATGCGCGTGTCGTCCGTGATGGCCAGCGTCTCCTTGTTCTGCAAGACCGGCGGGGTAGCGATGTTTGTGCGGCGTGAGGCAGCATGGAGCAGCTTGGTGATAGTGCATACACATTGCTGACCAGCGGCACCGCGCACTCGGGCAGTCGTGGCGGCGGCGGCGGCGCGACCCACCTGCGGCACATTGAGGTCGGCGCGCACAAACACGACCTTGCCCTTGAGCTCCTCGGGCTTGAGGTCGGCCACGTTCTTCTTGACCATCCTGCGAGCAGCGGAGGCCAGCCACCAGCAGCACATGGGGGCGACCGGCGGGGCCAGGGCGTTGACCGGCAGCCTAAACCCGATGCATCGGCATGCACAAACGGGCGGGAGCACGAGCAGGCCGCCAGGCAGCCCCTGCCAAGGGCGAGGCTTCTGGTGCAGCGCTCGGGGGCTCCACCCAGGCTGCTGCGGCTGCCAGATCGCTCCTGGCCACACGATGCAGCCCGATCTCCGCCGCACTGCAGCCCAGCCGCTTCCCACAGCGGAGACTCCCTGCTCCTCGCACCTTGCAGCGCCTGTGCTTCCCTAGGTGCAAGTGAGAAGCGATCCAGCTGAAATGAGGGCCTGGCAGGCTGCGCGATGCCGCGTTTGTGGCATTGGCGGGGGCGGGCCAGCTCAGCGAGCGGCGGCGAGCCGAGCAAGTGCACGCTTGCACAGCTGGGAGTTTCTGCAAGCATTGAAGTTCAACAGAGGCCAGAAACATAACACGAAGCACCCTCAGGTTGTCACTGACGGTGTGCTGAGCGTACAGCTAACCAGGGTGGGAAGGAGGCATGCTAGCGGTACGTGTGCACGTCACAGCATGCAGCCGTAACTAGCAACTAACTTTAGGTTGAGCTGGCAGAATGCATGGCCAGCCTTTAACATCGCTTCCTTGCAGCTTGCAGCGCATGTGTTGCCATTAGTGCAGCAGAATGTTGTGTCGTGCAACTGCCTCCACTCTCCTCGGTGGTTGTGCCCTGTGCTGTGGAAGTGCCACTATGGAGCAGCCGCTCAACCTGGGAAGATTGTGGCTAGCCTGGACGGCTCTGCTACCCCTGCCTTTTGGCCGTCCTCGCCTTTAAACCCCTCCATCCACCTGTGAACTGCCCTTCCGCATAAAAGCCGGCAATTGCTGTTGGGTCAATGTCACAATGAAGCGCGGCCATGCAATGCCAGGCCCCTCTGTATTACCACCGTGGCTGCCGCCTCCTGCAGCCAGGCCTGGACTGTCTCGACCCTGAAACGCCAGGCAGCATGCCCGTCCTGCTGTCAAAGCAGAGCGGAGGCTGGGTTGCATGCACACTGTGTCTGCTGAGCTTCTTGGCTCGCCCTGCTCGTGTTGCCCGCCGGCTGGCCTGATCCACCACAACCCGCTAGGACACAGTGTAGGTTGTGCAGTTCACAGTTGTGCCTGCCACAAAGTATGGCTGATCCTCACAGGGGGACAACGTCCTCTACACTGCAGGGTCTCGCCATGACGGGACTGTTGCAGGGTGCTTCTGATCGAGAGGACGGTCTGCCTTGCCCTGCCAAGCAAACCAGCCTGCCCAGGGATTGTCCCTGTGCAACTGGCTTGCGCTTCTGGAACCAGATACCGGAGCTGGCTGCCAGTGTCGACCACCTCTGTACAAAGCAAGCCATTCTTCCCTGAGCACAAGGCTCGCCGCACACTAAGCGCACCCTGCCCCGCCCTGCTCCGGCAACGGCCAGCAAGCAGACGCATTGCAGCACCTCTGTCCACGCCATGGAACCACAGCTGCTCCCTTTGCAACCAAAAGACAACATACCATCCCCCAAGACACGTGGACCTGCTGCAGACTGCCATCGGCATCCCGGCGAGGGGTGCGGAGCCAGCGCGACGGGCGGCAGGGGCCAGGTCAGTTGCCACCGCCGCAGCCAAGATGAGAGGCAGGTGGGCCTGCCAGCAGTGAATTGCGACAGCTTGGGAATCGTGCTGCTTGAGGCAGGCCCCACAGGCAGGACGAAGCAGCTGCTCTCTGCAATGCACAAGCAGCACCAGACCACGGCTGCTTGCACAGGCTACTCCCACAACCCGCGTCTGCACACCATCCGCCGCTGTCCTCTGCCCCACCGCCGACTTTGTTGACTGTCCATCTGCCCAATCAGTTTGGCTAGTTGGTTACACTGGTCAAGGGGGCTGCTGCAGGTCACTCGGGCGCGGCTGTCTGCCGCACGTCACTCAGATGCTCTCCATCTAGATGGCAAAGGCATCGCCAAAGTTGCGGGACAGCACAATGGCGCCCGCGAAGAACGCCACGGCCTTCAGCAGTTGCTGTGAGGATTGAGCGGGGGTTGGCGGAGGGGCAGAGGTGGTCGGGCGAGAGCAGGCAGGTGGGAGAGGGCGAGCAGGCGGGCAGTCGCATCAGCGGGCAGTGCGCCTGGGGGCGGCACATGCACACTGTGTAACTGCTCAGTTCGTGGGCAGCAGCCACACATGATATTGAAGAGCAGCTGTCTCAAAAAATGCAACCAGTGGGAGTGGCAGCAAGCCATTGCCAGCGTCTGTCCGCTGCTCGGCCGCCGCTGCCGCCGCAGGCCGCTCCGCCAGGGTACCCAACCCGCAGCCTGCGACCCTGCTGTTGCACTCACCAGGTCCGCCTTCCGCACCGCCTCCTTCTGCCACCGCTGCTTCAGGCCGGCGAGCACCATGGCGGCAAGCTGCTGCGAGTGGCTGCTGAGGGAGGGGCTGGAGAGCCGAGGCGGCACCTAATGGATGGTGGAACTGAAAGGTTGCTGTGTGCAAGAGCGGCAGCGACGGGGGCAATCGTCGGGCAGCGGGGCCGCCAGCTCGGCTGTTCATGAGCCCACTGCCGTCCTGTCGGCTTGATCGCGCTGCAGCACATCAATTCCTGTCATTGGACAACCAGCCAACGGCATACAGCAGCTCTGCTTGCCGCCCAAGAGCCCTCGACTCCTCGGCAGCCCTGGGCGTAGCCCCGCCTCTGCATCGCACCGGCAGTGGATCATAGGAGCGGCTACAGCGGTGCTGAAGGGCGGGCACAGCCCGTCACATGAGCGGCAGCGGCGGCGGCGGCGGCCCGCCTCGTGAGGCACCGGTGGTTGCTCTGCCTCCTTCCGTGCTGCCATTGCAAGCCGTGGTTGCTTGGCATCCATGCACAGCCAGCCCAGCTCACCCTACAGTCATCCTACGCGCCCTTGGCTCACTGTGCACTCGCTCCCCTGCCTCGCCCGAACAGGCCGGCGGTCGCTGGACAGGCCCATCCCCATCCCGCTCCTGCCGGGCCACAGCGCTGCCTCCGGCTCACAGAGCTACCCAGATGACGAGGCGGGCCTGCTGCGCAAGCTGCTCAACCGGCGGCGGCAGTCATCAGCCGGCACGCTGCCGCAGCAGGTAGGCGGGGCGGCTGCTGTTTTGGCGGTCGGGGGTGCCTTGAAAGCGGCCAGGGGGTGTAAGCAAGTAAGTGAGAAATCAGCGGAATGGAACCCCTTGCCATGTGTATGCATGCTGGGTGTGCAGCGTGCAAGTCAACAGCCGGCCCTGCTGACATCACGCCCCCCCCCCCCCCCCCCCCCCCCCCCCCCCCCCCCCCCCCCCCCCGCCTCGCGGTGCTCTCCTCCCTCCTCGCAGCAACCGCTGAGCAGCGCGCAGCTGCGGCGCAACCGCGACAAGCTGGTGGCGCTGCTTGAGGAGGGGCAGTACTCACTAGTGGAGGAGGCGGGGTCGCTCGGAGCGCCCAGCCCCGTGCCCTCGCCCATCACACAGGTGCGGCTGGGCGGGTGGGAAAAGGGGAGAGAGGTGAGTGTGTGCGTACACTCCGTTTGCAAGGTTACGTGTGCTCTGTATCCGCGACAGACACCCCCTTATGTGTTGGCTGGCTGCAGGGCTTGCCTGGTGATGATGAGCTGCTGCCGCCCCAGGTGGAGGAGTCGCCGGCCTACCCCATTGGCCGCATCACCATCCACTGCACCGCCGCCAGGTGGGTGTGTGCCAGGCACGCTGAGGGCACACAAGGCTGCAGCCGCCTGCCTGCCTTTTTGTTTGTGTGCAGCGCGTGCTGGCACCCTTGGGGGCTTCAAGCGCTAGGGATGGTTGCAGCGCTGCCGCCTGCTGGCCCCTTATTCAAGCCCTCCTCCCTCTGCGCCGGCCGCAGCTACGACATCAAGGGGCTGCGGGAGCAGCTGGAGCAGGGCGGCTACATGTGAGCTTGGTGCATCGGTGTATATGGCTCAAGAAACCACATGCCCACCTTGTCTTCGCAAGGTGCACCTGGGAACTGGTGGTGGTTGTTCTCTCAGACGCCGCTTGCTTGTGCCATCCACCCGGCCCCGCAGGTGCACCCAGTTTCCAGAGGCGCTCTACAGCCGCTACATGCGACGCAGCGGCCAAGTGACCGGCGAGATCTTCTTCTTCGAGTTTGGTGCGCACTTGTGACTGTGCATAACAAGTCCACGCTGGCATGCTGCTGGCACCCTCGCTACGCTGCTCAACGGTGCCTGCAACCTCACACGCCAACTCCTGCGCCACACCGGCTGTGCTGCGCAGGGGTGGCCTGCTTCTGGGACCTGAGCCCCACCCAGGAGCTCAAAATCCTGCGCCAGTCGCTGCAGCAGTGAGTGGGGTGCAAGCATGCAGTGAGTGGGATGGCAAGCATGCAGACAGGAGTCATGCTTGTGCCTGCAGGCGGGCGACGCGAGGGGGGTCAATGCTCTGGGTGGAGGTCGCTGCCGCTCCTGCCATTGTCTTTGCTGCCCAGTGACACTTGCTGTCGTACCAACCCTGCCTGCAGGTACGAGGAGGGCAAGCTGCCCACTGCAAAGGTGGAGAGCGACACGTTTGCCTTCCGGCACGTGCCATACAGCAAGCCCAGCATCCAGGTGTGGCAATTGGCGCTGACATGCGCCTGCAATAGGCATGGTGCTGTTGCATAGAGTGCTGCTGTTTGGTGTGACTCGTCTGCAACGTGGTGGCGTCAACCGTCTGTCCCCTCGTGCCCATTCCTGATCCCCATCCCCTGCCGCTCCTGCCGTCTTTCCACTTCTCCCCAGAACGACCTGATCACGCTGCCCACCAACATGGTGGATGCCCATCTTATGAAGCTGTCCATCTCCTTTGCCCTGGCCCAGTCCACCAAGCTGTCGGTGTTGGAGGTGGGTGCATGTGCCTGACAGCAGCAGCGCTGCAGGGCAGGCTGCCGCTCAACTGGGCATGCTTCGTCACAGCCGCGGGTGGGCCTGTGCGGGATGCAGGCGGGAAGCGCCGGCTGCAATGCAGCGCAACTCGTTTGCCAAGCTTGCAAGTCGACAGCTTCTGCAACAGCCGCCCGCGCCAATCAAGTTGCCAACGCTTGCTCCCTGGTGCGCGCAGGAGCGTGCACTGACCATCGCGGCGGCCACGCGCAACCTGCCCATGCAGCTGGCACAGGAGGGCAAGGTGGGCGGCTGCTGGTATTGGGAATGCTGCAAGCACAGGAGTTGGTTGCCCACGACCTGCCCTGGCATTTAGGGCTCTACCCAGCCAGCTGTACCCCTTGTCGTTTTGCGCTGGTCAACCCCAACAGACAATCACCCACTGCCCCCCTGCACACGTAAGCAGGTGGCTGTGAAGAGCCGAGCCGTGGCCAAGCTCATGGGCCGCGTCTTCATCGAGCAGGCGGCGCTCAACCTGCTGGGATCCGTGCTGGACACGCCAGGTGGGCAGCGGAAGCCCGCAAATAGCTTGTTGCCTTCTTGGAAACTGCCTCCTGCATTTGGGCGGCGGGTGAGCGATACACGTCACTCATCCGGCATTGCCTTACTTCCGCCTGTTGGCATTCTCTCGCAGACTTTTTCTGGGAGCCAGGCGTGGGCGACAACATGCAAAGCGTGTACGACAAGGCAAGCAGTGGGTTGAAGGCTAACCGTGGGTTGAAGGCTAGCTGTGCACTTTTGCAAGCAAGGCCGCCCATGCTGGCACTTCTGCATGGCGTTCACTTGCATGCCCTTCGCTGTTTTGCCGTCAAGCACGCCCCGGCTCAGTGCATTCCGTGTTTGTTCCCATGTGCAGGTGTTTGATTACCTGGAGATGAACGACCGGATAGAGATCCTCAACTCGCGGCTGCAGGTGCGGCCAACTCCTGCGGTTCCCATGTGGGCCGGTCAGCCGAGGCTGCCTCAACAATTCATCTGTCGTGCCCCACTGCGCTACTATCCAGATGCTGCATGAGCTGCTGGGCGTGTCTTGCAAAGAGCACTCGCCACCGGCACACTGCATCAGCGACCCCTCCCCCCTCCCACCTGGCCCCGACAGGTGCTGCACGAGCTGCTGGACATGCTGCGGCTGCAGGGCCAGGCGCAGCACAGCGACTTCCTGGAGATCATCATCATCCTGCTCATCTGCGTGGGTGAGCAGCGGGGGCAGTGGCAGGGAGGTCAAGTCGGTAGAGCTGGGGCAGTGGCATGCAGGCTGGGCGCTTGCCAGCCAGTCAAGTGCATGTGTGGATGAGCTGTTTTGTCACAACAACTCGAGGTCCCAGCGTGCTGCAACCTGCGTTCCGATCACCTTCCCTCGCATTCCCCGTAACCCTGCCGTTGCCCATGTCCTTCTGCCCTCCTCACCCCCAGACTGCCTAATCTTGCTCTTCACGCTGGCGGCGCTGCTGGGCTGGGTGGGGCCCGGCGGTGGCAGCATACACAACCAGCTGGCGGGCACGCGCTGGGGCGCCTCGCTGGCAGCCCTGCTGGGCGGCGGTAGCTGAGCTTTGCGGGGTGCAGGGAGCACCACATGCCCCTGCGCCCATCTGGCGTTCTCACATGATACAATGACGCTAGCAAGCACTGCATGCCCCATGACACCACCTTGTAGCACTGACCCTGTACCTTTTGCTGGCTATGTTCCACGTTCGGAATGGCGGCCAGACTGCGTGTGTGCCCTGCTGCCTCTTGCCACCGCAGCCCTCTTGCCACTTGCTCCCAACCAGTCCTCGGCACGCCATGTTCACTTTACATGCTCTACAGTCAGTGTGCAACAGTTAGCAAATGCTTGGGAGACAAGGGAGGCAGGCGGCAAGAGAGAGGAGTTGGATGCGGCGCGGGTCATGAATTTGGCAAGGCGGGTTCAAGTGCAGCACGGGGCACAGGCACACGGGGGGCATCTTCGCAAACAGTAAGGTGGCAAGGCAGGCTCGTTGCAAGCTTGGGCAGCATGGTACAGAGGCAAGGGGAGCTATATATGCAGTGCCGGTCGGGGGCAAAACTTGGGTGCAACTGCGGGATGGCTTGCAGCTGGAAGCGGGCTACCCTCGGGTGCTCATTCGTCGCTCTCAGGGCAGTTCTCGCCGCCACTGGCAGCCACACGGATGTCGCGCTGTAGGCGCCTGGTGCCGCGGCGCTCCCCCACCGTCTTGCGAGCCTCCACCACTGGTGCCCAGCGCAGCACGGGGCGGTTCTTCGGCTCCAGGGCCGCAGAGCGGTCCAGCAGCATCACGGCGGCCCGCAGGTTGGCGCGCTGCACTCACACGGGAGGTGGAGAGGGAGTCGACGGGTGGTTGGTTGGTGAGCACACATGGGGCGTGTGGCGAGCGTGCGCCGCATCAGCACTGCAGTTAGTCAGATCGGGCCTGCACAAATACAGCTCTGTAGGTCTGTGCATCAATGAAGCTCCCAGCTCTGTGCCCTCTGTGCAGCATGGCCGGCAGTTGCGCACGCTTCCCCCGTGCACCCACCGATCTCCCCCCACACCAACAGATGCCCTTGCCCAAGCACCCACCTGCATCTCGAGGAGGCCCCAGGCCTGCAGCAGCGGCGGCGCGTCACGGTTGCGCTCCAGCCCCTGCTGCAGCACGCTGCGCGACGCGGCCCAGCGCCGCTCGTCGCCGCGCGGGATGCACCGCTTCTCCATCTGTTGTTGAGGGAAGAGGGCGGGAGGGGGGCAGGCAGGTGGTGGGAACAAGGCAGCATTATATTTTCAGGCCAAGCAAGGATTGTGTAGCCCAGGGCCGCGGCGTTAGCATCTGTTGGACAAGGGTTGGCTGCTTCAGCCATGGTGCAAAATACCCGCCCGCAGTGACAGGCTCCCCCAGCTGCGCCCACCGCCGCCAGCCCCACCCTGCCCTGCAGCCGCACCTGGGCCCAAGACACCCACGGCTTGACAAAGGAGGGGCACTCGCTCATGCACAGCCGCTTAAAGACGCGGCGGGCCACATCATAGCGCTCAGAGCGTGCATATTCCAGTGCCTGGCGGGAAGAGAGGGGGCGGGGTTGCAGCCACAAGTTGCAGGGCCGGCAGCCCTGGTGTGCTGATCGCTCGCCTGGTGCAGTCGGTAACCCCATCAGGAGGGCTTGGCAGCAAAACACAAATCCTAATATGACGGGAGCATGGCCGGCACATGCCGCGTCCGCTCGGCACCCGAGGGGTTGGTTAACACTCACCGCTGAGTACAGCACAAGCGCGCGCGCCGAGCACTGCTGCACGCAAGGGCTGCCGGGCCCCTGCGCGCTGGCCTTGCAGCAGACAAAGCCGTGCAGGCATGGAGGACCCGTGCTGAGGCGCGCCGCCTTGGTGCCGGCGCCGGCAGCGGCGGCGCCTGCGCCGAGAGGGCTGTGCGGGCGGTGGGGCCCAGGCCTGCCGCTGATCGCCTCTCCCGCCGGGCGGCTGGTGTGCGACGCTCGAACCGCCAGCATGTCTCTCGTTGGGGGCCTGGCGCCGCGGCAGGGAGTCGGCCAGCTGCAGGTCAAACGCAGCTGCAGGCGTCCAAAGTGCTTGCAAGCGCGGGATCTATCTACAAACAGTGATCTGGGATGTCGGGACGTGCTCAGAGCTTTACAGGTAGCCCTCGCGGAGCGCGCGTGCCTGCAGCATGCTGGCCATGTGCTCCTGATGCGCCTAGCAGACATCCCGCGCACCCACGGTACTCGCAGTCGACCTGGTTTCTCATTGCCACTCTCCCAGCGATCCCACCGGTGCGGCCTCCCTTCCCGCCGCCCGCGCCTTCCCCACAGGTGTTTCAGAGGCTGGGCCTTCAGCCCTGCTCCTTCCCTCCGCAACTCCTCCCATCAATTCCTGTCAAGTTGGAGGGCTTACACTCGGTGGGTGCAAAATGAAATGCTTCAGAACAATCAGACAACAAGTGCGTGGGGGCGGCGTATCGTTTGTGTGCGCAAGTGTGGGAGTGTGCGTTCTCCCGGGCGGCGGGCCGCCGCAATGAGGCGGCGCCGCCGCTCGGCATGGCAGGGCGAGCCCGCTGCTGGGGGCAGCGGCTGCTCACTGCTTGGTGGCGGCCAGGTAGCGCTGCTCCACGCGCTGCCAGTCGATCAGGTTCTCGATGAAGCTGCGGCGGGGCGGGGCGAAACGTGGAGCAGATCAGAGAGCTGCACCAAGTTGCCGCCACAGAAACAGCTGCTGCTTTCAACCCCGCGCCCTGGTGCCCCCAACCCTGCAGGCACTCGAGGGCTCTGTACCAAGTGCGCCTAACGCCCCCTGCTGCTCACTTGGAGATAAAATCGGGGCGGCGGTTCTGCACATCCAGGTAGTAGGCGTGCTCCCTGTGGAGGGGGCAGGGGGAGGGAAGCAGGGCACCGTGGGTGAGCGCTGGCGCAGGGCGCTATGTTCTCCACCTGCAACCGACCAGCAAGTGCAGTGCTCTGTTGTGTACTTGACAACTGCCCCTGACAACTGCCCCTGCCTGGTGCCAGCTGTCCCACCCAGCGCAGGCCCCCTGAGAGGCATGCACCCACAACCGCCAGGCCCCTCTTCCAGCTCACCACACGTCCATGGTGAGGATGGGGGTGGAGCCGTGCACCCAGGGGTTCTCAGCGTTGGGGGTCTTGGTGACCTGGCGGGCAAGCAAGGGAACGATGGGCAGGCACGGTGAGAGGGTGGCATGCGAGGCGGTGGGGCAATGGGTTGCTGTGTTTCATCGGCCCTTTGGTGTGGGGCGGCATGCTGCCCCCAGTGCAACAGCGGCACTGCCCGTGCACGCGGCTGCACTGCACTGGGCAACGGCCAGCTGACGGACAGAAACATGGATGCTGGGATGGCCCATTTTGTGTGCTCACGCCCAGCCTCACCTCCAGCTTGCCCTGCTTGTTCACGCTCAGCCACGCCCAGCCGCTGCCGAACTGGGTGGCGCCTGCGGGCAGGAGGAAGAGCACGGGCCATCGATGCTCACGCCCAGCATCCGACTCCTTCTGCTTGGCCCCCGCACAAGCGCTGTGCACGACTGTGCTTCCGCTCCAGCACAGTTTGAGCACACTGGCTGTCGCCACAGCCAAATCATTACGCCCCACGCACCCGCGGCCTTGAAGGCCTCCACGAACTTGTCGTAGCCGCCCAGGTCACGGTCAATGGCCTCAGCCACCTTGCCGCTGGGCTTGCCTGCAGGGCAGGCGAGGGGCGGGGTGGGGTTTAGTGAGGTTGGGGTAGGAGCAGCTTATGCTGACTGCGGGTGTTGCGGCTGAGAGCCACCGGCTTGCAAGGGCTCCCCTCCCCTGAGCAATGCCAGTAATTCCACTGCCCTCTGTACGTGCAATCTTTCCAGATGCAGGCGTGCCGACACTGACTCACCGCCGCCGTTGGGGCTCATGGACTCCCAGAAGAAGGTGTGGTTCACCACCTGCACGTGTGGCAAGCAAGAGGGTTGGAGTCGGTCGCTTGGTTGCACTTGCAAGCATGGTGTCAGCCACCACAGAGCCAGCCTGCACCAAATTCAAGCACTGTGCTCCGTGCCTTGCTCTGCTGATGCCCATTGCCCCTTGCTCTCGCACCACTTGCCACCCACTACAGCCAGCCCGGCTGGTCCTGGCAGCCTGCCGCGCTCCCTCCCTGCGCTGACCCGCACCTGCGCGGCGTTGTTGAACTCGGGGCCGGGGCTGCCGCCGTTCCAGGTCTTGAGCATCACCTCCTCGATGCTCAGCTTCTCCAGGTCCTTGCCCGCAATCTGGCCGTTCAGGTTGTTCAGGTACGCGGCGTGGTGCTTGCCGTAGTGGAACTCAAAGGTGGTCTGCACGGGGGCAGGACGGGGCGGGTGCAGAGCGTGCCAGGTTGGGAGGCAGGCCAGAGGCAGGCAGCGCGGCTCGTGACCGGCCGGCGGGCACGTACTGCGGGCATGCACCGGTTCCTTGGGGGTCCCAACTGCTGCTGCTGAATGCAGGTGCCTCACCTTGGACATGCCCTTCTTCTCCAGCGCATCCTGCAGGGCAGCAAGGGGCAGGGAAGGAGCGTGAGCAGGATGCAGCGATGCATGTTGCCCCCAGCTGCCCGCTGCGCCGTCGGCGCCTTCCGGGTTGTAGACAGCAGCGGCGGGGGCGCACCGCGGGGTAGGGGAGGGGCGGCAGGGTGAAGGCGGAGCGGACCACCGTGTTGATCGCCTGCAGGGGGCGGGGGAGAGGGAGACGGAGTGGGTCAGGGCCGGGCGGTGGGGTTGCCGCCAGTGAGGCGTCGTGCATTGCCGCCAGAAACACTTGCACGCATGCACAGGGCCCAGATCTCGCCTTGCGGGAGGCCAGCACGCGGCTGGTGAGCTGGGCACCGCCCACAAAGGTGCGAGCAGACAGGGCAGCGCTCATGGTGCTGGTTGTGTGCGAGGCGATCAACGAGGCAGGTTTGAGAATGGGCAGGGGCGGCATCGGCACGGAATGCTGTCATCGTGCCATGCTGAGCCACTGGCGTGCATGAGGCCGCCGGCAGCGGCGATCGCCCGCTAGCTGCAATCCAAAGCGCTCACATATTGCTCGGGCCAGCCTTGGAGCGCTCAGCAGCCACCCGCTCGTTGGTCGAGTTTGCAAACAGCGCCTGCAGGCCGCCATGTCGGGCAAGCGGCCCACGGATCACTTGGAGCCTAATGCCAAGAGGCGCAGCGATCGACAGCTGACCAAAGACGACGCATCAGACGAAGACGAAGAGCAGGTGCTTGGCGGCCCCCGGGGCGTCCCTGCTGCTGCTGAGCGACTCTCACGACTGCCGGCAGCTCGTAGCCGCGCCGCCAGCTGCTCCAGACCGCCGCCGCTGCCGCTGCCGCCGCCAGCCGCCGCCGCTGGGCTGCCAGTGTTGCCCTAGCACCTCCGTGCCCCTGTCCCCACTTCGCTCAACTGTCTCCGGCCTTCCCATCCATACAGGTGGTGGACCCCGGCAACTTCTCCCGTGCCAGCGAGGATGTGCTCAAGCAGCGCAAGATTGTGCGGGCGCGGCGCGGCGGCGCCACGGGCGGCGAGGGCGCTGCCAAGGCCAACCCTTTTGCCGGCATCCAGCTGACGGGCGCGGCGCCTGCACCTGCCGCCAACCCTTTTGCTAGCGTGTCGCTGCTGGGCGGCACTGCTGCGCCCGCCGCCACGCCGGCGCCCACGCCCGCCAAGGCCGCGCCGGCAGAGGGCCAGGAGCAGCCGGCGGCCAGCGAGCAGCCTGCCGCCGCCGAGGCGAAGCAGGAGCCTGCAGCACCCGCCGCGCAGCAGCCAGCAGCCGCAGCGCCAGCGGCGGAGCAGCAGGGGGCGGAGGAGGGCAAGACGGCAGCGGCGGCAGCGGCGCAGCAGCCTGCTGAGGACAAGCCAGCCGCTGAGGGCAAGCCTGCAGCAGAGGCTGCCAAGCCTGCAGGCGGGTTTGGCGCCCTGGGTTCTGGCTCGGGCCTGGCGTTTGGCAGCTCCGGCTTTGGCGCCGCCTCTGGTGGCTTTGGCTCCCTGGGTGCGTGGGCTGGCTGCAGTTCGCATGTGCCAGTTGGGCTTCTTGCTTGCGTTGAGTTTCTAGGCTGGGAGCATTCGTCTCTGTGTGAGGGGTGCCTGCACAGCCTGCCCCACCGCTTGGCCTACCTCGCCCACCCTCGAAGCACGCGCCTCACTGCTGCCCCTGCCCTGCCTCACCCACCCCACCACCCGCATGCAGCCAGCAGCAGCGGCGGCGCATTTTCCTTTGGCGCCGCCCCCGCCGCTTCGTCGGCCGCCAGCATCTTCAGCTTCAGCACCGCTGCCGCCCCCGCCTTCAGCTTTGGTGGCGCCAGCAGCGCGGCCGCAGGCGGCGACGCAGCAGGCGCTGCTGCGGCGTCCGTCGCTGCTGGCACCTCGCTGTTTGGCGCCACGCCTGCGTCCGGCACGCCGCTGTTTGGCTCTGGGCAGGTGGCGCCCCCCAAGGTGGAGCTGCCAGGGGAGCAGGCGGTGCAGACTGGAGAGGAGGATGAGCGCACCGTCTTCTCTGGTGGGTGGCCGCAGCTGGGAGAGGGTGGATTGGGGGTGGAGTGAACCATCGTCATGTGCAAGTAGATACAGAGCCAAACCGTACCAGCTGCGATGGGCAGCAAGGTTGATTGCCAGGCAAACACACGTGGCTTCATGCAGAGGTCCTGGGAACCTCACGATGTGCATGTTTCCACCTGCAGGCGAGGGCGCGCTGTTTGAGTTTGATGCGTCCAAGCAGTGGCGCGAGCGCGGGCGGGGCGAGATGCGGCTCAATGTGGCACCCAGGTGTGTGCGCAAGGAATGCAGGGTGCAAGCGTACTGGGCAGCAGCTTGTGTGGACGCAGCAGCATGTCGTAGGCAGCAAGCATAGCGGCTTGGGTGCATTTGAAAGCTGTGCATTGCGACCAATCTGTTGGCATGGTGTTGGCATGGTGCAAGCAGCTGGGGAAACACACTGCTGCGGGGGCTGTTCTGCTTGCGTGTCGGCAATGACTCGCCTCTCGAGAGTTGCAGGCCGCCAATGTAGGTTCTTTCATGGCCCATGCCAGTTTGCATTGCTGGCCAAGCCAACCGCTCCTGCTGCCTGCCCGTCCCTGCCCTGCCTGCAGCGGCCAGGCGCGGCTGGTGATGCGGCAGAAGGGCAACCTGCGGCTGCTGCTCAACGCCAACCTGTGGGCGGAGATGCAGGTGTCCAAGATGGAGGGAGGCAAGGTGCGGCAGTGTGTGAATGGAGGTGGCGAGGTGGGAATGGGTGGGGTGGGTATAGCGCTATGCAGGTGGCATTGGAACTGGTCGAAGGGAATGGGTAGAGGTGGAATGTGGGTTCACATGCACCACCTTCTTTGGCCCGCCACCCTTCCCCTCACATGGCCGCGCTCGTGTGACACTTGCCCCGCCTGCAGGGCGTGACGTTTGCGTGTGTGAACGCGGCGACACCTGGCGAGGAGGCCGGCAAGCCTGCTGAGGGCAGCGCCGCTGAGGAGGGGGCCGCTGATGCTGCCACCGCCGCGTCGCCGCACCTGGCCACGTTTGCGCTGCGCATCAAGGCGCCAGAGGTGCTGGACGCATTTGTTGCGGCGGTGAACCAGCACAAGGCGGGCGGCAGCGGCAAGGCGGCGGAGGCTGCTGCCTGAGCGGCGTTTGGGCAGCCATGAGCCACTTGTAACCACCTGCATGTGCAGATGAGTCTGGTGCAGCAGTGAGGCAATGGGAATGCAGCATAAGCTGCAGTTAACTGTCCTGGGCGGGCAAGGGCAAAAGATGTCGCAGCGTGGCGACGCGCCATTGTTGCAGAGCTGGGGCTCGTCGACCGGGAGGGTAGTCTCCATCCAGATCACGTTCTCTCGACCATTTCTGCGCTGCCTTGGGCAATCAGGGTGGGCTGCAGTGCCGGCAGGTGGAGGCTATGGCCGCCCACCCCAGGCTGCACGTCACCGACGCCAGTCTGGCGGGCAGCAGAGATGGATCATTGGCATTGCCGCTCGATCCAGGCCTGCAGGTGTGGGGCGCGCCAGGCGCCGGTGTCACCGTGGCTGATAGCAGGGCTTTTGGCCCCGCAGCAGCTGCCGCCCGATCGCCCAGGCGATCAGCCGTCCCGATTGCCAGGTTGCCCTGCTATGGCGCCCCAGCCGCCGGCTTTGCCGCCGCCGCCGCCGCCGCTCTTCGCCTGCACTCACCAACTTGTCACTTCTGTTCAAGCTTTGCAGGAGGTGGATGTCGACCTAGGGCAGAGGCTGGCCGGCTCCGAGCTGCTCGTACGCCTGTCAGAATGGCTGGGCCGCGCGATCACCGCCTCGCGAGCATCGCTCACCTCGATCCGGTTGTGCGGGCCTCTGCACCTGGGCGTCATCTTCCAAGCCATGGCGCCCTTTGCGCAGCAGTTCACGCGGCTGGAGGTGGGTGCTGGCAGTTGACCGTTGGGCAGGTGGGCAGTTGTGCAGCTCTGGATGGCCGCGGCAATGCCACACACCAATCATATGCCGTTCGGGTCGGCCCGCTGGCTTGGACAGCCAGTCACATCATAACATGCTGCATACCTCCCCTCCCGTCTGCAGCAAGTCTACCTTGCAAAGGGGAGTGAGGACTGGCAGCCCGCGGTGGCCGCCGCAGTGCTGCGCCAGCTGCCTGCACTGCAGCGCCTTCAGTTCCGGTTCAGCTTTGACGATGAGCAGACGCCGCAGGTGGGCGCATGACTGGCACTGCAGACTGGATTTCTGTGGTGGTTAGATGCATGTTGCCACCATGGAAGGGCGCGGCGTCCTCCCTTCCTGCTGCTCTCAACGTGGAGCTGTCCGCCTCATTGCCTCCCTCCCTGCCCACCGCGACAGGACTTGGTGGGCTTGCTGCTGCGGCCGCAGCCGCCGGCGTTGCCTGCTGTGGCGCCGCAGCAGCCGCCGCCGATCCTGCAGCAGCTGCGCCACCTGGCCCTCGTGTTCCCTCCCCGTTCCGTGATCCCGCCCACTGCCAACCTGCCAGACTGCCTGTCAACACTGACCCAGGCACGCCCTGCTGCGTGCCTGCCCCATGGCTGCCTGGTCGTCAGCTGATGGCGAGGCATGCCTGGCTGGCTGGGGTGACAACACATCGCATCAAGCATTGTTAGCGGCGCCTGCAACAGAGACCAGCTGGTTGCGTGACCAACTGCTGCACCCTCTGACCCCAATCCCTGCTGCTGCAGCTGACCAGCCTGAAGCTGAAGCGATATCCCATGCTGTCGGTGCCCACATGGCTGGGATCACTTACCGGCCTGCGCTACCTGCTGTGGGACCCGGCCCTGCCGGCGGACACACAATGTGAGCAGAGTCGGGAGGGTTGCAGGAGGCAGGGAACAAGAGCCTGCAGCGGTACAGCAAGGCGGGCCCTCATGGCAACGTCAAGAGCTCTTCCCTCCTGCCCCGCAGACGCGTTTCCTCCCGGCCTGGGCCAGCTCACCAACCTGCGCTTTCTGTGGCTGGTGCACCAGGTGAGCCGCCGTGTCGCTGGATTGGCTGCGCGGCTGGCACCTGTGCTTGCAAGCCAATGGTGTGATCGTCCACAACTGCGCCATCCCGCTGGCGTTCTGAACATGCCTTCACCTTCCTGTGCTAATCGCCCCTTCCTGCACAGGTCCCGCTGGTGCTGCCCACAAGCCTGGCGCCCACGCTAGAGGGGCTGCACGTCATGGCCCGCGGCTTCAACGAAGACACGCGCTGGCTGCAGCACTGGGGCTGGCTGCAGCCCTTCTCGCACCTCAACAGCATGCGGCTGCAGGTGGGCGGCAGGCTCGACATTTGGCAGGCCACTACCGGCTGGCTGATGTTGCAGAACTTGCAGGTGCTCCATGGAGCAGCCAGCTACGCTGCCTTCTTGTGCGGTCCACCACAGTGCACTGCTGAATACTGTGCCGCAACCCTTCGCACACTGCCCCAATCCCCGGCCGCACACTCTCTCCCTCCACTCAGGGCGTGGGGCTGACCGACCTGCCTGACGAGCTGCTGGACAAGTCGCAGCTGACGCGGCTGGACCTGATGGTGAACCAGCTGGAGGTGAGGCTGTAGCAGTGGGCGGCCAGACCTGTGTGCTGGGCTTTTGGGGTTGCAGGGTTAGCAGTGCAACTGGGGCGCGATGGTGACGCTGTTAGAGTGCCGCTGCGGTGGGCAGGTTTCAACCAACCATCATCTGACTCTGCGCTCCCCTTTTCTCGCTCTCGCTCTTTTCAGGACCTGCCCGAGGGCCCGTACCTAGCCAGCATGCGCTGCATGCACCTGGGCAACAACCACTTCCAGCGCTTCCCATCCGCGCTGCTCACAGCCAAGAAGGTGGGTTGGAGAGTGCAGAGATGGCATGCTGTGCTGTACTGCGCTACGCTGGGTTGATGCTTCTCCCCTTGAGACTGTATTCATGCTGGACATGTCTATAAGCCCCGGCTGTCCACCATCCTCTGTTTTCTGCCTCAGCTGGAGGCTGTGTTTCTGGCCAACCAGACGGGCGGTGGCGGCGGCGGCGGCGGCGGCGGCGGCGGCGGCAGCGGCCGCTCCTCTCCGGGCTCTGTGTCGTCGAGCGGCTCTCAGCCGCGCGCCATCCCCGGCCTCACGCAGCGCCTGGTCCTGCAAAGCACAGGTGGGCTGCTGCAGAGTTGAGGTGTCTTTGATGGGTGGGTGGGTGCTGTGTGGGAACAAGGCGTCCCGGCTGGGCAGTTTGTGTGACATGTGGCATCTGCAGAATGGCCATGGCGTGCAGTGGCGTGCTCGCCATTCACGCAAGTATGACATGGATGCATGCACCACCTGCCCATGCTGCCTGCCTCCTGCCTTGTCTCTGCTCTCAGATGTGGAGGGCCTGCGGCAGCTGCCCAACCTGCGGACGATAGTGATGAACAGCTTGGAGCCGCAGGTGCGGCCCTGCCCAGCCACCCTGTTCAGCCACCCAGTGCATTACGCTTGCCGTCAAACACCGTGCTGGCAGCGCCCCGGCTCACCATGGCGTGGTGATGGGGCATCCCACTTTTTCGGCTTTTGGCTTTCGGCATTTGCTGCTGAACTTCTCCCCACTTCGGGCCCCAAAGCCCTCCTTCCATATATGTGTACCACCGCTGCCCACTCTTCCCGCACTCGCACAGGTGGTGGTGGGCAGCCAGCGGCACGACTTCACCTGGCTGCAGCGCGTGCTCAAGCAGGCGGGCGTGCGCCTCACCAGCAATGAGCTGGCCTACGACCTGCAGTCCAAGGTGGGTGGGCGCGGGGGCTTTGGCAGATGACTGGATGACACTGCACGGTTTCGACTCGGCACAGGTTGGCTTGGACGGTGTGCAATGGGAGATCCTTGCTGCACCCATGCAGTCCTTGAAGCTTTGGCTGAGGTACAGACTCTGCTCACCACACATTCACACTCATCTTCTTCATGCCGCAGGAGGTGTTCGACCTGAAGCCTCTTCTGGCCGCCCTGGCCGCCCCCACCGCCAGTGCCGGCGGCAGCTGCAGCCTGGAGCAGAGCGGGGTGCAGCTGTCCTGGGGCAGCGACGGCATGAGCCCCCCCGCCGGCAGCGAACGCAGCGAGTGAGCAGCTTGCCGGACTGCAGGCACGCAACAGCGCTGCTTGCCTTCAGGCTGCAAGCTTCCGGAACACCACCCAACCTGACCGACCAAGAATGAATTGCCTTCTGTGTTTCAGCCATTGTGCTTCAGTACCTCAGCTTTCGCTACGTGTTCAGCTGAAATTCGTTTTACATCCACGGCTAACAATCAGTTGACAAAGCGAGGGAGGGAGGGTGGGAGGGGTGACAAGAACGGACCCAGCGCTTGGGCAGTGGCGGCAGGAGGGGTATCTGAGAGTGCTGAAGCCGACTGTGGGCACGCCTGGAGCTGGTGTTGCCATGCAATTGCGTGTACTAGGGCGCAGGCGGCAATGGCAATTGGGGGAGGGGTGGGCACCCAATCAATGGGCGGTAAGTACAGGTCAGGACCGTTGCGCTTTGTATTGTACAGTCAGGGTCATTCGTCAGGGCGAAGGGGGTCAGTGCTTAGATCGGGAAGAGAAGATTGCAACAAGTAACGCTAAGGGCACAGCAAGCAGGGCGCCAGGCGGCGCGGGTGCTGCCGATTTGGGGGAGTAAAGAATGTCACAGGCTGCAGTGGCAGCACGAACACTGTGGTGGTCGGCCGGTCAGATTGGCCTAGACGATGCCATAGCAGCGGTGGGGGCTGTCAGCCATGCATGCACGTGCTGCGGCTGCAGCACCTCTCAGGTGTGCACAGCAATTCGGTCCACTGCAGCAGGGACCGCCGCCTCGCCCGGCAGCTGGCCGGCGGCCATCAAACAGACCGCCTGCGCCTGCTGATGCGCTAGTGTGGTTGCCGTCGGCCCGTGCTGCTGCTGCTGCTGCTGCTGGGCTGGCTGCTGCTGCGAGGCCGGCTCTGCCTGCGGCTGCCCTGGCTGCTGCTGCTGCTGCTGCTGCTGGGCCGCATGCTGATTCGGCGCCGCAAGCGCCTGCTGCTGCCGTTCTGCGGCTGCGGCCTCGCCGCACGCTGCACACGCCGCGGCGGCCGCCTCCCAGCCGCGGCGCCGCACCCAGGCCACCAGCGCCTCGCGCATCCAGGGGTAGCGGCACTTGCAGCAGGCCTCCTGCAGGCTGACCCAGTGGCGGGAGCGCTGGTGCGCCTCGGGCCAGGTGGCCAGCTCCTCGCTGACGTGCATGGCAAAGAGGTAGGCCACGCAGCGGCCCTGGTGCGCCGCGCTCTGCCGCTCCGCCTTGCCCGAGTGGAAGGGGAACTTGCCGATGATGGGCTCCTGCAAGGGGGTTGACAGCAGGGAGTGGGCCGGTCGGGAGGGCAGACGGGCCAGATGCCAGAGCACAGCGACAGCATGGTCCAGCGGCGCAAGGCAGCTTGCAGAGGCGTCAGCAAGGTGACTGCGTGCAACCTGCAATGCAGGCACCATAGTGCTCCCTCGGCAGCCGCACCTCCAGCTGGCCGCGCACGCCCGCCTCCTCCACCGTTTCGCGCATGGCCGCATCCCGCAGCTCCTCGTCGTTCTCCCATCCGCCCTGCAGAGATTACAAAGCAGGTGATGCACGCAACGACGTGAGTGAATGTAGTGGGAGACAAGCGCTTGCCAGGCCGGAAGCACAGCAACTGGTGGGCAGGGAGCGGCAGCGGGAGCGAGGCCATCCACACATGTTCCGGGCAAAACTAGGCAGCTGAACATTGCGGCAGCAAACGCAGCAGCAGCAGTAGCAGCGGCAGCAGCACTGACACCTTTACCGCACCTTTGGGAACACGTAGCCCTTGCCCCTGCGGCTGGTGATGAGCAGCACCTCCACGCCCTCCGGCCCTTCCACTCCCAGCTTGAAGCGCACAGGGATGGCGCTGCAGGCACAAGGCAGGGCAGGGCAACGCAGTGCGGCGTTCAGCAGGCAGCGGCGCAGGGTCGGGAGATAGCAGCATTGGCCACAGCAGGGCGACAACAGCGAGCAGCTGCTGCTGCTGCAGCAGGCAGGGCAGGCCGCGGCTTGGGAGGCGGGCGCTCGGTACAGTGTATGCAAGGCAGCGGCAGCGGCGCTCACCCGGCGACCAGCCGCTCGCCCTCGGCTCCAAACCGCTGGTTCTCACGCCCCGTGCGAGATTCCGTGGGCACCGGCCCGCCCGGCTTGTTGTGCGGCATCGCGGCGGTCTGCGTTGAGCTCCCGCTCCGGCGCGGCAGCGGCGCCGCTGGGCGGGTGGCCACCTGGGCGCTGCGCACGCCCCGTGGGCCGTGCAGCACGCTGCTGGTGCACGACGGACCCTGCTCCTGGCCGGCAGGGGCTCAGAGGGCGCTGCGGGCGGCGAGCATGGGCGGTGGCTCGTTCGAGGGGAGGGGGAGGCCAGCAGCCCGGCTGGGCTGCGGGCAGACTCTCGTAGCGTCTGCTGCCGCTGCTGGCGGGGGGGCAGGCTCTTGGGCCCTGTGCTGTGCTGCGCCTTGCTCGCTGCATGACTGCATGAACTTGCAGGTGGAACCAGCTCGCTCGATCGCGTGCGCATCGCGTTGCGGGGCATCCAAGAGAAGAGGAGGAGGCCGCCCGGCGCGCTGGGCTACGCTCCCGTCCACACGCACCCCGCACGGCTCTGGCTCTGCCGGCGCCGCTACGAGCAGTCCTAGCATCTCCCACGGAACACGTGAGCAGGGGCCCAAGGCGCACCGGGGTGTCCTACGCGGCGTGCCAAGGCCTGCCCGCCGGCCCAGGCCACGGCAGGATCGCCCGCCCCGCTGGGCTCTTTGGGTCGCGATGCCGCAATTGTGGGCAGCCGCTCACGGTGACTACGGCGCGCCACATGGGCAGCCTGCAGCAGCCCTTCCTCCTAGCTGCCTACCGCCAGCTGGGAGCCAGCAGACGGATAGCAGCAGTTTGGGTGCAGCGCGGCGGCGCGCCCACCGGGCGCCCGGCTGCCCCGCCGGCCTCTCCCGCCCTGTGGCTGCCGCTGCCTGTCCGCCTCTGTACCGCGCTGGCGCCCCCACTTCAAACCCTGACCCCACCCTGCCCTACTTCCAGGCCCCGCCTGCAGGCTGGGCCAGGTGGCGCTCGTGCAGCTGCCTTTGCCCGCCCCTGCGGTGCGAGCGCAGGCAGCGGCGGCACGGCGGCAATGAGCGGGCCCGGGTGGAGCGCCGAGGAGGCGACTGCCTTTCACGAGGCCTTCACCGCCCATGGCCAGGACTTTGAGCAGGTGCGGCCAGCCAGCCGGTGGTTGGGGCTTTGTTCACGCTTCAGCTCGTGTGCTACGCTGCCGCCCTGCTGTCCGCCCAGTACCGCTGCCACCCAGCGAAGCACCTGCAGGTGCGTCAGGCAGAGGCAGCCGCCCCTCGCCTTCCCTCCCCAACCCCGCCCCGCCCCCGCCCTCCGCAGATTGCGTCCGCATGCGGCAAGTCGGCAGACGAGTGCGAGGCGCTGTACCGGCGGCAGCACGCCTACCTGTCCATCCCCTCGGCGCTGCAGTCCACTCCCGCGTTTGCCGCCATGGTGGTGGCGGCCCAGAAGGATGAGCCCGTGAAAGAGGAGCCGCCCGCCAGCCAGCAGCGCAGCCGCAGCCTGGCGCCTGGGGAGGACGGCGGCGAGGCGAGCGGGGCGGCGGGGTCGCGGCGCCACGGCAGCAGCGGCGAGGAGGAGGAGGGGGAGGAGGATGAAGAGCCAGGGCTGGCGGCAGGGCGGGCACGGCGCACGCCCAAGCGTGGCGGCCTGCTCTCCCCTGGTGGCAGGGTGAGCAGTGGGCGTGCTGGGATTTGGTGGTGTGCTACCCAGTAGCTTGCTGTTACGCACTACCGCAGCTGCTGCCGCAGCTGCATGCACGGCTGGGCACCACCCCTGTGCTGCTCTGCCCGTCTGCCTACCCTGCTTGCTGCACCCGCCCCTCCTGCCAGGCCGCGGGCCGGCGCACGCCTGTGTCTGGCGCCAAGCGCGGGCGGGCAGCTGCAGAGGACATTTACGAGTACTATGATGGTGAGTGTTTTGTCTGGTGTTTTGTCTAAGGCGGCTGGCTGCCATTGCTTGCGTGATGCTGCTGCTGCGACGGCCTGGTCAGCTGTTAAGGCCGGCTGCCCTGCTTGGGCGGCTGCATGTGGCTGTTGCGATTGCAGCCTTTGATTGAGCACGCTTCACTGGTGGACCATGCAGATGACGGCGACCGGGCTGCGGCGCGCGGCCTGGACTTTGGCGGCCGCGGCGGCCGGCGGCGGCAGGACACGGGTGCGGCCCTGAGACATTGGGAGTGGCTGCTGCTGTGCCTGCCAGCGCTGCACCCATTGCCTGTGTCTTGCTTGGTTGCGTGCCGCCTGCCGCCAGCTTGGCAGGCACCTAGGGTGGCTGTGTGCTGCCTTGCCAACCCTGCAACCACCCCTCCCCACGCCGCTCTCACTCCGCTGGCCCTCTGCCATTCCCTTCAATCAGACGAGGCCAAGGGCATTGATGCGCTGCTGGCCCTGGCGGTTGCGGGCGAGGAGAGCCTGGGCGATGCGGTTGACAGCGAGGAGGAGGGCGCGCCGGCGCGCAAAAAGGCAGCGCGGCGCACGCCGCAGCGGCGGCGGCACGTGGCGGCCGATGAGGATGAGTCGGAAGAGGAGCCTGCTGATGCGGGTGCCATGTACGACCAAGCAGACGAGGATTTTGCTCCCCGCCAGCGCCGCACGCCCTACTCAACCCCCGCCAAGGGCCGGCTGCCGCGGCCGGGGTCGGCGCACGCGACGCCGCGGCGCAGCGGCAGCCGCGGCGGCCCGCACGGCGTGCTGGCGGGGCCCTCCCCGGGCCTGGGCCTGCGCGGCCTCAGCCCCTACATGCTGGGTGAGTGGCGGGGGCTTGTCGTACCAGCTGGGGCCAGGCGCTGAAGGGGGGGTTGCGTAGTTCGATGGCCTCCGCACGCTCTCAACCCGACCAGCTCCAAGTGACGCGACATCCGCTCCCGTGTGCTGCCGTTGTGCTGCCTCCCTCCCCTCCGCTCCCACTACGTCCGATTCAGCATGCATGCACATGCGTCCCTGCTCACACTTCCGCACACCTATTTCCTGCTGTGCAGGTTCGGGGCTGGAGGGGGGAGACATGATGGACCTGGGCTTTGGAGACCTGGGCTACATCGCCTCGCCAGGTAGCTGATTCATTGATTGATCAATTGATCGATTGTGATTGATTGATTGATTGATTGATTGATTGATTGATTGATTGATGGGCCAAATGCCGGCTGCTGCTGGGGCTGCTCCTGCTCCTCCATGCTCCATGGGGTGTGCACGCCAGCAGGCACCCTGCATTGCAGTAGCTGGCTTGTCGCTGCTTGTGAGGCTCCGCCTGGGCACCCGCCCCTGCGCACCTCCACCCAACCCTTCCTGCCCGCCCCCCTCTGCCCCTGCCGCAGGCTTCCAGCAGTTTGCGCACGGCTTTGTGCCGTCGCCGCAGAACCCCATGCCGCGCCTGCGCCGCCGCAAGTCGCTGCCGGAGCGTGTACCAGCAGCAGTGGCCTCCCCCATCAAGACGCTCTTCACTCGGCGCTCCTCGCTGGCGGGAGGACCCGCCCTCATGAGCTCCTTTGGCTTCCCCGCGGCCGCCGGCGGCGAGGAGGGCGGCGCTGCCGCTGCTGCCGCGGGCGGCGCGCCGCCGCCGCAGACGGCGGCGGAGGCCGCGCTGCGCCACTGCCTGCAGCAGCCCAAGACGCAGCGCTGGGCGGCGGCGGAGTTCTGCTGCTCCGCGCTGGACCGACCCTTCTTCATGTTCAACCCGCTGGGTGAGGGTCAGGGTTGCTCCACAAGGTTGTGGACTGCGGTGTGGAGGCAGAGCATTGGTGACCTGCTGTTGTGCTCCCAGCAACAAACAGGGAGTTGGTGCAGGGTGCTTGCCTGCCTTGGTTTGCAGCCAGTCCTTCCTCAACATTGGCTGCCTGCCAACTCATCCCCACTCTCCTGCTGCAGCCGGCCTGCTGACGACGCTGGGCCTGGGGGAGGATGCGCAGCTGACTCGCAAGGAGTGGAGCCTGCTGCGCGCCAGCCTGGGTGAGCGGGCAGCCAGCCGTGCTGGCCTGCTCAGACCTGCAAAGTTTGGGTGCAAAGTTTGGGGTGGCAACGGGTGTCAAGCAAGGTCGCGGGACACAGTGAGGTGAGCAGGTTGAGGAGCAGTGCTTGGTGGCCACCCTTAATCAGTGGCCCCGCTGATCGGCCACTGTTGCGCTCCTGCCCACCCGCCCGCAGGCAAGCCGCGCCGCCTGTCACTCAAGTTCCTGAAAGAGGAGCGCGCTCGGCTTGAGCACTGGCGGGAGGGCTGCCGCCAGCAGTACCAGTCGGGGGCCGCGGCGCTGGCAGACTCCAAGGTGGCAGACCACCTGCCGCGCCCACTGGCGGTGGGACAGGTGCTCCTGCCTCACTGTTGCTCTAAGCGGCTGGTATCTGCGCGCGTTCCTCCTCTGCTGCTGTTGTTGGGGCAGCAAGTTATTGCAGCCTTGGCTAGCCGGGGTTCCTGCCGCTGGCTGCTGGCGCCCCCACTGCAGCCCATGCACACCATATGCTCTGCCCAGCAAGCATCTGCGAGCGAGCAGCGCAAGCCAGCAGCCCACATCCACTCTCGACACCATCCTTTCCCTCCCTTGCAGCGTGTGGTGGCGCGCCACCCCACCACCCGCCAGCTGCACGACGGCCAGGTGCTGACGGCGGCGCACAACTGCTACAGGTATGCGCTGGAAGCAGGCTCGGTTGCATGCCGCTTCCTAACCAGCAGCTCATTTGCCACGAGGGGAGCATGGCAGGGTTCTCAGCGAGCAGTGACAGCAGCATTGAGCTGTTCTGCTGGATAACGTCTGTTTGCCATAATAGTCTGCGGGGAGCCAGGGTACCCACCCCGCCACCGCCGCTGCTGCGCTTGCCTTGCTGCAGGGTGCAGTTTGACCGGCAGGAGCTTGGGGTGGAGCTGGTGCGTGATACGGACGTCATGCCCGCTGAGCCTGCTGAGAACTTGCCGCCCGCGCTGCTGCGCGGCCGCCTGCTGCTCAACGGCCGCCAGGTCATCAATGGGCAGCCGGTGCGGCCCTTTGCGCCGCGGCTGCCGCTGCCGACGCCCGGGCTGCCGCCCGTGCTGGCAGCGGCAGCGGCCGCAGCAGCGACGCCGCTGACGGCAGTGCCTGCTGTGCTGCCTCCGGGCAGCGCACAGCCAGACTCGGCAGGCGGCGCTGCCGCAGCAGGCGCAGCGGGGGCAGCCGGGCAGCAGCAGGCAGGGCAGCAGCAGCAGCAGTCACAAGCCAAGGCGGCGGACGCAAAGGCGTTAGCAGAGGTGCGTGGAGCAAAGCTGCTGCAGGCCAGGCTGGCTGTCTAATCATCTGATTTGCAGGATACTAGTGCTGTCAAACAGCAGAGAACCGCGCTTCTGCAATCAGCTGCTGAAAGCGGCAGGAAGCCCCTTGCCCGCCACACCTTCGCATCCGTGCCTGCACCACTACAAGGTGGCGGAGCGCTTGTACCGCCTCCTCTGCCTGACATGCTCGCCCTCATTGCCTGCCCTGCCTGCCTGCAGCTGGTGGTTGGCCTAGATAAGAAGGAGGCCCTGCTGCTGCAGCTGCGCTCGATGAACGACGAAGCGGCCGCAGGCATGCACGCAGGTGGGCACACCGTGCTTGCTGGGTGATCTCAGCCTGGGTGATCTCAGTGCCGGGCTGCTGCGGTTTCGGTGCATTGACCGCCGGTGCGCGACATGCATTCGCTGCCTGCCTGCAGGCATGCATGTTTCTTGCCGCTTCCACGGTTGCTGTCAACAAGCAAGGCTGCCAGCGTGGTGCAGCTTGGGGTCGTGCAGTTTGCCAACAGGTATTTGCTTCATGTTTGTACCCATGCAGACCCTGCTGCGCCCGGACGAGGCGCCGCGCCCCAATCTGTCACTGCGTATGCCAACGTGGTGCTGCAGCTCAAGGACGTGAGTTGCAGTAGGGTTAACCTGGTGGTTGCCTGTTGGCGCTGCTATGCCATGCTAGGCAGGCAGGGAGTGTGTGCATGCAGTGTGAACAGGCACAGCCCGCAGCTACCCTGCCATCGCCATGGCCGCCCGCCCTGCAATGCTCACATCGACCCACCTGCTGCCCATGCCCCCCTGCCAACCGTGCAGGTGAACGAGAAGGTGCAGGAGCAGCTTGAGTCGCTGGACCGGCCCAGCAGCAGCGGGGAGCCGGCAGGCGGTACTGGCGCGGCGCCGGCACCACAAGCAGGCGCCAGCCTGGCGGCTGATGTTGTGCTGCAGGCACAGACGCCAGAGGCCCTGAGCGAGTCAGCACTTGCAGAAGCGCGAGCCATCATCGCCACCTGCCGCCGCAAGCTGGCCGAGTCAGCGGCGGAGGCGGGCTCGCCCCAGCCTGATGCCGCAGCAGGCGCAGCAGGCACAGCGGGCCCAGCAGCAGCAGCAGCAGCAGGCGTGGCGCCTGACGATGCGGCAGCGGGGACGAGCGGCAGCCAGGGCGGCCGCGCCTCGCCTGGCGGCAGCCAGCAGCCCGACTTTTGGGCCACCACAGACGGCCAGCGGCTGGGCGCGCTCATCGAGGGCTGTGTGCACAGCCTGGTGCTGCTGCAGCAGGGGGCCGCCAACACGGCGCTGCCGCCCGCGGCACTAACAGCTGCGTTGGATGGCGCACTGGCGGCAGTGCGCCCCCGCTCCGCCACCAACCAGGCGCTGTTTGAGGAGATCCAGGAAGCCATGAAAGGCCTGAAGCTGCAGATTGCCTCCTGAGCGCGACTCCTGTGCTGTTCTGCTGTCCTTGCTGACCTTGCTGTGCTGCTGTTCTGCTGCCCCCTGCGCTGCTTGCTGGCGCGTGTACCACTGCCCTGCCACCCATGTGTGGCGGCTGTTGCTATTATGTTGTGTCCATACTCCCCGATGCGCGTTTGCCTCCCGGCTGTCTGCCGCTGTGATGGGCAGTTGACACCTCTGTGTCGTATCATCCGACTGCCCTGACTGACTCCTCAACCAGTTGTGCACCCTGCTGACCCGCCTGCCATTGGCTCGCTCCTCTCTGCTTGCTCCTTCATATGCCTCGCTCAGCTCTCTTACCTTCACGCACGTACTGTAGAGTCCGGCTGTAAGTGATTTCACCAATGGCAGGCAACAAATGCTCTCTCAAAAGCGGTCAAAAGGGGATTGGCACTCAACACACGCAGTGTGGGCACGAAAGAATGGCAATGCCGCAGCTTCCACGCACCAACATTGCTGGGCGGAAGGCAAAAGACAATTCAGCATCAGCTTGGGCAGTGGTTGGTGAGTAACACACCGTCTCAACTGGAGTGCCGCGAACAGACCCTTGGGGGTCGGTGTGGGATGGACAGGATGAGACACATGTCAGTGCAGAGACGGGCGGTGAACAGACCCTTGGGGGGTCGGTCTGGGATGGGCAGGATGAAGCGCATGTCAGCAAGGGGCGTGCACGAGGTGCAGTGGTTGACACGGTTGCTGCCGCCACAATGGTAAAGAGCAGATAGGCGGGGGCAGGGCGTTGGATGGGCATGGCGGCTGCAACTGGAATGAAGCAAGGGAATGAGAGGGCCGAGGGTCAGCTCACACCAGGTGCAAGGAACAAACGAACAATGCAAAGCCCCAAAGATCCAGCAGGATGTTGGGCGAAAAAAATGATGCAGAGACGTGATTGCGCAGGGTGGCTACAGCCTGGCATGAGATGGTGCGTTGAGCGGCAGATGCAGAGGGTGTGAGCAGACATGCTGTGGAGGGGTGCTGTCGACGGTTGAGGGGAGGGACCGATTTAGGCAGGCGAGGTGAACTTTGGAGAAACCACAACGTACTTGGAAACAATCACAAGGCATTCAGCGATTACGGGTGGAAGACGTGGGGGGTACGACAGAGAGGGGCTGCACAAAGAAGGGCTAGGGAGGAAGAGCCAGTGCGGAGATCAAGTCTCCATCAAAGGTGGAAGGATGGATCACGGCGTTTGTGTGTGGAAGGTTAACGGTTCAGTCGGCGTAGGCGCGCCGCCCCGCAGACAGCAGCTGCTGGCACTCGCCTGTGGTCAGGCGGCGGCGGCCGCCGCCTGGCACCACCTGGCACTGCCGCTGCACATGTATCACTGCCAGGCGCAGCAGGGCGGGGTGCAGGCAGTCTGCAAGGAGGGCAGCCGCAGGCGGCAGGCGGGCTGTGATGTGGGAAGGGCAGTGGGCACAGCAGGAACAGCAGCGCTCCTGCTCGCTACGGCTGCGTACTGCGTCGAGCAAGTTGGCAGCCCCTCAGGGCATGCCCTGGAGCTGGGAAGCAACATACGGCTACCACAACCTGGCTGCACCGCACAGCAAGCTGCCCCCGCCCCACCACGTGCGCCACGCACTCACCCGACAGAAAGGTGGTTGGCTGGCGGGACGTTGTGGGGTCTTGCTCCAGCGGGTCTGCACCGTGCGCCAGCAGTGCAGCCAGCAGGCGGCAGCTGGCATCCAGCACAGCCTCAGACCCAGCTGATGCGGCCGCCGCCATATCTGGCTCGCCGCTTGCAGCAGCAGCCATGCTGCCGCTGCCAGCTGGAGCGGCAGCGGCGGTGTGGCCGCCGGCAGGGTCGCGTGCCTGGGCTGGGGCTGGCCCTGCTGCTGCCGCTGCCGCATCCGCTGCTGCCGCCGCCGTGGCATCCAGAAGCTGCAGCAGCAGGGGGCGGCGGTGGGCCCTGCCAGCCCTGCCGCTGGGGCTGCCACTGCCGCCTGCGGGCGGCTCTGGCCGCACTGCCGCGCCGCCCTCCAGCAGCGCAGTTGCCACGTCAGCATTGAGCTGCTGCACAGCCACCATGAGCGGCGTCATGTGCTGGTAGCCGGTCAGGTGAATGCCGCCCGCCTCCATGGCAGCCACGTCGGCTTGCGGCAGCTCGCTGAGGCGGAAGTTGGGCGGGGCGCCCCCTGCCAGCAGGCAGCGCACCAGCTTGGGCCGTTGTGCCAGTACTGTCGAAGCCTGCGGTAATGCACGTACACAGGGGTACGACCTGGTCAGCATGACGTGATGGTGTACGGAAAGCAGGACAGAGGTCGTACATGCAATGGGCAAGCAGAAGCAGGGGCGGCAATCCACAACTTGCCACGCCTGTCCACTGGACAGCACCAGGTGCAAAGCTGGGCCCGGGACCACCCTTGCCCTCACCAGGCAGGCTGCAGGGCCGAGCGGGCGTGGCGCCGGCGGCCCAGCAGGCACCGGCGATGGCAGTGACTCGGCAGCGAATGCATCATCCTCCAACAGATAGCGCAGCAGCGGGTCTTCGTCCTCGTTCCGCCAGCCATCGCGGGGGGTGGCCATGAGTGGCGATGGCGGCTGGGGCGGCAGCGCAGGCTGGTGCATGCCGCCTAGGGCGTCAGACTGCACTCTAGGCAGCTGCAGCGCTTGCGGTGCTGCAGGTGGGGCTGCTGATAGCTGGATTGGGCTGGTGACACTGCCGAAGCCGCCGCTGGGCAGGCCGCACAACGCCGGCTGCGGCAGCCCCAGTGTGGCCGGCTGCAGGGCGTTGCCCTGCGCTGCATCGCCTGCTGGGCCGCTGTCAAACCCACCGCTGGAGAAGGGCGACAGGGTTGGCAGGGGGGCGCTGGCTGTTGAGCGGAGGGCGGGCAGAGCGCTGCCGCCGCCGCTGTCCAGGACGGCGCTGAAGGGCGAGGGCGGCAGCCCCGTGGGCTGCGGCGCGCTGGTCGCCGGCTGCGCTGGCCGCGGCGGGAAGGCGCTGAGCGTCGCTACAGCAGCTGTGCTGTCTGGCACCCAAATGGTGGCAGGCGCAGGTGCAGAGGAGGTCGGGTGCAGCAGGGGCGTGGGGCCTTGCGGCGCTCCCGCCAGCGCGCCGGCATTGGCGACGCCAGCAAGCGGCGCTGGCGCGGCGGTGCCTGCTGCTGCCTCTGGCGCCGCCCCCTGCTCGGCCCCGCTCACCCAGCCGCCTACCACCCAGCGGTCGGGATCTCCCCACATGCTGTGGCTGCACGGGACGCTTCGTCAGGCAGTGCACGTTGGGTCATGCCCAGGGAGCCGTGCCGTCCACTCCAGGCGTGCTGCAGGGTGTCATGGAGGTAGCAGGGGCGGTGCACGAGTGGCGCAAAGTGCGGGAGCGGCCACAGCGCCCGCACTCTGTCACGCAGCCGGTGCCAGTGACGCACCGCATTACCTGGTGCACTCGCGAGGGCTCGATCGTGTCTTTCACGCCTTGTGTACAGAGAATGTAGGCTTGGATGGGCCCGGGGCTGTTCAGGACGATCTGTTGCTGATAACTCGCGTCATGCGCTGTGTGTCCCAACCTGCTGGGGCTGCCAGACGTGGCGCGAATGTCTCAGCGACGCGCCAGGGGCAGCGGTGGGGGCGGGGAGGAGTGCCGCCGCCGGGCGCCGCCGCTGGGGTGCCGACCGGCATCAGTGGCCCCTCCGCCTGCTATATCAAACCACCCTGCATGAAGTGGACTTTACTTGTCGGCTGATAAGCCAGGGGGTATGCCACTAGCACACAACTACACCTGCCGCCCAACTGATCAGGTCACGACCATGCAACACAGTGCAAGTCCGTGCAGCCACGAGCAGTGCACGGCCGCTCCCGCATGCATGCGCAGCCAGCTGGCGGGCCCCATGGCCATGGAGGCTTCGATTGCAGCCGAGCGCAGGGCAGCCGTTGGATTTTTGTTGCCGTGACAGTGAGGCTGGATGGAGTCTCTCCCCTGACCACGCTGGTTAAGCAGGAAAGCGACATTGCGCGGCGCTGGAATGGCTGGCCGCCAAGCCGTGGCCGCACGGTCGCCGCGGCCGCCAGCCTTGGCCGCCGGCCATTGCCCTGGGGAACGCCCTGCCAGCAAGCACAGCTACGATCTACAGTACGTAGCTTATTTTTTTGTTGCTGCTGCCCGACGCCGTGCCTACGGACGATGTGCTCAGCAGGCGCGGCGGCGCCGCCGCCTCTGCTGCTGCACCTGCACCGTCGGCTGCACCTGCACCGTCGGCTGCTGGCTGCTCTTCATTGATCATTCCTGCAATTTAGCTTCCATAGTTTTCCTGGCCTCTTCAACAACTCCATCTACGGAACGCCGAGGTGAGTCCTGGCCGGCGCACCTGGTGCCAGTGACCCTACCAGCCCTCACAACCCGTCGAGGATCACGTTGCTGGTGCCTGCACTGGCTGGGTGGCCGTGTCACGCTCGCCCCTCCAGCACGTTTGGACCCTCGCAGCCGCGCCGCGCGTGCAGCAGTCGTGCAGCGTGCACGCTGAGTTGAGCATACACCCGGTGCTGCTGGGCTAAAGGAATGGCGACGCCGCCGTGGCAGTGCCTGCCGCGGCAGCGCCCCGACCCGCCGCCGCTCCGCACAGAATCGATCGCCAGATTTGGTCTGCTTGCCCCTGCAGCCCCTCCCCGCCCACCTACTTCCATCTATGGACACCGGCGTGCTCCGCTATGTCGTTCTGACGCTCGCGGCTGCGACGTTTCTGGCGTCGCCCTGCCGCGGCCTGTCCTGGCCACTCTGCGATGAAGGCGGCCAGGTAGGTGGCACACACTCTCTGGGATGACGGTGCTAAGGCTTGTGATGCATTGACCACGCCTGCAGGAACCTTTCAGTGGCAACAGCAGCCAGTGCGGCTGCTGGGATGCTCAATGCAGCGGCGGCTCAATAGTTCTTTAGTGTGCCCATTGGCCTTCCTGCTGGCGCCCACGCGTACACCCTTTGCTGCTGCGTACACCCTCCGCTGCCTCCGGCTCCTGTAGGTGTGGGTCACTGAGAAACCGCGGACGGAGCCCACCTTCCCCGGCGCCAACCTGTGGTGAGTACGCTTGGTGTGCATCCGCATGCGCAGCCTGCATCACGCAGTTACCAGCTGCAGCCGGTCCACACGTGCACATGCACGTGGCTGGTTCTCCCGTCGTAACCACATCGCGTCTTCCCCACAGTCGGTTGCCAAATTCAACCCCCTCTGTCTCCAGGTTCTTCTGCTCTGGTGGTTTGAACTTCCTAGGAACGTCCATCGACCCCTGCATCAAGAAGTGAGGCACTGGAGGGGGGCTGCTCTGCAAGCCTGCACGGTGTGGCCTGGCGGGGAGCTGGATTGGTGCACATTCAGTGCTCCGCACCGTGGTTGGAAAACACTCGGATCCATGAACTGCATTGCTCGCCCCACCTGCCCATCCCTTGCAGCGGCACCGTCTGCACGCCGGCTGTATTTGATGCCATCTGCCAGGCGATCGGGTTTGACATGGTGAGTGACCGGCAATCAGCCTTGAAGAAATTAAGAAGCTGCTGCTGCGCGAGCCACTTCTGCTGAATGCTCTGACGCATGTTGGGTAGATTTGCTCTGACCCGTCCCTCCATTTTGCCGGCACAGGCCTGGGGCGAGGACATGGGCGGCGAACCCGCCGGCATCAGCAATGCGACCATGCAGGAGGCGGTGCGCTCGCTGACTGGAGAGGTGAGGGCATTGTACACCCCACATGGGAGGGTTTGCGGCGTGGGCTTGTGCGGGCGCATGGGCGAGTTGGAGGCAGTCGCTGCCAATGAACGCATTGTGCCCAGACCTCAGCCGGCTGCATTTCCGCCCTTGGTCCAGCCAGCGATTGCTCCCAACTCCCGATCGCGGACGCCCCACTCCAACGACCTCACTTTCCTGCCCTTATCCTCCCCTGCACCGCAGTACTGCCTGCGCGCCGGCGTGTACACGGAGACCGTGCCTGATGACCTGGCCAGCATGCCCGGCGAGCCGTGCCAGAAAGTTGATAGCATCACATGCATCAGGCAAGCCACGGTGGCTGTTGTCGGCCAGAGAGGGGCATGTCCCGACTGCCTGCCCGTTTGTTGCTGGCCTTGACAAGAGGGCTTACGTTTAGCAAGGGCTTAAGTTTACCAGTGCTGGGCGCTGCGCTGCTCACCACCTGTGTTGCACTCTGCCTTCCTGCACCTGGCAGGAACCGCGAGACGATCATCACCGCACTGCAGGGCGCCAACCTGCAGGGCTTTGAGCGCGTTCCGCCCGCCGCTGAGCCGGTGCTGCAGCCTGGTGAGGCAGGGGCAGTGTGTATTGTTGATCGCATGATCGCATGCACATTCACACGTACTCTATGTATAGCTGCAGTGCAGCCACTGCTCCACCAAGTGCTAGACCAGCCAGATTTTTCCCACAACACCGTTGCTGCCTGCTGCCTGCCTCTAGCTGCAGAGCCCAAGGTGCCCGCCGATGGCAGTGCCGGCCGCAAGCTGCGTCTATGAGCCAGCCTGTGATCCAGCCTGTGGACCAGTTTGCAGGGAGCAGCTGCTCACTTAGCACCACAACAAGCATACCCGCCGCAGTAGCGGCTCAAGCGTAGGGCACAGCTGCCAGCCCAAGCCTCAGCCTGGTGGCGCCGCGAGGGCGTCCCTGGCCTTGCACAGACACTCCCTCATCCACAAACCCCGTCACCCGTGTGCTCCTCAACTCCTGTGCTTTGCCATTCTGCGTGACAGTTGCCGGTCCTGCGCAAGCCTTGTGCCCCAGCTTACAAGCTTTGCAGCATGCTGAGGTCAGGATTTGAATGCCAAGATCTGAACGGATGCTAGCGTTGCCACAGTTACTGCCACCTGATGAGCCACTAGCGACCAACAATGTGCCACGATCAGTCCATCTGTTACACAACGGTGTGAGCAGTCAGTGCGAACTCACAGAGGGTAGCCAAGCTTGCAAGTCAACAACTGCCCCGCTCAGCTGTCTGCTCCCGCTGCTCCATCCTCCTCCTCATGCCCCCAGCTGCGCGGCCACCAGTCTGGCCGCCAGGGGAACAGCTGCCGCACCGCATCGCCCTCTCCAACCAGCAATGGCTGCCCCGCAGCCTGGGCTGCCTGCGCCGCTCCCAGGCGGAGCACAGCCATGCCCATCGAGCCGTCTGCCACTCGCACCACTCCCACCGACTTGCGCTTGCCGCCCTCCTGCTCTACGTACACCGCCGCTCCAGGCTGCAGTGCACTGCTGCTGCTGCTGCTGCTGCCGCTCACGCCGCTGCTGCTGCCGCTCATGCCGCCGCTGCTGCCTGCTGCCGCTGCTGCCACCGCTTCGGCAGCCGCAGCTTGTGGGTCGGACACAGGGGGTGAGCTGGCGGGGGCGGCAACGAAGGGCATGAGCCGCTTGCGCACAACGCCCTTGAAGTGAGTTCGAGCCATGAGCTCCTGGCCCACGTAGCAGCCCTGCGGAGAGCAGCAGAGGGAGCAGTTGGTGGAGACAGGGTGGCAGCAGGGGCACGCAGTGCCTCATGATGGCCACCTGGCGGTTGGGAGCCTGATGAGCACTTGCTCCAGTGCCCTACGATAAACCAATGCTGCCCAAGTAGCGTGCTCCAACGCTCTCAGTCTACTCCCCATGCACCCAAGCAAGCGCACCTTGGTGAAGGAGATGCCGTTCAGGCCGTCCAGGTTGAACTCAAGGGGGATCACCTCGCCTGCAGCAGGGAGGGGGCGGGCATGAGCAGCACACTAGCTGACCAGCCAGACCGAAACAGCAGCACAGTGCGGTGTATGGCAGGAGGAACGCAAAGTGGAAGCAGTCGCAAAAGCAGCACAGCACGTCCAACAGAGAAGACCGGGAAAGAGGGCACACGGAGCACCCACAGACACAGAGTTGGGCCCTCACCGCTGGGGATCTCGCTGTCGCCCTCCGCCACGCCGTGCAGCATGCGCCAGCGACGGTGCGCCTCCCACCCGGCAGCGCCGCCCGCAGCCTCTCCCTCGCCGCCCCGCGGTAGCACTGCCCGCAGGCCCAGCTGCGGCAGGCGAGGGTCTGGTGCCCACCCTGGTGGCACCTCGGCGCCGCCGTCCTCTGCTGCTGCGCCGCCCCAGCGCGCCCACACGCGGTACTGCTGCGACACGTCCTGGATGTCCAGCTTCTGGCGCAGGCGGTACCGCTTCAGCAGGCGCAGCAGATCCTCCATGCCGGCGGCGTCCACGTCAGCAAGCACCGTGGGCTCCGCGTCTGTGAGGAAAGGGCGGCGGCGAGCAGCGTGGGTGGGGCTGAGATGCATGCTGAGGGGAGGCCACCACCACCCCAGCTGAGGTGCTACACAAGCATCCGCCCTCAAGCAGCATCCCATTCAGCGCACTGCCCTCTGCTGTGCGCACCCGCAGTGCGATACAGCAGCAGGTCGTGCAGGTGGCGGCCCTGGGCGTTGAGCATGCAGGCGTACAGCGGCGGCGCGCTGGGAGCCTCCAGCGGCAGCACATCTACAGTGACGATGCCCTGGATGCGGCAACACGGGGCATCAGAGCAGAGCATGTGTTAGTTTGACTAGCAGCGGCCAGCCAGCTTAATGGCATGAGCAGGCAGCGGCGGCGGCGGCGGCGCACCTGCAGGAAGTGGACCAAGCCGGCTCCCGCAATCCTGATGACGCCGCGCGAGCCCTCCAAGCAGGCCTGGGTGGGCGCAGCCTGGTGTGAGGCTTGGGTGGCGAGGCCCCGCCGCAGAGCGGCTGGCAGGAGCTGGCTGAGGCGCCCGGGTAGCATGGCTTGCGATGCTGATGGCTAGATGGATGGGCTGAAGCTCGCCTTTCTCAGGAGGGCTTTGCAATGTTTTGGGTCCGCAGCAGGCTGCCGCCATGCGAACACTTGCCGGCTCAATAAGGCGATCAGATGGCAATTAAGCGATTTTGAAGCTATACCCAGTGCGCCAAAAGCTTGCCCAGCCCTCCAGCGCGAGGAGGGCCGCAACCACGGCTGCCCAGAGGCACTGTGAGCCCGCCCTGCGGTTCATTTCTTGTGTGTAATCACTCACAAAGGCGATCAGCAGGATCCAAGCGGCCACAAGCTCACGAGCAGCACTGCCGCCGCCGCCGCCGCCTGTTGCCGCCTGCTTGCAAGCGCCGCCAGCCATGCCGCCAAAGCGCGGCGCTGATGGCTCCATCAAGCCCACCAACGAGAAGCAGCTGTTCAAGGGCTTGCGCGTCGTGTTCTTCCACAACCATCCCCACTTCAAGGCGAGTGTTGCCGCCTGGTTTCTGCCGCCGCTGCTGCCTTGGCTTGGAGCTGCAAAGGCTTCCAAGCTGCAAAGGCTTCCAAACCTAAAAATTCAGGCCCGCTCACCCGTGTGCAGATCATGCAGCAGCGGCTGCAGCAGCTGGGCGGGCGGCTGGTGCCGGCGCTGGTGCCGGGGGGCACCACCCATGTGGTGTGCGCCCCCGGCATGACCAGGGCTGAGGTGGAGGCCAAGCTGAGGGGCTACAAGGGGTGAGTGAAATGGCAACCCACGTGGAGGGAAGATGGGTGCGCCAGTTGGGTTGTAAGCCCGGTTTTGCAGGCTCATGCAGGCTCTGTCCACCCGGCCTTGGCTTGCCGCATGCCCGCCACGAGAACGCTCGTCGCATCCAATGACAACCAACACTATGCCTCCGCCGGCTCGCAGGCCCATGGCTCCCAGTGGAGCGCAAGGCCTGCCGCTGCCGGAGGGGGTGGCCTTTGTGACTCCCGACTTCATTTCCACATCCATCGCCAAGCAGCAGCTGCAGCCAACGGATGCCCACACGCCAGCCTTCCTCAAGCCGCCGCCCCCGGCACCCGCCTCAGCACCGCAACCAGCAGCAGCGGCGGCGGCTGGGGCGCCGCTACAGCCTGGCAAGCGGGCGGCAGGAGAGTCGGACAGCAGAGCCACTCCTGCTGGCTGGCAGGGCGGTGAAGCAGAGGCAGCGCAGCAGCAGCAGCAGCAGCAGCAGCAGCAGCCGGCCAGCAGTGTGGTGACGCAGCCGCTGGATGAGGCTGAGCAACGTGCATTAGAGGAGGGCGTGCTGAGCTCACAGGACGTGCAGCAGGACCAGGCAGCAGGCCAGCAGCAGGCGCAGCAGGCGCAGCAGGCGTGCCGTGTGGTGCGGCGGGGAGCGGAGTTTGTTGCCATACGAGGCGTGAAGCCGCGGTTCACGGGGGGAGACACGGGGATCCCCTGGGGCACAGCGGGCGTGTTTGATGAGCCCTACGACCCCGCAGCCGCCAGGTGAGCGAGCTTGTTTTGGGGGATCGGAGGATGTGGTCCTGAGTGCAGCCCTTGCGCAAGGCTGTACGGTGCATGCCGGGACTGCCGCAGATTGAGCAGGTGCACCACCTTTTTATTCTCTGATATCTGCTGCAAGACGCACCCACTGCGCCCATGCAGGGACACCGTGGACAAGCTGCGGTCCTTCTGGTATGCGTACAGGGGAGGTGCAAGCCCGCAGGCACCTCCTGGCCGCCTGCCGCAGGTGAGGGCAGCCCTGTGGCCAGAGCACTCGCATGGAGGCTGGGAGCATGGAGACGACATGTGCTGTGCTGATGCCACATTGGCTTGCTGACGCTACTTCTGCTCTTCCCATGCAGCCCCCTGCGGCGCCCGGCCAGGCGCAGCCGGCAACCAACGGCGTGTGCATGCACGCATGTTGCGCAGCACGGCCCTACTGCATCATCGAGCGGCTCAACGATGTGAAGAAGGTGCAGTGGGTCGGGTTTGTTTGGATTAGAGGGGTGTGCTGCTACTCAAAGGCGTTGTGAGTAATGAGCGTGGCACTCCTCACTTGCTTGGGAGCTTGGCACTCCTGGCGACTTAACAATTGCGCCTGGTCCACAAAATGCAGGCGTACATTGCCAGCCGCAACCTGGACCAGTTCAAGATCAAGGCCATCGACCGCTCCTGCCACACGCTGAGCAGCTGGCCCAAGGCGCTGCGCACACCTGAGGTGGGCATCGGGAACCACTGTGGGGGCGGCTTGGGTTGGCGCAAATGCCCCCACACTGGTTGCAGCGCAGATCAATGTGCGCCGGTGCCTTGTTGTGTGGTAGCTCATTTTACACTTTCCGCTGCAATTTGCCATTGCCCCTCGCCTCTGACCTGCAGGATGTGGATGAGCTCAAGCTGGGCCAGAAGAGCGCCGACAAAGCAAGTGGGAGGACCACCAACCGCACATGCAATGAGCCGGGCTCCTGTGCGCAGCCTTGTTATCAACACCCTTTGCCAGCGTGCTGCTGTGCTTGGTTTGATGACGCATGGTTGTCCTCTGTACATGGTTGCCCTGCTGCAGATGCTGTCTGCTGTACACAATTCCCCGCTGCCCGCAGGTCAAGGAGATTGTTGAGAAGGGCACCTCGTCCCGAGTGGCTGCTGCTGAGGCCGATGAACAGCTGCAGGTGCTGGGCGGGCTGCGCAGGGTTTGGTTGATTTGGGTTAAAGTCAAGCACCAGGCTGCCCAGTCAGTAACTTGTCCTTACATGGCAGCTGCTCCAATGCTCCTCATCTCCTCCCGCTCCCCTACCTTTTCGCCAGGTCATGTCAACGTTCATGGAGATCTGGGGCACTGGCCACGCCACCGCCGCCAAGTGGTGCGCACCACAGGCTGGCCAGCTGCCACCATGTACCAATGCGGCTCCTTCCATGGCGCATGAGTGCATGTTATGCTTAACACTCAAAACCATTACACTGGTGAGGCCAGCCCTGCTGTTCCAACCCACACGGCAGTCCACTGCCTGCAGGTATGCTGCTGGCCATCGCACGCTGGAGGACGTGCGCACCCTGCCCAACCTGACGGAGCAGCAGCGGGTGCGTTTGGGAGCCGCCTGCGGCATGCCACCTCCATGCAGCTCCGCCAAGCGTGGCCCGCGATTGTTTTCAACCCAGCGGCCTGGGTATAGTGGTGCATGGCCACTACAAACTTTTCTGGGCCAGCTGTGGTTGAACCAAAAGCGTGGACGCCCACGTCCCACTGCAGGCCAGCTTGACACACTTTGACGACCTGCAGAAGCGCATCCCGCGGGCAGACATTGCACGCTTTGAGACCGCCGTGCGAGAGCTGTGCTTTGCCATGCTGGGTGCGCTGTGGTGGGCGGCATCAAATGCATGCTGGTCAGCGGTCTAAGAAATGGTTGGGGTGGCACATGTGGCGGAGGGGCAGAGCATTCGCTTGCAACTTAGCTGTTTGGTATCCAGCTTTCAACTCGATGCACCTGTCTGCAGAGCGGCACGGTGCCACCAATGTTGAACAGACGTTCTGCTTCGCCTGCGGCTCGTACCGGTGAGGGCCCTGGCGCTGTCCCGCCTGCCCCTGCAGCCTAGGCCTTCTGTGTCCCACGGGGCAGCCACAGGGTCTGCCATTGACACATGGCAATGCAGTCGAATGCCCGCGTGCAACAACACAAGGAGCTGCTCATCAGAAGGAGAGACCCTTCCTGCTTGCTCACCCTCCTATCCTTACACATCTCCTCACTCCCCCAGGCGCGGCAAGGCGGACAGCCAGGACATGGACATCCTCATCTGCCTGCCGCCCTCGCTGCCGCACGAGGACTGCGGCGAGCTGCTGACCGAGGTGAGGGGACTCAGTCTGAGACGGCCCAGGCTGGCGAGGCAGGAGGCGGGCTGCACAGGTGCAGCCGTGGCCAGAGATTGAGGCCTCTGCGTGCTGCCATGACCATCCCTTGCATTTGCGCCATGCCAATCATGACATTCACTACCCACCCTGCTTGCATCCTCGCAGCTGCTGACCTCCATGCTGCACCGAGGCCTGGTGTTGGACGAGCTGCGGCCCGATGCGCGGCACGCCTGGGAGCCCGGCTCGCATGCCATGTGGATGGGCCTGGCCCGCACGCCCGGAAGCCAGGTGGTGCGCCGCCTCGACATCAAGGCAAGTGCGGCTACAAAGTGGGTGCACGTGCTGTGTGCACGCAGGGTTTGCTCAATCGCGGCGTGGAGGCGGTATAAAGGTGCAAGGCCCATGCTGTGTGCCATGATGCAGTCACCTGCCTCTGGTTCCACCTGCAGATCTACCCACACTCCGCCACCCCATACGCCGTCAACTACTTTGCTTCTGGCATGGTGAGCCCCTGGCTGGTTGGACACCTTCAACTTTATGCAGCAGCCGGCCAGCGCTCGTGCAGTGGCAGCAGGTGCCACCACGGCTGCTGCTGTTGCCCCCAGGGTTGCAGTGGCAGCTTGAACATGCACCCCCTTGCCCTGCTGTTGTGCGCACAAACCTCTCCAACCGCTGGTGTAGCCACCCACCACCCTCTGACTCAATCCCTGTGCAGTACTTCAACCGTGCCCTGCGCCACTGGGCCAACCACGCGGCCAGCATTGCGCGGCGCTACAACCCCGCCGCCAACGGCCTCAAGCTGAGCGACCAGGAGCTGCAGCCCATTGTGCGGGAGGAGTCGCGCCGAGGTGCGCCACTGGGCGGCTGCTTGCCGCCTGTTTGCGTCTGCCCATGTGGACACAAACCGAGAACTTTATGTGCTGCTGCATCGAGGCTGCAGGCGTTTTGTAAAGAACCATGCCCACACTGATACCTGGCCATGCCTGCATGCCGTGCCCCACCTGCAGGCCATGTCACCACTGGCCCCGAGGCGGTTGCAGGCGGCGGCCCCCAGAGCAGCGACAGCGAGGCGGAGGGCGGCCCAGGCAGCGCCGCCGGCAGCCCAGTGGGCAGCCCCACGGGCCGGCCGCTCAGCCAGGCGGCGCCACGGCCGGCGCGGCGCAGCCAGTGGGGGGAGCGCGAGGGAATCACTGTGCTGGGGCCGTCCATCGAGTGCAGGGACGAGAGCTCGCTGATGCGCGTGCTGGGCCTTGCCTACGTGCCCTTTCACATGCGCAACTTCTGATGGGCCCCCAGGCGTGCGCTAGCATGAAGCCCTCTGCTTATGGGACAGCAGCCATTGATTGAACGATGTGCCCCACTGCTTGCTGGCCCTGTCTGCAACCCGCCTGTCCTCGTCTGTCTCAAGTACACACTGCTTGCAAAGTTGCATTGTGGGCGTGCCAACAACCAGCGGTAATGCGAAGCGTGCAAGCGCAGGCCCGCATCCATCCGGTCAGCAGTGCGCATGCTTGCCAAGCGCCCCCTGGCAGGCACAACAGCCTCAGCCCTGCGCGCGCCCCGCCCACTCGCTCTGCCGCTTCTTGGCGCGCTGCTGCTGCTTGTTGAACTTGGCCTTGCCCGCCTCCAGCAGCGGGTCGTGCACCACGTAGTCGTCAATGTTGTCGCTGCGGGGAGGGGAGGAGGGACGGTGAGGGGGCCCAGTCAGGGCATGAATGGAACTGTGCAACAGCAGCACTGCCCTGCCGCAGGAGAGCATGAGCCCACCCCTGGCGCAACCACTCCAGCACGTGGGCCCTATGGCGCCCAGCCTCCATAGCGGATTTAGCCGCCTGCAATCGCAGCGCACATGCCCACTTGTTGGCACCTGGCACAAAGTGCCACTACCGATGCCCAGCCATGCCCGCTTTGCTCAGCCCCAGCCCCCCACCTGCGGGACATGGCGTCCTTGCGGTCCTTGGCAAACTTGAGGCGGTGCGCGCGCAGCGAGGCCAGGTCCAAGTCGTCGTCCGCCTCGCCGCCCTCGCCCTCCTCGCCGCCCAGGTAATCGTCGATGCGCCACGCGGCTGCGGGGAGCGACAAGCGACAAGATAGCGGCACATGCGACAGAGTTACTGGAGTGGTACGTGTCTGGCACAGGCGCGCCGCCCAGGTAGTCGTCGATGCGCCACGCGGCTGCGATTCGAGGAAGGCAAGGGTTTTGACCGGTCAGGGGGTGTGGCGGATGTGTGGAGGGGATGGGCACCCACCAACGGCTCAAGGTTCTTTAGTAGCCAACAGTGCCCAGCCCCCGAGCCAGTACGTAAGACAGCCCCGGCTAGCTCCACTCACCAGGCATGTAGGCTCGATGGTCAATGTCCTCCCGAACCTTGCCCGAGTAGCCTGCAAGAGTGGAGAAGGGACGAGTGGGTGATAAGCCAGAGAGCGTCCAAGCCTCTGGCTGTGGGAACTCGCTCCATCAACCAGCAACAGGCGTACATGCCTCGCAAGCAAGGCGTCTGCGCACCCGCATCGTCCTTGCCCTGCTGCTGCTGCTCGCCCGCCGCCGCCGGCTGCGCCCCCTGCTGCCGCTCCGCCTCTGCCCCGGCCTTCTCTGGCGCCGGTGCAGGCTTGGACTTGAGACCCTGCAAGCCAGGGGAAGGCGTGCGGGCCAGCAAAAGGCGGTGAGGCACGGCAGCAAGTGAAAACAAGGGGCAGCCCAGCAACATGGAGCCGGCAGCCCATCATGCAAATGCCGGGCGGCCAGGCACCTGCGAGAACTTGGCCAGCCGTGCGAGCGTCTCCTTCTCGCGGCTGCCGCCCAGCCGCTTGCGCTGCTTGTACTCCTGCGGGGCGGCACAGGATAGGGGGGCTTGCGATCAATTCATGTAAAGGTGGGGTGGTGCACACCAGGGAGAAGAAGGCTGTTGTCCAGGATGACGAGCAACAGCTTACAGCAGTTGTAGAGCCCTGCTGTACTACACGTGCACACACGCCACGCGTTACGCACGCCGGCACCCGGGAGGAGCACGCATTGCCAGGCTGAGCGCCATGCCATCGCAAGCAAAAGTGCGGCGCACCTGCCGCTTGCGCTCCCAGTCTGTCAGCAGCTCCGAGTCGGCCACCTTGATCTGCTTGCTGGGGGCAACCACTGCTGCAGACGACTTGCGGCCACGACCCTGGTCCGCCAGGCGAGACCGCTTGCGGGGGGCTGCGGGGCGGGATCAGGACGGTTGGCAGCGGGGCGGTGCTGGGAGTGGGCAGCGGATGATGGGCACTGCAGCGACCCAGAGGCAGCACCCAACAGGCACGCTGCATTTTCCCTTGCTGATCCAACAACCCCACCTGCTCGCTCTGCACCCTCACATGCACACATCAGACCGCCACAAACCAGCCCCACGCACCCTCCTCCTCCTCCTCCTCCTCCTCCTGGCCGCCCTCCTCCTCAGAGCCCTCCTCATAGTCCAGCTCTGGCTCCTCCCCTCCCTGCCGCTGCTGCTGCTGCCGCTGCTGCTCCTGCTGCTGCCCTGCCGCCGCCGCCGGCTGCTCAATGCCCATCGCCTTGCGTTTCTCCTCCATCTTGCGCCGCATGTGGCTGCTAAAGTCCTCGCCGCCGTCCTCGCCGCCGGCCCCCTGCTGCTGCTCCTGCTGCGCCTGCTGCTGCGCCTTGGCCGCACGCATGGCCTCGCGCACCCTGCAGGGACGGGTGGGGTGGGGCGGGGCTGGAAGAGTCGGTGGGGCAGGTTGGCATGGAGCCTGCTCCGTTCTGCCTTGCCTCGCTTTTTCAGGTTGCGCTTTGTGCTCAAACAGAGCAACACCCCTGGGGCAAGGCAGCCCAACAGCCGGACAAATCGGCAGGCGCACAGCACCAGCCAACACCCTCACTTCTGCGGGTCCACCTCCACGCCCAAACAGAGGGGCATGCCACCGTGCCAAACCAGGCAAACCAGGCAAACAAGGAAAGCTGTTAAACTTTTGTTGAACCCTGCTCACTTCTGCAGGTCCACCTCCACCGCCGGCTCCTTGGCCAGCCGCTCATCCTCCAGCGCATCGTGTGCCGACCGGATCTTCAGCTTGGCAGCCGCCTCAGCCGCCTCAGCATCCTCCTCCTCCGCCTCGTCGCCTGGAAATGAACAAGCCAGGCACATGGCAGCGGGAGGCGGGGTGGGAGGCAGCACAGGGCACAACCCGTTGCTGCAACATTGGGCCATGCATGGGTGGCAGACCACAGCTGGCCAGCCAGCATTCTGGCCTCTAATTCCATGCCACGTTCGCAAGGCAAAAGCCAGCATCCAATGTTTACTCACCGAAGGACATGAGGGCAAAGTTCTTGCCCTGCTTGCGCTGCGCGCGCTTGGCCTCCGCCGCCGCTGCCTCTGCTGCTGCTTTGTCTGCTGCTTCCTTGGCGTCCCTGCAGGAGCATGCGATTCGAGATAATAGAAATAGACAATGGAGACAATGCATGGAGGCTTGCAAATGTGCCTGTGATTGACAGGGCGACTTTCAACATCTCAACACGTGCACAGTTATACCCAGCCTGCGCCAACCACAAGCTAGGCTGGCCAACCCAGCCAAACCAACACCGCCCACCTGTCCACGCTGGGCTGCATGTTGTCAAGAAGACCAAACCTAACCCAAGCAACGGCCACCACAAACAGAGTGCATCCATTGCTGCCCACCGCCGCCCACCTGTCCACGCGGGGCTGCAGGTCGTCAAACGGGTTCCACAGCACCTCGGCGCGCAGCAGCACGGGCGGGTGCTCCGGCCGGTCGTCCTCCCCTGCCTCCAGCTCATTGAAGCGGGACAGGTTGTAGATGGTGTCGCCTGCGGCAGGGGCGGGCAGGCGGCAGCGCAGCTGGGCGGTGCAGCTGTGCATGTAACGTGTCGCTACAGCTTGTGTGATGCAGCATAGCAGTGCAGTAACTGGGTTGCTGTGGCTTGTAAACGCAGCAGGTCGGCAAAAGATGCCTCAGAACAATGCGTCGCACTGCGCTGCGGCTGCGCCCGGATACAGCAGTAATCAGCAGCCAGTGGATGCGGCGCCGCACCCGTGATCTTGCCAAAGATGGTGTACTGGCGGTTGCAGTGGTCGGCGCGGTCCAGCGTGACGAAGAACTGGGAGCCATTGGTGTCGGGCTTGTTCTGCAAGAACGCAAGGGCAGGCAATCGACTGAGGTGAGGGGTGGCGAGTGTGGGGAGCGGGTGAGTGTGCGGCAAGTAAGGGTTGTGCCAACTGAGGACAAAGCAAGCGGTGCTGCACAGTGTGGGTGCACTGCCCAGTGCGCCAGCGGCCCACCTGGTTGGCGCAGGCCACCAGGCCGCGGTGGTTGAACTTGAGGCGGGAGTGGAACTCGTCCCTGCGGCCATGGCACAGGCAAAACCGCCCCCAAGTTGGTATGCACCAACCAACCAACGGCGCATTGCAGGTTGGACGCTCTGCAAGCTCGACTTTCACGGCCAGCGGCTGCATCGCCATGAGCACGCCAGCAGGCTAGCATGCGCCAATGCGCAGCAAGACGGCAGGGGCATGCAGGCAAGGCAGGGCGCACTTGAAGGGGTGGCCATAGATTGACTCGCCGCCGTTGCCGGTGCCGGTGGGGTCGCCGCCTGGAAGCCAGACAAGGGGCAAGAGGTGCGCTGGAGCTCGTATTCCAGCTTGGAGCAGCGGCTTAGCAGTGCAGTCTTTGATGCGGTCACACAAAACTCGCGTGAACGGAGGCAGCATGCTCCCTGCGCAGCCTTTGCAGCGGCTCTGCCTCGTTCGTCCAAGCATTCCGGCATGATGATGGCCAGGCCCCGCAACCCTCCTCACCCTGCACCATAAAGTCCTTGATGATGCGGTGGAAGATGGTGTTGTCATAGTAGCCCTCAATGCACAGCTGGGGCAGGGGGGAATGGCAAGGGGGGAGGGGAGGCACTGAGGCAGGGCGGGGGTGAGGCAAGGGGTTTGTCGACAGCGGCAATTACGGTGGCCTGCGGCTGGGTGTGCTTCCTCGTCTTTGACGCATCGTGGACGCCCTGCTACAGCCCTGCTGCAAAAAATAGTCAAAATGCACCGCCCGACAGCACAGGGCGGCAGTGCACCTGCACGAAGTTGCGAGTGGCCTTGGGCGCCTCCTTGGGCCACAGCTCGATGTCCAGGTCACCCAGCGTGGTCTTCAGCACCACCTGCGGCAGCCAAAGGGTCCAGGCTAAGAGCTGGCGGTGAACTGCAAACCGCTGCGAGCGGCGGCGGCAACCGGCGGCGGCAGCGGCGGCGGCGCACCTTGCCCTGCGTGGGCGGCTCCAAGTTGTAGACCTGAGACATCGCGGCCGCCTACTCTACTGCTGCGGGGACGCTGGCGCCCAGTTGCAGCTCTGGGCGAGCCGAGCGGAACTGCCCCGGGCCGGCTACGCAGCCAGACGCTTGCAACGGTGCTCAGAACGATAGCACGTCGTAATCGCCGGTATTCACACTGCGAAATAGGCAGAGACGCTGCCGCCCCGCGCCATGAAGAGGCGCAGCAGGGTCGCCAGCAGGCGCAGGCAGACCCAAACCCGTTCGCAACGTACTCATTATTCGTCACAACAGAGTAGAAGTCGCAGCAGGACGCAGCAGGCCTCGGTGGAGGCCCCTGCCCGCTCCCCGCTCCTGCCTTTCTTCCAGCACGCTTGCGGCGCACCATGGCGGGCGGCAAGAAGGCGGCGACGGTGCTGGTGAAGCTGCTCAGCACTGCGGGCACCGGGTGAGCGCTGCCTGAGGCGCCGCCGCCGCCGCCGCCGCCGCCGCCTGCCTGCCTGCCTTGCCTGCACAGTCTGAGCGCTTGATCAGCTCACACGTCTGCTTTTCTTCCAAGTTGCAGCTACTTCTACGTGGCTCGCAAGAACCCCCGCAAGCTGCCGAAGAAGCTGGAGTTTGTCAAGTGCGCGCCCTGTGGAGCGTGGCTGCTGGCTCCCAGCCTTTGCGCTGTTGGCCAGTTCAGCAGTTTGCACGCGCCTGCAGCTGCACTAATGCTGGCAGGTGCACAGGTGCACAGGCAGTTGCACTGGCAGGTGCACAGGTGCAACCGCGTGCATGCTGTGGCCGCTGCAAGGCACCACGCCCACAGCCTTCCACTCGCACCATGTGGCTGTTGCAGGTATGACCCTCGTGTGCAGCGCCATGTGCTCTTCACAGAGACGAAGCTGAAGTGAGCGGCGCAGCAGCTGGCTTGCAAACGGCGCGCGGCGGCGCGCCTGGGGCGGCCGAGGTGTGCTGACAGGCGCACCGCTTGCGCAGCCGTTCGGAAGCACATGCGTTGCTCATTGCTGGCACCATGCTTGAACTGTTTTGACCTCCTGACCCCTCTTTGCTGACTCACTGTTGTTCTTTCATTCCCTGCTCCACTGTCCTGCTCGTTCTACATGCTGCTACCCCATCGAATGGCCATCATATGAATGTCACACCATGTGCAAGGGCGGTCGAAGTTGTTGGGGTGCGGCATGCATGTCTCTGGCTGGCCGGCGCTCTGCTGCAGGAATTGCACCAGCCTCAGGCCAGATGCCTGCTGGGCACTGCTGCCGTGGCTGCCACCGACACAAGGATCTCGTCCCTGCAGACAAAGAGCACAGGTTCATCAGTTGAACCAATTGAGGCACGAGCAGAAGCCTCCGTGCAGCCTTAGAGCGGTGCTGCGAAAGCATCGGCAGCACCCACTAACGTTGCACGCATTTGTAGCGGCTTCCAGCCCACAAGCCGAGCCCCAGCCCTCCGTTACGAACACCTTGAACCTGCTGCCAGACCAATGGAGAAGCCCCAGCGTACCTTCCCAAGTAGCTCTCCAGCAGGGTCATGGCTGGCAGCGCCTTGCGGTCCACCCACTGGTTGAAGGCTGCGGCAAACGGCCGGCGCCCCACCGGCAGGTCCTTGAGCAGTACCGTCACCGCCAGCAGGCAGTCCTTGCCGCTGCCCGCCTCGCGCAGCGCCGCCTCCAGCTGCGTCAGCACCTGCTCAGCGCGAGGGCAGGGGAAAGCAAGAGGGTACCTTGGGAATTAGTGCGGCAAGAGGATGCAGCAAAGCGGCTGGGTGGTGAATCGGCAGGGGCAAAGCCTACTAGATGCGTGCTGGAACCAGCAGTGCTGTCCCACCAGGCACACCCAGACCCACCCTCCCAGGCTCACATCTGTGGCCTGCGCTTGGTACTCCGCAAACTGCTCCTCCTCTGGCGCATCGTCCGCCACCAGGCGGAAGCCCGCCGGCCGCAGGGCAGACGTGTAGCACACCTGCGCTTTTGAAGTGGGTTGGGATGGGGAGGCGGCGAGATCAACCAGCTTCAGCTTCACTGGAGCAAGTGGTGCTGCCAGGCAGGACTCTGGAAAGCGCATGCGGGCTGCAACTGAACAGCTCTTTTAGCTGACTTGACATGGCACCCACTCACGCTGCCGCAGGTGACCACTCGTGAGCGCAGCGCTGGGTCCTCCTCCTGCTGCCCTGCCGGATACCGCGCTATGCTCAGCTCCTGCATGGGGAGCAGGCAGTGGAAGCCAGGGGCACAGCGGAGCTCAAGGCGCAGGCTGCGCCAGTACGGAACAAAGGCTTGTACACCTGGCGGCCCAACGCTGACGTACAAAACAGCTGAGACGGCGGCGCATCCCTTGCCGCACCAAACCTAGCACACTACACCCACCGCGCCCTCACCAGCTCCTTGCTATGCGTGGCGACCTCGTCCGCAATGCCGTGCAGCTGTGCTGTCAGCCCGCGCTCGCTGCTGGGGCTGGCCAGCGGCCCAGGTGCAGCCGGCGGCCTGCCCGCACTGCCCGGCCACGCGTGCTGCTCCGCTTCTCCCTCCTCCTCCTCCTTCAGCAACGGCTCAGTTGCCTGCTGCTCCCCATCTTCCTGCATCGCCTGCTGCACAGCCGCGGCAGCCTCCGCTTCATCCTCCTCTGCCTGTGCCGCTTCTGCCGCAGCATCCGGGGCTGTCTTCCTGCGCTTGCGCCCCTCCCCTTTGCCTGCTGCCTTGCCGCCTCGCTGCGCCCTGTCCCCGCCCTTGGCAGCCGTGTCGCTGCGCGTGCCACCGCCACCCTTGGCAGCCGCGCCGCTGCTCCTGCCGCCGCCGCCCTTGCCGTCTCCATCCCCAGCTGGCACCAGGATTTTTTCCAGCTCGTACAGCTCAACCTCCTCTTCATCCCCGTCCTCGTACCTGCAGGCAGGCAAAGGAGGCTCAGAGGTTTAGCGGCATGGCTGCAGCACTGATGCAGCATGTCGGCAAGATCCAAGGCAAGGCCTACAAACACCCAGTGCGATTGACACATCTTGATGTGTTGCATTCTAGCCGCTCAGCCTCTCCAGCTCACTCGATGTTGAAGAACTGCACACCCTGCCCCGGCTCCACGATTGCCGTCACTGTGCCTTTGAACTTCTTGCGCCCGTAGCCCTGCCAACGGGGGGAAGGAGTGGGTGCACCGGTGGCAGAGGAGCGACCGATCCTGGGTGCAGCCAGCTCGACGGCTCGAGCAGCGAGGAGCAGGACAGCTTTGCACGGCAGCTGCGGCGGCGCTGCACGCAGAGGTCACCTTGACAGCAACGCTCACCGGAAAGCTTTTGGCCACGGTGCGGCCCACATACTCCATGGCGGCTGCAAAACGAGCAGGCGAAGCACGAGGGACGGTGGCAGGCGGCGGCGGCGGTGGCGGCACCCAGGCAGAGTGTAACCCCGTCCCTGACAGCCTCGGATTACGCCCAGGCGTGCGCCAAGCAAGCAGACGGCTGCTCAGCCGTTTTGCGAGCAAGGAGAACGCTTGAGCAGAGCCCTACGCGCTTTGAGGGCAGCCCACCTTGGCGGCGCCTTATAGATTGCGATGATGTCGTCACCTGAAAGCTCAGAGGGTGGCGGGGCGACGGGAATGCGGCAGCGAGGAATGTGGGACCTGCTGTCGTGCTGCGCTCAGCTTTGCTGGCTGGCGCTCTCCGTTTCATAAACCAGCCCTGCGATCAGACCAAACGAGGTCCAGTGAAGGCACAGCCCAGCCCGACAGCCCACGTCGCTTGACAACACCCCTCAGCTCGCCCCTCGTCCGCCATGGAGGCGGCTGTTGCGCCGCCCGGCGGCCTGGAGCGCCGCCTGGCGGAACAGGAGGCTCTGGTGGCCGGCCTGCAGGCGGGCCGAGCGCTGGACGCCCGCATACAGGGCCACCTGGCCACCAAACTCAACGTGGCGCACGCCCAGGCCGATCTGGAGGCGCAGCGGCTGCAGCGCGGCGCGGCCCAGGTGCTGCGGGGCCGCGGCGCCCGCAGCTGTCCCTGCCTGGCCTGCCGCCCGAGCTGTTCCCGGCTGTCTGCCTGTCTGCCTGCCGGCCCGGCCTCCATCACTGACCACACACACCCCACAACTCCAACCACCTTCGCAGAGGGAGCACGCGCTGTCACTGGCGGCCACGCAGGCGGGCCTGGACCTGGCCAAGAACCGTGTTGACCTGCACCGCTGGCGGCAGCGCACCGCCCTGCTCAAAGTCCGCCTCTCGTCGGCGCACGAGGATGTGGACCGCTACCGCCGCACGGGCGAGCTGCTGCGCCGCCAGTACGAGCTGGAGGTGGCAGCCAAGGCGGGGGAGCAGGGCCGCGGCAGTGCGCTGGCTGCGCAGGTGGCGGCCCTGGTGCAGCGCATGCGGGAGCAAGGCAGTGTCATTGCGGGCCTGCAGGCAGACCTGCTGCGCGCCCAGGAGGCTGTGGCAGCGCGAGATGCCGAGTTGGCAGCACAGCAGGCGTCAGCAGTGGAGGCCGGCGACGCCGCACAGGCGGCGCTGGCCGAGGCGCAGGCCGCTGCGCGCAGCCTGCAGGAGCAGCTGGCGGCGGTGCAGGAGCGTGCGCGCCTGGCGGAGCAGACAGCAGCAGCTGCGCAGGTGGGATTGCAGCGGGGAGGTGCTGCATGTGAGGCTGCAGCTTGCTGATTATTGCAGTATGTGTGGGCTGCAGGCTGTCCTGCACACCAACGATAGCTCCTGCTCGTATCATGGAGTTCGCTGGGCTGCCTCCAACCTTGCAGGAGCGTGCCAACCTGGCTGAGCAGACGCTGCAGCAGCGGCAGGCGATGATGGCCGAGAAGGAGCGCTTCCAGTCTGATGTGCAGCACTTCAGCCAGGTGGGTGCAGGCAGGCAGGGAGACAAGCAAATGACAGCCCGATGATTGTTTGCTGGCGACTTTGCTGTGGCTGTGCTTCGCATACAACTGCCACCCATCATTCTTTGGATGTTCAGCAATGCCATGCCTCACTGGTCATCTGGTTGCAGGACCTGCAAAAGATGGCCCACGATGCCAACGCTGTGGTGGAGGGCAAGCTGCAGCAGCAGCTGGCGGCGGCGCAGGAGAAGCTGCTGTCGGAGCAGCAGCGCCGGGTGGACGCTGAGGGCGAGGTCATGGTGCGCGTGGCGAGCGGCTGTGCGGCACATTCGCTTGTGTGAATCTGCGGCTGTAACGTTGTTGCTGCTGGCATTCAAGTCGCCGTCGATTTTGCTGCTGCCTGCTCACAAATGCTTGTTTGACAGCAAATGTCGTCTCTCCCTGCCCGGCATGCAGGTCCAGCAGACCAAGGTGCAGCAGGCGCAGCGCGAGGTGGAGCGCCTGCAGCGCAGCCTGTCTGCACGCGACGCGCTGATCCAGCAGCTGAAGACGCAGCGAGCCAACGACACGCCGGCCCGCGAGGTACATGGGCCGTACTGGGGAATCCTGGTAGAGTTCACATGCAGGGATCTGGTTTAAAATCAACTGCATGTGCGACACTGTATGTGCTGCTGTACAGCCTTCGAAAATCCCCCGCCTGCGCACCCTGCCCTGCCGCAGCTTACGCAGACGATGGAGCTGGTAGGCTCGCTGGCTGACGACCTTGCTGGCACGCCTGGCACCGGCTTTGTGCAGCGCCACCGGTCAGCGGCTGCTGCGGCGGCTGCGGCAGAGGGCGAGGCGGGACCCGGCCAGCCATCTGCCGCTGCTGCTGCCGCGGCAGCACTGGCGGCACTGGCGGCAGCAGGCAAGAAGCGCAGCAAGCAGCAGCAGCCGGCAGAGGGCGCTGCTAAGCGCTCTGGCAAAGCGGCCAAGCCTGGCAAGGCAGCTGTGGCGGCAGCACAGCAGGAGGAGCAGCAGGAGCGGCAGCCTGCTGCAGCCAAGAAGAAGTCTGGCAAGAAGGCAGCTACGCTTGCAGCCCAAACCGACCCTGAGAAGCAGCAGCAGCAGGGCCCAGGTGTGGCGGCGGCAGCAGCAGCGGCTGCCACTGCCGGCCCTGCTGCTGCAGCACGCAAGGCAGAGCAGCGGGCTGCCAAGGCAGCAGCCGCCTCCCCGCAGGACAGCGACGACAGCTGGGATGATGAGGACAGCGATGGTGGCGAGGACCCAGATTTCACAGAGACAGCACTGCGGGGCGGCAAGAAGGGCAAGAAGGGCGGCAAGGGCAAGCAGACGGCGGAACCAGCAGGCAGGGCAGCAGCAGCTGTGGCCGGCCGGCCACGACGGGAGCGCAAGCAGGCAGGGGCGTACTGGCTGGGCCCGCAGGAGCAGCAGGAGCAGGCAGCCACCGGCACCAGCAGCGGCGAGGAGGATGAGCCCGCCGCCAAGCCGGGGCGGCAGCAGCAGGCGGAGCAGCAGGGGCACTCGGGCAAGCAGAGCCCGCCGGCTGGTGAGCCGGCTGCAGCTGTGGCAGGCCAGGATGAGGCACGACGCAGCGGCAAGAAGCGCAAGAAAGCGGCAGCCGAGCAGCCGGTGGAGCGAGAGCAGCGTGAGCAGCAGGGCGCGGCGCCTGCTGCTGCTCAGGTGCGCCTGCTGCCAGCTGGCTGCCTTCATTGTAGCTTGTGTGCACTCGTGCAGCCCCGCTAACGATCTCATGCACAGATGCTGGGCAATGTGTTGCCATCTGATCAAACCTGCCCCAAGCTGCCCATGCCCACACCTGCCCCAACGGCCCTGTGCATCCACACAGGTGCAGGCAGAGGGCAAGCCTGTCAAGCGCCAGAAGCAGGGTGGGACCAAGCAGGATGCCGGCAAGAAGGCAGCCGCTAAGCAGCGCCCTGCTGCTGTGGCAGACAAGGAGAACACAGGTGCCGCCAACGCAGCAGCCGGTGCAGCAGCAGGGGCAGCGCCCAAGTCGCGGCTGGAGGACCGCCCGCTGGCGGCGCTGACCGACAAGTGAGCACAAATCAGGGCTGCTTGGTGCACCGATGAAATTGCACACATTCGCCCTGCCCTCATCAAGTCAGTCTGTGCTACAACTGCTGGTGTGGTGATAAGGCTGTGCAGGCGATGGTGGAAGATGTGACTGCCGCCATCCTGGCTGCCCCTCCCTGCAGGGTGGTGGCCGCGGCTGCGCAGCGCCAGCCGCAGCAGGGCCTGGCCAGCATGCCCATTACGGCGCAGCTGCAGCGTGTCATCGCCTCGCGGCCAGCCGGGTGAGTGCAATGCGCAGGGTGGTTGGTGTGGAGTGGGCCTTGGTGGCACCACGCAAGGCATGCAATACATTGCTGCCAAGGAGGCATACATGAACTGCAGACCCCTACCCCGCTCTCCACTTGCTGTGCTGCAGTGCGCCATCTGCCAGCGGCGCACCGCAGCCTGGCAAGCGCAAGCTGCTGGCCGTCTCCTCCAGCTTCCGCCTGCCCGGCGATGCGGTGCCGGCGCAGATGATGTTTGCTGCCAAGGCGCCACGGCTGGGCGGCGAGGCCAAGCCCACCGCCAGCGGGCTCAGCAGCCAGCTCTGAGGCACCTGAGCGGCTGCCGCAAGCAGGCACTCTGCTGGGGCACCTGTCGCTGCTTGTCATACTGAGCCTGCTGCTTGTGACTCATTCGCTTGCCGAATCACACTGCTCACTTTACACCTGTACGTTTTTGGGCTCTGGGACCACACTTTGACTATTCTGACTAGCCTCCATTTGTTCTCGAACATGCAGCCAGCCATCCCCATTGCAGCAACTCGCAACGGTTGTCTGCTCCCTTGCTCTCACTGCTGTAAACTAGCCTGCTTCGCAATGCAGCATTCAGTTGTCACAGGTGGAATGCTTTCAACTGAACAACGCTGCAAGCACTGGCTTATGCCCAGCACCTGGCCTGTGTTGCGCAACTGCACTCATGCATCTCAAGCGGGCTTCTGCTGCTGGCCGCGCTGCAGCGCAGGGTCGGCGGCGGCGATGCGCTTCTCTTTGCCCACGTCCGGCACGCCGGCGCCCAGCCGCTCCGGCCCGCCGCCAAAGCCGGGGTCCACATCCTTGCTGGTGGCGCCCACGCTGGCGCCCACGTCGTCTGCATGGAGCAAGGGATACGAGGGGCGACAGGCAGTTGAGAGCGTGGTTGAGCCAGCCAGGGGTGCATGAGAAGCAGGCGCCGTCACCGCGCTGCCGCCGGCCTCATGCCTCCCTTGGACCTCCCCCTCACGCGCACCCTGAGCCAGGGATTGCGGGTTGGGGATGGCGCCCTCGCTACTCTTCAGCTCGTGCTCCTGCCCGATTTGGAACGAGCCTGCAGGAAGCTCGGGGCCTCCACGGGCCTTGTCCTCAGAGGCCATGGCTTCGTTGACACACAGAGGCGATGATGGGGGTTTGCCTGAGCCGCAAAATGGCTGCTGTGGATCGGCGACGGGAGCCGGCCTACTTCCTGCCGGAGCCGGCCTCCATGCCATTCCACGAGCCATGCAGCCAGATGCAGCTGTGCAGGTCATAAGTTACAAGTGCAGTCAGCAAAGTCACGAAAAGCGGAACAAAGAATAGCAGGAGGGTACAATTAGCACGGACAAATATGCGGCGCTTGCAGCCGCGCCGCTAGCGGCTTCCCGACGCCAGCGGCTGCCCCTGCGCCTGCTGCACTTGCTGGCTTGCTGCAAGCTCTGCATCCGTGCCGCTGTTGGTCAGCACCGTTGGCTGCGAGGTGGAGTTTACACTGGCTGCATTGGCTGTTCCGATGCCCGCATTGCCCAGCAGATTGAAGGCCTGCGCAGACATGGCGGAGTGACATGCAGCTGGCGTCAGCAGAGGTTGATTGACAGCAGTGCATGGTGCAGAGAGGCAGGGGATACAAAGCATGTGTAGGCTGTCAAGCAGATGCCTGCAGCTGCAAATGCCTTGCAAGCCGCTCCCGGCAGGCGCACCGAGTCCAGCAGGCGCCAGAAGAAGGAGGTGATGGAGAACTGGTTGATCTTCTCGATCTGCGAGCCGGTCTTCATGGTCCGCCTGCGCAGCAGCAAATGTAGGTCATTGGGTGAGTGAGGCACTGCAGGCACCAGTGCAAGCCGCCATGCCAGGGGAACAGAGTAACGCAAGCACACAACCAACCCAATGCCTCACCCAGGCTTGTCCGAGCCGCGGTGGCCCACATAAATAGCGCTGGTGCAATTGCTAGCCGCGCATTGCAGCGGGTTTGTTGCATTGCAGGCACACTCGTCAAACGTCCCTGCAGGTGCACCAGTAGCCGGAGAGCGGAACACGTGAACGCGCCGCTTAGCAGCAGCAGCTGACGGCACTGATCACCCGGGCCACCAGCGGCAACTTGCAACAGCCAGCATTTATGCCCGCGTTGCTGAGCAACAGCAGGTTGCATGCCATAGCAAACAGCATGCAAGACGGCCCACGAGGCCACCCAGCTGCTGCTCACAGGCGCAGGTGCTCTGCGTGTACTGCTGGTAGTCAGGCTGGTACTGCGTCTGGATGCACTTGCTGCTGGACATGCCGCCGCACGAGTCGCAGGGGCCGCCGTTGTACCACGTGAAGCCGTTAAAGGTGCCGCGGTCCCATCCCACCATCAGGCTCAGCTGCAATGGAGAGTGGGTTGGACCATCAGCCCACAGGAGTGGTTTCGCAAGGTAGCACAGCGCAGCCACAATGCGGATCGGCAGCAAAGCGCAGCCACAGCGCAGTTCCAATGCCACAAAAAAGCCACATCCAGCCCACGGCAAGCTGTGTGATGCTGCGCCGTCCAGGGCCTGCACCGACCTGCTGTACAATGCCGGTGCCGTCGGTGCGCCCAACCGAGTTGGACACCACGTACTGCGCCTCCGACCGGTTCTGGCCGCGGAATGCGATCACGCTGATCACCTGCAGGAGGTGGGCAGGCATGCTGCCACACATGAATTGCCAGCAACCACGGTTTTGGTGAGGCTTCAGAGCAATACCAATGCAGGGGACCGCGCTGAGCAGCAGCCAGCAAACTACATCAGCTAATGTCGGTCAACACCACTCGCCACCCCGCACCTGGTCCTCCGGCACAAACTTCGTCTGCACCGCCTTCCAGATCTGCGACATCTCCGCCCGCGTGGTGCGGGCCGCCACAATGGTGTCCACCTTGATCATGTAGGTGCCAAACACCACGCCCTTAGACGCCTGTGCGGCGGCAGGCAGCGGACGGCGGCGGCACATGTGGGGCTGGTGCGGCAGGTGTGCATACGCCACAAGTGCTGCTGAGAGGCCGGGGGTAGCAGTCTCTGGGCTGCCATCGCGCATGCAGCACTGCGGCACCACCAGCAAGCTGCCCGCACCAGGTACTCCTGGTAGGTGCCAAAGTTGGTGCCGTCTGCGCCCGTGACGGGCGCGTCCAGGCAGGGGTTGAGCCCGGGCGCGCCGGTCGTGGTGTTGTACGGCGCGCCCCTGCAGCGGGGGAGCAGACAAGCGTTTGTATGTCGAACCAAGATGCGTGCGCAGCAGAACGCGTCGCATCAGGCCAGCAAAACAGGCTGCATCACACTGCGCCGCCCGCAACCGAACGGCGACGGTTGGCGGGCGGGTGGCGGCGGCGGCGCACCAATCCGACACCAGGCCGCCGGGCCAGAAGGCCAGGCCGAACACGAAGGGGTCCCCCTGCGCGGAGGAGGGGGCAGCGGGCCTCAGCGCGGGCTGTGCGGGCCGGGCGGGGGGTCAGCAGTTGCGGGCACGCACCCGCTTGACGCCGGTAGGCGGCGGCAGGCACGGGTCGTAGGTGCCGGGCGTGCCCGACGACCCGGCGGCCGTGTCGGCCACCGTCGCCTGCGCCCGGGTGCCGCCCAGGCAGCAGGCGAGCGCCAGCAGCGCCGCCAGCGCTCTCCGGGGCATGGTGAGCGGCTTGTAGAATAGCCTGGGGCGGCAGAGGCCCGCCAATCATGTGGTCTCCCCATGCTCTGAGCTAGCGATTTCCGCCGCCCGTCGCTCTGAATTGTTGTTATTTATAATACCTAATGTCCCGGGGATCCCGGGCTTCTCGCAGCAATCGAAACGCTGTGTGGCGGGGCGGCGGCCCAACAACCTCGTCGGTGGCGTCGGTGACCTCAAATGAACCTTTAGAGGCGTTTGGACCCGCGCGCCGGACCGCCCAGCGCTCCTTGGCCTCTCACAGCAGCACTGGCTTGCCCCCACCACTGTCCTGCTGTCACATGTAACATGGGTGAAGTGGTGTACAATGCCCTGCGTGTCACATTCAATGCATGAGGGCATCCGACATGAGCGCCATGAACTCCCCACACTGAGCCGCAGCAGGTAGCTGTGAGTCCAGCTCACACGCCAAGGCCACCTCTGGCTGCGGCTGCTTCGGCATGCCCAACGCCGCTCCCGCCACCTCTGCCATGCCTGCCGGCGAGTTGGCTGCCATGGCGCTGGCCGGCAGCAGACCCAGCCCGCCCGCCAGGGTGGGCGGGGGCGCCGCTGCTGTGGCTGCCGCCGGGGATGCCACCCATGCCGGCTGGTTGGTGGCCATGGCGCTGGCGGCCCACAGGCCGGGCAGCATGCCAGGCCACAGACCCAGCCCGCCAGCCAGGGTGGGCGGGGCCGCCGCTCCCACTGCCGCTGCCGTGGCTGCCGCCCATGCCAGCGGGTCGGGGGCCACGGCGATGGCCGGCAGCATGGGCAGCATGCCGGGCTGCATGCTGGGCCACAGACCCAGCCCGCCCGCCAGGGTGGGCGGGGGCAACGCTGCTGTGGCTGCCGCCGGGGCTGCATCCGCGCCTTGCTCGTCAGACAGCGAGATGTTGAGCACCGTTTTGCCTGACATCTGCAGGTACACAGTGTCGTCCTGCCGAGGCTTCTCGACTTCCACAAGCTCCTTCCAGCCCGGGCCCTTGAGAAAATACTCGCAGTAACCCTGTGGGGAACAAAAGTGGAACATGAACAACAGTGCCTCCGGTTGGGTGCAACGCTGTGGCACTTAAGAGGGGGGCCGCGAGGGCTCCTGCGCTAAGAGAGCGCAACTGAACAGTTGGGGAGCCCATTGTCACGCAATACATGCGTGACCACCCGCTTATGTCGCACCGTCTGCCTGCGATGCTGCACGAGCGTGCAGGTGTACAGCGCGCTGCCACACCGCAGGCTGAAAGGCTTGTCCACCAGGCTCTGCCGGGGAAAGGGGGCAGTACACATAAATAAATGAGGACGCAATGTGGTGTCGGCGACTTGGGCATGCACATGGACCTTTCTCATCGCCTTGTAATGCATTGTAATGCATGGGTGATGCACCACTCAATTTGACTGAATTTTATCCGGCTTGTCTGTTGGCATCTCACCAGCATGTGCGCTTCCGCAAAATCTATGGGGATGCTGAACCTGTACGGCTCTTCAACCGCGGTCCTTGGCAGAACCTGCGGCATGGCATGTGTCGGGATCGGGAAAACGGCGGTGAGCAAGCCTGATCCCACTCGTGCTTGCAAACACGCCAACCGATAGCCCGCCAAACGATGCAGGACAGTTCTAAAACATCATTCAACACCATGGCACGCAGTTGCACAGTATTTAAAAACCACGTTGGTACCACACCTTGGCGACGATGCCCTTGCGGCCACGCTCTGCTGCCGCCGCCGCCGCCTGTTGCTCCAGCTTGAGCGTCCTGCTGCGTTCCAACAATGCCGCCAGCTGCACAGTGGGAGCAGTTCGGGCACACTAAGGTGACCGTGTAGGGGTGACTCAGCGGCTGTCAGGCCACTCCCGCTTGTCTCCTGAGCCCGGAAGCCGGGCAGCTTGCCTCGCAGGTCGGCAAGCTTGCTGTGGTCAGCACAGTCTATTCCAAGGACACCGACTGTAAGGGCAGCTGGGACACCCAGCAACATGCTGTTCGGCCCTGGCCCTGCCCGTCCCCGCTGCCGCCACACCTGGGGGGCGGTCCACTCCTTGCCTGGCCCATCCAGCGGCTTCTTGCCCTGGGCCACGACGCCGGCGCGGCCTGCAGGGAAGCGGGGAACGCAACATGCGGTTGTTTTGGGATGGGGGAACTGCAGCTGTGGCAGCAGCAGTTGGTGGCACATTCGGTAAAGAACGCAGCACCCTACGCAGTGGTTGCCCCCCTCTGTGAGCAGCCCCCCGCGTCCTGCCGGCTCCACCCACCGTGGTCGGATGACGCCATGGCCTGTAGCACAGCCGTCACGTCCTCCTCCGACGGCGGCGTGCCGTCCTTGCGAGCCCTCAGCATCGCCGCCACCTGTGCAGCAGGAGGGGTGCGGGCATGCAAGGAAGCGTGGTGGGCGGGCGGTGGGTGCGACTGGGCAGTGGAGCGCAGTGGCAGCAGGTATCAGGGACAAACAGCATAGGCGGCTGTTGCTGAACAAGCCAAGCCTGCTGCGGAGGCGGCGACTAGGCCCAGGCTTTAGGTGCGGAGCTGGGCAGCGCACCAGCAGGTGCTGGGGACCAGGGTGCCGCATGAGCGCTGCCCCGGCCCTTGCCCTGCCCCTCCCTGCTGGCGCCGCACCTTGGCCACCCCCTCCTCGCCCAGCTCCTGCCGCTTCTTCTTCCCCAGGATCATGTTGATGGCGTGGCCTGCAGGGCAATGGGGAATGCAACGTGCAGTTGCGCTGGGAATGGGGTGTGCGGCTGCTTTGGGTTGAGACGCCTGCCACAGTTGGAGGCTGGTGGTGGCAGCACAGCTGATTGCAAAAGCAGATCAGCTCCCCAAGCGTTGAGCACCCCCTTTGTGGAGCCGCATCAGCACCCGTAGCCTCACCGCCCAGGCTCTCCAGGGCGCGCTGCCGCGCCTCGTCCTCGGTGCAGCCCTTCTGCAGGAGCTGCTCCTCGGCCTTCTGCACCATCTGCGCACCCAGCGCCGGGTGCTGCTCCAGGAAGCTGGCGCCCGCTGCCGCCGCGCCCGCGTGCCCTGCGGCAGGGCGGGGCCAGGTGGGGCGGTCTGCTCGTCGGGGCAGCCTGCCATGGCTTCGGGCGCTGGACCGGCAGGGGAGGACCGCAGGCATGAGCAGCCAGGGCGCGAAGGCGGCAAAGGAGCAGGTCCAGGCGCCAGAGGCGACCGCTGCACACAGGCGCGGCGGTGGGCAGCCCTACCAGCAAAACCAGCGTCAGACGCACCGTTTCGCTTGTTCCTCCAGACCTCATAATTTGGGTAGTCGCCAAAGCGGCTCATCAGCGCCGCGCTCTCCATAAATGCAGGGTCTTGCACACTGCCGCTGCTCGTCAGCAGAGAGGGGTGCAGGGGGATGCGCACGGACGGCTGCATACCAGTGCATATGTCAGCGATGGTGAGCAGGGCGACGTTGTTAAAGTCCAGCCGCCGCATAGCCAGCCCTCCGCGTGCCGCGGGATCCTCCACGTCATGGGACCCGGGCAGCCCCCACTCCTGCAAGCCGAGGGCACAGGCAAGCCGATTGAACAGGCTGTTAGGTTAAGGAGCGTCCACACGGCACCAGGTTGCAATATTGCCACATCTGATGCCTCGGGGTTGCAGCGGCGGTAGGCTGGAGCTGCAGTGCACATCAAGCTCATCGACACGCACAAGACAAGATCAACAAGCAGGCCGCCCTACCCTGGCAGCGCAGGTCCGCTCCATATCCTTCTGCTCGAGTACGCCCACGATGCTGTCCACCACGCCCTGCGACTGAGCTTGGCGCACTGTTAACCGATGCTTCAGCACTGTCGCCAGCCTGCCAAACGGCTGGCGAAGCAACCAACATCTCAGCGCAAAGAGCAGCATGTCTCGCCCAAACGCAGCCAACAGCAAGCGCTTGCCTCAGGGTGGTAGCCCCGCAGGCAGATGACCGGCCGGCCGGCGTAGTCGGCAGCAGCCAGCAGGCCAGGTGCCATGGACTTGCGGTCCCGGGTGGAGACCAGCGGGATGGCCGACGTGCAGAGTGTGCCATCTGCAAGCATGCGCAGGGTGGAACGGCAGCACGGACCGTGTGAGGTTGCCATACCAGTCGGGGCACGCTCACCAACCCAGCAACTGCCACGCACCTGCGCTGAAGGAGGCATTGACCTCCCAACCCCAGCCGATCAGGAGAATGGCCGGCAAGTTGGGCTCGCAGCCGAACAGCGCGCCAACAAGGTCAGCCAGCTGCGCGTTGAGCAGCTGCATGGAGGAACAATGGAGGCGGGAATGTAACTGAGGCAGCCATAGCTCGCGCAAGCAGTGTGCCATGACAAGCTGCATGGTCAATCGCAAGCTCCTAACCCAGCGAGAGGAGGATAGGTCGATGTGGGTGCGGCCCCGGCCCTTGTGGTCGTTGCCGCCAGGGCCCTGCTCCACCCGCGTCTGGACAAGGTCGTAAAGGACCGTGCGCGTGCCAGGCGCAAAGGTCAGCCCCTGCAGGGAGAGGGTGGGCCACGTCATCAGCGGCCAAGGTAGTGCTCGGGCAAGGATAACGAGCAGGTGGACCAATTTCTGGGCGGGAACCCCTCCCAACTCACGCCTGCCCAAACCCAGCGCCCCAGCTCTAATGAACTTGCCTCGGTGAACTGCAGGACATGCAGCGACCATGGGTTGGCTTCGAGCGACTCGTAGCTGCCGGTCTGGATGATGAGCGCCTGCCCCTCCGCAACCGCCTGCTTCACCGCCTCTGTGAAGTCGGCAATCCTGGCGGGGGTGAACCACACGTCCTGCATGTCGATTGGAATGGAAGGCTCTTGCTTTCATAAAACTGGCAACAAGGTATATGCCAGCAAATGCACGTGCAAGGATGCATTTATGTCACAACCACATCAACAATGCCTCTGATGGTTTTGCTGTGGTGGGCAGCAAAGTGCCCGCCTTTGGATGATGCATCAATGGTCCTCACCTCGGCGTCTGGCTCAAGGCCCAGGGCGGCGCGCGTAAGCGACTCCAGGCATGGCAACGCCTCTTCCAGGGGGTGGCCACCGCGCTCGCGGGCTGCAGCGGCTACGCGGCGCGGCTCGGTTTGCAGCATGTGGATGTGGGCTGCCTTGTCCTGCTCGCTATAATGAGCTGCCTGCTCGTGTGCTGCACCGGGCGTGATGCGCTGGTAGCGTCCGCCTGCGGGGCAGGCGTTAAGCAAAGGGGCAAAGTGAGAGTTCAGCAGATAACAGCAGAGGCGTAAATGTGAACACAAAGTCACAGTAGGAATTACAAGTGACAAGTGACCCTGTGTTTAACAGCCATTTAGGATCCGCTGACAGCCACACTCAACGCACTGCTCGCTTCACCTGTCTTGGCGCGCTTGGCACCGCCGCCCCTGCCGCGGGCCTGGTTGGCCGTCTGCCTCTTGCCGCTACCGCGCTTCTGGCACAGCGGGGATCGGCGGGTGAAGAAGGAGGGCGAAGCATCAGCATGCGAGGCAGACTCGCGTGAAGGTGTTGATACTGCCCACAGACTGCGAACCAGCATGGCACACCCAAGCTGACCTGTTCGTTGCTGGGGCGGTTTTCCGAGTCGCTCTCCTGCACAAGCAAGGCATGGAAAAGGGCACTGTCTGCGCGGCCAGGCAGGCGGTGCTTGCTGCAGCGCCTGCCAGGCCCTGCCTGCCACACAGGACGTAGTAGCGCACAGCAGGCCAAGCAGTACAGCGCATCGGTCAGTGCAAATGCCGACCCACCTCCTCCTCATCAGACTCGAGCTCCGGCTCGTCCTCCTCGCTCATCTGCAAGCCAGAGATGGGGAGGGCGGGCAGCTGTAGCGGCAGCGATGAGCGGCATGGGTTGGGCGGCCAGGCAAACGATGCACAGTGTAGCGCCTGCCACATGGGACGTAGCAGGCCCTGCAGCATGCACCGGTGACACAGCACAGCGCACACGGCAGGCCAGGCAGCCCAGCGCACGGGCCAAACAGCACAGCGCAGCAGGGCCACCGCTAGCCCAAGCGCTGACCCACCTGCTCGTCCTCAGACTCGCCATTGTGGGAGGAGCACGGCACCAGGAACCAAGAGGGCTTGTGCTGGCTGCAGTCCCGCCCTGCGGGGAGGCTCGGGAACAGGAAGGAGTGGAGAAATAAATAAGCATGCATGCACGCTGGGCTTCATACCGACAGACCCCGCTGCCTGCCCATCCCCCGGCTGCACCTGGTGGGCACACACCCTGTCGCACCTGCAGCACCAGCCCCTGCAGCAGCCGGAGAGCCAGGCGCCCACCCGGAACTGGTCGCGCCGCCCAGACCAGCGCCTGCCCCTGCAGGGCATGGCAGAGGGAGGGGGGCGGCTGGGGAAAAGGGTTCATCGGCACCCAAAGGCCGGCAGTGGAGGCTACTGGGCAGTTGGCTCAGATGCAATTCCCAGAGGCAGTCGTGCCGGAAGCACTGAGCAGATGTGGCAAGCAAAGCATACAGGCTGTCAGCACTGCGGCAAGCGCCCGACTAAAGCAGGGGTATCCCTGTCAACTGCCCACCTGATGTGCCGGATGCTATCACCCGCCGTGCCGCCTGCCGCCTCTCTCGGTACTGCTGCCGCAACTCCTTCTCCCGGGCTGCCGCCAGCTCCAGCTGTTCTTGGGTGAAGTAGGTCTTGAGGTGGTCAAACGGTTTGTTGAGCAGCCTACAAGTGACGTGGTACTGCTGGTGATGGTACCAGGCGCCAGGTGCTACCCAGTCAGAGCACGCTGAGCAACACCCATCGCTGAGCCGCTGCGGTGGCTCCAGCAGGTCCCCTGCATGGGAAGCAGTGCAGAGGGGGCACCCACTCATGCGTGCAGCACACACGCTCTGGGCAGCTGCAGCATGCGTGCGCACAGCGGTCGCAACACGCCACCTGCCCAGAGCCGGGCAGCGGGCGGCAGCCCACCTGCCATGGCGCCGATGCCGGTGGGGTCGGAGAAGCGAGGGCGTCTGCCACTGGACAACCTGTGGGGAAGGGAGGGGGCACAACAGGCACAAGGTGGGTGCTGGGTCACCTGGGTGCTTGGGCTTGTGGGTGCTGTGCCACATGCACATCGGCGGCCACCCAACAGCAGCCAGCGCAGTCCGTCCTGTTGACAAACCTGGGCACAGCTGTAGCTGGTGCTAGAAACAGGGCAGTCCAACTCTGCGGGTGGGGAGGGTACAGGCGGGCGAGGTGCCTTTGACCAAGAGGGGTGGCTTTGACCGGGCATGGCAAGAATCTTCTTGCAGCCCGATCACGCCAGCACTCCTACAGCCAGCGGCGACCTCGCACCTAACTGCACGGCACCAGTGCTTGACCGCTGCACACTCAAAGGAAGGTGCAGGCGAAAGCAGCGGCTCAAGCGAGAGGAGAGGCAGCGGCGGCGGGAGGCGGGAGCGGCAGCGGTAGCGGTAGCGGCGGCAGCGGCGGCGGCGCCACAGGCGGTGGAGGCTTCCCTGCCGCCACATTGACACCCCCAATAGACGGGCAGGCCCCGGGACAGCGCACCAGCACACAAAGCCAGTGGCAGGCAGGCGCAGTCGTCGCAGCCAGCAGAGCGGCCGGGAGCAATCCAAGACGCAGCCGAGGCGATTGGCGTCCTACAGGCAATCGGCGATCAGTGTCAGCGGCCGAGAATAGGGCGCAGGCTGGTCGCGGCATTCGCGCAGCACGCACCGCACGCCCGCATGGCCATCCCTGCCAGCCTGTGTCCTTCCCAGCTGCGCGGGGACGCACCTGAAAGCGAACCCACACCCGCGGCGGGCCGCAGCCCCCCTCCTGTGGGCGAGCACATGGCGGGACGCGCGCCGTCAGCCTCTCAGCCCTCCTCCATCGTCCCACCAGCGCCGAAAAGCGACGCCGGTGCTGTGAATCGGGCGGCACGGCCTCTGCCGGCTGGGCGGGGAGGCCAGGGCCTTAATGGTGGCTGCAGGGCCTTGATGGTGGCTGCAGGTGCCATTTGGTGGCTGTACTGAGTGTCAAGGGTAAACAGCAGACGCGGCACGCCGTGGCAATTGTTGCAAGTAGCACATGCAAGCCTGTCCGCGTGCCAAGGCTTGCTGCGCTTTGCGCTGCGCCATGGGGCTTTCACCGCTGCTGCACATCCGGTCTTTTCATTCACATCGTGTTCATGCACGCACCATCGTAAGGTTGGGGAGAAACACACAAATGTACAGGCCGACAAACAGGATCCTGTGTGCACCTCCGCTTTCCGCCTTACACGGGCCAGCATCGATGGCCCTCCCCGGCAGTCCAGCACCGCCCGGGGCTCCCGCAGCGGCACCTGACATGTGATCTGCAGATCTGCAGGCCCTTGGGCCGCCTTGCATGTGCCGCCCTGCAACTGCCCATGGCGCCGCCGCTCCCGCCGCCGCCGCCGCCGGCGGCGCCGCCCACCCCGATCCCATTGTCATGTGCCCCGCAGACTAGCTACAGGCGCTGGCGCTGCCAGCTGACCTGGCGCACCCCTGCCCTGTCGCCCTCCGTGCACGCAGGTGTACCTGTGCAACTGGCGGAATGTGTCCTCGCAGCGGGGCGGATCCAAGCCTGTCATCGTCGATGGCCAGCCGGTCGCCATCAAGATCATGTCGCTCCCCAAGCGGTCCACGAACCTGAAACTGTTTGGCGAGATGACCACCGAGCACCAGTTTCTCACGGTAGGTGCGATGCACAGATGTCAGGGGTCCCAGGTACCAGCCACCTGCATCGGAGCTCAGCGGCGGTCTCAACCGCTGCAGTTGGCTGGAGAGGCCGCGGCGGCAGCAGGAGTGCCCGCTGTCCGCTCTGCGCCCTGCGGACAGCGCCT